>Ga0315273_10001129_pt1 | contig 29763 bp, 27 predicted proteins | sample YL17G02_0_MG_FD_205753 | JGI IMG/M metagenome (GOLD analysis project Ga0315273, IMG submission 205753) | Sediment microbial communities from Yellowstone Lake, YNP, Wyoming, USA - YL17G02_0 | ecosystem: Environmental > Aquatic > Freshwater > Lake > Sediment | place: USA: Wyoming | collected... | reverse complement strand
CGCCTTCGGGTGGGACCCAGGTGATGACCTGGTATGGGTCGGCGATGTCGCAGGTCTTGCAGTGCACGCAGTTCGAGGCGTTGATCTGCAGCCGCAGCGCATCGGGCTTCGACTCGTCCGGCACCATTTCGTAAACGCTCGCCGGGCAGAAATGCTGGCAGGGGTTGCCGAATTCCTCGCGGCATTTCGTGGCGCAGACGCTGGTGTCGGTCACCACCAGGTGCACGGGTTGGTCCTCGTCGTGCTTGGTGCCCGAAAGGTACACGTCGGCCGGCTTGTCGAAGGTGAGCACGCCGTCGAACTTCTGCGGCGCGGGCTTGCCGCCCGGGTGGCGCTCGCGCAGGCGGCGCAGGTGCTCGTGCCCCGGCACGCTCGGGAGCCGGTCGCCGAATGGGTCGCGGCCGCCGAGCAGCATCTGCAGGCCGGCGCTCACCATGCCGGTGTAGAGCCCGCCTGCGAAGCCCTGGTGGAAGTTGCGCACGCTCTTCAGTTCGTCCGCGGCCCACGAGTGCCGGACCCGCTCCTCGTATTTCGCCAGGCGCTCCTTCGAGAAGTCCTTCGCCAGCAGGCACTCGAACAGCGTCTCGGCGGCGAGCATGCCCGACTTGATGGCGAGGTGGATGCCCTTCAGGCGCGCGCCGTTCAGGAACCCGCCCGAGTCGCCGGCGATGAGCAGGCCGTCGGCCGCGAGCTTCGGCATGGCCCACCAGCCGCCCTCGGGGATGGCCTTGGCGCCGTAGGCGACCGGCTTGCCACCCGCGAGCAGCGGCCGCAGCAGCGGGTGCGTCTTCCAGCGCTGGAAATGGCCGTGCGGGTCGTTCACGGGGTCGGGCGAATCGAGGCCGGTGACGAGCCCGAGCGCCCAGTGCGAATCGTCCATGCCGTAGGCGAAGCCGCCGCCGAAGGTGTCGTCGGGGAGCGGCCAGCCCATGGTGTGGATCACGCGCCCCGGCTGCGCGCGGCCCGCGGGGACCTCCCAGACCTCCTTCACGCCGGTCGAGTAGACCTGGGCGTTCTTCCCGACCGTGAGTCCGAGCGAGGTCTCGAGCACCTTCGCCAGCGTGCCGCGCGGGCCCTCGCACAGCACTGTCGCTTTCGCGCGGCAGTCGGCGCCGGGCTGGTAGTTGGGCTTCTGCGTGCCCGACTTATCCACGCCCTTGTCACCCGTGCGCACGCCGGCGAGCCGGCCGTTCTCGATCAGCGGCTGCGCGGCGGCGGTCTCGGTCACGACCAGCACGCCGTGCTCCTCGGCGATGCCGGCCAGCCACTCGACCAGGCGGCCGAGCGAGACGATCGAGTTGCCGTGGTTCTGCAGGATGGGTGGCAGGATCGGCAGGCGGAACTGTCCGGTCTCCCAGAGGAAGTAGACGTCGTCCGTGATCACCTCGCTCGCGATGGGGCAGCCCTTCGCGCGCCAGTCGGGGATCAGTTCGGCCAGCGCGCGCGGGTCCAGGACCGCGCCCGAGAGACCGTGCGCACCCACGCGTCTGCCCTTCTCGAGCACGGCGATCGTGACCTCGCCCAGCGGCTCGCCCGGCGCACCGGCTGCCACCGCCGCGTCGTGGCGCGCGATCAGGTTCGCGAGATGGATGGCGCCCGCGAGCCCGGCCGGGCCCGCGCCCACGAACTGCACGTCGAACTCGAGGATCTCGCGCTCCATGTCGCTCTCCCGGGAAGGGCGCTAGCCGCCGTGCCCCTGGGCTTCGAGCCAGCGCTCGGCGTCGATCGCCGCCTGGCAGCCGCTGCCTGCGGCCCACACGGCCTGGCGGTAGACCGAATCGGCCACGTCGCCTGCCGCGAAGACGCCGGGCACGTTCGTGCGCGTGGAGCCCGGCTCCACCACCAGGTACTCCTTCGTGTCGATGGCGAGTTGGCCCTTCAGGAACCCGGTGTTGGGCTGGTGCCCGATGGCCACGAAGATGCCGTCGATCGCATGCTCGCTGACCGCGCCCGTCTTCGTGTCGCGTAGCTTCACGGCCGTCACCTTCGGCGGCGCCTCCTGGCCCAGGACCTCCTCCACCGTCGCGTTCAGGAGGAAGCGGATCTTCGGGTTCGCGAGCGAACGGTCCTGCATGATCCTGGACGCCCGCATCTGGTCGCGTCGGTGCACGATCACCACCTCGGTGCAGAAGCGCGCGAGGAAGTTGGCCTCCTCGAGCGCCGTGTCGCCGCCGCCCACGACCATGACGCGCTTGCCCTTGAAGAAGAAGCCGTCACAGGTGGCGCAGGCCGAGACGCCGAAGCCGAAGAACTGCTTCTCGCTCGGGATCCCCAGCAGGCGGGCCGAGGCGCCCGTCGAGACGATGACCGTCTTGGCCAGGTACTCGCCCTGGTCGGTGTGCAGGGTGAATGGCCGCTTCGAGAAGTCCACGCTCCCGACCGTGGCCTCGACGATCTCGGTGCCGAAGCGCGCAGCCTGCTCTCGCATCTTCTGCATCAACTCCGGCCCCTGGATGCCATCGGGGAAACCCGGGTAGTTCTCGACCTCGGTGGTGATCGTGAGTTGCCCGCCGGGCTGCGGACCGACGAGCATGAGCGGCTGCAGATTGGCGCGGGCGGCGTAGATGGCGGCCGTGTAGCCGGCCGGGCCCGAGCCGATGATGACGACGTCGTGGATACGGGACACGTTGGACTCCAGGTCGAGGGGTGGCTGAGGCGGGGGATTCTAGCAGCCTGTGATGAATGGCGTTGGGTGACGCGGCTCGTCGGACAGCCCGACGAGGACGCCCCTGAATGGCTCCCTGTTCCACTCACATGTCTCGTCTTGGATTCTTGCAGGCTGTTGAAACAAACATAAGAAAACAGTTGCAAACATAATTAGAACGTGCATAATCGTCTTAGAAAGGAGGTCGCAAGATGACGGATTCCCAGCCTGTTCCGGCCACTGCCCAACCCGGCGCCTCCGGGTACGGGCTCTTTCTCTCGCAGCTCCTGAGCGACCGCGAGCAGTTCTTCGCGGAAGTCGCGGACGGGAAGCACCTCGGCAGCAAGATCAGGCGCTCACTCATCACCCTGCTCGTGCTCTGCGCGTTCTATGGAGCCTCCGCCGGGGCGTACGCCGGCTTGACCCAGGCCCTGTCTGCCGCGATCAAGCTCCCGGTGTTGTTCCTCGGCACCCTGGTGATCTGCTTTCCCGGCCTCTTCGTCATCCAGGTCCTGGTCGGATCCCGCCTGCGTCTGGCTCAGATGCTCACGCTCATCACCGGAGCCCTGGCCCTCAGCGCCATCGTGCTGGCCGCCATTGTCCCGGTCGCGCTCTTCTTCCTGCTGACGGGGGCGAACTACCACTTCCTCGAGTTGTTGCACGTCGCCATCGTCCTCGGCTCGGGCTTGGTCGGCATGGCCGCGCTCCACGAGGGGCTGGCCTTCGCCTGCGAGAAGCGCGGGGTCTACCCGCGCAGGGCGATGACGATCATGCAGGTCTGGGCCGTCCTGTTCGCCTTCGTGGGCGTGCAGATGGCCTGGAACCTGCGCCCCTTCGTGGGAGACCGCGCTGAGCCCTTCAAGGTGTTCCGGCACTACGAGGGCAACTTCTACACGGGAGTCATCTACTCGCTGCAGAAGCTCTCGCAGGGCGAGGACAAGAAGAAGGCTTCCTCGGCCGTCAGCCGCGAGCCGGTCGAGTTGCCGGGGGGCTACCGCCTGCTCACCCAGCCGGCCCTTGACAGCACCCAGAAAGGCCAGCCGTGAGCGGTGCGCCGCGGGACCCCGCGGGCGCGGATCACGAGATCCTCACGCTCGAAGAGGTCGCGCACTATCTGCGCCTGAAGCCGCAGACGATCTACAAGTGGGCGCAGGAGAAGCGCATCCCGGCGGTGAAGCTGGGCAAGGAGTGGCGCTTCAGGCGAAGCGTCATCGACCGCTGGCTCGACGATCAACTGCTGGGCGAGGACTCAGGCTTCGGCCACCTGCGGGGCGGCGACAAGGGGGGGTGAGCGGCCTCACCCCGCGCGCAGCTCCGCCGCCCACGACCACAGCTGCCACACGCCCAACCCGGCGAGCGCCAGCGCTGAGCACCCGATCATCGCGCGGTTCGCGCGCGGGCCCAGGCCACGTGCGGCTCCGGCCAGCACGATGATGACGGCCATGCTCAGGACCATCACGCCGTAGAAGCCCGCGAGCAACGCGATGCCGTTCGCCGGGGCCTCGCGCCAGCCCTTCAGCAGCAACGGGCCCATCACCAGACTCCAGCCCAGGTACGGGCCCGGGCTCATCAGATTGACTGCGGTCGCTCCCAGCAGGCTGCGTGGCTGGGTGTTCGCGGGCGCGGCCCCGCTGGCGTCATGGCGCCACCATGTCCGCGCCGCGAGGAAGGCGAAGAGCAGCAGGAGCACACCGCCGGCCAGGCGCACCGCCGGGATCAGCCACGCCGGCAGGTGGCTCAGGACAACGAGCATCAGGACGATGACGGGCCCGTCGCTCAGCAGCGGCGAGAACGCCGCGGGCAGCGCGCGGCGCCAGCCGTGGCTCATGGTCTGCGAGATGATGTAGGCCTGCAGCGGTCCGGGTTGCACGGCCGCCGCGAAGGCGTAGGTCATCCCGATGATCAGATAGGTGAGCATGCGACCTTCGCGATCCGGGCCAGGCAGGGTGCGAAGGCTGTTGACCGGCCTCGCACCTCCGCTCGATCCGCGCTACTTGCCGACCTTCTTCAGCGCCTCGGCGGTGGCGGCCAGCAGGGCCTCGGTGCCCACGGGGCTGCCGGTGGCCTGCGTCATCCAGAGGTCCGGGGCGATGTTGCCGATGCGGCACATGCGCTCCACCTCCGCGGCCACGTCGCCGCTCTTCGCGATCTGCGTCTCCACCTGCACGCCGATCAAGTGCCCGATGGCGTAGTCGGGAAGGTAGAGGAACGAGTGGACGATGTGGCTGTAGACGGCCAGCAGCGTGCAGTCCTTCTGGCCGAACACGGGAGCGAAGTAGGCGTTCCACACGTCCTTCGAGATCTGCAGCACGGCCACCTTCAACTCGGCCGGGGTGGCGTCGGGGTGATCGTACATCCAGTGCCAGATGGCCATGTCCACCAGCGACACGCCGGAGATCTCGTAGGTCTGCCAGAACTCGCCCAGCGTCTTCAGAGCCTGGGTCTGCACATCCGCTGCCCTGCGCGGCACGCCGAGGATCTCCAGGTCGCGGTTCTGGAAGGTGTAGGCCACGGCCTCGGTGAAGGCGGTGTTGGGCACGCCCTGCAGCAGCGTGTGGTCCACCAGGTTGAGGCCGAAGACCTGCTCGACGTTGTGGCCCAGCTCGTGGACGGCGATGTTGAAGCCCTTGTAGTCCATGCCGTCCGTGCCCACGCGGGTGCGCAGCCGGGCGTTGTCGTCGCGGCGGGACGCGCCGGCCGCGTGACCGGAGCCGCGCGCGGGGTCCACGTCGATCTTGCCGGCCAGGAAGGCGGCGCGCTCCTCGCTGAACCCGAGCCGCTTGAGGATGTTGGGCAGGTCCTGGTCGAAGGCGGCCGGCGTCGGATAACGCTGGCGGGTGATGGCGTCCAGTTCCGCCTCGCTCACGCTGCTGGCGGGGCGCAGGCCGTTGTACCAGATGTCGAAGGGCTCGAGCTTGCGGCCGAGACGCTTCTCGATCACACGCGCCACGTCCTTCACCCGGGGACTCCCGCAGACGTCCTCGAGCATCTTCTTCACGCGGGCCTCGGGGAGCTGGCGACTCTCCTCGAAACTGCGGGCGATGTGCGTGGGCGTACGGGGGCTGTAGGGATCCTGGAGCTTCACGGCCTGGAAGCACTTCAGGAGCACCTCGTAGCGGCGGTCGGGCTCGGGCGCATTCGTGACCTGCAGGCCGGCCGGCACGGGACGGTCGCTGTCCTTCACTGCCGCGGGCTTGACCTCGTTCGTGAACGGATTCCAGTCCACTAATGGATTGTCAATGACGCAGGCGGGGATGGTCTGATCCACGATGCGCTCCATGGCCCGGGCCATGGTGCGCTGTGCATCGAGGCCCGCCGCGCCGCGAGCATAGTGGGCCTTCAGTTCGTCGCGCAGGTTCCAGTGGCTGAGCAGGCGCTTGCCGGCGGCGAAAGGACGCTGGCCTTTGGTATCGAGCAGGTGATGCACCCAGAGGTTGTAGCCCGCGATGTAGGTCTCGGCCTCGGCGTTGGCCTCGGCGAAGGCCTGGTTCACATCGGCGGGGATGCGCTTGGCGAAGCGATCGGCAAGCCGTGCCTCGGCCCACTGCCGGCGCGTCCAGGTCGCTCCCGCGCTCTGCCGCTGCTCGAGCGTGCTCAGCGGGAAGTTCAGGAGCACGACGAAAGCCAGCTTGTTCCGGAAGCTGTCATCCAGGAAATGCGCTCCCGGGGCGTAGCCGGCCATCAGCTCGTCGAAGGCGTACGCCGGTCCAAGGTCCAGCTCGGACTGGCTTCGCCAGTCGCGCGAGACCTCGAGCAGGTGGCCGTCCAGGCTCTCGAGATTGGTCTCCATGCGCGCGAACAGCGCATCCAGTTGCGGACCCGCGGGCGCGAAGTAGGTTTCCACGAACGTGGCGAAGTCCGCGGCGGTGCCGTCCTCAACGCGCCAGTAATCGGCCACCTGCGCCAGGCCGGCGGCGATGCGGCCGCGCTCGGCCTCGCCGTGCGTGGCCACCAGCGCCTGCTCCTGCGTTTGCAGGGCTGCGGCCATCCAGGGTGGACGTTCTGCGCCGGGCGCGGCACTGGACGCTCCGGCGGCGGATTGCGCGATGAACCCGGTGCCGAGGGAGAGGAGCGCCGCCAGGGTGGCGGCACGGAGAGCGCGACGGTCTGGAGCGGGCATGGGTCACCTCGGGGTTGGGAACGTGTCATGCGTGTGAAGTTGGCTAAGCACCACCAACAACCTGGTCGCGAAGATCCATCGCAACTGTCGTCCGAGGCTCGGCGCCATCAGCCGAGTTTCTCGAGAGGCTCGACTCCGAACGCGAGCAGACGCTGCCCGATGGTCTTGAGTTGCTCCGCCGATGGCACTCTACGGGACATCAGGCCATTGGCACAGATGTAGGTGGCTTCCTGCAAGTCCTCGTCGCTTTCGAGCAGTCTGCGCAACCCGGCTCCTGCCGATGACGCATGCTCGCGCCAGCGGCGAGGGAAGCAATGCTGCAGCGAGCCGGCCCACGATTCCGGCCACCGCTCCATGGCCTCCGGGGCGGACAACGCCGCGATTGCGAGTGCCCGGCCGAGATCCTTGTTCCGCCGTCGGAGCGGATGACCGAGGTAGACCGAGTCCTTGATGGTCGTGTCGTCGAACTCCCGGTGTTCGAGGAGATTGGCCAGCGCCATCATCTCGGGGCGGGCACAGCGGAGGCCGAACGGAGTGCCGGGCGCGTCGAAGGTCGCGACACCAAGGAACCGGAAGCTGGGCAGCCCGTAGCACTCTCCCGACGCGAGCGGGAGGCGCGTCCAGCGATGGAACTCCTGGTCCTCCGCAGCTGGCTCGGTGAGCAGTTCGATGAACCAACTGCCCCCGCCTGGCGGATGGAGCCGGACCGCGGGGAGCTCACTCTCGGGCGTCTGGAGATTGCCGGGTTTGCCGAACCTGCCGTCGGTCATGGGCCGCCACCCGGCGGCGAGGAGTTCTTCCGCGACCGCGCGTCCCTTCTCGACTGCGGAGAGCTGCGGCGAGAGGACGCAATCGATGTCCTTCGTGCGAACCGCGAAGCTCTTGTCGCCCGCGAAGAGCCAGTAGGCTGCGGCGAGACTGCCGACGATGATGAGGTTCGGAAGCACTCCGGGCGGAACCGCCGATGCGACTTCTCCGAGTACCTGCCCTGGCGAGACCTCCCAGGCTTCGGGACTCACGAGGTCGCGGGCCGGTTTCGCTGCAGCGCCTCGAGGAACCGGGTCGCCTGGGTCTCGAGCCGGGCCTCGTGCAGGTCGAGCAGGCATTCCACCGGATCGGCCCACTGCAGCCCGTCTTCCCGCGGCGTGAAGAGCGGATCGGCGTGGCGAATGGCGTGCACGACCACGGTGGCTGGTTCAAGCGGGTCCTCGATGCGCTTCAGGGCAGGGTCCAGCTTCTCGATGAAACCGACGTCCAGGTGTCGTCTCGGGCAGTGTTGCGACAGATCAAGACGCGGGATGCCGACCAGGTCAAGATCGCGGAAGTAGTGCTTCGCGCCAGGCACTCCGCCAATGGCAAGGCGCGGTGGGTCGAGCTCTTGAAGGCGGCGAATGTGCGATTCGGGCGAGCGCGGTTGGCCCGACCGGTCGGCAAAACGAATCGTGGCACGGGCCCGGTCGGATACGGCCATCAAGCGGGCAAACTCCTCACGAGAGAACCACCGGAGGCGAAGTCTGCGATCCGACTGACGTTCGATCAGGCTCCCCAGGCTGTGGAGCACGCTCGCGATCGTCGGATAGGAGTATCCGGACGTCCTGGCCAGCCAGTCCGTCGTGACCGGCTTGCCGTCCGTCAGCCAATGATGGAGCAGGATCTTGAGGACGACGAACGCGGCATCGCCGCGGGTCTGGCCTGCGCCGGCGTGAGGGCGCACCTCTGCGACGACCTGGGAAAGCACCCGCTGCGCATCCGGGTCCGGGTTGCGGGGGATGCCGATGAAGTCGGCCTGGTCGCCGATGCAGAGGTTCAGTCTGTCCAGCAACTCGGGCCGGAGGATGGACGCAGCAAGCCGCCACTCGGACTCGAGGCGTTCCCGTGTCACGGCGACATCCGGCAGCACAAGGAACCCCTCGGACCCGGGTCGGTCGGCCATGGCGTAGGCCAACTGCATCAGGCCCATGCGGACACTGCGAAGGGCAGCCACGCCGATCTTCACCTCGATCAGCCGGTGACCGATTTCGGCATCCACGCCGGATTCGTTCTGCTTTCGATTGGAAGTGCGTGAGCGCATTCATGAATTAAGGTGCCACTTTAATTCAAAAGTTGCAACTGAATATTCGGACGTGCTCCTAAGATCGTGTCTATACCAGTGTAAGTTAATCTATTACAAAGAGATAGGTTGTGGAGCGCAGAATGTGGGTGGCCTTCCGGGGCGCGCTAAGTCATTGCAGCGCGGTGGCTGATTGGCCCAAAAATGCCTCCGGAAGCCGGACCAACATTCTGCGCTCCACAACCAAAGAGATAGGTTGTGGAGCGCAGAATGTGGGTGGCCCGGATGCGATTCCCGGACCGGCCTGGTGTGGGCCTTCATCCGGCCAGCAGCACCACGCGATAGGGCATGTCGATCGTGAAGTCCTGCCGCCCTTCGAAATCCCGCACGCGGCGGATCACGCACTCACCCAGCACCTCCACTCTGGCAAGCAGCTCCGCGTGGTCGTGGAAGCGCTGCACGCCGGGGAAGGTCCGGTCGAGAGCCCGGGGGAATCGCTCGGCCGCGGCCCAGCCGCGCAGGACCTTCTCCGTCTCGCACAGGTGCCAGGCCCACGCGGAGTCGGGGGCCGGATCCACGACGAGCACCTCGGGTGCGAGGGTCAGCGCGTGGCGCAGCGCGGTGAGGGGATCCACGATTTCGTGGAGGCAGAACTCGAAGAAGACGACGTCTGCGCGGACCGACACGGACTGGACGTCGCTCTGCAGCACGCGAAAGCGCTTCTCGAGGCCGCGCTCGCGGATGGCCGCCTTCAGACGCTCGACCGCGGCGGTGTCGGGATCCACGCCGAGCACATTGCGGGTCCTGCCGGCGTAGCCGATCAACTGGCCGCCGCCGGCGCCCACGTGGATCACGGACTTGCGCGTGAAGTCGTAGCAGGATTCGAGGTCTCGCAAGATCGCTGCGATGTCGGTCGCCATGGTCGCGCTTCCCAATGCCTTCCTCAGTCCTTCGCCGGCGCTGAGATTCGCGTCGCCTGCGCCGAGACCGCGCGCCAGCTTCCGCCACTCCTCAGGGAGACGTCCGTGCAGCGCGCCGCGGTTTCGTAGGCCTGTCCCTTCCAGCGCCCCCGCTGCGAGTAGCGGCCGGTGAGGACCGCGACGTTCCCGTGGATCCGCACCCCCAGTCCTCGGTCTGGAACGGCTGGATCTGCAGCTGCGGGTTCGCGCTGCCCTCGATGAGTTGGCGCTTGTCCGAGACCGTTCCGTTCGCGCCGATCATCACGAAATCGTCCGCGATGATTCGCTGAAGCGCCGTGGTGTCCTTTGCGACGACGGCGTCGTCCCACGCGGTCTCGAGCGCGAGCAACTCCTGCTCGGTCTTGCTGCGGTCGCTGCCCTGGGGCGGCGTTCCGCCCGCACCGGATGCCGGGATCGCGGCCAGCAGTACGAGCCCGCGGAATCCAGCTCTCTTCAGCACGTCGCCTCCTGCTCGCGTCCCGCCCGTGGATTCGCGCCAGCGCATGGGCGCAAGTCTGCCGCAGGAAGGGATGTGCAGGGTGCCGACGATTCCGTGCGCAGCGAAGGCGTGCCGGGCGCGGTGGAAGCGGCGACGGAAGCGGCCGGCTCAGCCCCCGCGCAGCGCGGCGGCGAGCGGCTGGCGCGAGGCCTTGAGCGCGGGCAGGAAGCCGCCCACCAGGCCCATCACCGCGGCCACGACGAGCCCGGTGAGCAGGATGCCGGGCGTGACCCGGAAGCCGAAGGCCAGCTCGCTGAACGAGGAGAAGTTCGTGGTGCTGGTCACGATCCGGTTCAGGGGCAGCGCCATCAGGCAGCCGATCAGGCCGCCGAAGAGCGAGAGGATCACCGACTCGATCACGAACGAGACCAGGATCGAGAGCGGGCTGAAGCCCAGCACGAGCAGCATGGCGATCTCGCGCGTGCGCGCGCCGACCGCCGCGAACATGGTGTTCATGGCGCCGAAGATCGCGCCCACGGCCATGATGAGCGTGATGAACCCGCCCAGGACGCGGATCAGGTTCGCCAGCATCTCGGACTGCTTCGCGTAGAATTCGCTCTCGCGCTGCACGTCCACACCGAGGCGCGGGTCGCTCTCCAGTTCGCGCCGGATGGCATCGAAGCGCGCGGGATCCCGCATGCGGAAGGTCACGCTCTGGAAGACCTCGCCGCGGAAGACCGGCATCAGCACCTCGTTGTCGCCCCAGATCTCCGACTCGAAGGTGGCGCCGTTCGCGCCGAACAGGCCGACCACGGTGAAGTCGCGCTGGCCGAAGCGGAGGCGGTCGCCGAGCCTGCAGCCCTCGAAGCGGCTCGAGATGCGCCGGCCCACGATGACCTCGGCCGCGCCGGGTTCAAACCAGCGGCCCATGACGAGTTGCACGCCGCGGCGCAGGACCACGGCCTCGTGCTCGATCCCGCGCACGGTGACGTTCGAGTTGCCGGGCTGGCCGACGCGGCGGCGGTTGTTGACGACCACGACCTCGGGGCTCAGCAGGGGCCGCGACTGCGCGTCGGTCGCGACCTCGCCGTAGGCGTGCAGGATGGTGGCGGCCTGGCGCGAGATGCCGCTGGAGATCTCGCTGTTGGCGCCCTTGCGCAGCACGATGAGGTTGTCGGGCGAGCCGGTCTGTACGAGCGCCGCGCGGAAGCCGGCGGCGAGCGACAGTGCGCCGATGAAGATGGCGATGGTGAGGCCGACCCCGACCGCGGTGGTGAGGGTGGAGACCGGCCGCTGCATGACGTTGCGGAGGTTGTAGGAGAGCGGCAGCGCCATGGCTACTCCACCCGCCGCAGCGCATCGACGATGCGCATGCGCGAGGCCTGCCAGGCGGGGAGGAGCCCGCTCGCGGCACCCACCACCACCGCGGCGGCCACCGCGGTCACCACCGTGGACCAGTGCACGCGCATGGGCGGCAGCAGCCCGCCGGCGTTGAAGCCCGAGGTGTCGATGAGCAGTTTCGCGAGCAGCGCCCCCAGCAGGCCGCCGCCCAGCGTGATGAGCGCACCCTCGGCCAGCACGATGCGGAAGACCGTGCCGTCGCTGAAGCCCAGGGTCTTGAGCACCGCCACCTCGGCGGTGCGCTCGCGGACCGCCATGGCCATGGTGTTCGCCGCCACCAGCAGGATGGCGAAGACCACCGCGAGCCCGATGATGCGGATCACGAACGGCAGGTTGCCGTAGTAGGAGATGAATCCGGCCTGGAACGCCTGCTCGCTCTCGGTGTGGGTGGCGGCCGAGGAGTTCTCGAACAGCGCGTCCACCTGCTTCGCGATGTCCGCCGCGCGCCCGGGGTCGTCGAGGCTCAGGTAGTAGACGCCCACGCCCGCCCGCCGCTGGCTGTTTTCGTAGAGGTACTTCCAGTCGAAGTACATGGATTCGCCGTAGAACGACTTGGACTTCGGCCGGTAGACCGCGCGGATGGTGAACGCCCACGAGCCCGGGTAGATCGTGCCGTTGAGCCGGACGGTCTGGCCCAGCTTCCAGCCCTGCTTCTCGAGCAGGTCCTCGCCCACCGCGCAGGCGGTGCGCTCCTCGAGGAACGAGGCGAGCTTCGGGTCCACGCCGGGCGGCGCGGTGCCGGCCGCGGGGGTGGCCTGCACGATCTCGAGGTCGTTCGCGTACATCGGGAAGAACGTCCCGGCGTCCACGGCGAACTGCGGGAAGAAGTTTCGCGGGTTCACCGGGTCGCGCCCGCCGAACCAGTTGGACCAACTCACCGCCCGCACGCCGGGCACGGTGCGAAGGCGCTCGAGGTAGGAGAGCGGCAGCGGGAAGACCAGCGCGATGGCGTTGCGCGTGATGATCCGGGTCTCACTGCCGATCCGGATCGAGTCGGAGATCGTGTCGAGGACGCCGCCCAGGGCGCTGAACAGGAACAGCGCCACCGCCACGCTCAGCGTGGTGAGCAGCGTGCGCAGCTTGTTGCGGCTCAGGTTGACGAAGACCAGCATGACGGGCGAGAGCGTCAGGCGCTGCTGCAGGCGGTCGGAGAGCTTCGCCACGCCCCAGAGCAGGAGCGGCACGAGGACCAGGACGGCGAGCGGGATCAGGGCGGTGGGCATGGGCGGGACTTACTGCGACAGCACGCCCTTGTCGAGGTGGAACACCCGGTGGGCGCGCTCCGCGGCGTGCGGGTCGTGGGTGACCATGACGATGGTCTTCTTGAACTCGCGGTTGAGCCGGTCGAGCAGGTCGAGGATCCCGGCCCCGGACTTGCGGTCGAGATCGCCGGTGGGCTCGTCGGCCAGCAGCAGCTCCGGGTCGCTCACGACCGCGCGCGCGATGGCCACGCGCTGCTCCTGTCCGCCCGAGAGCTGGCGCGGGTAGTGGTTCAGGCGGTCGCCGAGGCCCACGATCTCGAGCGCGGTCCGGGCGCGCTGCCGGCGTTCCTTGCCGCTCATCTTCACCAGCAGCAGCGGCAGCTCCGCGTTCTGGTGCGCGGTGAGCACGGGCACCAGGTTGTAGAGCTGGAAGATGAAGCCGATGTTGCGCGAGCGCCACTTCGCCAGCGCCGGGCCGCTCAGCCGCGCGATGTCCGTGCCGCCCACCAGCAGCTGCCCGGAGGTCGGCGTGTCGATGCCGCCGATGAGGTTCAGCAGCGTGGTCTTACCGCTGCCCGAGGGGCCCATGAGCGCGACGAAGTCGCCGTCCGGGATGTCGAACGTCAGGCCGTCGAGGACGGGGATCTTCTGCGAATCGCGCTGGTAGACCTTGCTGAGATCGCGTACCTGGACCGAGGCCATGTGCGTTCCTAAGGAGATGCGACGCGCACGCGCGCGCCCGGCTTGAGTCCGGCCGGAGGCCGCAGCGCGACGCGTTCGCCGCCCGTGAGCCCGTCGCGCACCTCGAGGTCGGCGCCGCGCGCGGCACCCAGCGTGACGGGGCGCGCGGCGACCCGCTCACTCTCGATCACCCAGACGCTGGTCGCGCCGTCCGCGTGCACGACGGCGGCTTCAGGCACCAGCACGCGGCGCGGTGCGCCGAGCGCGGGGTCCGCCTCGCGCAGGAAGACCACCCTGGCGCCCATCTCGGGCAGGATGCGGGGGTCGCGATCGAGGATCGAGACCTTGACCAGCACCGTGGCCTTCTGGCGGTCGGCGGTGGGCACCACCTGCCGCACGCGCCCGGCGAACGAGGTGTCGGGGTAGGCGTCGAGCGTGATGCGCGCGGGCTGGCGGTTGCGGATCTGTGCGATGTAGGCCTCGTTCACGTCCACCTCGACCTCGAGCGTGGCGAGGTCGGCCATGGTCACGATGGAGGTGCGCGTGAGCGAACCGCCGGCGGAGGCCGGCGCCACGATCTCGCCCACCTCGGCATCCTTGCGCAGCACGGTGCCGTCGAAGGGCGCGCGGACGCGCGTGTTCTCGAGGCCCACCTCGGCGAGTCGCACCTGCGCGCGCGCCTGACCCAGCTGGGCGTCCAGCACGTCCACCCGCGTCCGCGCGTTCTCGAGGTCCGCGGCGGAGAGCACCTGCTCGGTCGCGAGGCGCTGCGCGCGCTCGAGGTCGCGCCGGCCCTGCTCCAGGCCCGCCTGCGCCTGCTCCAGGCTCGCCTGCGCCAGCGCCAGCGCGGCCTGCTGGTTGCCGCTCTCGATCCGGGCGAGCACTTCGCCGCGGCGCAGGCGCGAGCCCTCGCTGACGCCCAGGTACTCGAGTTGGCCCGCGACCTTCGCCGCGACCGAGGCCTTGGTGCGCGCCACGACGTAGCCGTTGGCGGTGATGCCCGTTCCGGCCGGGGCGCCCGCGCCGCCGGTCACCGCCACGGCCGCCGTCTCGACCAGCGGGGGGCGGGCGCGCAACGCGAGACCGGCCACCGCCAGCACGACGACGCCGGCGGCGGCGATGAGCCAGCCGCGGCGATGGCCGCCGGCCGGCGGGGAGGCGGGCTCGTCCCGCGGGATGCGCAGACTGGAAAGGTCGGGAGGTGCGGCGTTCATGGATCCTCGTTTCGGTGGAGTCGCGGCCGATGCCACGAGCGCGTCCCGACGGTGAAGCCCGTGCAGGACACGCTCCGAGCATACGCCATCTTGGATGCGCGTGGTCGCGTCCGGTTGCGGCCCCGGATTCGGTGGCCCGCGCACCGGGCTCGGGCCCCGCCGGATCGGGAGCGCGCGGCGGGGGTGGTGGTGGGCGAGCAGAGGCGCCATGCGCTCGCCCACTGCCACTCCCGCCGCCGAGCGGTCACGGCATGTGCTCTCTGCAAACCAGATGGCCCGCGCTTGCGCCCTCCCGCGACCCGGCCCTAGACTGCCGCCCACTTTCCAGTGAGTCTTCCGGGCGGCGCGAATCGCGTTCACGCCGCTCGTCACCTGCCGCGGCCGCGGACCCCAGCTGGAGCTGGGCAAGAGGAGCGCATGCCGTTCGTCATCGCCGAGCCCTGCATCGGGGTGAAGGACAAGTCCTGCGTCGAGGTCTGCCCCGTCAACTGCATCTACGAGGGCGAGGACCAGTACTACATCCATCCCGACGAGTGCATCGACTGCCAGGCGTGCGAGGCGGCGTGTCCGGTGCAAGCCATCTTCCCGGACAACACCGTGCCCGAGAAGTGGCTGGACTACATCGAGAAGAACCGCGCGTTCTTCGAGGACAAGTGAGCACGTTCTTCCCGCGGCGCTGAGCGAACGGCGCCAGGCTGTGACGCCTTCTTCGTGAGGACCGCACCATGAGCGACCCTGCGCTCCCGACCCGCGAGCAGGCGCTCGCGCTGCTGCACGAGTGGATCCAGAATCCCGGCCTGCGCAAGCACTGCCATGCGGTCGAGGCGGCGATGCGCCATCACGCGCGGCGGCTGGGCGCCGACGAGGAGCGCTGGGGCCTGGCCGGCCTCATCCACGACTTCGACTGGGAGCGCCACCCCGATGCCGCGCGCCATCCGGTCGAGGGTGTGAAGGTGCTGCGCGGCCTGGGCTGGCCCGAGGACATCTGCCAGGCGGTGCTCGGGCACGCGACCCACACCGGGGTGCCGCGCGAGACGCCGATGGCGCAGGTGCTCTACGCCTGCGACGAGCTCTGCGGCTTTCTGGTGGCCTGCGCGCTCATCACGCCCCACAAGTCGCTCGACGAGGTCGAGGTGGCGGGGGTGAGGAAGAAGATGAAGCGCGCCGACTTCGCCCGGAACGTGAGCCGCGAGGACATCGTGAGCGGCGCGGCCGAGTTGGGCGTGGAGCTCGACCCGCACATCGCCGCCACGCTCGAGGCGCTGCGCGGTGTCCGGGGCGAACTGGGGCTGTAGGCGGTACGAACGCTGACGGCTGGCAGGGACGTGGATCAGGGCCGGCCCGCGGCTCGCGAGCTCCCGCCACGACCGGGGGTCCCGAGATGGCTGCTCCCGGCGGCGCGCCCACAAAACTCGACGCCGATCGCTCGTCGCTCGGGGACTCTCGGATCGAACCGTGTCCCGGGGTGGCGCTCAACCGGCGTCGTTCGCAATGATGGCCGTGGGACCCGCAAAGGAGCCCGTTCCCGGCCTGACCCCACTCAATGCGTGGGGTGAGTTCACGCCGCGACCTCGTTGCGTCGTGGCGTCACTGAACAACATTGTTCCGCGCACTCCATCCGTCAAGGGGTCAGCCGAAGAATCCTGCAACCATGGACAACCTGCTTGGGGCACGAACCCTACCCGCGATAGAATGGGCGTGAGCCAACGCTTACCCAAAGTTGCACCTTCCCACCAGGCGGAATGGCGACTACTATCCGCATCCCCGTCGGGAGGGAGGTTGATTGGACACACGATCTTACCGCGTCCGGTACTTCTGGCCAGTATGGGCCGGGATGCTGGTCGTGCAACTCGCAGATCCAGCGGCCGCCATGAGCGACGCCCGGAGCACGCGCGGTCCTTCGCGGGCGGCTCCCATCGAGTTGCGCCTGCCCGCCGACATCGTCTATAGCCTTGTCGTTGGCTCGGATAGCGCGGTCGTCTTCAGCCACCAGACCCACGTGGCGTTTGCCGGGAATCGCTGCACCGGCTGCCATGCCCGGCCGTTCCCCATGCTGCGCAGGGGGCCCGCCCAGGTCCACCGCGACATGGACGCCGGGGGCGGGTGCGGCATGTGCCACGATGGGAAGCAGGCCTTCGGGGTCGTGGATTCCGACGAGTGCCGCACCTGCCATTCCGGGGTCCGGGTGCCTCGCACGACCGCTGCGGGCGCCCGGGCTCAGGCGGGTGGCACCGCCCGCCGCCTGCCGGGACCGCACGCCTACCCCCGGAGCGAGTCCTCTCCCGGGACCGTCACGTTTTGGCACGAGCCGCACCTGGTCGGCGTGGGAGGCTGTGCGGGATGTCACCCGAAGCCCTTCAAGTTCATCTCGGTGCCGCCGTGGCCCGATGGCGGGATGCACGAGCGCGCTGCGTGCGGAGTCTGCCACGACGGGAATAGGGCCTTCGCTGCCGATGACCCCGGCGCCTGTTCGCGCTGCCACGTCGAGGCCGGAGCCCGGCCGTGAGCTGGGGGATCCTGTTCGACTCCACGCGCTGCATCGGTTGCGGCGCCTGCTCGGCGGCGTGCAAGGAGCAGAACGGCCTGCCCCACCGGATCGAGAAGCAGACCACGGCCTACACCTGGACCGTCGTCGAACGCCGGGGCGGAGCGAACGTGCGCCGGCTCTGCATGCACTGCCTCACGCCGACCTGTGCCTCGGTGTGCCCGGTCGGCGCCATGAAGAAGACGGCGGCGGGGCCCGTGGTCTACGACTCCAAACTCTGCATCGGGTGCCGCTATTGCATCATGGCGTGCCCGTTCGAGGTCCCGAAGTACCAGTGGGACCGGCCGGTCCCGGTGGTGGGCAAGTGCGTGATGTGCGCGCCGCGGCTCGCGGCCGGCCAGGCGGTCGCCTGCGCCGTGGTGTGCCCGACGCGCGCAACGGTCTGCGGCGAGCGCGAGACGCTCGTCCGCGAGGCGCGCGAGCGGATCGCGCTCGCGCCGGCGCGCTACGTGGACCACGTCTACGGGCTCGACGAGGCCGGCGGCACCTCGGTGCTCCTGCTTGCGGGCGTGCCGTTCGCGCAGCTCGGAATGCCGGGCGGCCTCCCGCGCGAGCCGCTGCCCGCGCTCACCTGGCAGGTGCTCGCGCAGTTGCCCGACCTCGTCACGGTCGCGGCGGTGTCCCTCTTCGGGGTCCACTGGATCACCAGCCGTCGCGCGGAGGTCCGCCGCAGCGAAGCTCCCGACGCCCCGGCCGAGCCGCCCTCCGGGGCGCTCCGCGACGAGCGGCCGGGGCCATGAGCGGCGCGCTCGAAGTCCCGCACAGCCGCCCGCGCATCGGGTTCTGGACCGCGGTCTTCTTCGTCGTCCTCGCCGTCTTCCTGTTCGTCACGGTGCTGCGCTTCACGCGCGGCCTCGGGGCGACGACGAACCTGAGCGACCGCGTGCCCTGGGGCCTGTGGATCGGCTTCGACATCCTCTGCGGGGTCGGCCTCGCGTCCGGGGCGTTCACGATCATGGCGGTCGTGCACCTCTTCCACCTCCGCCGCTTCGAGCCGATCGTGCGTCCCGCGGTGCTGACCGGGTTCCTCGGCTACCTGTTCGTGGTGTTCGCGCTGCTCTTCGACCTCGGGCAGCCGTGGCGCATCTGGCACGCGCTGGTGTTCTGGAACCCGCACTCGGTGATGTTCGAGGTCGCCTGGTGCGTGATGCTGTACACCATGGTGCTGACGCTCGAGTTCGTGCCGCTCGTGCTCGAGCGCTTCGGCTTCGAGCGGGCCCGGCGCATCCTGCACGGGGTGAACACCCCGCTGGTGATCGTCGGCGTGCTGCTCGCCACGCTCCACCAGTCCTCGCTGGGGTCGCTCTACCTGATCGTGCCCCAGAAGCTGCACCCGCTCTGGTACTCGCCGAGGCTGCCGCTGCTGTTCTACGTCTCGGCCATCGGCGCCGGGCTCGGGATGATCATCGTCGAGTCGCACCTGAGCGGCCGGGCCTTCGGCCGCAAGCTCGAGCTGGACCTGCTCGAGCCGCTCGGGCGGGCGATGGTCGTGGTGCTCGCCGTGTTCGGCGTCCTGCGCCTGCAGTCGCTGGCGCGCAGCGGCGCGCTGCCGCTCGCCCTGCAGCCGACCTACGAGGGACGGATGTTCCTGATCGAGTTCGGGCTGGGCGTGGTGCTGCCCATCGCGCTGCTGGCCTGGCCGCGCATCCGCAACTCGTCCACCGGACTCGTGACCGGCGCGGCCCTCGCTGTGCTAGGCTTCATCATGCACCGGCTGGACGTGAGCGTGACCGGTCTCGAGCGCGCGAGCGGGACGCACTACGCGCCGACCTGGATGGAGGTCATGGTGTCCGTGGGTCTGGTCGCCAGCGGATTCGCCGCCTTTGCGCTCGCGGTGCGTTTCCTCCCGGTCTTTCCCCTGCAGGGCCACGCGCCCGCCTGGCCGCCGGGCGCAGAGCCGCCGGGAGGGAAACCTTGAAGCCGGGCATCGGGACGCTGGCGATCCTCGGGGTGGCGGCCGTGACGGCCGCCGTGATCGGAGTCATGTCGGTCATCATCCTGCGCGCCCACCAGGGGGCGTTCATCGCCCAGCTCACCCGCAGCGCCGACCAGTTGAGCGAGACCATCGCCAGTACGACCCACCACGACATGCTCGAGAACCGGCGGGACGCGGTCCACCGCGAGATCGTCACCATCGGCCGGCAGCAGGGCATCGAGCGGGTCCGGCTCTTCAACGGCACGGGGACCGTGATGTTCTCCTCCGACGAGGCCGAGATCGGCCGGGCGGTCGACAAGCGGGCCGAAGCCTGCTATGCGTGCCACGCGGCCGGGCGTCCGCTCGAGCGGCTGTCGATCCACGCCCGCTCGCGCATCTACCGCGCGGCGGACGGGCACCGCGTGCTCGGCATGATCCGGCCGATCGCCAACCAGCCGAGCTGCTGGTCCGCCGACTGCCACGCGCACTCGCGCGGGGAGTCCGTGCTCGGCGTCCTCGACGTGAACCTGTCGCTCGCCGAGGCCGACCGCCAGATCGCGCGTGATCAGCGCAACCTCATCCTGCTCGCCGTGCTGGCGATCGCGGCGAGCAGCACGCTGCTGTGGTGGCTGAGCCGCCAGTTGATCCTGCGTCCGGTGGCGATGCTCATCGCGAGTACGCGCCGGGTCGCCCAGGGCGACCTCTCGACGGCCGTGCCCGCGACGGCACGCCACGAACTCGGGGACCTCGCGCGCGCCTTCAACCACATGACGAGCCGGCTGAACGAGGCGCAGCGCCAGCTCGCCCAGGCCGACAAGCTCGCCTCCGTCGGGCGGCTGGCCGCCGGGGTGGCGCACGAGATCAACAACCCGCTGACCGGCGTACTCACCTACGCGTCGTTCCTCGAGAAGCGCGCCGAGCACGACCCCGAGACCCGCGCGGACCTGGGCGTCATCGTGCGTGAGACCAAGCGCTGCCGCGAGATCGTGCGCGGGCTGCTCGATTTCGCCCGTCAGACCCCGCCCAAGCGGCTGCCCACGGACCTCAACGAGGTCGTGCGGCGGGCCCGTACCATCGTCACGAACCAGCTGGCACTGGCGCACGTGGGCGTGGAGCTCGAGTTGGCGGCCGATCTCGAGCCGGTCCCGGCGGACGCGAACCAGATCCAGCAGGTCGTGGTGAACCTGCTGCTCAATGCGGCGGACGCGATGGCGGGCGGCGACACGCCGGCGGGTGGCTCGATCCGGGTGCGGACCTCCACGGTGGCGGTGCCGCCGCGTGGGAACGCCACGATCCGGAGCGCGACCTGCCCGAAGGGCTGCGATCTGCTCGACAGCCACGTGCGCCTCGCGGGGGTCCCGGCGATCCGCGTGATTCGGCGTGCGATGGACCGGGAGGCCGTCGTCCACCTGGATCCGGTGTACGGCCGCGCGAACCATCGCGCGTCCGAGGCCTGCGACGAAGGCGTCATCGCCGCCTACCTGTGCCCCGCGTGCCGCGCGCGGCTCGAGGTGCCGGAGCGCCACTGCGGGGAATGCGGAGCACCCATGTTCGGCGTGCAGGTGGCGCGCTTCGGCCCCGCCGAGTGGTGCACGCGCAAGGGCTGTCCCGGCAGCCGCTGGGAGGCGTTGGACGCGATCGGGCCGCAGCCATACGCGCAGATCGAGGTGGAGGACGCGGGGCGCGGCATCACGGCGGAGGAGATGGACCGGTTGTTCGAGCCCTTCTTCACCACCAAGGGGGCGCGGGGCACGGGACTCGGACTGGCGGTGACCTGGGGCATCGTCGAGGGCCACGACGGCTCGATCGCCGTCGAGAGCGACCCTGGCCACGGCACGCGCTTCATCCTGCACATCCCCTGCCAGGTGCCCGAGTCCGCCGGACCCGGCGCAGGGGCCGGGCGGCCGATCCCGATGCCCGACGCACGCGGCGTGGTGGCTTCGGGACAGGCCGCGCCGATCGCGACCCGGGCGCCGGCCCACCCGGCCGAAGGGACCCAGGACGGATCGCGAGGCGCGCCATGAGGGACCGCTGCGACGTCCTGGTCGTGGACGACGAGCCGGTCGTGTCGGACGCGATCCGGCTGGTCCTCGGCCACGCGGGCTTCGAGGTCATGGCGGTCCCCGACGCGGAGACCGCGCTCGCGCATCCGGCGCTGGACGGCTGCCGGCTCGTCATCTGCGACCTGATGCTTCCCGGGCTCTCCGGGTTCGACGCGCTGCAGACGATGCGCCTGCGCCGTCCGGAGTTGCCCATCGTGATGACCACCGGGTACGCCACACCCGAGCAGGAGGAGCTCGTCCTCACCGCGGGTGCCACGGCGTTCCTGCCCAAACCCTTCGACGCTTCGGAGCTGTTGACCCTGGTGCGGCGCGTGCTTTCTCAGGCGTCGGCCGCCGGTGAGGAACGGAAACCATGACTGCTCTGCTGATGATCCTGCTGGTCGTCTGCTTCGTCATCGCCGACCTGATCGTGCGCACGGCCTCGAAGCGCATGGCCGCAGCGCGCGAGCAGCGTGCGCGCGAGGCCGTGCTGACCAGCGCGCTCCAGCTCTCGTTCGCCGACGAGGCGAAGAGCCTGAAGCGCGCGGAGGTGCCGGGCGCGCGCGCGCGCATCCTCGCGGTGGACGACGAACCCGTCATCCTCGACAGCTTCCGCAAGATCCTGGTGCTCGCCGGCTTCAGCGTGGACACCGTGGAGAACGGCCCCGAGGCGCTCACCCTGCTGCGCGCGCATCCGTACGACTTCCTGTTCACCGATCTCAAGATGCCCGTGATGGACGGTCTGGAGGTGGTGAAGGCAGCCCGGCACCTGCGGCCCGACCTCGACGTCGTGGTGATCACCGGCTACGGCACCATCGAATCCGCGGTCGAGACCCTGCAGTTCGGAGCCGTGGACTACGTGCAGAAGCCATTCACGGAGGAGGAGTTGGTCGCGCTGGCGAAGCACCTGCTCCTCAAGCGCGAGGTGCGGCTCGAGGCCCAGCTGCGGCCGGCGGTGCGCGTGGTCGCTCCGGCGCGGGCCGAGAGCGTGGCCGCGGGCGAGTACTGCGTGCCGGGCGGGGCGTTCGTTTCGCCCGGGCACGCCTGGGCGCGCATCGACCCGGCCGGCCAGGTGTGGTCGGGACTCGACGACTTCGCGCGCAAGGCGCTGAAGTCCGTGGAGCGCGTCGAGTTGCCGGCGGTGGGCAAGCGCGTGAGGCGGGGCGAGTTGCTCTTCACCGTGCGCCGGGGGGGCGAGACCGTGCGCATCCTGGCGCCGCTGAGCGGCGAGGTCACGCAGGTGAACGAGGAACTGAAGCATGCGCCGCGGCTGGTGATCGAGAGTCCCTACGACCGTGGCTGGGCGTGCCTGTTGCGGCCGTCCGACCTTGCCGCGGACCTGGCGGGCCTGCGGATCGGCAAGCCGGTCGTGGCCTGGTACCAGGACGAGATCACGCGCCTGCGCAAGGAACTGGAGGCCTCGGGCCTGGCGGAGTGGGCGTGGGCCGATCTCGAGCGGTGCTTCTTCGGGCCCGGCGTGGCGGTGAACGTCCCGGTGACCGGGACGGTGGACGTGGAGTAACCCCGCCAGTCGGTTCTGCGCTCCCTGCCTGCGATGCGCCTCAGCTCCGCGTGGGCAACTCGATGATGATCGCGAGCCCGTGCGGCTCGCGGGTCCCGGCGCTGACGGTGCCGCCGTGGCGCTCGACGATCTCGCGCACGATCGCGAGCCCGAGGCCCGAGCCGCCGTTATCACGGGCCGCCCCGGCGACACGGGCGCCCGCGGCGCGATAGAACCGCTCGAAGGCGTGCGCCAGGTCCTCGGGCGGGAGCCCGGGCCCGTCGTCGCTCACCGTGAGGCGGAAGCGGCCGTCGCGTCCGGGAACGGGCGCGAGCGCCAGTTCGACCGTGCCACCCGACGGCACGTAGCGCAGCGCGTTGGCCAGCAGGTTCTCCAGCACCTGCTCCAGGCGGTGACCGTCGGCCTCGATCCAGGCCTGTTCCGCGGACTCGCGCCAGAGCAGGCGCAGTCCGGCGTCGCGGAAGCGCGGCTCGAAACGCACCACCGTGTTGCGGCACAGCGCGGCCCAGTCCAGCGGCTCGAGCGTGAGGGCCGAGGCGCCGGCCTCGAGCCGGGCGAGCTCGAACAGGTCGCGGATGAGCCGGTCGAGCCGGCGCGACTCCTCGAGCACGCCGCGCAGGTAGCGGCCGCGCTCGACGTCGGAGACGGGCACGGCGGGGTCGAGCAGGGTCTCGGCGTAGCCGCGGATCGAGGTGAGCGGCGTGGCCAGCTCGTGGGTGATGTCGGCGAACAACTGGCGGCGCTGCTGCTCGGTCTCCTCGACCCGCACGCGCGCCTCGGCGAGCCGTCCCGTCATCCAGTCGAGCCGCGCGGCCACGCGGCCGATCTCGTCGCCACCGTCGTCGGCGATGCGCGCGGTGAGGTCGCCCTCGGCCACTCGCGCCGCCAGTGTCTCGATGGCGCGCAGGCGCCGCACCAGCATGCGGACCACGAAGAGGGCGACGACGAACGAGGCGATCACGGCCACGGGCAGGAAGAGCAGTGCGCTCCGCGGCTCGAAGAAGCCGAAAGCGTGCGGCCACAGGGGTCGCACGGCGATTGCCTCGCCGAGGATTGCTGCGCCGCGCACGACCGGGCGCCGCACGATCACCTCGCGCCGCTCGCGCGGGTGGGACCGGCCGGCGTCGCCCGGCGGCCGATCGGGTTCCACCCCGGCGATCACGCGCTCGATGAAGTGGCCTCGATTCGGCGGGTCGGCGGTCAGGTGGCCCTGCGCGTCGCGGTAGGCCACGAGGCCGGGCCCGGGCCCCATTCCCAGCACCGAGCGGTGCTTCTCGAGCAGTGCGTGGAGCGCGTCCCGGGTCAGTGGCGCGGGCGCCGCGGCGATGTCGGCCGCGAGCCCGGAGGCGGCCAACTCGGCCCGGGTGCGGGCCTCGCGTGCTTCGAGCGGGCGCAGCACGGCGACCGCGACCAGGAGTTGCACCAGCGTGCCGAGCGCGATCGCGAGCAGGAACAGCCCCGAGATGGTCCAGAACAGGCTGCGCCCGCGCGGCCCGGTCCTCATGACCCCTCCTCCGGGAAACGGTAGCCCGCGCCCCACACGGTCTGAACGTAACGCGGCTTCGATGGGTCGGTCTCCAGCTTGCGCCGCACCCGGCTCACCAGGCTGTCGATCGAGCGGTCGTCCACCACGCGATCGCTGCCCCAGACGTGCTCCATCAGCGCCTCGCGGCTGAAGACGCGCCCCGGCCGCGTGGCGAGGAAGTGGAGCAGGTCGAACTCCAGCGTTGTCAGCGGCACCGGCTGGCCGTCGCGCTCCACCGTGCGGCGGCCCGGGTCGATGCGCAGCCCGGCGGCCTCGGTCACGCGCTCGGTGAGCGTGCCCCCCGAGCGCCGCAGCAGCGCGCGCACGCGCGCCACCAGTTCGGCGGTGCTGAAGGGCTTGGTGATGTAGTCGTCGGCGCCGAGCTCGAGCCCGAGCAGCTTGTCGCTCTCGCTGGAGCGCGCGGTGACGACGAGGATGGGCACGTCGCTGTCGCGGCGCAGGCGGCGCGTGACCTCGAGCCCGTCGAGGCCCGGCAGGCCGAGGTCGAGCACGACGAGCGCGGGCTTGAGACGCGCGAAATCCGCCAGCGCCCGCCCGCCGTCGGGCGACTGGTGACACTCGAAGCCCACGGCCTCGAGGTTCTTGGCGATGACGTCGGCGATGTGCGCGTCGTCCTCGACCACCAGGATCGTCTGTCCCACGAGAGGCTCCAGGGTCCGCGGCGCGGGTCGTGCCCCGCATCAGGACTCTATCCTATCCGAGCGGTGTGGCAGAGATATGGCAGGCGCGTGGTTGTTCGTGGCCCGGGCGCGGCGGTGGGGGCACGCTCCGGGACGGCACGTGGCCGCGCGGACCAGGCCCTGACAGGTCGCCCGAATTTGCCGCTTCGCCGTCACATCTCTGCCACACGGACCGCGTATGCTATGAGTGATGCACGGAACGGTGATCCCCTCCCGGGTCCGCGCCCACTTCAACGCAGGAGACTCACGATGATCCGTCGAATGGTGTTCGTGCTCGGACTGATCGCGGGCGTGGGGCTCGCGGGTACGGCCGGCGCGGCAGAGACGACCGTGGCGGCCAGGGTGACCGGCACGGCGCAGTCGACCGAGGTGACGGGCGCAAGGCAGGTGCCGGACCTGACCGGGACGTGGAAGTTCGAACCGAAGCGCAGCGATTCGATGCAGCGGCCCGGGGGTGGATCGATGGAGGGTGGTCCGGGTGGGGACCGGGGCCCCGGCGGTCCCGGCGGTCCCGGTGGTTCCGGCGGTCCCGGCGGTCCCGGCGGTCCCGGCGGTCCCGGCGGCCCCGATGGCTCCGGCGGCTCCGGTGGCCACGGTGGCCACGGTGGCCCCGGTGGCGCGGCGCGGCCGCCGCGGCTGCCGGACCTGATGCACGTCACGATGACCGCGGCGCTCGTGAGCTTCGAGGACTCGACCGGGAAGGTGCTGCAGGAGATCACAACGCTCGCGGGTGTGGTGGACCAGCAGGCCCACGCCCCGGGCGCGCAGGTGCTGAATGGGGAGTGGAAGGGCGACCAGTTGGAGTTCCAGCGACCCGGCCGGGGCGATACGAAGGTGACCGAGACCATCACGCTCGAGGAGAAGGGAACGCTGCTCGTGATCCGCACCTCGCAGCCCGCCTCCGGCGACCGGCCGGCGCGCGAGCGCAAGCGGGTCTACCGGCGGGTGGACGGCTGATGGATCGATCGGCGATGTCTCCTGCAACTGGAACGACCCCGGACGCGATCATCCGCGTGCGGGGCCTCAGCCGCGACTTCGTCATGGGCAGCGAGACCGTACGGGCGCTGCGGGACCTCGACCTCGTGGTCGAGCGCAACGAGTACGTGGCGATCATGGGCCCGTCGGGTTCGGGCAAGTCCACGCTCATGAACATCCTCGGCTGCCTCGAGACGCCGACGCGCGGCGATTACTGGCTGAACGGCCAGCGGGTCTCGGGCATGAGCGACGCCGAGCTGGCGAGGAGCCGCAACCGCGAGATCGGCTTCGTGTTCCAGACCTTCAACCTGCTCGCGCGCGCCACGGCGCAGCGCAACGTGGAGTTGCCGCTGGTGTACGCTGGGATTCCCGCCGACGAGCGGCGGCGGCGAGCACGGGCCACGCTCGAACGGGTCGGACTGGCCGACCGCATGCACCACCGCCCGAACGAGCTCTCGGGCGGCCAGCGGCAGCGGGTCGCGATCGCGCGCGCCCTGGTGACGCAGCCGGCGCTGCTGCTGGCCGACGAGCCCACCGGGAACCTCGACACGCGGACCGGCGAGGAGGTGCTTGCGCTCTTCGCGGAGCTGCAGGCCGAAGGGCAGACCATCGTCGTCGTCACCCACGAGTCGAGCGTGGCCGCGCACGCGCAGCGCCGCATCGTGCTGCGCGACGGCGCGGTCGAGTCGGACGAGGCGACGGTGACGCGCGGGGGCGCGGGCGGTCACGCCGGCGCGCGCCCGGGTGAAGGACGACACGAGGAGGTCCGGGCATGAGGTGGCTGGGTGTCTTGCTCCTGACGGTCGCGGTCTCGGCCCCGGCGTTCGCCGGGGCGGATCCGCGACCCATCTCGCTGGCGGAAGCGCTGTCGCTGGCCGAGCGGAACGCGGTCGCGGTCATCGAGGCGCAGGGGCAGAAGCGCACGGCCGCGGCCGGCGTGCGCTCCGCCTATGCGGCGTTCCTGCCATCGCTCAGCCTGTCGGCCGGGGCCTCGCGCCAGATCCCCGCGCGGGCGAACCAGACGCGGATCGAGAACGGACAGGTGGTCACCCTGGCGGCACAGCCCTGGTCGTTCAGCGAGGGGCTCGGGGCGAGCATGGCGCTGTTCACGGGCGGCGGCCGCTTCTTCGACCTGCAGCAGGCGCGTGCCCAGACGGTCGGCGCGGAGGCGAACCTCCTCACGCAGCGATATGCGACCGCGCTCTCGGTCAAGCAGCAGTTCTTCGGGGTGCTGGCGGTGCGCGAAGCCGAGGTGGTGGCGGGCGCCCAGCTCGAGCAGGCAGCGCAGCAGCTCAGGACGTCGGTCCTGCGCCTGCGTCAACGGGTGGTGACCCGCTCCGACTCGCTGCGCTCCGAGATCCAGCTGCACAACGCCCGGCTCGCGGTGCTGGAAGCCGGCACCGCGCTCGAGTTCGCCAACGCCTCGCTCATGCGCCTGGTGGGCTCACCGATGCCCGTCACGGCGGCGCCCGACGATTCGCTCGACCGGCCCGGGCTGGCGCTGGGGGACGAGGAATTGCGCGCGCAGGTGCTGGATGGGCCGGCGGTGCGCAAGGCGTCGGCGTCGGTCGAGGGCGCGCGCGCTGCGCTGCGCGGCACCTGGGCGGGCTACCTGCCCTCCGTGACCGCGAGTTACGCGCGCAGCGGCAGCGGCGCGGGGGCCGACTTCTCGCTCTCGGACGAAGGCTTCTCGTACTCGGGCGGGATCCGGTTCGCCCTCTCGTTGCCGGTCTTCACCCAGTTCCAGAACGAGCAGCGGGTGACGCAGTCGCAGGTGGCCCGGGAGAACGCCGAGGCGGCCCTGCGCGATGCGCGGCTCACGGCGCTCGCGAGCCTCACGCAGTCGCTCGGCACGTTCCGCGCGGCCGAGGAGCGCATGGTCATCCAGGCCGCCACGGTCCAGGCGGCGGAGGAGGACGTGCGCATGCAGAAGGACAAGTACGAGATCGGCGCCTCGACCCTGCTGGACGTGCTGGCCTCGCAGACGACGCTGAACCAGGCGCGCTACGGCCTCATCCAGGCGCGCTACGACAAGCGCACAGCCAGGGCGCAGCTCGAGGCGCTCGTGGGAAGGAGCCTGTGACATGCATGTGAATCGCGTTCGGCCCGGTGTCGAAGCAGCCGGAAGGAGGACGCCGTGAAGCCGCGCTCGTTGCGTTCACGGTTCGCGCGTCCCGTGTCGCTGGCGGTGGCGCTGGTGGTGGTGGGGGCCGTGCTCGGGGTGTCCTGCTCCGTGCTGGGTCGCGCGCGCAAGGCCTCCACGGTCGTGACCGAGGCGGTGGCGCGGCGGGACATCGACCAGACCGTCCAGGCGACCGGCACGGTGGAGCCGGTCGAGACCGTGGAGATCAAGTCGAAGGCCTCGGGCCAGATCCTGCGCATGCCGGTCGAGGTCGGCTCGGTGGTGCGGGCCGGCCAGTTGCTGGCGCAGATCGACACGGTGAACGTCCAGAACCAGTACGACCAGGCGTCGGCTTCGCTACGGGCGGCGCAGGCCGGTGTCGAGGTGACGGCGGCGCAGAAGAAGCGCGCCGACGAGTTGTTCGCGGGCGAGGTCATCACGACCGATCAGTACGAGAGCGCGACGCTGGCGTACGCCAACTCCCAGTCGGATCTGGTGAGGGCCCGCTCGAGCCTGGAGATCGCCCGGCAGGCGCTCGAGGACGCCACCGTGCGGGCGCCCGGGAACGGGACCATCCTGGCGCAGCCCGTGGTGAAGGGGCAGGTGATCACTTCGGCGACCCAGTCGATGAGCGGCGGGACCACCCTGCTGATGATGGCGGACCTCAACCGCATCCAGATGCGGGCGCTGGTGGGCGAGACCGACATCGGCAGCGTGCGCGCCGGGCAACCCGCCACGGTGGCGGTGGACGCGTTCCCCAACCGCACGTTCCGGGGGCAGGTCGTCAAGGTCGAGCCGCAGGCGGTGGTGCAGCAGTCCGTCACCATGTTCCCGGTGCTGGTCACCATCGACAACGAGGACGGACTTCTGCTGCCGGGCATGAATGGCGAGGTCACGGTCTACATCGAGCAGCGCACGGGCGTGCTGGCGGTGCCGCTGGACGCGGTGCGCACGGTCCGGGAGTTGCCCGCGGTGGCCACCGCGCTGGGCGTGAATGCGGATTCCGTGCAGGCCCAGGTCCAGCGGCAGGTGGAGGCCCGCCGCGCGGCCCGGGCGGCGGCCGATTCGACGCGTGGAGGCGGCGGATGGGCGCGCGGCGGAGAGGCGGGACGCGGCCCCGGCGGCGACGGGGCGCGTGGTGGAGAGGTGGGGCGCAATCCCGGTGGCAACGGGGCGCAGCGTGGCGCGGCGGGCACCGCTGGCCTGCGGCAGGGCCCCGGCGGTCGTGGTGGGGCGCAGCATGGCACCGGCGATCCATCGCGGCCGGGTGGTGCGGGGATGTCGGGCGCTGGTGCGAACGGCGGTGGCGGGGCGCAGCACGGTGTCGCCGGCATGGGCGCGCGCCAGGCGCAGGTCGTCTTCGTGAAGACCCCGCGCGGTCTCGAGCCGCGCATCGTGCGGCTGGGGATCAGCGACTTCGACTACGTGCAGGTGGTGGACGGCCTCGAGGAGGGCGACGAAGTCGCCCTGTTGAGCGTGGCCGAGGCGCAGGCCAAGCGGCAGAACGACCAGACGCAACTGAGGCAGCGCATGGGCAGCGGCATGCCCGGCGTGGGGAGCCCGCCCGCCGGCGGCGGCGGCCGCGGCGGACCGGGAGGACACTGACATGCTGATCGGTGAGACCGTCAATGTCGCCCTCGAGGCGCTGGGGGCGAACAAGCTGCGTTCGTTCCTCACCATGCTGGGCATCGTGATCGGCGTGGCCG
>Ga0315273_10001128_pt1 | contig 29770 bp, 25 predicted proteins | sample YL17G02_0_MG_FD_205753 | JGI IMG/M metagenome (GOLD analysis project Ga0315273, IMG submission 205753) | Sediment microbial communities from Yellowstone Lake, YNP, Wyoming, USA - YL17G02_0 | ecosystem: Environmental > Aquatic > Freshwater > Lake > Sediment | place: USA: Wyoming | collected... | reverse complement strand
GTAGTAATAGTCCGCGGAGGAGGCTGGAGTGCCGGTCCCGCGCGTGCCGATCAGGGCCCACTCCCGGTTGGCGTCGTAGTTCTGCATGTCGATGACCAGCAGAGCGGTGTGCCGCGGGTCCAGCCACTCCTCTTGCGCGATCCCGAACCAGCCCTCCGGGTCCAACCGCAAGCCGTGACTTACCATCGGAGGTATTGTACATTGACAGGCGCCCTCGGGAAACCCTAGGCTGGGTGCGAGGAGAACCCCGGTGCAGAACGGCAAAGAAGCGCTGCTTGGCATCCTGAGCGGCGGGGGTGCGCAGCGCGTGCCATGCGCCCCGCACTGGTGGGGCAGCTACAAGTACGAGGTGCAGGGGCTGGACCCCCGCCGGGACTGCTGGCGTGACGGGGAGGGCCTGGCCCCGGTATACGTGGGCTTCTACCAGCGCTTCCACCCCGACTGGTTCCACTTAGCCATCGGTACCCCACGCTGGTTCCGCGACTCCCGGGTCGAGTCTATGGAGGGCAAACCCGTGCTGGTCGTCGACCCCCGCTTCCGGGCCCTGAAGGGCGAGGACCGCTACTTCTCCTGCCGCTCCGGGATCGACGAGCTCATCGTGGATTTCGCCGACCAGATCCTGGGCTCCCGGGCCGACAGGCCCAAGGTGGACCTGGGGAGACGGCGGGCGGTGGACGCCTACGTCCGCGACCGCATCCACATGGACGCCGCGCTCATCGAAGAACAGGGCTACACCGACCACGTGCGCAGGATCGCGGCCGATTATGGGCGGGAGGCTCTGGTGATCGTGAATCTGCCCTCCCCGGTCTGTGAGATCTTCGACCCGCTCACCGGGTACCTGGGCTTCGAGGACGGCCTCCTGGCCCTTCACGACCACCCCGAGGGGATGCGGCGCCTGCTGGAACGCTGCTACGAGAGCCACCTGGAGTGGGCCCGGGCCTACGCCAGGGCCGGGGCGCACGCCTTCGTGGTCTCCGAGACCTACGTCTCACCGGACCTGGTCGGACCTGAGGTCTACCGGCGGTTTCTCAAGGGCCTGCACCGCGAGTATTTCCGGGAGATCCAGCGGGCGGGGCTGATCCCGATCTGCTACTTCCTGGGCGACGTGAACCCGCTGCTGGAGGATCTGACGGAGATCGGCATCCGGGGACTCCTGGTCGAGGAAAGCAAAAAGAGCTTCCGGCTGGAGGTCGGGGAGATCTGGCGAGCCCTCGCGGGCCGTCTGGCCCTGTTCGGGAACCTGGACTCGATCGGGGTTTTGCAGGACGCCCCTGCCCCACAGGTGCGCGCCGAGGTCCGGCGGCAGCGCTCGGAGGCGCCGGTGGGGTTCGTGGTGGCCAACGGCAGCCCCATCACCCCTGGCACGCCGCCGGAGAACCTCACGGCTATGATCGAGGCCAGCCGGCAGCCCGCCTAAGCCCGAGCGCCGCAGCCCGCGCTCCCCGAGGAGCTTGACAACCCGCACCCCGGGCCTCTATACAGGCCCTAACACCACTGGAGTCCACCTGGAGGAACACGATGAAGCTGCGCTATCTGGAAGTGCTTTCCCCGGCGGAAATCCGGGAAATCCACGAGGCCTCCCTCGACATCCTGTCGGGGTGCGGCGTCAAGATCCTGAACCCGGCCATGTTCGAATTCCTGAAGGCCAGAGGCCTGCGTACGGACGCCGGGAAGCGTCTGGTGTACTTCAGCCGCTCGGGCCTGGAGGACGCCCTGGCGAAAATCCCGCAGCGCTTCGAGGTTTTCGACCGGGAAGGCCAGCCGGCCTTCAGCCTGGGCGACGGGATCTCCCGGATCGCCGCCGGGCACAACGCGGTGAACTGGGTGGACTCGGGTACGGGCCGGACCCGCTTCTCCACGGTGGCCGACGTGGAGCTGTTCACCCGCCTCTGCCAGCAGCTGGAGGCCATCGATCTGATCGGCATCCCGGTCATGCCCCAGGACGTGCCCGACCCCGCCTGGTCGCTGGCCTACGGGGTGCGCGCGGTCATCGAGAACTCCAGCAAGCCCGTGTATTTTTCCACGGACAACGCCCGGGTGAACAACGCGGTCATCGAGCTGCTGCGGGCCGCCTTCGCCGGGCGCCTGGAGGAGCAGGTGTACGGGATCGCCCAGTTCTCGCCCACCAGCCCCCTGTACTGGGAAGAAGGGGTGCTGGAGGCCATCATGGACATGGCCGCAACCGGGGTGCCCATCGCCGTGCTGCCCGAGCCGATCGCCGGGGTGTCCGCCCCCTACACCCTGGCGGGACTGCTGACCATGAACAACGCCGAGTGCCTCTCGGGGCTGGCCATGATCCAGATGCTCCGCCCCGGCACGAAAGTGCTGTACGCCAACTCCTGGACGGCCTCGGACATGCAGAACGGGGCCGCGCTGGTCGGCTCCACGGAGACCTCGATCTGCCGGATCGCCGGGGCCCAGCTGGCCCGCTTCTACAAGTGCCCCTCCCACACCACGGCCCCCAACTCGGACAACCACGCCCACGACGAGCAGAGCTCCTGGGAGAAGACCTTCAGCACCTTCTGCTCGGTGGCTTCCGGCAACGACCTGGTCGTCAACTGCGGGATGTTCGCCACCGGCCTGACCTGCAGCCACGAGCAGCTGCTCATGGACGAGGCCATCTCCGCCTTCTCGCGCCGGTTGAGCCGGGGCCTGGAGGTGAGCCGGGAAACGATCGCCGCCGAGCTGATCAAGGAGCGGGGCCCCCGGGGGGAGACCTACCTGACCGCCGACCACACCTTGAAGTGGCTGCGCGCGGGGGAGTACGTCCGTCCCCGGCTGTCGGTCGACGGCCCCTTCGGCGTGTGGCAGGCGGCGGGGGCCAGGGACACCTACGCCCTGGCCCGCGAGGAGGTCCGGCGCATGGCTGCCGCCCCGGCGCCGCCTTTCGACCCGAAAAGGAAAGCGCGCCTCTCCGAGATCATCACCGGGCTATGAACTCCAAGGAGCGCCTGCAGACGGCCATGGCGCACGAAGAGCCGGACCGCGTGCCCTACATGGCCACCTTCGTGCCGGAGGTGGAGGTGGAGCTGAAGCGCCGCTTCGCCTCCGAGATCGAGCACATCCGGGACGCGGGTGAGATGAAGTACCAGGGGATGAGCGCCCTGGACATCCTGTTCGGCCACGACATGCTGCTGCTCACCTACGGACTGTCCACCGGCTACTACCGGGACACCCCCGGGGAGAGCTACGAGGACGAGTGGGGGATCACCTGGAAGAAGATCCCCTACCGCACCCCGCGCGGCACGGGGTACTACACGGAAATCGTGGGCTTCCCTCTGGCCGACGAGCGGCTCCTGGACTCCTACCGGCCGCCGGACCCGGAGGGGGAAAGCATGGCCTACGCGGAAGGCCTGATCGCCGCCTACGGCCGGGAAAAGTACATCTGCGGGATCATCGACTGCTCGATTTTCGAGGCCCTGAAGTACCTGCGGGGCATCACCCAGAGCCTGATCGACGTGGTGGCCAACAAGGACCTGGCCCACCGGATCATGGACATGTCGGTGGACTACCACCTGAGGCTGGGGCTGAAGCTCATCGAGCGCGGTGTGGACCTTCTGTGGCTGGCCGACGACATCGGCGGGGAGCACGCCATGCTCATGTCCCCCGAGACCTTCCGCGAGATGGTCAAGCCGAAGATGGGCTACATGATCGGGGAGCTGAAGCGCAAGAGCCCGGGGGTGAAGGTCGCCTTCCACAGCGACGGCTACATCGAGCCGGTGATCGATGATCTGGTGGAGGTCGGAATCGATTTATTAAACCCCATCCAGCCGGAGTCCATGGACCCGGCCGCGATCAAGAAGCGCTACGGCAGGCTCCTCGCCCTGTGGGGCACGGTGAGCACGCAGAGGACCTTCCCCTTCGGCTCCCCCGAGGAGGTGCGGTCCGAGGTGGGCGAGAGGATCCGAACCTGCGCCCCGGGGGGCGGCTTCCTCCTGGCCCCGACGCACAACCTCCAGCTCGACGTGCCCTTCGAGAACATCCGCGCCTTCTACGACGCGGTCCGGGAGCTCGGGGCCTACCCGCTGCGGGCGTAGGGCCGGAGAGGTAAGGTCCAGGTGACACCCAAGGAGCGGATCCTCACCGCCTTCCGGGGCGAGCAGCCGGACCGGGTGCCCGTGTCCCCGGAGCTGTGGGACGTGATCCCGATCCGCGTGTCCGGCCGCCCCTGGTACGAGTTGAGCGCCACGAGCTTCGGCAGGATCCCGCTGTGGCGGGCGCAGCTTGAGGCCTACCGGCACTTCGGCTGCGAGGCCTGGGTGCCCGTGGAGCCCGGCCCTTCGAACCGGCAGGCGGGCCGGGTGGAGGCGCGCTCCGCGTTCCAGGGCGAGGAGCTGATCCGCACCGACCTCGTGTATCGGACCTCGCGGGGCGAGCTCACGGCGGTGAAGCTCTCCTGCTTCGACTATGATTTATGGAACAGGACCGCCCCGGTGAAGGTTTTGGAGCGCGACCTGCCGCTCATCGAAGAGTATTTCTTCGAGGACCCCGCGGACCTGGACTACGAACCGATCCGCTCCGCCTGGGAGGCGACCGCCGATGACGGGATCTGCGAGGGGATCGTGGGCAACACCTTCTTCGAGTTCCTGGCGCTGCACCGGGAGGGCGGGGCGGTGCAGGCCATCCTGGACCTGCACGACCACCCGGACTACCTGCGCGCGGTGCAGGCGCGCTACGCGGCCTACGCCGCGGGCGTGGCCGAGGCTATCTGCGACCGCACCGCCGTGGAGGGGCTGTTCCTGAACTGCGGCAGTTCCAGCCTGAACATCGTGAGCCCGCGGCTGTTCGCCGAATGGGACCTGCCGGTGGTCCGCGCGGTGGCGGAGGTGGCCCACCGGCGAAACAGGATCTTTCATTATCACCTTCACGGCAAGGGGCGCGCCCTCCTGGACGAGCTAGTGGAGGCGGGGGTGACCATGATCTGCCCGCTGGAGAGCCCGCCCAAGGGGGACTTCGTGCTGCGTGAGGTCAAGGAGCGTTTCGGCGGGCGCCTGGCCCTCAAAGGGGGGATCGACCCCTTTGGCTTGAGGGACGGGAGCGACGCGGAGCTGGAGGCCCAGGTCCGGCGCTCGCTGGAGGGGGCGGCCCCGGGAGGGGGGTACACCCTGGCCACCGGGGACGGGGTGCTGAAGGACACCTCCTTCGACCGTATCCACCGGCTCGTGGAGCTGGCGCGCCGGCACGGCGCGTACTGAAGGGAGAGGCGTTATGGCTTGCGAACCCAGGCCCCGGGCCGGCGTGGCCCTGCTGTCGGCGGAGTGGTTCCTGAGCGTGGGGCTACAGGGCGGCGCCACCGCGGCGCAGGCCGAGCTGTCCGCGCTGGTGCAAAAGGACATCCTCCGCGTGCTGGCGGCGCTGGAGCCGCACTTCCAGCTGGTCTACCCCGGCCCGGTGTCCACGGCCGCCCAGGCGGCCGCGGCCTCCCGCCGCTTCCGGGCGGAGGGGGCCGAGCTCCTGATCCTGGTGCACGTCCTGTGGAGCGAGGACGGCCCGCTGGTCCGCCTGCTGCGCGAGGCCGCGGGCCTGCCGGTCCTGCTGTGGTGCTACAACCCCTACGACCGGCTCCCCGAGCGGATGAGCACTCGGGAGCTTTTCCGCGCCAGCGGCCCGGTGGGCTTCCTGCAGGGCAGCGCGCCGCTGGCCCGCATGGGGGTCGAGTTTTCCTACGTGTTCGGGCACCCCGAGGACGCGCGCCTGGCAAGCGAGCTGGCCGACTGCGCCCGGGTGTTCGCCGTGCGCGCGGAACTGGGCAGCCTGCGCATCGGGCAGATCGGCCCGCGCTGCGAGAGCATGGCCGGCGGATACGTGGACGAGTTCGGCCTGTTGAGTCGCCTGGGGGTGAGCCTGGTGCCCGTGTCCGCCGGAAGGCTGGCCGAGGAGGCTAGGGGGATCGCCCATGAGACCGTGGACGGCTTCCTGCGGGAGCTCAAATCCCGCTACCGGGTGCAGGGGGTGTCGGAGCGCTCGCTGGAGCTCTCCGCCAGGGCGTCGCTGGCCGTGGCGGCGCTCGCGGAGCGCGAGGGCCTGGGGGCGGTGGCCATCGAGGACCTGAATCCCGAGCTGCACCGGCTCCTGGGCACCCGGCCCTGCCTGTGGGTCCCTTCCCTGGGGGAGCGCGGGGTGGTGGTCGGCATGGAGGCCGACATCGGCTCCACCCTGGGGATGTGGCTCACCCGGCGGCTGGGCGCCTCCACGCCGCTGTACACCGAGATCTTCACCTTCGACCGGGAGGCCAACTGCCTGCTGTTCGGCCACGCGGGCATGAGCGACCCGGAGCTGGCCGGCGGCGGAGAGGTCGCGATCGTGCCGGATGCGGAGTACGCGGCCGCCGACGAGGTGGAGGGCGCCTGGCTTTCCTTCACGGCGCGGCCGGGACCCGTGACGGCGGTGAGCCTGTTCGCCGGCCTGCAGCGCTACCGGGTGGCCTGCTTCCGGGGCGAGGTCCTGCCGACCCGGGAAAAGCTGGCCGGCTTCCCTCACGCCTTGGTCCGCATCCAGCAGCCCTTGAAGGAGTTCTTCGAGCGGGCCGGCCGCCTGGGCCTGACCCAGCACTTCGCCCTGAGCTACGACGAGGTGGAGGGGCGCCTGGCCCGGTTCTGCCGGGTGGCCGGCCTGGACTGGGAGGAGCTGTAGCCCTCCTTCAGTTGACCCGGTTGCGGAGGCAGCCCGCCAGGAAGGCCTGTAGGTTCTCCGCCGCCTTGTGCATGAGCCGCCCCCGCTCGACCACGCGCTTCGGGGCGGTCCGCTCGAGGATTACGATATTCATTTTTGTAACTTCAACCTTCTGAATTACATATATGTAATCCAGGCAGAGAGCGCTGCTGCCCCCGAAAATCTACGATCAAGATAATTCTTTTTGCTGAATAGAATTATTATTAGGTTCGATGTTGCTGGAGTTTGGCACACAGCTTGCATTAAGTACATACGAGGAGGCATACCATGCCATATCAGTTGAAAAACGGAATTTTTCTGGTCCGCTGCCGGTACCCCGGCTGCGCCTTTGCCACCCAGGTGTCGACCGAACAAAAGATCATGGCCATGACGGAGCAGGACGTGGAGCGGGAATCCAAAAACCTGGCGCGCGACATCGCCATGACCAAGCACGACGCGGTCTTCGGTACGCGGCACACCCTGCGCAACCCCGAGGTCCGCCGCGTTTCCGGCACCTACCAGCTGATTGGCCAGCCGGAGGGGTCGGCCGAGACGCAGTCCCTGGGGGTCTTCTTCCGGGACTTCGATAAAGGCGAGGTCATCCTGCAGGAGGGAGACGAGGCCACCACGCTCTGCGAGGTGATCCGTGGGTCGGCCTTCGCGGACCGTAACAAGGCGCACCGCTACGGGTTGGGGGACTGTTTCGGCGCTTCCGCCCTCCTGGCCAAACACAACCGGACGTGCAACGTCATCGCGGGGGCTAACGGGACCCGGATCGCTTTCTATAACCTGATCGCCCTGAGCAAGAAGAACCCGAAGAAGGCCAGCAGGCTGTTCCAGGCAGTCATGGACGACACCCTGCGGGTGATCCAGGACCTGGAGGGCTCCCTGGAGCACACCCACCAGGAGATCGAAGCCCAGGCCGTGCGCGGCTGAGAGCACGGCGCCGGCCTTGAGCCTAAGGGGAAGCCGGCAGGCGTCCTTCCTGCCAGAGCTTGAGCAGGACCGCCGCGGCCTCCCCGTCGTAGCGCGGGCCCAGGCGCCGCTGCACGGCGTCTGCTGGAGGGGGGGCGCCCCCCTCGGCAAGAAGCTCCGCGAAGCCTTCGCAGGCCGCGGCCAGCCGGGCCGCGCGCGAGGAGGAGGCCGCGGGCAGCGCGGGCGGCTCGGGAGGGATCTCCAGCGCCCGCAGGATCACCGCGATCTCGGCGATCATGCCCTCCTCCTCCAGCAGGCCCATTTCGCGGCCCGCGGCACGGGCCAGATCCCGCGCGCGCTGCACCCGGTGAGCCGTTCCCGTCGCCTGGCCGGAGACCCTGCGCAGGAAGGCGTCAACCGTCTGGAGGTAGGCCCGGCAGGTCTGGGAGTTGCGCCGCTCCAGGAAGGACACCAGCAGGGCCCCTGTCTCGCGCAGGCGGGAGCTCAGCTCGCGCAGGATGCGGTAGGCCAGAACCGGGGCTTTGTACAGCAGGGTTTCGAAGTCGGTCCGGGAGATCTCCAGAAGGTTGGTGGGCTCTACGGCGCGCACCGTGGCGGAGCGCGGGCCTTCGTCCAGCAGCCCCATCTCCCCGAAAAACTCCCCGTCGCTGTGCACGGCCAGCACGAACTGCTCCCCGTCCGCGAAGCGCTTGCTGATCTGGATCTTTCCCCGGGCGATGATGAAGAAGCGCTCCGCGGCGGTGTGCTCTTCCACGATCAGCTCGCCGCGGGCGTAGCTGCGGGCTTCGGTGATGCCCGCGATCTGGGCCAGATCGAAGTCGGAGAGGTCCGCGAAAAAGCCGATTCCCTTCAATGTGCCGATGTCCGCAGCTGCCATGCCGCCCCCTGAGGTCTATTATAGAGAGTCCGGGCTGGGTGCGGCAATCGCCTCCGCCCCCTTTGAACAATCCCCCGCAGGGGCTATCATTGCCAGGCCATGAGCACGCTGCTGATCGTGGACCGCGACGATTCCCTGCGCTCCGAGGTGGCCCGCTTCCTCTCGAGCCTGGGCCACAGCGTCTCCCAGGCCCAGGATTACCCCAGCGCCCGCCAACTGGCCGGGGAGAGGGCCTTCGACCTGGTCATCAGCCAGGTGCCGCCGGCGGGGGGGACCATCCAGGAGCTGATGCGGGCGGCCAGGCAGAAGAACCCCGACGCGGCGCTGGTTGTGCAGGCGGAGCCTGAGGCCGCGGAAGCCGGGGTACAGGCGCTGCGCGAGGGGGCCGTCGGCCTGCTGGCCAAGCCCTACAGCCTGCCGGAGCTCAACTTCCAGGTCAAGCGCGCCATGGAGGGCGGGGCTCACCGCCGGGCCTCGCCGGGCCTGGTCGAGCGCTACCAGAACGTGTACCGCCCCTACAGCTTCATCGGCGAGAGCCCCGGGATCAAGAAGGTGTTCGAGATGGTGGAGCGCGTGGCCCGCACCGACTCCAGCGTGATCATCACCGGGGAGACCGGCACGGGCAAGGAGCTGGTGGCCGGGGCCATCCACTACAACAGCCCCCGGGCCGACGGGCCTTTCGTGCGGGTGAACTGCGCCGCCCTTCCCGAACAGCTGCTGGAAAGCGAGCTGTTCGGGCACGAGAAGGGGGCCTTCACCGGCGCGGACCGCCTGCGCCTCGGCCGCTTCGAGCACTCCGACGGGGGCACGCTGTTCCTGGACGAGGTGGCGGACATGAGCCTGTTCACCCAGGCCAAGGTCCTGCGCGTGCTCCAGGAGAAGGAGTTCGAGCGCCTCGGTTCCAACGAGCCGGTCAGGACCGACGTGCGCATCCTTTCGGCGACCAACAAGGATCTGGCCGAGCGGATGCGCCGGGGCGAGTTCCGCGAGGACCTGTACTACCGGCTCAACGTCGTGACCATCCGCCTGCCGCCCCTGCGGGAGCGGGGCGGGGACATCGGCCTCCTATCCCAGTTTTTTTTAAAGAAGTTCTCGGGCCAGATGGGCAAGCGCATCCGCGGCCTGGCCCCCGAAGCCTTGGAGCTGCTGGCCCGCTACCACTGGCCCGGCAACATCCGCGAGCTGGAGAACACCCTGGAGCGGGCGGTGCTCATGGCCGACGGGGAGCTGGTCACCGCCGAGGACCTGGCCCTGTTCTCCCAGGCTGACGGCGTGAAGGCCGGCGAAGCCAGCGCCGACCGCCTCTCCCCGGCCGCCGGCCCGACGCCTGAGCCTACCGTGAGCGAAGCGCCGCCCGCCGAAGGCGGCCTGCGTCTTCAGGACTCCGAGCGGCGGCTCGTGCTGGAAGCCCTGCAGGCCGGCGGCTGGGTGCAGAAAGAGGCCGCGCGCCGCCTGGGGCTTTCCAGCCGGGCCCTGAACTACCGTATCCGCAAGCTGGGTATCACCCACCCTGGCTGGCGGCAGAACAAGGGCTGAAGGACCGGTCATTCGTTCTCCGGTCATTCACCGTCCGTTAGCACCCCGTGCTGGAGCGTGTACAGCTCCTTGTACAGCCCCGGGCTGCGCATGAGCTCCTGGTGGGAGCCCCGCTGCACGATCCCGTTTTCGGTGAGCACAATGATCTCGTCGGCGTTGCGGATCGTGGACAGGCGGTGGGCGATGATCAGGGTGGTGCGGCCCCGGATGAGCTCCCGGAGCGCGGCCTGGATGATTCGCTCGGTATGGGTGTCCAGGGAGCTCGTGGCCTCGTCCAGGATCAGGATGCGCGGATCTTTCAGGAACGCTCGGGCGATCGACAGGCGCTGTTTCTGTCCCCCGGAAAGCTTGACGCCCTTCTCCCCGATTTGGGTGTCGTAGCCCGAAGGCAGCGCCTCGATGAACTCCTTCGCCCCGGCCCGCCGCGCCGCCTCCCGGATCTCCTCCTCCGCTGCCTCCGGATTCCCGTAGGCGATGTTGTCCCGGACGCTTCCGGTGAACAGGAACACGTCCTGTTGCACGGTTCCGACCGCCGCCCGCAGGGAGCGCAGAGTCGCTTGGCGCACATCGATCCCGTCGATGCGTACCACCCCCCCTTCCGGCTCGTAGAAACGCGGGATCAGGTTGCAGAAGGTGGTCTTGCCGGCTCCCGACGGCCCCACCAGGGCCACCACGCTTCCCGACTCGATCGACAGGTTCAGGTCCCGCAGCACGTGGCGCTGGCCGTCGTAGCTGAAGGTAACGCCCTCGAAGTCGATGCGGCCCTGCACCTCCTTCAGCTCCAGCGCATCCTCTGCGTTCCGGATCTCCGGCTCCTCGTCCAGGATTTCGTAGAAACGACGCAGGCCGGCGCCCATACGCTGCATCATCTCCACCGTGCGGCTCAAGCGCTCGATCGGCTCCAGGTAGATGCCCACGTAGAAGAGGAAGGCCACCAGGGTCCCCAGGCTCATGCGCCCCCGGAGCACAAAGACGCCCCCGGCCACGATGATCACCAGACGGGAAACGTCCCGCATCAGGTCCACTCCGCCGAAGAACGACCCGAGGGTCCGCAGCACCGAACGCCAGGAACGGTAGTGCTGGTCGTTGAGCCGGTCGAAATTCTCCCGTTCGTGCCCTTCCCGGGTGAAGGATTGCATGACCCGGATGCCGGAGATGATGTTCTCGACCCTGGCGTTGATGCCTGCCACCGCGTCGTTGATGCGTTCGAAGCCCTGGCGAATCCGTCCGCCCAGCAGGCCCGAATAGGCCGCCATCAGCGGCACCGGGATCACGCAAATCAGGGCTAACTGCCAATTCAGGCTGAACAGCACCGCGTACGAACCGGCCAGCATAGCCGCCGCCAGAAAGAGATCCTCGGGGGCGTGGTTCACGGCGTCGGTGACCCGGCCGACGTCATTGATCATCCGGGACATGAGCTCCCCGGTCTGGCGGTTGTCGAAGAAGCGGAACGGGAGCTTCTGCAGGTGGTAGAACAAATCCCGGCGCATGTCCCGCTCCATTTTCACGGCCAGCAGGTGCCCGGCATAAAGGGTGTAGAAGTTGCAGCCGTACTTGCCCAGAATCATGGCGGCCACTGCCAGCCCCAAACGGAGGACCGCTGCAAGATCTGCGGCGGGGATCAGCGAGTCTACCATGACCTTCAACAGGTACGGTACGGCGAGGGTGAGCGCGGCCATCAGGCCGACGGCCAGCAGGTCGCTCACCAACAGGTGCCAGTAGGGTCTGTAGTAGGGGATGACCCGGCGGAACAACCCTCTGGGTCGGTTTTCTGATGCAGAGCTCAAGGCGCTGTCTCCTCGCAATCAACGATTTTTCCAAGGCGCGGCAGGTTTTTCTTGTTACCCGCACGCTGGCGATCATTCCCGCAAGTACAGGGAATTCCCGGCTCAGAGCCGCAACTGCCCAGGCATCGAGGAGATCCAGACTAAAGCAGTGTCTTCTTCGATAGAATCTGAGCGGGCTATCGCTGAGCGCAGCAGGAAAGGGCGGTGATGTTGGTCACAGGCAGTACCCTCCGTTCGAGAATGCCACTGTATATCCGGTCGGTTCTCGAGTGTCAAGGGCCGCTCTGCGGGTGCGCTCGCTGCCTATTGCCCCGGCCGGGGCTTGCGGCATAGAATTGCCCCTTCCCCGGAGGAGCCATGAAAACGTTCGCCTACACCGTCCGCCCCAAGATCCCCGAGAAGCTCAAGCCTCTGGAGGAGCTGGCCAACAACCTGTGGCTCTCCTGGGACTTCGACGCGGTGAACCTGTTCATGCGCCTGGACGACGAGGCCTGGGCCCGCTCCCGGCAGAACCCGGCCCGGGCCCTGGGCCTGGTGCCCCAGGCCAAGCTCGAGGAGATCGCCGGGGACGAGTCCTTCCTCGCGGCCCTCGGCACCGTCTACGGGAAGTTCCGCAAGTACCTGGCCGCCGAGCGCTGGTTTAAGGACGGGGGCAAGGACATCATCGGCTACTTTTCCATGGAGTACGGCCTGGACGTGAGCCTGCCGATCTACTCCGGGGGCCTGGGGGTGCTGTCGGGGGACCATTTGAAAAGCGCTTCCGACCTGGGGCTGCCCCTGGTCGGGGTGGGGCTGCTGTACCGGCAGGGCTACTTCCAGCAGTACCTGAACCCGGACGGCTTCCAGCTGGAGGTCTACCCGGAGAACGACTGGTACACCATGCCGGTGCATCCCTGCCGTGATGCCGCGGGCGAGGCGGTCAAAGTAGCGGTGGACGTGGGGGAGGCGCAGGTCGCCGCCCAGCTCTGGGAGGTGCGGGTGGGGAAAACCCCGCTGTACCTGCTGGACACCAACATCGAGGACAACCCCCCGGGCGACCGGCTCATCACCGCCACCCTGTACGGCGGGGACCGGGACATGCGCATCCGCCAGGAGATCCTCCTGGGGGTGGGCGGGATCCGCGCCCTGAAGACCCTGGGCCTGAACCCGGTGGTCACGCACATAAACGAGGGGCATTCAGCGTTCCTGGCCCTGGAGCGGGTGCGCTGCCTGATGCGGGAGAAGGGCGTCGGCTTCGAGGAGGCCGTGCAGGCGGTGTGGCCCACCAGCATCTTCACCACCCATACCCCGGTGCCGGCCGGCAACGAGCGCTTCCCGCCGGACCTGATGGCCCGCTACTTCCGCCGCTTCGCCGAGGAGCTGGGCATCGCCTGGAGGGACTTCCTGGCCCTGGGGCGTGAGAACCCGGACAACGACCAGGAGAGCTTCTGCATGACGGTGCTGGCCCTGCGCCTGTCGGCCTGCGCCAACGGGGTGAGCCAGCTTCACGGGCGCACCTCCCGCCGCATGTGGAACGGGCTGTGGCCGGGGCTGCCGGTCGAGGAGGTGCCGATCCGGGCCATCACCAACGGGGTGCATCCGCGCACCTGGATCTCCCACGACATGATCGAGCTGCTGGACCGCTACCTGGGGCCCCGCTTCCGGGAGGAGCCTACCAACCTGGACGTCTGGGACCGCATCGAGAAGATCTCCGACGAGGAGCTGTTCCGCACCCACGAGCGGCGCCGGGAGCGCCTGGTGGCCTTCGCCCGCAACCGCCTGCGCCAGCAGCTCAAGCGCCGGGGCACCACCGAGGCGGAGCTGGCCACCGCCGAGGACGCGCTGTCCCCCTACTCCCTGACCATCTGCTTCGCCCGCCGTTTCGCCTCCTACAAGCGGGCCAACCTCCTGCTGCGCGACCGGGAGCGCCTGGTGCGCCTGCTCACCGACACGGAGCGGCCCGTGCAGCTCATCTTTGCCGGCAAGGCCCACCCCCACGACCTGGAGGGCAAGGAGATTATCCGCGAGCTCATCCACTTCGCCCAGGACCCCAAGGTGCGCGCCCAGGTCGTGTTCCTGGAGGACTACGACATGACCATGGCCCGCTACCTGCTGTCCGGCTGCGACGTGTGGCTCAACAACCCGCGCCGGCCGCTGGAGGCCAGCGGCACCAGCGGCATGAAGGCCGCCCTGAACGGGGCGCTCAACCTCTCCTGCCTGGACGGCTGGTGGGACGAGGGCTACGACCCGGAGTGCGGCTGGGCCATCGGGCACGGGGAGGAGTACAACGACCCTAAGCTGCAGGACGAGGTGGAGGGTAAGGCCCTCTACGACCTGCTGGAGCGCGAGATTGTGCCTCTGTTCTACGCCCGCGGCCGCGACGGGCTGCCGCGCGGCTGGATCAAGCGCATGAAATCCTCCATGAGTTGGGTGGGCCGGCGCTTCACCAGCCACCGGATGCTCCAGTCCTACGCCGAGCAGTTCTACCTGCCCGCCCTGACGCGGGCTCAGGACCTGTGCGGCGAGGACTTCCGGCGTTGCCGGGAGCTGGCGGCCTACCGCCGTAAGCTCTTGGCTTCCTGGCCGCAGGTCCGCGTGGAGGCGGTGAGCGTGCCGCCGGCGGCCATCTTCACCGTGGGCGAGCGCCTGGCGGCCACCGCGCGGGTGGCGCTGGCGGGGTTGACCCCGGAGGAGGTGCGCGTGGAGCTGTACTACGGGCCGATCTCCTCCACGGGCGACATCGAGCGGGCGCGCACTACGGAGATGACCCCCGGCTCTTCGGATAAGGGGACCTACGAGTACCGCGGCGAGCTGGAGTGCGCCCTCACCGGCCGCCAGGGCTACACGGTGCGGGTGTTGCCCAAGCACCCGGGCCTGACTCACCATTACCTGCCGGGCGTGGTGCGCTGGGCGTGAGGACGCTGGCCCGGGCCGCTATGGTGAGTGGCAAGGAGCGAAGAATGTCACGGAGCTATCACATGAGCCCCAAGGAGTTCCGCAAGTGGGGAAGAGCGGTCATCGACTGGATCGCCGACTACCAGGAGCGCATCGAGAGCTTCCCGGTGCTGTCCAGGGCCGCCCCCGGCCAGATCCGCGCCTCCCTGCCTGCAAATCCGCCGGAGAAGCCGGAGCCCTTCGGGCGCATTCTAGCTGATGTGGAGGAGAAGATCCTGCCCGGGATCACCCACTGGCAGTCTCCGAACTTCTTCGCCTTCTTCCCCGCCAACTCCAGCGGGCCCTCCATCCTGGGAGACTTGCTGTCCTCGGGCCTGGCCGTGCAGGGCATGCTCTGGGCCACCAGCCCGGCCTGCACCGAGCTGGAGACGCACGTGCTGGACTGGATGGCGGACATGACCGGCCTGCCCGAGGCCTTCCGCTCCACCTCCACGGGCGGCGGGGTGATCCAGGACTCCGCCTCCAGCGCCACCCTCTGCGCCCTGCTGGCTGCCCGGGAGCGTGCCACTGCCGGACTCTCCAACAAGCGGGGCTGCGACGGCCGGCTCACCGCCTACACGACCGCTCAAGCCCACTCCTCGGTGGAGAAGGCCGCGCGCATCGCCGGCATCGGCTCCGAGTCGCTGCGCCTGGTGGAAATCGATCAGAACTTCGCCATGCGCCCGGAGTCCCTGGCCCGCCGCCTGGAGGAAGACCGCCAGGCCGGCCTGGTGCCTTTCTTCGTCTGTGCCGCGGTGGGCACCACCTCGGCCGGGGCCGTCGACCCGCTGGAGGCCGTCGGCCGGGTGTGCCGCGAGCACAAGGTGTGGCTGCACGTGGACGGAGCCATGGCCGGAACCGCCGCCCTCTGCCCGGAGTTCCGTCCCCTGTTCGCGGGGCTGGAGCTGGCCGACAGCTACTGCTTCAACCCGCACAAGTGGATGTTCACCAATTTCGACTGCGACTGCTTTTGGGTGGCCCGGCGCAAGGACCTGATCGACGCCCTGAGCATCCTGCCGGAGTACCTGCGCAACCAGGCCAGCGAGTCCGGGGCGGTCATCGACTACCGCGACTGGCAGGTGCCGCTGGGGCGGCGCTTCCGGGCCCTGAAGCTGTGGTTCGTGATCCGCTCCTACGGGGTGGAGGGGCTGCGTCACCACGTGCGCGAACACGTGGCCCTGGCGCAGCAGTTCGCCGCCTGGGTGCGGGACAGCGCGGAGTTCGAGCTGGCCGCCCCGGCGCCGCTGAACCTGGTCTGCTTTCGCCACCGCGGCGGGGATGAGGCCAACCAGAAGATCCTGGACCGCCTGAACGGCAGCGGCGAGCTGTACCTGACGCACACCAAGCTGGACGGTAAGCTCACCCTGCGGATGAGCATCGGGGCCACCCGCACGGAAGGCCGCCACGTGCAAGCCGCCTGGGAAAAGATCCGCGCGGCGGCCCGCCAGCTTTGAGGCCGGCCGTGCGGCGGCCCTTCCCGGTCCTGTTCCTGGCCCTGTGGCTGGCTGCCGCCGCGGCCGGGGCCCAGACGTCGGCGGCCCAGGCGCCGGCGGACCTGGAACTGTCCAGCCTGGTGGGTCTGACCCTGCCGGAGGCCTTTGAGCGCTTCGGGGCGCCGGCAGAGGTGTTCGCCGCCCGCGGCGCGGAGGACTGGCAGGACGACGTGGTGTTCTTCTATCCCTCGCACCTGTACCTCTTCTGGCACCAGAACAGGGTCTGGCAAGCGCGCGTGGATGAGCGCTTTAGTGGTAGCTTTCTGGCGTCGAAGACGCTGGCCATGGGCGCGGGACGAACGGAGGTGCTCGCCCTGCTGGGTCCGCCCATGCGCGAGCTGGGCGATTCCCTGGTCTACCACCTGGAGGACCGGGGCTACCCGGTGCGCCTCCGGCTGTACTTCCGCGAGGGGCTGCTGGCCGACGCCTACTGTTACCGGGGGGACCTGTGAGCGGGGAGGGCCCGGGCAGCCGGATCTGCCTGTGCCTGACGGGGGGCAGCCTGGAACAGGATGCGGCGCTGCTGCGGCGCGAGCGTCCACACGTGGACCTGGCGGAGCTGCGCGCCGACTTCCTGGAGCCCAGCGAGCTCGCGCACCTCGCCCGCTTCCCGGCGCTGGCGGGCCTGCCCGTGATCCTCACGCTGCGCCGCACCGCCGACGGCGGGCGGTGGCGGGCGGGGGAGGGGGAGCGCCGGAGGCTGCTGCGCGGGGCGCTGGGGGGAGCCGGGACAACGCCGGGCGGGTATGCCTTCGTCGACCTGGAGGAGGACCTGCACGACGCCGGGGTGGAGGGCGCGGCGCGCGAGCGCGGATGCCGCGTGATCCGCTCGTTCCACGACTTTCACGGGGTACCCGCCAACCTGGCCGCGCGCGTGCGGCGCCTGGCCTGCGCGTGCGGCGGGCGCGGGGAGCTTCCCAAGGCCGCGCTGTGGGTGCGCGGCTCGCGCGACCAGCGGCGCCTGGCCGAGGCCTGCCGCGAGCTGCAGGGCATGGAGAAGATTTTAACCGGCATGGGCGAGTACGGGAGCTTCAGCCGTATCCTGGCGGGGAGGCTGGGCTCCTGGCTGACGTACTGCTCGCCGGGGGGGCAGGGGGTGTCCACCGCCGCGCCCGGGCAGCTGGACCCGCGCACCTTGGTGGAGCTGTACCGCTTCCGGGGGATCGGCCCGCAAACCGCCGTCTACGGGGTGGTCGGCAACCCCATCGCCCACAGCCGCTCACCGGAGATCCACAACCGCGCCTACGCGGCGCTGGGGCTGGACGCGGTGTACGTGCCGTTCCTGGCCGACGACCCGGCCGCGTTCCTGAAGGCCGCGGAGGCGCTGGGAGTGCGGGGCTTGTCGGTGACGGTGCCGTTCAAGGAGCGGGTGCTGCGGCTGGCGCGGAGCGCGGAGGAGGAGGTCGAGGCCACGGGGGCGGCCAACACCCTGCTGGCCGTGGCCGGGATCTGGCGGGCGGCCAACACCGACGTGGCGGGCTTCCTGGCGCCCCTGGAGCGGGAGGCACCCGCGGTTCTTCAGCCCGGGACGGGGGCTGCCGTGCTCGGCGCCGGCGGGGCAGCGCGCGCGGTGGTCCACGCCCTGGCGCGGCGGGGCCTGCGCGTGCTCGTGCTGAACCGCACGCCGGCGCGCGCGCGCGCGCTGGCCCGGCGCTTCGGGTGCGCGTGGGGCGGCCTGGACGAACCCGGCCTCGCGCGCCTGTCCGGGCATTCGGCGCTGATCGTTCAAACGACGACGGTGGGCATGGACGGTGCCGGGGACCCCCTCCCCGGGTACCGCTTCCGCGGGGAGGAGTGCGTGTACGACCTGGTCTACGCCCCGGCGCTCACGCCTTTGCTGGCGCGGGCCCGCGCCGCCGGCTGCCGCACGATCGGCGGCTGGAGCATGCTCCGGGCCCAGGCGGAGGCGCAGTTCCGGTTGTTCACGGGGCGGGAGTACCCCGCGGATCTACAGCTCTAGCTCTTTCTGCGGGTCTTCGCCCCGGCTCCTGCCCAACAGGTCCTTGATCATCTCGCGATTGTCCAGCAGGGAGCTTAAGGAGAGGTTGGCGTGCAGCCGGTAGAGGCTGCGGGCGAACAGGGCCGCGACGTCCGCGGACAGGTACCATTCCTTGGCGAGCAGGCTCTTGTCGTGGTACACGGCGTTGGTCCCGATGATGCGGTAGAACAGGCCCTCCCGGTAGGCCTCGTCGAAAGTCTCCAGGGCGTTGCCGCTGAAGAACGGCAGGCTCACCGCGCAGATGATCCGGGCCGCGCCCTGCTCCTTGAGGATGCGCATGGCCCGCAGCAGCGTCCCGCCGGTGCCGATCATGTCGTCGGCCATGAACACCGTCTTGCCCTCCACGGAGCCCAGCAGGCGCACGTTGAGAATGTTGTCGTGCTTGGCGCTGGTGGACACCTTGGAGTAATCGCGCTCCTTGTAGATCATGCCCAGGGAGCGGCCCAGGGCCGTGGAGTAGAATCGGTTCCGGTCGATCGAGCCGGTGTCCGCCGAGATGATGGTGAGGTCGGGGCCGGCCAGGTCGACGAGCGAGGCCAGCACCTTCAGGATCTGGTAGGAGGCGTGCAGGTTCTCCAGGCGCAGCAGGTTGAAGCTGTTCTCGATGTCCTTGGCGTGCAGATCCAGGGTGATGATGCGCCTGACTCCGCTGTACTCCAGGAACTGCCCGATGCGCGCCGCGGACAGCCCTTCCCGGCCTTGCTTTTTGTGCTGCCGGGCATAGGGGTAGGCGGGCACCACGACGGTGACCCGCTTGGCCCCGGCGTGCAGGGCCGCGTCCACCGCGGTGAACAGGCAGAAGATGTGGTCATTGACCGATAGCACGCAGCGCTCCGGATCGCCCCGGTTCATGGCCAGGGGGTAGTGGTTCTCCACGTCCTGGACCACGTACACGTCCATGTTGCGGATCGAGGTCATGACCTCGGTCTTGAACTCCCCGTTGGCGAAGCGGGTGAAGCGGGCGGGGATGCGGAAGTGGGTGGGGCGCAGCTCGCCGGCGGGCTGGCGCAGGTCCAGGGTGGTGGGGCGCAGGTCCACCGTGAGGTTGACCCGGCGCAGGATCTCCTCGCGCGGCAGCCCGTACTTCTGGGCCAGCACGTCCAGCTTGTGGCGCATCTTCCTGCGCGCCATGGATTCCAGCTCCCGGGCTACGCGTCCGACGAACGCCGCTCCCCCGGGGCAGGCCAGGATGCCGATCTGGTCTGGGATCGAGTAGATCATAGCTTCTGGAAAAGCTCCCTGCGGATGTCCCGCATCTTGGCCCTCAGGCGCATGGGGACGCTGCAGCACTGCGGCACCGCCCGCTCCTTGGCGCAGCTGGGGCAGAAAAACACGCCGCTGTCATGCTCCATGCTCTTGCCATGGCACTCCGGCAGCTCCCGGGTTCGCCCGCACGTCGGGCAGACCAACACCTGTTCACGTACATGAGGCATGGGTCCTCCTTTTTTCAGGGAGCCTTAGCGGCTCCTAAAAAACTCTCCTGTGCGGGCGAGCCCCTCGCGCAGGCTCACCCGCGGCTTCCAGCCCAGCAGCTTTTCCGCCTTCCGTACGTCCAGCAGGCTCCTGCGCAGGTCCCCGGGCCGGGCCTTATCCCACCGGGGCTCCGGGGCCCCGGGGAAACCCTCGGCGATCGCGCGGTACAGGGCTCCCGTGGTGGTGGGCACCCCGGTGCCGATGTTGATGGTCTGCCCTGTCCCATTGTCGAGTGCGGCGAGGTTGGCCCGGGCCACGTCCTCTGCGTACACGTAGTCGCGCACCATGCCGTCCTCTTCGCCGGGGTAGGCGAAGAGGACGGGGGTCTCGCCCCGCAGGAGGCGGGTGATGAAGATCGAGACCACTCCGGCCTCCCCGTCGGGGTTCTGCCGCGGCCCGTACACGTTGGCGTAGCGCAGCACGGTGTAGGCCAAGCCGTGCTGGTGGGCGTAGTAGCGCAGGTACTGCTCCCCCAGCCACTTATGGATGCCGTAGGGCGACAAGGGCTGCGGGGGGAAGTCCTCCGGCGTGGGCAGGCGATCGGTATCGCCGTAGATCGCCCCGCCGGTGGAAGCGAAGATGAGCTTCTTCACAGGAAAGCGCCGACAGGCTTCCAGCAGGTTCAGCATCCCGAGCACGTTGGTGCGCGCGTCCTGCAGCGGGTCGCTCGCGGACACGGTGACGCTGATCTGGGCCGCGTGGTGATCCACGATGTCCGGCCGCTCCGCCGCGAAGACCTTTTCCACCTCGCTTGAGCCCAGGTCCAGCAGATACAGCCGGGCCTGTGCGGGGAGATTCTCGCGGTTTCCGGAGCTCAGGTTGTCGAGGATCACCACCTCGTGGCCGGCCTGGAGAAAGGTGTCGGCGACGTGCGAGCCGATGAATCCGGCTCCTCCGGTGAGGAGGACCTTCATATCCTTTGTACTACAGTAGCACCCCGCTCTAGCGGTGGTCAAGGCGTGAGCGAAAAACTTGACTCACCCGGGCGCGGCCGGGCAGAATGGGGCGTGATGGAAGAGCTGGCACGGCGCCTGGCGCTCTCCGGCGACCCCTTCGGGCGCTTCCTGCAGGCGGGGGTCGTCGTGGCGCTAGCCGAGCGGCCTGGAGGCCCGGCCGTGCTGCTGGAGCTGCGCTCCCGCTCGCTCGCCCGCAGCCCCGGGGAGGTGGGGCTGCCGGGTGGCCGGCTGGAAGCGGGGGAGAGCGCCTGGGAGGCCGCCCGCCGGGAGCTGGAGGAGGAGCTGGGCATCGAGGCGGCGCAAGTACGCCTGCTCGGACCACTGCCGGTGTTCGAGAGGGGCCGGGGGGAGCTGGTCCACCCGTTCGTGGCACTACTACAGGATCCCTTCACGGTGAGCCCGGGCTTCCGGTACGCGGAGATCCGCGAGGTGATCCGGCTGGCCGGCAGGTTCCCCTCCCGTCACCTGCCCGACGGGCGTTGGCAGCGCCGGGGGAGCCGGCCGACTCCGTACCTGGTGCACGAAGGCAGACTGGTCTGGGGCCTGGCCGCCGAGATCCTGGCCGTCCTGGCTACTTTTTTGTGAACGTGGGCCGCGACCCTGCCGAAAATACTGAATAGGGAGAGAGGCACCGCTTGAGAAGACTCCAAGTAACCGCGTTGGCGCTGGGCCTGTTGGCCCTGCCGCTGTGGGGCGAGGTCTGGTTCTCCGACCTGGACCTGACGGTCTCCAACCGGCTCCTGTTCCGGGCGGAGGCCGACTGCCCGGGTTTCGGCCCCTACCGCACCCTTTTCACCGCGGACCTGGCGGACGGCCGCGTGGAGCAGCTCACCTTCTTTCCCGAGCGCGCCGCTTTCCTCGGCGAGCAGGGTGTACTGCAGCTGGAGAACCGCTACGGCCTGTTCCGGACCGACGCCGCGCTGGCCAACCCGGCGCCCGTTGCGGGGGTGCCCTCTTTCGCGGCCGGCGCTGCGGTGGAGAGCGGCAAGCTCGACTTGGTAGAGGCCTCCCCCGACGGGCGCTACCTCCTGGCGCTGCGCCCCACCTCCGCGGCCTATGGAGAGCTCACCCTGTACGACCTGGCGCAGGGGGGTCCGGCGAGCGTGGCCTCCACCGGGGTGGAGCTCTCCCTGAAGGCCATCCCCGCGCTCTGGTCCCCCGACTCGGATTTTTTCCTGTACAGCAAGCATGGGAACCTCTACTACTTCTCCATCGGCCAGCTCCGGGACAAGAGGGTGCTGGCCGAGAGCCGCCGCCTGGTAGGCAAGGGCACCGTGCGCAATGTGCGCTGGGGTCCGGCTTCCGCCCTGGCCGGGGGTTCAGGAAGCGCGCTGTACTACGTGGCCGGCTCCCTGGTTTACCGCCTGGACGCCCGGGAGCTGTTCACCCGCTCCCTGTACGGCGGGTTCCTGCCCATCGGCCGCCTGGCCGGCAAGATCCCCTTCGAGCTGGACCCCGGCTTCGACGAGTTCTGGGTCGCCCCCGACGGGACGCAGGTGCTCGTGGGCAGGGGCGGCAGGAACCTGTTCCTGGTCCCCCTGGCCCCGGAGGACTACAGCGGCCAGACCCGTTCCCTGCCGTACCTGTACTTGCCCGGCTCCGGGTCCGTGCGGCGCGTGCTGTGGACGCGGGCCGGCACGATCCTGGTGCTGACCGAGGGCAGGCAGGAGGGCAAGAGCAGCACCGCCGTCTTCCGCCTGGAGGTGGCCGAGGCCGCGGCGGCGCCGGCCTTCCGGCGCACCGCGGACCAGGGCATCCTCGAGCTGGTGCTGTCTCCCAACGAGCAGTCCGTGGCGGCCGTGCGCGCCGACGGGGTGACGCTGCACGACAGCGCGAGCTGGGAGAAGCGGCAGACCCGCGCCCACGCCCGCCCCCTGCAGGTCCTGTGGACCCCGGAGGGGGACCTCGTCATCGCCGGCGCCTGGCTCACCGAGCTGTGGAACCCGGCCAGCGGCGCGAGCCGCACCCTCTGTCTGTCGCAGCCGGGCGGCTCCAGCTTCTCGCAAGACGAGCGTACGATCCTCACCGAGGTCCAGGGCGCCGTCTATCGCCGGCCCGTCGCGGCCGGGGAGGCCGGGGCGGCCGCCGCCTGGAGCGCCACCGGCTCGGCCTCCCTGCGGGACCGCCGGACCGCTTCCGCCTCCTACCGGGTGTACCTGGAGGACTCCCCGGACCGCCTGCTGCGCAACCGCGTCATGGTGCGCGACCTCACCGGGTACGGCACGCGGGAGCTGCTGGCCCGACCGTCTTCCAGCTACGAGCCCTTCCCCGCCGAGGAGGAGCCCGCGGACTCGGGAGTTTTCGCCCACGGCTCGCGCCTGCGGCGGCGCGAGGTAGCCCTGGTTTTCGACGTTGTGGACTCGGTGGAGGGGCTGGCCTCGATACTGGCGACCCTGGAGGAGTATAGGATCCGGGGGACCTTCTTCGTGAACGGCGAGGCCGTCCGGCGCTACCCGGACGCCGTGCGCGAGATCGCCGAGGCCGGGCACGAGGTGGGCTCCCTGTTCTTCACCCATTTCAACATGACCGACGCCCGGTTCCAGGTGGACCGGGAGTTTATCAAGCGGGGACTGGCGCGCGCCGAGGACGAGTACCACTCCGCCACCGGCCGGGAGTTGAGCCTGTTGTGGCACGCCCCCTTTTTTTTCGCCAGCTCCGAGATCATCGCGGCGGGCAGGGAGTTGAACTACGCCTACGTCAGCCGGGACCTGGACACCCTGGACTGGGTCACCGCGGACCCGGGCAAGGCTGCGCCGGACATTTACTTTCCGGCCGCTGCGCTGGTGGAGAAAGCAGTCTCCCGGAAGAAACCCGGCTCCATCCTGCCGATCCTGGCGGGCAAGCCCGGGGGCCTGCGGGAGGATTTTCTGTTCCAGAAGCTCGACCTGCTGGTGGACGCCCTGCTCTCGCGGGGCTACTCGGTCGTGACGGTGTCGACGTTGATGGAGCACGCCAGGTAGGTCGAGGGGCTATTGCGCGGGAGCGGCTGCCGGGGTAGGATGAGCCCCCGGACGCGAGGAGAAAGGAAGCAGGGCAGTTGAAGAGGATCGATCCGCTTCGCAGCTACAAGGAAACCCAGATCAAGACCGCGACCCCGGGGAAGCTGGTGGTCATGCTGTACGACGGGGCGGTCAAGTACCTGTCCCTGGCGCTGGAGGCCCTGAACTCCCGGCACCACAGCTACGACCGGGTGAGCGAGCAGCTGATCAGGACCCAGGACATCATCACCGAGCTGATGGTGTCGCTGGATTTCGACCACGGCGGGGAAATCGCCAGGGGCCTGTTCAACCTGTACATGTGGATGAATAGGCAGCTGCTGGACGGCAACATCCGCAAGGACACGGCCCCGCTGGAGTCGGTCCGCGGGGTCCTGCTGGAGCTGCGCTCCGCCTGGGCGGAGCTGACCGAGAAGGCCGGCTCGGAGGCCCCCGCGCGCAGCGCGGGCGGGGTGAACATCGCCGGATGAGGGCTGCCGAGCGCCTGGAGCGGTACCTGGAGCGCCAGCTCGCGCTGCTCGCAACCTACGGCGAGCTGCAGGGAAAAATAGAAGAGTCCGTACGCGCGGGGCAGGCCGACCTCCTGGCGGTGCAGGCGGCGCTGGCGCGCTCCCTGGCCACCGAGGTCGCCGATCTCCAGCGCGCGGCGCGGCCCCTGGCTGCCTTCGCGAGCGCGGACCGGCTCCGGGAGCTGGAGGCCCGGCTGGCGGAAAAACGGGAAGCGGTCCTGACGGCCAACCGCGGTGCGCAGGCCCTGCTGCGCGGGGCCCTAGGGGAGCTCACCGGCAGGATCCGGGAGCTCGCAGCCCGTCCCCGCACCCCCCTTTCCCCCTTCGCCCGCATCGGCCGACCGGTGCTGGTCGACCTGCACTCATGAAGGAACCCCTCTATTTAATCGACGGCTACAGCCTGATCTACCGCTCGTACTTCGCCTTCATCCGCCGGCCGCTCACAAACCCGCAGGGCAGGAACTCTTCGGCCGTGTTCGGCTTCTTCCGCTCCCTGTTCCAACTGCTCCAGGCGCGCCAGCCCGCCTACCTGGCCGTGGCCCTGGACTCGCCCACGCCCACCTTCCGGCACGAGAAGTACCCGGAGTACAAGGCCAACCGCGAGGAGGCTCCCCAGGACCTGCACGCCCAGGTGCCGGTGATCGAGGAGATCCTCGCGGCCCTGGGGATCCCCTGCGTGCGCCGGGACGGCTTCGAGGCCGACGACGTCATGGCCACCCTGGCGGCCCGCTGCAGGAAGGAGAAGCGGCCCTGCCTGATCCTGTCCGGCGACAAGGACATCCTGCAGCTGGTCGGGCAGGGGGTGAGCGTGCTGCAGCCCCCCAAGGCCGGCGAAGACTTCAGCGAGCTGGACCGCGACGGGGTGTTCCAGGCTCGGGGGTTCTGGCCGGAGCAGGTCGTGGACTACCTGGCCCTTACCGGCGACGCCTCGGACAACGTGCCCGGCGTGCCCGGGGTGGGGGACAAGACCGCGCTGAAGCTCCTGGGCCAGTTCCGGGACCTGGACGACATCTACACCCGCCTGGAGGAGGTGGCCCCGGAGGGAGTGCGCCGCAAGCTGGAGGCCGGCAGGCAGAGCGCCGCCTTGAGCCGCGAGCTGGTCACCCTGGCCGACGACGTGGACCTGGGGGTGGGTCTCGAGGACCTGCGCCTGGGAGGGCTGGACCGGGAGGCGGCCATCCCGCTGTTCGCCCGCGAAGGCATGGCCAGCATCGTGCGGGAGCTGGGAGCCGCGCCAGGCGCGAGGACCGGCGCCGCGGCGCCGAAGGCCAGCGCGAAACCTTCGTCCGCCACCCCGGCGGCCGGCGCGCCCGAGTACGGGGCTACCGCCCTCGAGGAGCCCCGCTCCCTGCAGCGCGGCATGTACCAGACCGTTCTCCGGGAGGAGGAGCTGGCCGAGTGGGTGGCCGGGGCGCGCGCCGCGGGCGTGTTCGCCTTCGACACCGAGACCACGGGCCTGGACCCGCTGCGCTCGATGCCCGTGGGCTTCTCGCTGGCCCTGGCCGCGGGCAAGGCCTGCTACATCCCGGTGGCCGCCAGCGACGTGCAGCCGCTGCCGCTGGCCACGGTGCTGCGGGAGCTGGCCAGCCTGCTGGAGGACCCCGCCCTGACCCTGGTGGGTCAGAACATCAAGTTCGACTACAAGGTCATGTTCATGGCCGGGGTACGGATGCGCTGCCAGCTGTTCGACACCATGGTGGCCTCGTGGCTGATCGACAGCGAGCAGGGCTCCTACGGCATGGACGGCATGGCCCTGCGCTTCCTGAACTACCGCACCATCCACTACGAGGAGGTGGTGGGCAAGGATCCGGAGCGCACCCTGGCGGACGTGCCCGCGGCCCAGGCCACCGACTACTCGGGGGAGGACGCGGACATCACCTTCCAACTCTATGAGCTGTTCGCCCCGCAGATCGCCTCCCTCGCGCTGACGCCCGTGTTCCAGGAGCTGGAGATGGCCCTGGTGCCCGTCCTGGCGGCAATGGAGCTAGCCGGCATCCGGCTGGACGCCAAGGTGCTCGCCCGCCACGGCCTGGAGCTGGACAAGGAGCTCTCGCGCCTGGAGGCGGAGATCTTCGCCCAGGTCGGCCACCCCTTCAACGTGCGCTCCACCCGCGAGCTGCAGGCCGTGCTCTTCGAGGAGCTGGGCTTCAAGCCGCTCAAGAAGACCAAGACCGGGCAGTCCACGGACAACTTCGTGCTCGTGGAGCTGGCCCGCCAGGGGCAGAAGGTGCCGGAGCTGGTCCTGGCCCACCGCCAACTGGCCAAGCTCAAGAGCACCTACGTGGACTCGCTGCCGGGCATGGTGAGCCCGGTCACCGGCCGGGTGCACACCAGCTTCCTGCAGACCGGCGCGGCCACCGGGCGCCTGGCCAGCAAGGATCCGAATCTGCAGAACATCCCGGTGCGGGAGGAGGAGGGCCGGCGCATCCGCACGGCCTTCGTGCCGGAGCCGGGGTGGGTGTTCCTGAGCGCCGACTACGCCCAGATCGAGCTGGTCATCCTGGCTCACCTCTCCGGCGACCCCACGCTGCGCGAGGCTTTCGCCGCGGGCCGCGACGTGCACCGCCAGACCGCCGCGCTGCTGTTCGGGGTGGCCGAGGAAGAGGTAAGCCCGGAGCAGCGGCGCGTGGGCAAGACCATCAACTTCGGGGTGGTCTACGGCATGTCCGCCTTCCGCCTGGCCCAGGACATGCGCATCCCGCGGCGGGAGGCCGACAGCTTCATCAATACCTACTTCCAGCGCTACGCGGGGGTGGACCGCTTCCTGAAGGCCACCATCCGCGAAGCGGAACTTAACGGCTGCGTGAAGACCCTGATGGGCCGCCGCCGACCCGTGCCCACGATCGGCAGCCGCAACCGCACGGAACGGATGGCCGCCGAGCGGGTAGCCGTGAACTCCCCCATCCAGGGCAGCGCGGCAGACATCGTGAAGAAGGCCATGATCGACGTGACCCGCCTCCTGGAGGCCCGCGGCTTGAAGACCCGCCTCCTGCTGCAGGTGCATGACGAGCTGATCTTCGAGGCCCCGCAGGCCGAGGCGGCCAAGGCCGCCCGCCTCATCCGCCGGGCCATGGAAGGGGCGGTCGAGCTGGACGTGCCTCTGCGGGTCAGCGTGGAGACCGGCAAGGCCTGGGGAGAGCTCCATTAGCGCGGTCCTGGGACTGGCCGGGGGGTACTGCACCGGCAAGGACGCCGTGGCCGCCATACTGGCCGAGCGCGGCTGGCGGGTCATCGACGTGGACCGGGTCGGGCACCGGGTGCTGCGGGAGCCGGAGGCGCGGGAGCTGGTGGCCGGCCGCTTCGGGCCCGGGGTCTTGAGCGCCGACGGCGAGGTGGACCGCAAGGAGCTGAGCCGCCGGGTGTTCCGCAGCCGGGAGGAGCTGGCCGCCCTGGAGGGCATCGTTCACCCCCGGATGGTGGAGAGGGTCCGCGAGGAGCTGGCCGTAACCTCCGGGCCGGCGGTCCTCAACGCCGCCGTACTGTTCCGCATGGGGTTGGACCGGCTGTGCAGCGCCGTGCTGTGCGTGCGCGCCCCCTGGTGGGTGCGCCTGGCGCGGGCTCGCCGGCGGGACGGCTTGGCCCCGGCGCAGGGTCTGCGGAGGATCGCAGCCCAGCGGGGAATCTGTCCTAAATTGCACGCCGCAGGCGTCGATATTTACTATATAAACAACGGAAGCGGGGTGGACGCCCTGCGCGAGGGGACCCTGCGGTTGCTGCGGGAGAAAGGGCTGGAGCTATAAGTCATGGAAGGCAAGAAAGTCCTCTGGGTCGTGTTCTCGATAGCCCTGGCCCTGGTGGTGATCCTGGCGGCGGGGCTGTTCCTGCTGCGCCCGCGCCAGCCGAAGACCTCCGCGACCCCCACCGTGGCGGCCCCCTCGCTCCAGGGCTACGACCCCTACGAGTACGTGCGGGGCACTTCCGAGCCCCCGGGGCTCACCCCGCCCCCGAGCGAGACCCCGCCGGTGGTAATCGTGGTGGGCGAGAGGCCGGGGAGCCAACCCCCGCAGCCCGTGCAGCCGCCGGCGCCCCGGCCGGAGGCCAAACCTGCCCCGGCGATCGTGCCGCCACAGCGGGCTTCCGCCCCCGCGAAGGCCGCCGAACCCCAGGCCGCGGTGCAGGCGGCGGCCAAGCCGGCACCCAAGCCCCAGACGGTGCGCGTGACGGAGTACTGGATCCAAGCCGGTGCCTTCTCCAGCGCCTCCCGGGCCGACGAGGTCTCGCGCCACCTGGAGGAGCGGGGCCTGGCGGCGCGCACCTCCACGCGCGACCTGAACGGCAAGACGCACTTCCGGGTGCGGGTCGGGCCGTACGTCAGCAAGGATGAGGCCGAGAAGTTCCTGAGCTGGATCCGGGAGCTGAAGGGTTTCGAATCCAGCTACATCTCCATGGTGGCCAGCCGGCGCACCATGCCCTAAGGGCTCGTCAGGAAATATACTTTACACCGCGGTTTCGGCTGGCGGTTTCTCGATGGTGTAGTTCCATTCCCCATGGAACTTGTCGACCTTATCCGGACCCTGGCATACTCCTCGTCGCTCACCACCACTTCATGCTGATCTGAGAGGACAGTCGGTGTTCCACCTTGATCCACTTGCTGGTACCGGGCGGGAAGTGGCATACCGTGATGTCTTTGTCGATCTCCACCGCGAAGCTCGCGGTGTCCGCGTCGCATCCCACATTCACCCAGCCCTGGTCTCGCCCCACGTCATACACCCAGTAGGGGATCGCTTTCCCGACCTTGTCGTCGATGAAGCCATGGATGACCTGAACGCGTTCCGGAGAGCCCTTCGGACGCCATGTTTTGCCGCCGTTCTTGTAGAATCCGAGAGGTGTCTGGCTGCGCTTGGCAACAGTCCCGCCGACCAGCAGTACGCCGAAGCCTCGGTGTCCTGCCGAGAGTCCCGCGCCGCGTGGGCTAGGCTGATTACTGAGGTCTACGAGGCGGACCCCCTGGGGTGTGGTCGCTGTGGCCCCCCCATGCGGGTTGTGGCGGTGATTACCGAGCCGCAGCAAGTACGCTAGATCCTACGTCACCTCATCAAAACCGGGAAAGCACCGCCGGGCTTGGACCCCGCCTCCGTACGCTCCGCCCGCACGGATTATGGGCGAGCCGGCCGGGCATTCAGGGCTATAATGCGGACTATCGTTAAACCTTAGAGAGAATTATGGGTACCTAGGTTGCCCGGGTCGAGGAATATATCACCTCCTGATTGGAGGTGTCACTATATTATACACGGGCAAACCAGGTTGTATAAAAATTATACATAATAGGGCTATTCCAGAAGGCCGCGTGCCTTCTATATCTAACTCCTTATGATATAGCTAATAAGAAGTAAGTAGGCAAGATTTTTGGCACATCTTTTGCCTATGGAAACAACAAGCGGTTGGGAATGCACTAACTGACGGCCGCAGGACGAGTTAGCTCATAGGACATAGCTGAGACTCTCTCATTACTTGCCGGTCTTTCCTGGCGAAAACCGCAGTTTTTACGGCGAAAAGGGGTGACTTCTCGGTCTCATTATGATAATATCTACGGTTAATAAAGAGTTTTGTGGATTTATTCCGTAGATACTATCTGAACTGGGAGGAACCCGTGAGACCACGAAGGACCGAATACGAACCGCACACCTTGAGCGCGTTCAAGCTA
>Ga0315273_10001126_pt1 | contig 29773 bp, 28 predicted proteins | sample YL17G02_0_MG_FD_205753 | JGI IMG/M metagenome (GOLD analysis project Ga0315273, IMG submission 205753) | Sediment microbial communities from Yellowstone Lake, YNP, Wyoming, USA - YL17G02_0 | ecosystem: Environmental > Aquatic > Freshwater > Lake > Sediment | place: USA: Wyoming | collected... | reverse complement strand
TCCGCTATCGTTTTTTTCTTTTTCCCTTCGTACCGCGGCCTGCTGTGGCTCGGGCTCTACACCATCCCGTCGCACGTGTTCGTCTCTCCGTTTCCACACGAACCGGTTCTCCTCTTTTTCGCGAAGTCTTACAGCGCGAATCTCTGCGCGCTCGCGTCTTTCGTCGGTTGTATGGTCGCGGGGCTATGTGACTACGCTTTTTTTCTGCCCTTCTTGCATCATCCCCGCATACGATCGAAATACGCGAACGTCGGTGTCTACCAGACCTCAGTGAAGCTTTTCAGGAAATCGCCCTTCTGGGCCGTTGTGTTCGCCGCGCTCACACCCTTCCCCTTCTACCCGGTCAAGCTCCTGAGCATCTGCGATCGCTATCCGCTGAAGCGCTATCTGCCCGCGCTCGCGCTAGGCCGGATCCCGCGATACTGGTGCATCGCGTATGTCGGATCCGAGTTTCAGTTCCCCAACTGGAGCCTTTTAGCACTCGCTGTGCTGTTCCTCGGTCTGACGTACATACAGACACTGCGGGAGAAAAGAAAGAAGAGTCGCCGCGAAGAAGCAGCCCCTGCTGAATTGCGCCAGCCGCCTAGCCCGACTGCAGCCTCCGTGAAATCCACACCGTCCGGTAAACCGCCGTACCAACGGTCCCCAACGCAATCGCCATCAGGATGATGATGAGCGTGAAGCCTTTGTCGCGCCCCAGAAGCTCGGATACCGACGGATCGACGATCGCCCCGATCCCCAGAAGAAGGATCCGCTCCGCCCTCTGCATCAGTCCCCCCTTGCACAAGACGCCGAGACTCTCCCCGCGAGCACGCGTGTAGCTCACGAGGAGGGACCCTCCCAGCGCGACAAGCACCACAAGGACGCGAAAACCCGACCCGAAAAACGCGGCCAGGCCAATGAAGACGGCGAACTCGCTGAAACGGTCGAGCGTCGAGTCGACGAATGCTCCCGCCCGGTTGGCCAGACCGCGTTGCCGGGCGACTTCACCATCCATCACGTCGGCAAGACCGCTGAGAAGAATCATCCAGCCCCCCAGCGGGAGCCTCCCTTCGGCGAAGAACAGCATCCCGGCAATGCCGAACACAACCACCATCGCGTTGAAGACGAAGGGCGTGAAACCCGCACTCACCGCCACGCGTATGACCGGTTTGACGAACCAGTAGAACCAGTTTCTGACCCAGTATCCCAGAACGAAGCTCCCCCCGCGCCCCGTCTTGTCGTGCGACCCCCTGCCGTCGGATGTCCAACGGTAGACGAGCATGCTCAAGAGGACGAACAACACCGCCGCCGAGAGCACCACGAGCTCACTCTTCACTTCGAGACTCGCTTTCTTCCGTCGGAGTCATCCCGATCCGTGTCCTCCACCTGATTTCGCGAGCGCATGGCCTTCAAGACTCCAAGAAGCTTCGGCCAGAGAAGAAGTGCTGGCAGCCGTCTTTCTGCCTTGGTGAGCTCCAGTGACACACCCGTCCGCCGCTCCGCCTTCCGCGCGATGTAGTCGAGCCAATCCTCGAAGGTGAGCATGTATTTTCCCCACCGGAGTGTGGCGCGAATCTTCGACTGCAGAAAAAAACACCTCCACCACAATCGGGTTGAGATCGGCGGTCTTCCCGCGAGAATGTACTTCCCGTCCACGCGTTCGAGCCTGCCGTCCGCAACTCCCTCTTCGAGCAACCGCTCGAACATCAGCAGAAAATACGTCTTCTGCGCTTCGAAAACCTCGCGGACACGCGACGGCGCCTCGGGCCTTATCTCGGCGCCGTACGACACCTCGAGCATCCGGAAGCAGAAATCGAACGTGTCGAATCTCGTTGGCAGATACAGGGGCACCCAATCCAGGGCGCTCCGGCGGGCATCTTCGAGCTGCTCCTCGATCTCATCTCGCATCTCATCCGAACGCGCATATACGATCTGCACGCGCTGGATGAGCCGCCCCCGGCAGAACAGATCGCGCGACTCCGACGAAAGCCCGCGGGCGAAATCAGCCTCGCTCATGATGAAGCACTTCGCCCCAGCGCGGAGATCGCCGGGGTTCCTCAGATAGATGACATTGGGAGGCAGAGCGCGGTTCAGAGCGGCCATCACACCGGCGCTTCGAGCAGCGGGAAATCGCGAACCCAGGTCCCGGTAGAACTTTTTGTATTCCTCCACGATCACGAAAAGGTCCGCCGCGCTGTCCTGCGTCGGAGACGTGCCCACGAGAACCGAGCCGAAGAAAACGATGGCGGCGAGGTTGTCTCCGCATGTTTCCTTGAGGATGTCGACGCTCTCGCGAACCTGGGGCACAACATCCGCCGCGCCGTCCGTATCGGCGCTGTCGGTGTCACGTCTGGGAAGGACCACGACAGCATTGCGCACTCGCGCGTTTCCGCGCGACTTGTCCCCGGAGTATGTGAAATCTCCGTTCACGTTGTTGTTCCCGTCGTATCAACTCTGTGTAGCGGAGGCGCGCATTTCCGCGAGCTTCCGGACCATCTCTTTTTCCATTGCCGCGCAAAACGTGTCCACGTCGTCTTTCTCCGGATCGAACGCGAACGGACCCGCGTCCTCCAGATGGATTCTCGCCGAGCTCACGTGTCCCACGAATCCCCCGACCCTCGCCATCGCCCACAACCCATCCCCGACCACGACGTGCACCGACCAGCGCCGCGCGGAAAGGATCGCCTTCAGCCCGGCAGTCTTGAACGGCCTCACCTCTCCATCGCGCGTCCGTGAGCCCTCCGGATAGATTACCACCGGCCGGTCGCAAGTGGCAGCCGTTCTTCTCAACGCCTCGAGCTGGACCGCCGCGTGCTCCCCCGGCCTGACTGTCGGGTGACCGTAGAGCCGTATCATGTGCGACACGAGCGGATACCCCGTGCGATATCGTTCGCGGGTAACGACCATCGGGTACCCATCCGTGAAGCACGCGAAAACCAGCGGAATGTCCAACAGGGACTGGTGGTTCATCAGGACGAGGAGCCCGGGTTGGGCCGGGATCCCGACTCGAACATCCATTCTCGCCCCGCCGACGTGCCTGGGAACCCAAAGGATCGACGAGTACACGCATTTAATCCAACGGGAGAACACACGTTCTCGTGACCGAGGCCAAGCTCTAACGGCACCAACGACCACTGTACGCTCGATGAGGTCGAGCACCAAGAAGACGAGCCCCGTGATCGCCACGGTCGCTATGCCTCTTAGCCGTCCCAAAATATTCCTTCCCTCCCTCGACCTCCTGTGGTATCAATCCCCGACTGTGGGGGCTGTTGACACCCACGTTTCAGCCCTTGACAAGGGTACGCCGCTGGCACCAAACTGGTGCAACGCTCACAACCTAAACTGAGTGCCGTGAAACCGTCAAGACAACAACCCCAAAAACTCCCGGCTGAGGACGCCGCTGCGGGTCAGCTGGCTCCGGAACCCGAAGAGACCCCGTCCCACCCGTCCGACACGGCCCCGGCCGCCGGCCACACAGTGGACAGGTCGCTGGACTACGACTACAGCAACTTCTTCTGGGGCGCCGGGGACGACAGTTTCGACATACTCGAGCCCTTCGAGGAGTGGTACCGCGAAGCGCGCCCCGCCGGGTACTACCTTTTCGGGCTGCCCATGCAGACCGCCCCCGCGACGCGGATCGACATCATCGAGACCAAGACCAACAAGAAGCTCAAGAACCTCATCAACCTCGCCTCCTACAACTACCTCGGCCTTTCGTACCGTCCGGAAGTGATCGAGGCGGTCATCGAAGCCACGCGCAAGTACGGAAGCGGGGCCTCGGGCTCTCCGATCCTCAGCGGAACGATCGAACTTCACGATGAGCTCGCCTTGAAGATCGCTGCTTTCAAAAAGAAGGAACAGGCGCTCATCTTCCCGTCGGGGTATTCCGCGAACCTCGGTGTGATCGCGGGGCTCATGCGTTCCGGGGATCTCGTCGTGACCGACCAGTACGCTCACGCGAGCATCGTCGACGGAATCATCCTCTCGAAGGCCGATGTCCGGTACTTCCGGCACAACAGCGCCGCGGACCTCGAGCGGAAGCTCAAGGGGTTCAAAGGCAAGAAGCTCGTCATCGTCGAAGGGGTCTATTCGATGGACGGCGATCTCGCAAAGCTCCCCGAGATCGTGGAGGCATCGAGGCGCCAGGGGGCGCGAATCATGATCGACGAGGCTCACTCGACCTTCCTCTTTGGAAAGAACGGCCGGGGAGTCACCGAGCACTTCGGGCTCGAAGACGAGGTCGATATCCATTTCGGGACCTTCTCGAAAACGCTGGGCGGGATCGGAGGGTTCGTCGCCGGATCCAAGGCGCTCATTACGTACCTCAAGGGGTTTGCCCGCTCGCGCGTGTTCTCCTGCGCGCTGCCTCCCGGCGTCGCCGCCGGGCTGATCAGGGCTCTGGAGATCGTACAAGCCGAACCCGAGCTGCGGACGCGTCTGTGGGGAAACGTCGAATTCATGCAGGATCTTCTTCGCAAGGGCGGTGTGGACATCGGGGATTCTCAATCCCAGGTCATCCCGATCATGGTGCGTGACGACGACAGGATCTTCAAGATCGCGGAGGAGCTCATACACGAAGGCGTATACCTGAATCCCGTTCGCTATCCGGCCGTCGGGAAACACCGGTCCCGGTTCCGGATTTCCATCACTGCCGGCCATACCCGACAGGATCTCGCCGAGGCTGCGGAAATCATCACACGAGTGCTGGAGAGATACGGACTATGCCGCTGACCAAGTACTACTTCAAGAATGCCGTCAGTGCCTTTTTCGAAATGCCGAGGGACAACGCCCGCGGGATACTTCCCGCGCACCTTCAGCCTGTGGAAATCCGTCACGGGGAGAGCGTGCTCGCCATCACAGCCTTCGACTTCACCGACAGCATGGTGGGGCCGTACACAGAGATCTTTCTCGCCGTGATCGTTCCGCCGCTCGTTCGGCACGGCGAACCGATGCCCAAGTCGGCCATGTACCCGTTCATGCTCGGGACGAGCACTCAGGCCGCCCGAGAGCACGCGATCGAACGGTGGCATCTTCCACATCACATGAAGAACATCTCGGTCGATTTCGACGGTTCGGACAAACGCATGAGCGTGAGGGTCCACGAGGAAGGCGTTCCGATACTCGATTTTGCGATCTCGCCGCACGCGTGGGTCGAGGCGGATGATCTCTATCAGTCGTTCATGCACACGGAGGCGGATCGATTCAAGGTCGACGTTCACATGAAGGGCCGTTTCACGGAACACGAGGAGGAGACGGGCGAGCTCACCCTCTACGAACATCCGCTGTGCGAGAAGCTTCGCATCAACGACGTCGCTTCGTACCCGTTCCGTGAGCTGTGGATGCAGAACGGCGTCCAGACGTTCGAAGAGCTGGAAAACATCTGAGGCGCCGCTCCCGGTCGCACTCTTTTCATTTCCCTATCCTTCCATGCCGCGGGATCGTTCTTTTTTTGTCATATTCAATCCTGCCGCCGGACACGGCCGCGCGAGACGGATCTTCGCCCGGTACGAGTCTATGCTCCACGAGAGGCTCAAGGACTTCGACCATGCGATGACGGCGGGGCCCGGCGGTGAAGCCGAGCTCGCCGACCGGGCGATCGCCGAAGGCTACCGTGCGATCATCGCCGTCGGGGGTGACGGGACGTGGGGGGCGGTCGCCGACCGCATCGTTCGATCGGGGCGCAAGGATGTGACACTGGGCCTTCTGCCCGCCGGGACGGGGAACGACTTCGGCAAGTCCCTGGGCGTGAGGGCGGAACGCGCGGAAAGCGTGGTCCAGGGAATCGCCGAAGGGCGCCGACGGGTCATCGACGTCGGCCGCGCGGGAACACGCTACTTTCTCAATGTGGTGGGGTTCGGTTTCGATATCGCCGTCATCGACGACGCCACGAGCTTCCCGTTGCTCCGGGGGGATTTGCTCTACCGTTTCTGCGCTCTCAGACAGCTGTTCAAATTCCGGGGACTATCGATTGCAGTGTCGGACGGCGCGTCGGCGGAGGCGCGGGACAGGCATTTGATGCTGACGATTTCGAACGGAAACTACTTCGGCGGGTCGTTTCACATCGCCCCGAAGGCCGCACTGGACGACGGAAGGCTCGATGCCGTGTCGATCTTCGACGCGGGACCGTTCGCACGCGCCGGACTCTTCTCGAAGGTCGCCAAAGGCACGCACCAGGACGACACGCGGGTGCGCGTCCGTCAGGCGGCGCGTTTCACGGTTCGCTTCGATGCTCCTGTTCGCTATGAGATCGATGGAGAGGTCTGCGCGCTCGAGGGAACGACTCTCAATATCGAAGCGATCCCCCGCGCCCTGAGCGTTTTCGTTCCTGCGGATTGACGAGCGCCTCTACTTCTCCGCGGCGGCGGAGAGCTTCACCCAGAAGAGCCCCCGCAACTCCCCCGCCTCGAAATCCTTTCCGTGATCCTGCGGATACGACGCCTTCAGACGCTCCGCGACGGCGGATGAGATGTTCTTGCCGTGGCACGACAAACAAACCGGCCGGACGTAGATCGGCTCCACATAGCCGATCGCCCCGTCCGAAAGACGGACCGCACGATACGTCCGGTCGCCCGTCTTTTCGAGGAATTCACCGAGAAGCGGTTCCATCCAAGGCTCCGCCGCGTTGGCGGGGTTACGCAGACGGTGACTCGTCCGCCCCATCGTCACACCCGCGGTGCTGAGCCGCGCGGCGATCTCCGGGGCCTTGACGCGACACACCCAGATCGCGTTTGCCGGGCCCCCGCGAAGACCCTCCCTCAGCGCGGTCTGCAGCTCCTCTTTGAACGGCCGAAGGGCACTCTGCGCGCGCTGAATGTCCTCGCTGCTCACGCGATTCTCTTTGCGTCCGCACGCGCCGAGCCCCAGCAAGACAACGAGAACCGCAAAGAGCGCCGCTCCCCGGTGGACGACCACCAACGGTTTGAGTTTCAACCCATCACCCCCGGGATTCACTCCCCTTTTGCGCCTTCTGTATCTTCGCCCACGTGTCTCTCAACCCGACCGAGCGGTTGAACACGAGCGAGTCGGGTTTCGAATCCACCGGGTCCAGTGAGAAGTAGCCCTGCCGGAGGAATTGAAAATACTCGCCGGAGCCCGCGTCGCGAAGGCCCCCCTCGGCCTTGCAGCCTTTGAGAACCTCCACCGATTTTGGATTGAGGAACTTCTTGAAGAACGGCCCTCCCTCGCCCAGGGGATCGGCCACCGTGAAGAGGTGATCGTAAAGACGGACTTCCACATCGAGTGAGTGGGCCGCCGACACCCAGTGGAGCGTTCCCTTGACCTTGCGTTCCGCCGCGGGCGCCCCGCTCTTCGTGTCCGGATCGTACCTGCAGCGAATTTCCGTGATTTCCCCCGTGGTTTTGTCTTTGACCACTCCCACGCACGTGACGAGGTACGCGTACTTCAGACGCACCTCCACTCCCGGAGAAAGCCGGAAGTACTTCTTCGGCGGTTCCTCGAGGAAATCCTCCCGCTCGATGTAAATGGCACGCGAGAACGGCACCTGACGCGTGCCCGCGGTTTCGTCCTCGGGATTGTTGACGGCATCGAGCATCTCCACGCGGTCTTCCGGGAAGTTCTCGATCACGACCTTGAGCGGATGCAGAACGGTCATCACCCGTTTGGCTCTCTTGTTGAGATCCTCGCGGAGACAGTGCTCGAGAAGAGCGATGTCCACCGTGCTCTCTCGTTTCGCCACGCCGATACGTTCGCAGAAGATCCGTATCGCCTCAGGGCTGTATCCCCGCCGCCTCAAGCCCGAGATCGTCGGCATGCGCGGGTCGTCCCAACCGGTGACCTGACCCTGCTCGACGAGCTCGAGAAGGAGCCTCTTGCTCATGACCGTATGACTCAAATTGAGACGGGCGAACTCGATTTGCTGGGGGGCGTATATCTCGAGCTCTTGCACGAACCAGTCGTAGAGCTCGCGGTTGTTCTCGAACTCGAGCGTGCAAATCGAGTGCGTGATCTCCTCTATCGAATCCGACTGGCCGTGCGTGAAATCGTACATCGGATAGATGCACCATTCGTCTTTAGTGCGGTAGTGGCTCATGTGACGGATGCGGTACATGAGGGGATCGCGCATCTTCATGTTCGGCGAGGCCATGTCGATCTTGGCGCGAAGCGTGTACTGACCGTCCTTGAACTCGCCTTTTCTCATCCGCTCGAAAAGATCGAGGTTCTCGTCCACGGAACGGTTCCGGCACGGGCTGGGAGTGCCCGGCTGCGTGACGGTCCCGCGATACTCGCGGACCTTCTCTTCGTCGAGATCGTCCACGTAGGCCTTGCCCTTCTTGATGAGCTTGACCGCCCAGTCGTAGAGCTGTCCGTAGTAGTCGGACGCGTAGAACATCCGGTCTTCCCAATCGAAGCCGAGCCACCGGACGTCGCGCATGATCGCGTCGACGTACTCCATGCTTTCTTTGCTCGGGTCCGTGTCGTCCATGCGGAGATTGCACACGCCCCCGAACTCCTCGGCGATACCGAAGTTGAGACAGATAGACTTGGCATGGCCAATGTGGAGATATCCGTTCGGCTCCGGCGGAAAGCGCGTGTGCACCCGTGCGTCGTAGCGTCCCGTCGCGTTATCCTCTATGATCCGAGCTCGAATGAAATCGGGACCGGGGCCCTCGGCCTCCGCTCGTTCCCGCCCGTCCGGCGTTGACGCCGCCCTTTCATCGTCCGACTCCGAGCCGTAGTGCGGCTTTGCATCCTTGTCTTTCACTGGTTATCTACCTCGTGTGTCTTCGGCTTCGGTCCATCCCGCCGCCGCGAGGCTGGATTCTAGCATAGACCGCGGAACCGTTCAACCCGCGGGGGGATTCCGTGCCGGGGCATGCGCTCTGCGCACCGAGGCGTCGAGAAACAGGCGCACGAAGTCATTGAGCCGGCCGAGCGCGTCGTGCTAGGATTCTTCGGAGCCGCGAGGGCGGTCACACTTCGTACACGCAAAGGGGGATTCTCTTGATCGACGTCCAACGACTGAGAAAGCAGTACGGGGACCTGGTTGCCGTAGACGATGTGAGTTTCACCGCGCAGCCGGGTGAGATCTTCGGTCTCCTCGGTCCCAACGGCGCCGGCAAGTCGACGACTATCGGATGCATATCGGGCCTTCTTCGCCCGGGAGCCGGACGTATCCGCATCCTGGGACACGACGTGGTGAGCGACGGCCCCGAATCCCGCAGACAGCTCGGTGTGGTCCCTCAGGAAATCGCCCTGTACGAGGACCTCTCCCCGCGCGAAAACCTGTTGTACTGGGGCGCGGCCTACGGGCTCCGGGGCTCGGAGCTCAACGAACGTGTGGCCGAGGTGCTTGCAGTGGCCGGTCTCGTGGACCGTGCGAAGGACCCCGTGAAAAAGCTCAGCGGCGGGCTCAAGCGCAGGCTCAATTTCGCCTGCGGCATTGTCCACCGGCCCAAAGCACTCCTTCTCGACGAGCCGACCGTCGGCGTGGACCCCCAGACACGCGTGAGGCTCCTCGAGCTCGTGCGCGAGCAGGCAAAGAACGGCGCCACTGTCGTGTACACCACACACTACATGGAAGAAGCGGAGAAGCTCTGCGACCGTCTGGCCATCATCGACCGCGCCAGAATCATCGCCGAGGGAACGCTTCTCGAACTTCGGGCGCTGCTCGGCGAGAGGGACATCCTCCGCGTGACGGGGCGATTCGACTCCAGAAAAGTGCCCGAAGTGATCGCCCGCCTGGGCGGCATGGAGCTCGTCCATTGCACGGACGAGACGATTATGCTGGCGGCATCCGAGGCGTCCAAGAAACTTTCGGATGTCTTCAGGGACCTCTCGCTCGAGGGCTTCGAAGTCCGTGAGACCACCATTACGCAGCCGAGCCTGGAGAGTCTTTTCATCAAGCTCACCGGCAAGGAACTGCGAGAATAGCCGCGCGAGAACCGGTCTCCCCTCGAGACCGTGAAAGAGGAAGTCCGCATGCGATTCATCTGGAGCACTGCCGTCAAGGACTGGCGCCGACGGTGGAGAAATCCGCTCGAGATCTTCATGTGGACCGGCATACCTATTCTCGTGGGCCTTCTCATAGCGCTCGCCTTCGGCGGCCGAAGCGGCCCCCGGCCGCAAGCCCACGTGTTCGTCGCGGACAACGACCAGAGCTTTCTCAGTCGTCTTCTCGTGGGTGCTCTGAGCCAGGAAGCGGCGGGAGGATTCATACGCGCCGAGGCCGTGGCCGAGGACGAGGGGCGCGCGCTCATGGACAAGAACAAAGCGAGCGGTCTCATCGTCATCCCGGATGGCTTCTCTAAGGCCGTTCTCCGTGAACAACCCACAAAACTCGAACTCGTCAAGAACCCTTCTCAGACCATCCTCCCCGGCATCGTGGAGGAGGGGCTGAGCATCCTGGTCGATGGCACGTTCTACGTTCACCGTCTCGTGGGAAAGGACCTGAGGAAATTCGCCGATGGGCCTCCGCAAGGGGCGAATACATTTCCCGACGAATCGATCGCCGCTTTCAGCACGCGAATCAACCAGACGATGACGCGCTTGAGCGGCTACCTTTCACCTCTCGCCATCAAACTCGAAACTTCCGTGGACGAAAAGGAGTCCGACACTCTCTCGTTCGAGTTTCTCCTCCTCCCCATGATTCTCTTTATGACGCTACTCTTCATGGCTCAGGGAATGGGCGACGATTTCTGGGAGGAGCGGAACCAGAACACGCTCCGCAGAGTGAGGTCCTCGCCCCAGCACGTCTTGACGTTCCTCGCGGGAAAGGTCCTGTCGAACGCAGGGATCATTTTCGTCGTGTCCCTCGTTGCGCTTTCCGCCGGCTACGGGTTTCTCCGGTTGAATCCCGCGACGATGCCCCTGGCGCTCCTCTGGGCCACGCTCTCCGGTGTCTCGCTCGCTGCGGGCATGACATCGATACAGCTCTTCACCGCGAGCCAGAGAGCGGGAAACATTCTCACACTGGCCATCACTTTCCCGTTGATGATGCTCGGCGGGAGCTTCTTTCCCTTCGAAACGATGCCCGAATGGATGGCCGCTATCGGGACCCGCACGCCGAATGGGTGGGCGCTTCAACGGTTCAAAGATATCGTTCTGCACCGGGCGGATACGGGCAGCCTCGTGCTGTCCTTCGTCGTGCTTCTCCTGGCGCTCGCGGTGCTCTTATACTTGAGCGCTCATCGTCTGAAACGCAGTCTCGCGCGGAGTTGATACGATGTTGAGAAACGCCCTGTTCATTGCCGGCAAGGATATCAAGTACATGCTCCGCGCCAAGGAAACCATCGTCTGGGTTTTCTTCATGCCGATCGTGTTTTTCTACTTCATCGGCACGACCACGGGGGGTTTCGGACGATCCGCGGCCTCGAAAGACAAGCTCGCTTTGAAGGCAGGCGAGAACGTCGGGTTTCTTCTCGACCAGCTCGTCCGTCGGCTCGACGAGCGCGGATACGATGTCGTCCGCGTCGACAACGACTCGTTGTTTGCCACATATGGGCGCCGCCTTACTGTGCCGGCGTGTCTCACCGATTCCGTGCTCGCGAAGAAACAAGTCGCTCTCACGTTCACGCGGAGCGAGGGCGGGATGGGATTCGACTACGATTCGATACGCATCAACCGGGCAATCTACACGGTTCTCGCCGACGTCATCGTCAGCCGCGAAACCGGCGGCACGCCTACGCGCGAGGCGCTCGAACAGTTGAACGCGATGCCGCGCGCGCTGAAGCTCGAAGTGACTACCGCGGGAAAACGGAAGCTCATACCGACCGGTTACGAGCAGGCGATCCCGGGGATCATGGTCATGTTCATACTGCTCGTGATGACGACGAGCGGCGCCGTTCTTCTCGTCATCGAGCGCCGCCAGGGGCTTCTCAAGCGGCTTGCGTACACGCCGATCGATCGGCTCGGCGTTGTGCTCGGCAAGTGGGGCGGCAAGCTCGCGCTCGGAATCGTTCAAATGGCCTTTGCGATGATCGCCGGAACGGTTTTCTTCAAGATGCACTGGGGGCCGAACCTCGTCATGGTCTTCACCGTCATGCTGGCGTACGCAGGACTCATGGCAGGGATCGGATTGCTCCTCGGGAGCCTCGCGCGCACCGAAGGGCAAGCCGCAGCGATCGGCGTCATCTCGTCCAACGTGCTCGCTGCCCTCGGCGGCTGCTGGTGGCCGATAGAGGTCACACCCGAATGGATGCAGAAGCTCCAGCTTTTCCTTCCTACGGGATGGGCGATGGATGCTCTTCACAAGCTCGTGAGCTTCGAGGCGTCACCGCTGTCTGTGATGCCGCACGTCGTTGTGATGACGCTCGGCGCCGCCGTCGTCCTCGTTGTTTCGACGCGCGCGTTCCGCTTCGAATAACGGCTCTCCGGGCAAGATCGTGCCTGTCGCGGCGTGCATCCAGTTTCCCGCCCGACGTCGGAATGGAATTGTTTTTGCACCATCCCGGCCCATATCTTCCAGGACGGGGTACGAACGGGACGCCCGAGGACGCCCTCGGCATCCGGCGATGCCTAGGAGGCCGCTGAGCCACCTGATACGACACCTTAAGAGAAGCATGAAACTGCCTGTAATCATACTTGTTGCGCTCATCGTCCTGGCGACGGCCACCCTGGCGTTGACGGACGTGCCGGGCGAGAGCAAGCGCCCGCCCGACGCGACTGTCGGCCAAGACCTCAGCGAGGCTGAAGCGTCGAGCGTCCTCAACCTGGTCTTTCGGGGACGACCGAATCAAGCTCTTGCTCTCCTCGACTCCCTCAAGGCACGCTCGGGACAAGAACCGCTCTTCCTCATCATGCGTGCGCGGTGCCATCAGGAATTCGTCCCGATGGACGACGCGAACAAGTACGCAAGTCGGGAAATCTCACGCGCGTCCCTCACCGATCTCGACGGGTGCATCGCCGTTTGCACGAAGCGGATCGACGCGGGAGCCGCGGATTCGAAGGTCTATCTGTACCGGGGCTGGGCGTGGATGGCCAAGGCGTACGTCCATTCGATGACGCGCGACATCTACGCCGCTGGCAAGGACGCGAAGAAGGGAAAGAAGGACCTGGAGCGTTACCTCGAGATTCATCCCGGCGATCCGATGGCCACGGGGATACTCGGAGTGTTCCTCTACTTTGCGGATACGATCCCTGGCGCGTTCAAGCTCGTTTCCAAGCTGCTGTTGCTTCCGACGGGTGATCGGGAGAAGGGTCTCGAGTATCTCGAGAGAGCCGAACGGAGCGCGGGGCTCCTCGAAACGGAATGGAAGTTCACCCTCTACAATGTCTATTTCTATTTCGAGGGCCGCTACGAGGAAGGACTGGCGGGACTCCAGAGGATGATCGAGCTCTACCCCGAGTACGCTCGCACAGCGATACCGCTTGCCGTGTCCAGACCGTTTGCTCCGCGTCTAGCGGCGCGAAATGACGAGCTCGTCGAGACGGCGATCAACAGCATGTACAGCGCGCCTAACCGCGAGATGGACTGGAACGCTCTCTACATCGTGCAGCTCTTCCGGGCGTTCGGAGACCGCTACTGCAATCACTCGCGCGCAACGCTCTCGCGGCTGCGGAGCATCATCCACGAGTCGCCGCGGCACCCCGACTGGGCGGAAGCGTCGGCGCGTCTGGAACTCGGGCGGCTCTACGCTTCGCAGGGCAACCGCGATGAAGCCGTTTCGATGCTCGAATCGGTGGTCGGGGGCTTTTCGCCCGAGTATCTCCGCAAAGAAGCCACGAGACTCCTCGACGACATCGAGAAGTTCAGCTACGTCTTCGACCGCCCCCCGCAGCCGAACATGGACCCGTGGATCACGGCTTTGTACGGGGTCCCTTCCGACTCCCTCCCGGCCATTCGATCGCGGTTCGCGGCGCTCGCCCGTGAGTCGGTCGCAGCGGCTTTCTACGCCGCCGAGTGCGATCTGCTATCGGGAAATCTCGAGGAGGCGCGCAAGGGTTTCGACCGCGTGATTTCGGTCGACGCACCCGCGTGGGATCACGCGTACCAGATGATTGCGTCAACGCGAATCGCCGAGATCTACGCGGCGCGAGGCTTCTACAAGACGGCGGCTCGATACGAAGGGATCGCGCTCAGCTACTACCACAACGAGTATCTCGTCAATTGGGTTCTGGAGGGCCGTAAGGGATATTTCGAACGCCTCGGTGAGGGGAAAGAAACCAGCCCCCCCACACTCCTCTCAGCATGGACCGCGGGTACAGTCGCTGCTCCGGCCGCCGCGCTTAACGCCACAACCGGAGCCGACAACCATTAGTTCCCTACCACCTTGATCCAGCTGCCCTGCTGCACGGTATCGGTGAGATCGAGCCCGTTCATCAGCGCCGTTTCTTTCAGCATATCCGGCTTCGTCCCCAGCGCCTTCAAGACGGTCGCGAGGTCACCGCTCTTCGGCGCCTTCTTGACGTGGAGCTTCTGAGGCTGCTTGTTCAGGACCGCCTGGTCCCGCGCCTCCTCGAAACCGCCCATGACGCTGGACAACGAAGAGGAGTACTTCGCGAAATCACCAGCCGCCGAGTACCCGTGGAATGCGTACACGCTCGTATCTTTCTTTATGAAGCAGGAAAGAAGACGGATCTCTCCCGTGTCGCTCTTGCCCGTGCTGCTCACCTCGACGGCGGAGAACCCGTGGATGGTCCTCGCCCGACGGTTCTGGACGGTGAGCTCGTTCTTCGTGACGAAGGTTTCCGCCGCGGCTTCCGGTGAGGCCCCCTCAGCGAGCGTCATCTGAACCACGGCCTTCTCGTCCGGACTGACGACCCTCACCGTGCTGGTGGAGTTGACGACCGTCCAGTCGTTGGGCACCGGGAATTGAAAACGCAACGTCGGATGGTAGAACATCTGCCCTTCCGTGTAGCCCTGCCTTGGATCATCCCCGTAGACGATTCCATCGATCCGATTGAGATAATCGCCCCGGTTTTTTCCCAACGGTTTGTACGCGACTTTCTGCTGCCACTCCTTGGTCAGCTGGTGAACCCGCGTCTGCCTGTCGCCAGGATCGGGATGCGTCGAGAGAAACGAGGGAAGCGACTGCCCGCTCCCTTCGCCCATTTTCTGGAGGGTCCCGAAGAAACCGGCCATCTCGCTCGCATCGTATCCGACTTTCGTCGAATATTCGACGCCGAGCAGGTCAGCCTCGGACTCCTGAGTGCGGCTGTACTTGAGAAACATCAACTGGAGACCGACACCCGCGATCTCGGCGTACTTCTGGAACGTCTCGGACACGGCCGATCCCAGTGCGAGGCCCAATCCGGCGAGCTGCTGTTTCGACATCTGTTCGGCGCTGTGACGCGCGACGACGTGGCCGATCTCGTGACCCACAACGCCGGCGAGCTGGTCCTCCGAGTTGAAATGCGCGAGGATGCCCCGCGTCACGTAAACGTAGCCCCCCGGGAGGGCAAATGCATTGACGACGGGAGTGTCGAGAACACGAAACGTGTAGGTCATGTCCGCGCGCTGCGACTTGGCGGCGAGAGCCTGCCCGATTCCGTTGACGTATTGGGTGAGCGCCGCGTTGTTGTACGACCCGTATTCGGCCACGATCTCAGGATCGGCTTCCTTGCCCATCTGGACTTCCTGGGACTCGCTCACGAGCGAAAACGTCTTCTTTCCGGTGACGTAGTCCGTTGTACACGACAATGCCGCGAGCAGGGTGACAGCGACCAGGATCGTCGCCGTTCGTGTCAAGCGCTTCCGTGTATCCATGAGTTCGCTCCTTTCTCGCTCCTCAGGCTGCCCCCGCACGCCTGTGTGATCACAGCGGGTGTCGTTCGCGCGGCTGGTACCCCTTTCACCCCGGCCTAGAGCTTCTTCGAGTGCTTCGCGAGGTAATGCGCCACCCCATCGGTGGACGCCTTCATCCCTTCCTCGCCGGGCTTCCAACCAGCGGGACACACCTCTCCATATTTCTCGTTATGCTGAAGCGCATCCACCATGCGCAGCATCTCGTCGACGTTCCGGCCCAGTGGAAGGTCGTTCACGACTTGATGATGAACGACGCCCTTCTGGTCGATAAGGAAAGACGCCCGCAGGGCGACCCCGGCTGCGGGGTGTTCGATCCCGTACGCCTGCGAGATCTCGTGTTTGACGTCCGCCACCATGGCGAACCTGATAGGCCCGATCCCGCCTTTCTCCACCGGGGTGCTCCGCCAGGAATAGTGCGTGAAGTGCGAATCGATCGACACGCCGACCACTTCCACTCCGCGCTTCTTGAACTCTTCAATGCGGTGGTCGTGCGCCAGGATCTCCGTCGGGCACACGAACGTGTAGTCGAGCGGCCAGAAAAAGAGCACGACGTACTTCCCTCTCAAATCGGAGAGTTTGAAGTCCTCAACCATCGATCCATCCGGCATCACCGCATGCGCCGTGAAATCCGGCGCCTGTTTAGCGACCAGAACGCTCATCGTCTTCTCCCTTCGTCGCTTTTCTGACCCGCCGATGACCTGCAACTTCCCAAGACGCGACAAGACCCCGCAAGGTCTCGCCGCTCGCCGGAACCCGGCCCGTCAGGGGCCAGCTCCGAATCGTCTCTCGCGTGCCCTCGATTAATCGTGTCCTTCGTACTTGAAAGACACCCTGATCTTCGCGCGGTACTGCTCCACTTTTCCCTCGACGATCTGCAGATCGAGCTGGACGATCTCGGCGACGCGAAGATCGCGGATCGTCTTCGAGGCCTTCTCCACAGCCGCCGCGGCGGCTTTCTCCCATGACTCCGAGCTCGTTCCGATGAGCTCGATGACTTTGTAAACGCTCTCTCCCATGTCTCCTCCTTGGTATTCAGTCGGTGGAACCGAACAAAGGGTCTATTTCCATCCTGCTTCACACAACACGAGGCCCGCACACCACCAGGCACCAGAGAACGAAGTTACCACATGCCTTTCCTCCCTATCAATCCCCAGCGAAACAACCCGCCGAACGCTCACTCGATCCTCTTGATGATGTGCCACCCGTACGGACTGTTCTGCTCGTCGTAGGTCGCCATGCCGACTTCTCCCACCTTCAGGCCGAAACCCACGTTGCCGAACGCGGGAATCATCGCCTCTCTCGCGTAGACCTGCTTGGACACGTCCGCGACGACACCGGTGTTGGCCATGCGGTAGATCCCCGGAGGCGAGTCGTCCGTGTATTCCCTCACCAGGGCGTCGAAATCGGCCCCAGACTTCGCCTTCTCGAAAATCTCGCTGGCGAGTTTCTGCGCTTCAGCTTGTGTCCGCGTGATGGGCTTTCCTGGCACGGACCCCTCGAAGCCCACGAGAACGTGTTGAACCGTGATGAGCTCGGGTTCCTTCCCCTTCTGGCCTCCGCCTCCTCCCTCGGATGCCTTGTCCGACCCGCACCCCGTCAGGACAACCGCCGCGGCGAGGCTCACCAGCAAGCGCGTACTCAGAACCATGTTCTCACTCCTTTGTCAGCCGACATCGATCCTCTGTTCTCAGAACCCTTGGACGAACGGATTGCCGTTCTCGAGGAAATTCCCAAAGAAGATACACCACAGAGTACCACAAATCAAATGCGAAACGGCCGCCTGTCTGAATCAGGCGGCCGTCCTGCCGTTTTGGATTCTCGATGGGAGATCCGATCTGCTACACACCGGTTGGGACTTCGGTCCTCCGCGAAGCAACCGGCGTTCGCGCGCCCTTCGACGCGGGGGGGACCGTTTTGCCGCCGCGAGCCGCGTCCTGTTGGATCTGAAACTCTCCTACGCTCACTCTCAACTGTTCGAGTACCACGCCGAGCTCTTCGATCTGATCGTTCATGTCGGCGCCGGTTCCGCGGGAGAGCGCTTGTTGCAGCGCGATCACCATGGCATTGGCCTTTTCTTGACTCTCCTCGATAGTTCTCACTTTTTCCCGAAGGGCTTCGACCATCTCGTTCACCGATCCGACCTGCTCATGGAGATAATCGTTTTTGCGGACCCTCACGTGAACGGTCAGATTGCCGTCGCCGATCTTCTTCAGTTCCCCCCGAATCCGTTCGAGCGGACCGGCGATTCTGTGCGAGAAGATGATCGTATGAACGACGAGCAGTGCTGCAAGCACGAACACGGCCGGCCAAAGACGCGTATGGAGTGTCATGAACTGGTGAGCCGCGCTCTGGACAGCGGGAGAGTTGAGCGCGTCGGAGTTCAGGACGACCATCAGCGGCGCAAAAAGAACGCCGACGAACACCAGAACTACGGCGGCGATGTAAACCAGAGTGTTCGCCAGCAAACGGTATTGAAAACGGTGGACGATATACTTTCTCGCGTATTTTTTGGGATTCATGAGGGCCTCCCTCGGCCCGATCGTCTCAGCGACCGTTGTTTGTGACCTCGAATCGTATACCGACGCCTCTCCGCACGCCCCACGAGGCCTTCGCAATTTCTGAGCCACTCAGAGCGCCCACGAACTCCCCGTGCGACGAACGGCCCGTCACGCCCCAGTCCCCGGCGGAATCCTCCGTAAGCCGTTGCCTGCCAAAGTGATTTCCAGCATGGCGTTGACTGGGAAGTGACCGGTCGGACGCACGGCCCCCCGCGGAGGGCCCTCCCTTCACATGAAGGGCCGGTTGCGAGCCGCACGGCTTCGACGTGTAATACAACGCGATCCGAAGTGTCCGGAATCGTGACAACCCGACAATCAACGGAATTTCAATGAGATAGCGTGGCGCCCATACCATCGTGATCTGGCATGATTCTTCCACGTTCCTACGGGGTCAGACGGAGTAGGACACACGGAGCGAGACACAACGAGGAAGATCAGGAAAGCACATGAACACCATATCCAAACGCTCGCAGGGATTCACGTTGATCGAGCTCGCGATCGTTGTCGCGATCATCGGCATACTCGCCGTGATCGTCATCCCGAACTATCTCAAGTTCGCCAGCCGTGCCAAAGACGCCCTCGTCCGGGAGAACATCCACGTCATTCAGATCGGTATGGAAGCGTTCTCCGTCGAGCGCCTCGGTGTCTATCCCCAGCAGGCGGACGAACCCGCTTTGCTCCTCCTGCTCTCCAACGGGGCCTATCCCCGCAACCCTTTCACCAACAACCCGACCGCAGTCGGATGGAATGCCAACCCGGCAGCGCCGGGCGAGATCGGCCTGTTCAACCTGCCGGGAGGGGGTTACATGATCAAGGGGCAGGGTGCGCAAGGACTTCTCCAGCCTCCGGTCGTCGCGGGAGATTGAGCTTCTCCCCGGCGATCCACTCGTTTACTTCACCGTCTTCACCGTTCGATTCATCGACAGCGCTCCGAGGCGGATCCGCGATACCACGAGCATTCCGCAAAGTATCAACACCGCCCCGACGATCGACAGCGAATTGGGCACTTCGTGAAAGAACAGAACCCCCCACGTGGCCGCGAAGACCACCTGGATGTAGCTCATCGAGGTCGCCCGGCCCGCACGTTCGCGGTGGAGCCCCTTGGTGAGAAAGATCTGTCCGATTTGTGTGACGACGCCGACCCCCACAAGCAGAAGCCACTCGAAAGGGGTCGGCCACACCGCTTTCGTGATCATGAACGGCACGGCAGCCGGCGTCGCGACGAGCGGAAAGTAGAAAACGACCACGAGAGGATCGTCCGTCTCACGGAGTCCCCGGACGGTCGTATACGCGACAGACGAAAGGACCGCAGCGCACAGAGCCACGGCGACGGCGAGCATGTCGAGGCTCCGTGCCCCCTCGCCGAAAAGAAATGACGGCTGGGCGACGAACACTACTCCCGCCAGGCACAACGGGAGGCCCACCAGTTCCCTCCTCCCCAGTCGTTCGCCGAGAAAAGCGGCGGCAAGAAGAGCGGTGAAAACAGGGTTCGTGAAGTGGATCACCGTGACGTCAGCGAGAGGGAGCCTCGTGACCGCATAGAAAAAGCAGAAGAGCGCCCCGAACCCCGCCAGACCGCGGAGCACCAGCAACAGTTTTCGATTGCCCCAGACGTGGATGCCCGCGGCCTTGAGCATCGCGTACGCGATCACGAGCGTCACCGCGCTCCGCACGAAGACCACCTCGGCGGTGGGAAGCCGTTTCCCCACGACCTTGACCATCAAGCTCATCAGGCTGAAACAAAACGCGGTCCCCACCATGTAGTGGAGCCCGCCAGGTGTCCTTGTGGTTTTGGTCACGTCGCCGCCGTCCGCGTGGGCGCGCCTCACGTTCCTCATGGGCGAACCTTCAGGACCTTCGCGCCCCGGATCTTCCTTTCCTTCAACTCGACGAGCGCCCGGTTCGCGTCTTCCAAACGGTACTCCTGCACCTCGGGTCTGATGGGAATCTCCGCCGCCAGTTCCAGGAAGTCGGTGACATCACGCCGTTCCACATTCGCGACGCTCTTGATCTCCTTTTCGAGCCAGAGGTGCCGGGGATAATCGAGGTCGAGGAGAGACTTCTTATCGACATCTTCCTTGCGAATCGCGTTCACAACGAGACGCCCACCCGCGCAGAGATTTCCGAGCGCGTCCACAACGGGTTTCCACACGGGAGTCGTATCGATGATGCAATCGAGCTTTTCCGGAGATTCGTCGCCCGAGTCCCCCGCCCACACGGCACCGAGGGCGCGGGCGAACTCGCGTTCCTCACCGCTCCGCGCAAATACAAATACGTTCGATCGCGCGTAGAGGTGCTTCGCGAGCTTGAGCACCAGGTGTGCAGAAGCTCCGAACCCGGTGAGCCCGAGGTTCTGTCCGTCTTTCAATCCGGAGAGCTTGAGCGATCGGTACCCGATCGCGCCCGCGCAGAGAAGGGGCGCCGCCTCGACGTCCGAAAAAGCCGAGGGAATGGCGTGAGCGAACGCCTCCGGGACCGTCATCCACTCCGCGTATCCGCCGTCGGCATCGCGTCCCGTCGCTTTGAAGTCCGGGCACAGGTTTTCGCGTCCCTCGCGGCAGAACTTGCACGCCCCGCATGCCGAGTAGATCCAGGCCACACCCACGCGTTCGCCCGGTCTGAAACGGCTCGCAGCTTCTGCGACCCTCTCGACGATACCCACGACCTGGTGCCCCGGCACGACGGGAAAACGCGGAGGGGAGGTGCGCCCTTCGATCTCGTCGAGCTCGGTGTGGCATACGCCGCACGTTGAAATCTTGATAAGGATCTCGCCGCTCGCGGGGGTCGGAACGGGAATGTCGCGCAGCTCCAGCGGCGTTTTGTCGCGATCGACATCGCACGTCCGGTGAAGCACCATCGCTTTCATACGGAGACTCTATCACACCGGGGGTCCTTCGCGGAATCCCGCGCCTGATCGTCTCGCCCCAAGCGGCGCTCGCGGTCGAGCGCGTTGAATTCTTTGTACACCCTCTTGTGAAGCCGGGCGTTATTTCTGTTGGACAGATTAGCGACGAGCGTGAGCATGGGCTTTCGTCTACCCCGGAGGCTGCGCGCGAATCGCCGCAGCACCCGCGGCAGCGAGTAGAAGTTCCGGTTGCAGTTCACCATCTCTCTCGAGATGTCCGATCGCGACAGATGCCTGTAACGGCCGACGGGAAAAGTCAGCGTGTAGTATTTCCAGTCTTCCGGGAACATGTTGGCCCCGATGCGATCCTCCAACTCCATTTTTTCCCACAGGCGGGTCCCGGGCAGCGGCGTGAGAAACTGCACATTGAGGAGATCCAGCCCATAGCCGTTGGCCGTATCGGCGATGTGTTCTCCGATGCCCGGCATATCCACGTCTAAACCCATGATGAACGCACCGGCCACCACGATGCCGTGCCGCTGTATCCGCTCGACCGACGCCCTGAAGTCACGACCCTTCCCTATGTTGAACTTCTTGTGGATTTCGATCAGTCCTTCGACGCTCGCCGTTTCGAAGCCGATGAAGACCCCCGCACAGCCAGCCTTCGCGGCAAGCCGAAGCAATTCTTCGTCATCTGCCATGTTAATCGTCACCTGGGCAATCCACTTCTTCCCGAGGTTCGCCCGGATCATGGCTCTGAAGAGCTCCTTGGCGCCGACAATGTGATCTTTCCGCGTGCCGATGAGATTGTCGTCCACGATGAGGATGCGCTTCTCGCGTATCGATCTGAATTCCTCGATGACGGTCTCGATCGGACGCCGCCGGTACAACCTCCCGTTGAACGCGGTGACGCTGCAGAAGATGCAGTCGAGCGGACACCCCCGCGCGGTCTGGATCGATCCACAACCATAGCCTGTTGGGAGCAGATCATGCCTCGCGAGCGGAACTCGCTCCGCTTCCAGACGTGTACCCTCGTAAAGCCTTTTCAACGCGCCTTGCCGGAAGTCTTCCAGGACTTCGGCCCACACGCTCTCCGCTTCGCCCGTGATGACGGCATCCACCCGCTCCGATGCCTCATCCGAGCACATGGTCGCGTGTATGCCGCCCATCACCACGGGGATACCACGGGCACGGAACTCGGCGGCCACTTCATACGCCCGCAACGCCTGCGACGTGAATGCTGTGATCCCCACGAGGTCGGCGCGCGGCATGGCCGTGTAGTCGGGCACACCGAGATTCTCATCGACCACTGTGATGTCCCACCCGGGTGGAGTGAGCCCGGCGACCACCAGGAGGCCAAGCGGCTTCCAGATGCGGTACTTGTTCCAGCGGTTTTCTTTGAGGTTGGTCCAGCTCACAATTGGGTTCGACGGGTTGATCAAGCACAATCGCATATTTGCCTCTCTGGAAACTATGCCTAGCGGTGGATCGAATCTTGCTCCGAATAATTTTGCGTGGCATTATAGCGGGTTTCAGACAAAGTTGTAAAGAGGTTTCTCACAGGAAGTTGCACGGGGCGTATCCCCGGGGTGAGGACATCCGGCCGCGGGTTGGAGGGACCATCCCAAGGCTCCCCGCTCTTGGGCTCGTGGGAAAGCGCCATAAAATACATTGCGCAAGATCCCGTTTTCGAGTATCTTCAGCCCGTACGGTAATCGACATTCTAACCTTCCGACGATTTTCTGCGTCACCTCTCGGCATTCCAACCTGTTTTGAGTGCACCATCGAGACTTCGCCGCTCTAGATCTCGGGCAATCAAGACAGGAACGTATGCATACTGACCTTTTCGAACGTCTCTCTTTGAATAAACCCATTCTCCGCGCCATCGCGGAAGAAGGCTATCTCATCCCGACCGAAATCCAGCAGGTCGCCATTCCCGAGGCGCTCGCAGGCAAGGACATTCTGGCGACCGCGCAAACCGGCACCGGAAAAACAGCCGCCTTTGCCCTGCCGATGCTTCAACTGCTCCACGAACGGCGCACGCAAGGAGCCGCGGGCATACGGGCGTTGATTCTGACCCCCACGCGCGAGCTCGCTCAGCAGATCGGCGCGGCCTTCGACAGCTACGGCCGCCATCTCCCGCTGCGCACGGCTGTAATCCTTGGCGGAGTGCCCGCGGGCCCGCAGCTCAAAGCGCTCCGGAAATCTCCTGACATTCTCATCGCGACGCCCGGACGCCTACTCGACTTGATGAACCAAGGGTACGTTCGTCTCGGTCGAGTCGAAATGCTCGTGATTGACGAGGCGGATCGAATGCTCGATTTGGGGTTCGTCCGGGATGTGCGCAAGATCGTCTCCCAACTTCCCACGTCTCGGCAAACGATGTTCTTCTCAGCCACACTCACTGCGGAAATCGCGCGCCTCGCCTCCGACATGCTCCGGCAACCCATACATGTCGCTGTGAGCCCGCCGGCCTCGGTCTCCGGAAACATCACACAGAAGGTTCTGTTCGTCGAACGCGCGCAGAAGCTCGCGCTTCTGACGAGCATTCTGAAAAACGGGAGCACGGGACGGACGCTGGTCTTCACTCGCACGAAGCACGGGGCCGACCGCGTGATGCGGCAGTTGTCCAGCCATGGGATCTCCGCCGGTTCGATCCATTCGAACAAGAGCCAGGGGGCCCGGGAGCGCGCTCTCTCGGCGTTCAATCGCGGTACGATCAAGGTCCTCGTCGCCACCGACATCGTCGCACGGGGAATCGATGTCGATGGAATCTCACACGTCATCAACTACGAGCTGCCCAACGATCCCGAGAGCTACGTTCACCGCATTGGCCGCACGGCCCGCGCCGGAGCTGCCGGCACCGCGCTCTCCTTCTGTGACTTCCAGGAGGTCCCCATGCTCCGGGCAATCGAGAAACTGACCAAGTGCCCTCTCGCCACCGTGGACGACCATCCTTTTCACGCCCCCACGATCAGCTCGCTGCACCCGGGAAACTCGGCGCCGCGAAGCCCGGTCGCTCATCGAAGATCCAGGCCGAAAAGCCGTATGTTCAGGCGCGGCCCGAGAAAGCGGCCGAGCTGAGCACAGCCAACGGTCATTCGTAGCGCAGAGCGTCGATAGGATTGAGTCTGGAGGCCCTCACGGCGGGCAATAGACCAAAAGCGATTCCCACGGCCGAGCAGAACGCAAGCCCGATGAAGGCCCATTCTACCGGCACGTTGACGTCGAAAGAAGTGAAGAAGGTGACCACGTTTCCCAGCCCAAAGCCCACCAGAACCCCGACGATACCGCCGATGTTGCAGAGTATCACCGCTTCCAACAGGAACTGAGTGAGAATGTACCGCGGTTTTGCACCGAGCGACTTGCGAATACCGATTTCCTTGGTTCGTTCGGTGACCGAGACCAGCATGATGTTCATGATTCCGATGCCCGCCACCACCAGGGCGATGATGCCGATCACAAACGCAGCGATTTTCACGCCCACGGTGAGCTGATTGAACTCTGTGATCAGGCTCTCGCTGCTGAAGAAATCAAAGTTGTCCTCTTCGTTTGGTTTGACGCCGCGCTCGCGCCTCAGCACCTGGCGTGTTTCTTCGATCGCATCGCGAATCAGCGCCGGTGTCTTCGCCCGAACGGTGATGTTGACGGAACGGGGAAAGCCGTCCCGATTGACCATTCCGTACGTTCCCACAAACGTCGTGATCGGGATCAAAACGTAGTTGTCGAAACCACCCCCGAACACGGATTTCTTCTGGTCGAAAACCCCGACGACTTCGTACTTGCGCCCGTCCAGCCTCATCACTCTTCCGATGGGATCGACGAACGGGAACAGTTTCTCTGCAATCGCGTGCCCGATGACCGCCACGCTCCGGGCAGTCTGCACGTCCATCGGGGAGATGGTCCGCCCCAAACCGACGTAGTGCGTGTTGTTGGGCGGATACTCGGGCGTCCCGCCGCATATCGAGATGTTCGGGTTGGTCTTTTCGTCCTTGTATTGCGCAACGAACCCGAAGTCCCAGAGCTCGCATCCGACCAGGTCCACGGACTCCACGTGTTCGCGGATCGCTTGGGCGTTCTCAATCGTGACCGGCGGCCTCTTCATCGCCCTTCGCTGGGCTTCGACCCCACCGAATCCGCCCGCGGGCCACTTCTGCACCTGGAAAACCTGCGTGCCGAGAACGCTCATCTCTTTTTCCATCGTGGACTGCACGACGGATATCCCTGTCATCACGGCGATGATGGACGCCACCCCCGCGACGATTCCGACGAGCGTCAGAATGGATCGGAGCTTGTTGCTTAGAATCGCCCCGAGAGACATGAAGAGAGTATCGCCGCTACGCATTTCGACCGCCTTCGCGCGCAGGCTCACTCATATCTGAGCGCCTCTATCGGATCGAGTTTGGCGCCTTTGTAGGCCGGAACGAACCCCGCCACCGTACCAACGAGCACGGACACTGAGACCGCAAGGGCCAGGATGGGGAGCGACACGCTCGCCGGCATGAGCACCGCGTTGATAACCGCAGTCAGAATCACCGCCAGAACGATGCCGATCACGCCGCCCATGAGGCAGATGGCGCATGATTCGAACAGGAATTGAAAAAGAATGCTCCGCCGCTTCGCGCCGATGGCCTTGCGGATGCCGATTTCCCGTGTCCTCTCGGTGACCGAGACGAACATGATGTTCATCACTCCCACTCCCCCGACGAACAGCGAGATACTGGTAACGATCAGTCCCACCAGCAGCACAACGCCCATCATCCTGTTGAACGTTCCCGTCAGCGTATCCAGCTTGTTGATCGAGAAGTCATCCCGTTCGGACGGCCGCAGGCTCCGTATTTTCCTCATCTCCCCGATGACTTCGAACTCGAGTTCCCCCACGGCCTCCTGCGTGGGCGCCTTGATCGCCACGTCCACGTCCAGGTGTCCACGGGCGCCGCCGAAGGCTTTGACGTACGACGTGATCGGCACGTAGACCTGCCTGTCGAAGTTGGGGCCTCCGAGAAAGCTCCCCCCTTGCTTCTCCATGACGCCGACCACGCGAAACACATTCCAGCCGATCTTGATCTTCTTGTTGACAGGGTTCTCGGTTCCGAACAAACCCTTCCGCACGTCGGTTCCGATCACGCAGACGCCCGTCTTGTGGCTCACATCACTCGCCATGATGAATCTGCCGCTCTCCGGCTGCGTGCTCGTGACCAGAATCTGCTTCTCCGTGGTGCCGATGATCGTCACGCCGTCCATGGTTTCGGACCGGTACTTCAGGTCGTGAGAACCGCCCACCTGGGGATTGACGATGGCCCTGCCGCGCAGCTTCTGCTCCAGAAGGTCAGCCTGCCGGAGCTCGATGTGCGGGCGGTTTCTGTAGAGGAAGAAATCGTTCATGATGATCCACGGCATGCGCGACACGTAGATCACATCCGCCCCCACCGCAGAGAAGGTTTGACGGAATTTGTTCTGCAATCCGTTCGCCGCGGTCATGGTCAGAACCACCGCGACGATCCCGATGATGATCCCGAGCGTCGTCAATGCGCCGCGAGCCCTGTTCGCGCGAAGCGCGGAGAGCGCGATTTGAAACGACTCGCCAAGATCAATCGCCCATCTCATGCGTTTTCTCCCAAGGCACCCCGAGCGGCCTTCGCCGATCCCGGCCGGGCTACGTTCGCAGTCACACGCGTCTTTGACCTCTCGTCATGACGTCGCTCTCGATAGCACCGTCACGAAGCCGTATCTCACGCAGCGCATGTCCCGCAATGTACTCCTCGTGCGTCACGAGGATCACTGTCTGCCCGGCGGCGTGCAGCTCGTCAAACAGCGCCATGATCTCGTCACCGGTCTTGCTGTCGAGGTTTCCGGTCGGTTCGTCGGCGAGTATGATCGACGGGTTGTAGACCAGAGCGCGAGCGATGGCCACGCGCTGCCTCTGTCCACCCGAGAGCTCGTTCGGTTTGTGCCTCATGCGCTCGGCGAGACCGACCCTTTCGATCGCGGTCTCGGCGAGCGCTCGCCGCTCGCTCTTCCGCATCCCGCCGTAGACCAGCGGCAGCTCGACGTTGTGAAAGATGTTCGCTCTCGGTATGAGGTTGAAGGTCTGAAATACGAACCCGATCCGGCGGTTCCGGATTTCGGCCAATTGCGATTCAGACATCTTCGCGACCATCTGACTTTCCAGCCAGTACGAGCCCGACGTGGGCACGTCGAGGCAGCCGATGACGTGCATCAGCGTCGATTTTCCCGATCCGGACGGGCCCATGATGGCGACATATTCGTTCCTGGCGATGTCGAGCGATATGCCGCGCAGCGCGTGTACCTTATCCGCGCCCAACACATACGTCTTTGTGACGTCCCTGAGACACAGCGCGGCGTCTGTGGGTGGCGGTGTTTCAACCATCATTCCGCGATCCCCCCGATCGGCCTTCGTCCGGTTTCTTGGGTTCGTTGTCGACGGTCACCACGGCGCCGTTCTGCAGGTCCTTCGAAATCGCGCGATAGCTTCCCGTGGCCACTTCGTCGCCCTCTTTGAGGCCGTCCACGATCTCGATGAGCTCGTCGCTCTGAATCCCGGTCTTGACCTGCTTCGCCATCGCTTTTCCACCTTCGATGCAGAACACGATCTCGACGAAACCGTCTTTGTCAGGCGTGTAACGCGACTCCGCATCCTTGCGACCCTCGCCCTTCATCATGAGCTGATCCACGGTTCTCACGACCACCGCCTCGATCGGCACGCTCAGCGCGTTCTCGTTGGTTTTCGTGGAGACATCCGCGCTCGCCGTCATTCCCGGACGGAGCGTCGCGGGCGGATCGACGATGCCGATCTTGATCTCGAACTCGGTCTTCTGATCGGAAGTGCCCGAGCCGGCGAGGTTCGCGCTGTTGGCGATCTCGCGGACGACGCCCTTGAGCCCTTGACCCGGCAGAGCGTCAACCTCGATCTCAGCCTCCTGGCCGATGGCAACGGAGACGATATCGTTCTCGTCCACGTTGACCTGCGCCTCCATATCCGACAGATCGGAAACGACCAGGATCACATCACCTTGAAACTGGGAGCCGATGGCGATCTCGCCCACTTCCTTGTTCAGATCGCTGATCGTTCCCGCCATGGGTGCGTATATTGTGGTCTTCGAGAGGTCATCGCGGGCTTGCTTGAGCGCCGCTTTGGCCTCGAGCACTTGATTCAAGGCGGAATCATAGCGCGCCTTCTCGACCTGGTAGGCGGCTTCCTTCGACTCGAAGACGGCCTGCGACTCCAGATTCTGGGGCACCAATTCCTTGGAGCGGGCAAAGTCTTTCTCGGTCTTTTTCAGATTCTCCTGCACAAGCGCGGCGTTCGCCTCCGCGCTTCGTACATTCGCTTCCGCGCTCTCGACGGACGCAACGTAGCGTTCACGGTCCAACTCCACGAGGAGCGTCCCCTTCTCGACCCACAGCCCTTCCACAACCGCCAGTTTCGTGATCTTCGCGCTCACGTCGGCGCTGATGTCCACCTGGACCTTGGGCTCAATCTTCCCCGTCGCATTGACCTTTTGCACGATCTTCTGCCGACTCGCCTTCGCGGTCTGAACCACCGGTGCATCGTGCTGGCGGCCTCGCATGGCCATGCCGAGCGCGACACCACCCACCACCACAACCACCGCGGCACCGATTAGCAGGGGTTTCTTCTTCATGATCAAACTGCCTCCGTTTTCTTGTGGGTTTGAGCCTCTTATGTGAGACTCAGGATGATAGATAGCTCTACGGCGAAATAACAGCCAATGTTACCACACTCGTAGAGGATTCTGGAGGAGGGAGAGAGCCGGCGGACTCACGGGCCGCTGGTCTCGACGCCGCAAGCTGGCCTGATCTGCCGGCCTGCTGCTCAAATGAGAGCGGCGTTCTGCACGGCCGTGGTCCGAAAGGTCAATCTCTATTCGCTGAACAGCGACTTGATCCGCCCCCACGTTGTCGGTTCCACAGGTATGGGAAAATCCCCGTCGATCACGAGGAACGCGCCAGTCACCGTGGCCTCCGACAGCACGCCGATAGGCCAACAGATGTCGATGATGGGGGCGCCACCACCCGACAGCCCCACGACTCCGACCCCCATGCGCAAGAAGTCCCACGTGGGTTCGCCGAAGTACTTTGGAGCGTAGGGATAGAACGTCCGCGTGATCTCGAATGCTCCTGTTCCCAACGCTGCGGTCCCGTACGTGTACCAGAAACCACCGGTCACGGGGTCCGGGATCTCGACATATAGATCGACGGGCACGTCAAACGGAGGATCCAAGTCGCAGAACCATTGACGGACAACCGTCTCGCCGGAGAGCCGGATGGAGACGCTGCGGACAGCAGCTGGCAAAGGCTTCACCGAAAACTCTGCAGCACGGTAAGGCGAAGATTCGCAGGTATAAAGGCCGTGAAGTCCAGGCGGCGGCACCTGGAGGATGGTGGCCTGGGCGATACAAAACGCGCACATTCCCGCGATACACACAACCACAGCCACTCGGCGCATGCGAACCACCCCCGAATGAAGCGCGACACGCCGTAAAGAGTATAGCACAACGCGTGTGGATTGGCCCCTTGAGGGCTCACAAGGCCTCAAGCTCGACTTGAATACGCGCCCATAATCACTCGAATTAACTACGATTATAGGATGGCGTCCCCAAGGGGATTCGAACCCCTGTTGCCGCCGTGAAAGGGCGGTGTCCT
>Ga0315273_10001124_pt1 | contig 29785 bp, 24 predicted proteins | sample YL17G02_0_MG_FD_205753 | JGI IMG/M metagenome (GOLD analysis project Ga0315273, IMG submission 205753) | Sediment microbial communities from Yellowstone Lake, YNP, Wyoming, USA - YL17G02_0 | ecosystem: Environmental > Aquatic > Freshwater > Lake > Sediment | place: USA: Wyoming | collected... | reverse complement strand
CGTGGGTCGCTTTGCCAGCGACCTACACCAAGTTGACGACGACTGGTACGCCCTACCAGTTTAGCGCGACTTATCCGCTGACGACCGAGTCGCCATTCCGTTTGCGCGCCAGGATCACCGATCTTGCAGGCAACCTCACGACCTCAGCGACCAGCGCCAATATCATCGGCAGGCCGGCTCTCACTGGCCTGACCATTGCCCAGTCCGAACTCGCGACCAAAAGTACCGTGGCCGATTTTACACCGTGGTTGGCCAGTGGCGTCATGTGCCGCAAAGTCGACGGTCTCGGCGCGCAATCCGGCTCATATAATGTGCAGCTACTGGTGCAAAACCGAGGTGGCTTGGCCATGGATTATTACTCGACCGGGACCGTCAACGCCGGTATGGATTACCAGGTGATCTTTACCAATGCCATCCCCAGTTTTTACGGTCGCTTCGAGCCGCCAACCGACCTGACTCCAGCGTCGACCAACATCGGTTTGTTTGATTTTGCCATGACCGATAGCTGGTTGACCTCCCCTAAGATCACGATCCGTTTTGGTCGGAACGAGTCATCTGCGCCCTCGTTGAGGAATCAGTATACCCCTGGTGGGGTGAACTACCAGGATGTCGTAATTCAGGACACGGCGAACGGTCTGACTTTAACCAAAGGCCCGTTTGGCTGCGATAATAACCAGCTGCTAGCACCTTAGCTTTTGCCCTTTTTGAGGGGTATTTACCAAGGTGATTCAAGAGGTGGCCTGCAAGTTCGTTCGGCCCAAGGCCACTTCTGCCAAGTAGTGATTATGGACGCGACATTTGAGTTCAAGGTTCGCAACACTCGCCTCGCCGCCGCGACAAAACATCGTCTTATGGTCTACCTCGAGCATCATCCTTTCAAGGCAGCGGCCGCCATCTTCAAACCTATGAGTGCACTGACCACCGTCGCGCAACCAAATGTGATGGCGTATATCGGCTGGGATAAACCGTCGCGCTAAGATATCACGGCCATGCGCCGGCGCAGCATGGGCTAAATGAGCTGGGGTCAAGTTGGCAGCCTCGCGGGCCATGTCATTTGCAGCTGCAGGCGAAGGCCCAGGTCCGTGCGCCGGCGCACTGGCGGCCGTGGTCTTCCTTGCGGCAGATCGTGCTGCCTTTTGCAGGGGGTCGCGCTTAGCAAGCAAATCTTCCATAGCTTTGCTAATGATCTGCGCCAATGAGGGTACTTTCCCTGCCGCAGCCAGTACTTCACGAGCACGGTCGATCAGCTCCATCTGCGCCTTGGTCATGGTCACCCTCATATCCATCACCTCTTGTTGATCAAGCAGATGACCATCGGCCGTAACCCGCGAAGCGAGAAGTTGGACCTCGCGTTTTGATTTACCTTTCATGCCATCCAGCAGCAGATCGCGGTTGGCAGGAGTAATCTTCGCAGAAATCACCGCCAGGTGAGAGATCTCGGTGTCCCCTGCTTCGAGCTAAGTCTTTAGCTCGCGGATGAAAGTGGATCACACGTGCCACCTGCACACGCTTTAAATACTTGTCCCTACTGAGGCCGATGTGCTTGGCAAACTGCTCCGTATTCATGCCGAGAATGCAGGCGGCACGCATGGTGTCGAGTGCACCTACAAGGTACAGGGAGCGTAGACTGTGGCCTCGTTCTGCGTTGTGTAAGTCTTTGGCTTCGTTTACATATTGTAACATTTTTAATTTGAATTCAGACATTTTTGAGCCTTCCAAGTGCGCTGTTGAAAGCAACATACACCACGATTTTTTGATGCTTTTGCGAGGCGGCGGTGGGTCGCTCCAGCATTAGGTCCTGAGACAGCAAGATCGACCGATGCAAGCTCGTTTGGGCTACGCATTGCAAAAAATGATGGATCATGTCCAAACTTCCGTTGGCTTTGCTGCTAGAGCTTCCATTAATCGCGTCAAGAGAAATAGACGTGGTGTTAAAAAATAAGCTCGTAGGAAGCTACCTTGAGCCAACTATGTCTTAGACATGATGCGCCGGGGCACGCACATGGCGGCTGTGTCTACGCGCGGATCTAACCACGGACGACGGTGCGCCGGCGCACCGCAGTACACGCTAGTCGACAAAACTCAGGGCCAAAGCTAGGCTCTCCCTTTCATTGCTGGCGCTAACGCCGTAGTTGGTTAGGGAGGGCTCGTTGTTGCGAGGTTGTATTCTTGATGCCGCAAGTTTAGGACCAGGCGTGGATCTAGGGCCGATTTTGGCGACTCTGCCGGAATGGATGGTTTGGGATGCAACCGCTCCCGAACAGGTCGCCGAGCGACTTGCCGGGGTGCAGTTGGTCTTGTCCAACAAGGTCGCCATTCGTGCTGAGCATCTGCATGAGGCCAGCTCGATCAAGTACATCGGCATCCTCGCTACCGGCACCAACAATGTCGATGTGCCCGCTGCTGCTGCACGCCGGGTGTCGGTTAGCAACGTACGGGATTACTCGACGGACTCAGTGGTGCAGCACACGCTGATGCTGATTCTCGCCTTGGCCGGCAATCTCCCTTCCTACGCCAGCAAGGCGACGCGCTCGGCCTGGAAGGACAGTCCATTCTTTTGCTATTTCGGTCGCCCCGTGGTCGAGCTGAAAGATAAACATCTGACGATCGTCGGCTACGGCAGTCAGGGCAAGAAACTCGCCGCGTTGGCGCAGGGTCTGGGGATGGTCGTGCACATCGCCCGGCGTCCCGGAGCTGAGTCAGGAGCAGCAAGCAGCGGTGATCGGTTGCCACTGGACGAATTGCTTCCTATCACGGACGTCCTCAGCGTGCATTGCCCGCTGACCGAGGCGACGACCAACCTGCTCAACTTCGACACGATCTTCAAATTAAAAAAGGGCGCCCTCGTCATCAACTGCGCCCGCGGTGGCCTCATCAACGAGGAGGCCCTGGCGGCGGCCTTGGCGAGCAATCACCTCGGTGGTGCCGCCGTCGATGTGTTGACGGTGGAGCCACCGCCGGCGCATCATCCGCTGCTGCAAGTAGACCATCCAAACTTTATTCTGACGCCGCATATCGCATGGGGCAGTTTGGAATCACGGCAGCGGCTGATTGCTGAGGCGGCGCAAAATGTGTCGGCTTTTGTTAAAGGCGAGAGGCGAAATCTGGTTCAAGGATAGCCTAACGACTTTGCCTACCTCGGCTCGTTATACCACCCATCCGCCACTCGGCGATCATGAATCAGCGCCCACGCCGTACCCGCAAACACCTTCACATTGCCGATACTGGTCAGCTCCGGATCATCCATCGAGCCTTCCGCTCGGATTACGATATTCAGTTGATCGACCGCGCTGGCTTTCTCGACTAGAGCATCACGCTCGGCCTTGGCCGCCTGGTGCGTATCGAAGATCGCGACCGCGTAACGGCGCAGCACATGTTTAAACGGCGGCTCAGGCCTTTCCTGTTTAGGCGCCGGCTTTACCGCCGGCTTTTCACTGCGGCCTCCCTGCTGCTTTTGCCGTGCCGCCTGATCGCCGCGGCCCCCACGATTGCCGCCACCACCAGACTTCGGCGGACGGCCGCCCTGCTGTCCTGGACGTGGAGCCCCGCCACCGTCGCCGCGACCTTTACCCTGCTGGCGTGGCTGCCCACCGGCTGCCTCACCGCGTCCGCCACCGCCCGCAGCATCTTTAGGCGCGCCGCCCTCGGCTCTGTTGCCATCGGGTTTGCGCCGCCGCCGACGGCCGCGACCACCACCGTCTTTAGAGCGTGGTTGGCCCTTGTCCTGCCCCTGTCCCGCATCGATCGGTCTATCTACCAAGATGGAGTCCTTTACCAATGGGTTTCTTTGGAGAGTCCGCGTTCGAGAGCTAGGCTGAGCGGCACCCGGTCGGTCAGATAGCTCGGACCAAAATACTGGATCGGACCGGTGAAGCGAAATGAGTCCGACTGAGCCCAAGCGTCGCGATGCTCAGAAAAATAACCAAAGGCGCGACCGCCTAGCTCGACGAGGCCCTTACGCAGGACCGGTACCGCCTGGCCGTGGCGCCGTTCAAAGGTCATCATCGCCAGCAGCGGCACGCCACCCGGGCGCCAGTGTTCGGGGGGGCTCGCCAAGTCGCGCATAACGGCCATGTAGCCATTGGCGCCCAGGGCGGCCAAGGCAGCAGCGGTACGTCCTAGGCTGTAGGCATAGTCGGCGTCGAAGTTGCTTGGACCGATGCACCGGCCTTCGTAGCCGAGAAAATGATGCTGATAGCCGAAGCTCCCACTGTACCGCCCCGCCACCTTTTCCTCTTTGAGGTGCGACTGCACCAGCTCAATCAGGAGCTTTTCGGTCTCCACTCGGGACAAGGCGACGTTGCCGTGCGGATCGCGGTCCATCAGCAGCTGGCGCTGAATATCCAAGGGCAACGACGAGAAGGTGTACGACGCATCGCGCGTCAGCTTGCGATGGACGTACTCGCTTTGTTCGGTGAATCCACTCAGCGTCGAGATATAATCTTTGTGCTCCGCCAGCAGGTGATTCAGCTCCTGGATGAGCGAGCGCATCTCGGGTATAAACTCGATAAGGCCCTCTGGCACCAGGATGATGCCGTAGTCCCGACCCTGGCTGGCCCGAGCCTTGATGACCGTCGCCAGTTGCTCGACCACCTCGGCTAGGGTCAGCTGCCGTGCCGCCACCTCCTCGGCGATCAAGGTGATGGTCGGCTGCGTCTGGAGGGCGCATTCAAGCGTAATATGACTCGCGGCACGCCCCATCAGGCGGATAAAATGATAGTATTTGCGTCCGCTGAGGGCATCGCGCGCGATATTGGAAATCAGCTCGCTGTAGAGGCGGACGGCGGAGTCAAAGCCAAAGGTCGTTTCGATAAAGCGGTTCTTGAGGTCACCGTCGATGGTCTTTGGGACGCCGATGATCGCCGTTTTTGATCCTGAGGCTTTGAAATATTCGGCGAGTCTGGCGGCGTTGGTGTTGGAGTCGTCGCCGCCGATGATGACCAGCGCGTCGAGTTCATGTCGCGCGCTGACCTCCCTGGCTTTGGCGCATTGCTCCGAGGTTTCGATCTTGGTGCGGCCGGTGCCGAGAAGATCAAAGCCACCGGTGTTGCGGTAATCGAGCAAATCCTCGTGGGTCAAAAGGCGACTGCGATTGTTGAGGAGGCCACCAGCACCGCCAAGAAATCCGACCAGCTCAAACGGGCGACGCGATGCGGTCAAGGCGTCGTGTAGGCCCCAGATGACGTTGTGACCACCTGGTGCGGGGCCACCCGACAGCAGCACGCCGACTCGCAGCGGCTGCTCGGAGGCCTGCGACGTCCCTTGCGCCTGCGTCAGTTCGAGGATGCCTTGATCGACCTGGCGAAAGGTGTGGGGAAAGTGCGCATGCAAGTCACTCTTGGCGGCGGGATCGACCGACCAGGGGTGGGCCTCTGCCACGGCCGTTGCTTGGCGCAGTTGGCTGAGGTCAGTCAGCGAGGCGGGAAAGCGCGGCTGGTAGTCGCCGCGCGCTTTATGAAACGGAGATATCACCATGCTCACTCCTCGCTGCCGCTGCGGCAGCCATAGCAACGGTCAGACGTCACCATCGAGACGGCGTTGAACGACGGCAATCGCCTCGGCCACGGCGATGCGCTCCTGCTTGGCTGTGTCGCGGTCGCGGATCGTTACGGTTTGATCCTTGAGCGAGTCGTTGTCGATGGTCAAGCAGTAGGGTGTGCCGATCTCGTCGTGGCGGGCATAGCGCTTGCCAATCGATTGCTTATCGTCGTAGCTGACGTTAAGGCCCAGCTTGCGCATCTGAGCGACCAGATCCATCGCCATCTCGGGCTGACCGTCCTTCTTCACCAGCGGCAGAATCGCCGCCTTGTAGGGTGCCAAGCGCGGGTGCAGCTTGAGCAAGACCCTGGTCTTGGTCGCGCCGTCGGCATCGACGCCGGTCTCCTCGGCATAGGCATCGGCGAGAAAGCACAGCACCGAGCGGGTCAGGCCGGCGGCTGGTTCGATCACGTAGGGGATATAGCGCCAGCCTGGCTTGCCCGTGGCTGGATCGTTCTTTTGTTGGTCGAAGTAGCTCAGCTTGACGCCAGAGGCTTCGGCATGCCGGGTTAGATCGAAGTCGGTGCGCGAGGCGATGCCTTCGAGCTCACCCCAGCCCCACGGATACAGGTACTCGATGTCGTAGCAGTCGTCGCTGTAGTGCGCCAGTTCGTCGGCGGCATGCTGGCGCATGCGAAAGCCATCCTTGCTGTTGGCAAAGCGGTGGTACCAGGCCAGGCGCTCCTTGCGCCAATACTCGAGCCACTCTTTTTGACTGCCCGGCTCGCAAAAGAATTCCATCTCCATCTGCTCAAACTCGCAGGAGCGGAAGATGAAGTGCTCGGTGACGATCTCGTTGCGAAAGGACTTGCCGACCTGGGCGATGCCAAAGGGGACCTTCATCGCCATCGACTGCTGCACATTGAGAAACTGCACAAACATCGCCTGGGCCGTCTCCGGCCGCAGATAGACGGCGGTCTTGCGCACCGCCTCTTCGATCATCTCGCGGATCTTCTCGGCGCTCAGCGCTTGGCCAGCCAGCTCTTTGGTCAAATCGGCCAACGGATCGACGGGGCCGAGTGCGGTGCGAAACATCAGGTTGAACTGCCGCTCGTCGCTCAGCACCGGCGAGCCGCAATTGGGGCAGACGTAACCCTTGGCGGTCACCGTGGCGCTTTGCTTTTGGCCGCTGGCCTTGCCGCCGGTGGCAAACACGGCCTGGCTGCCTGGCTCGGCACGCGGGGCCTTGTCGGCGCGAAACCGTTCCTTACAGTTGAGGCAATCGACGAGCGGGTCGGAGAACCCAGCCAAGTGGCCGGAGGTTTGCCAGACCTGGGGATGCATCATGATCGAGGCGTCGAGGCCGACGATGTTGTCGCGCTCATAGACCATGGAGCGCCACCATTCAGCCGCGATATTGCGCTTCAGCTCGGCGCCTAACGGACCGTAATCATAGCATGATTTAAGGCCGCCGTAGATCTCGCTGCTCTGGAAGATAAAGCCTCGGCGTTTGCACAAAGACACAATTTTACCCATGGTGTCACCCTGGGTCTGCTCCGCCTGACTGGCCATCTACACCGTCTCCTTAAAGTTGCGCGACGGCCAGAGGATACCGAAGCTTAGGGGATTGTCCAACGACGAAACGCAGGTCCGGGAGCGACCTTCACAAAACGGGTGCATCTGCCGGGAAAAGCTTTTAGGATGCTGACTTGGAATCGACATCGAAGGAGCAATGAACGCATGTTGAAAGAAGAACACGCCGCCGCAGACCATGCATCCGCGCCTATAGGAGCCAGCCACGTGGGACACAAGACCGATTATAAAGTGAAGGATATCAGCCTGGCCGAATGGGGCCGCAAAGAGATCGATATCGCCGAGAAAGAGATGCCTGGTCTCATGGCGCTGCGCCATGAATACAAAGGTAAAAAGCCGCTGGCCGGAGCACGCATCGCCGGTTGCTTGCACATGACGATTCAGACCGCGGTGTTGATGGAGACTCTGATCGACCTCGGCGCCGAAGTGCGCTGGTCCAGCTGCAACATCTACTCGACCCAAGATCATGCCGCTGCCGCGATGGCTGCTGCTGGGATCCCGACCTTCGCTTGGAAGGGCGAGACGGAAGAGGAGTACAACTGGTGCATCGATCAGACCCTGATGTTCGGTGACAAACCGCTCAACATGATCCTCGATGACGGCGGCGACTTGACCATGCTGGTCCACGAAAAGCGCCCAGATCTGCTCAAGCATATCAAAGGTGTCTCCGAAGAGACCACCACCGGCGTGCATCGTCTTTACCAGATGATGAAAGAAGGCAAGCTGAAGCTGCCTGCAATCAACGTCAACGACTCCGTGACGAAATCCAAATTCGACAACCTCTACGGTTGTCGTGAGTCGCTGGCCGACGGCATCAAGCGCGCCACCGACGTGATGATCTCCGGCAAAATCGTCGTCGTCGCCGGCTACGGCGATGTCGGCAAAGGCAGCGCGCAATCGATGCGCGGCCTCGGCGCTCGCGTCTTGATCACCGAGATCGATCCCATCTGCGCCCTGCAGGCGGCGATGGAAGGCTACGAAGTGACGACCATGGACGATGCCGCCGCTCTGGGTGACATCTTCGTGACCGCCACCGGCTGCAAAGACGTCATCGCGGAACGCCACTTCCTGAAGATGAAAGACCAGGCCATCCTCTGCAACATCGGCCACTTCGATTCGGAAATCCACATCGCCTGGTTGGAAAACCATCCCGAAGTCAAAGAGTTCAACATCAAGCCACAGGTCGATAAATTCGTCCTACCAAACGGCCGTGAGTTGATCATCTTGGCCCGTGGACGCTTGGTCAACCTCGGCTGCGGCACCGGCCACCCGAGCTTCGTCATGTCGGCCTCGTTCACCAACCAGACCATCGCCCAAATCGCCCTGTGGACCGAAACCGCCAAGTACCCAGTCGGCGTGCACGTGCTGCCGAAGCATTTGGACGAGAAGGTCGCCAGCCTGCACTTGGGTAAACTCGGCGTCAAGCTGACCAAGCTGACCGCTGATCAGGCCGCCTATCTGCACATGAACGTCAATGGGCCGTTCAAGCCGGATACCTACCGTTACTAGTCCGTAGCTCTTTGAGCATCAGGCGGGTCCGGTCCATGCGTGGACCGGGCCCGCTTTTGCTATCACTCGATCAAGCGTTCAAGTTGCCCAGTCCCATCGAGGTCGCTTCCGGTCATGCCTTCCATCTGGCATGCTGCCCTAGATGAAAGATCATCCCGGCCAAAAGGACGCACCCATGACCCTGCATCTTCGCTCTGCATGCATTTGCCTGCCGCTTGCTTTGTTTGTCGCCACGCCGAGCCTGGCGCGGCATCGCAAAAGGCACAAAAACACCGCAGAGCAGGCGGCCGAAGCGCCACAATTGCAGGCGGTCGTCGCTGCGCCCAAAGCCAATGAAGTGTGCTTCTCTCCCGACGAGCTGTGCGGTGCTAAACTGATTAAATTTGTTAAAGAAGCACAAAAGAGTTTGGACATAGCCATCTACGATATCAATATCGATCAACTGGTCCATCACGTCGCGCTCTTGTCGCATAAAATGCCGGTTCGCGTCCTCGTCGATCAACGTCAAAGCAAGGGCGACCATTCGCTGGTGCCTCTACTGGTGAAGGCCGGCGTTCAGGTCCGCTTTGGCCGGCAACGCGGCATCATGCACAATAAATTCATCATTCGTGATGGGTCGATGCTCGAAATCGGCAGTTTTAACTTCACCAATCACGCTGCGCTCGCCAATAACGAAAATCAATTGTATGTAGATCAGCCCGAGGTCTTAGCTCGCTATAAGAATCGCTTTGATAAGATCTGGACCGAAGCTCAACCCGCTGTCACTCCAGGCAGCAGCACCAGCGATAAACCAGCGGCTGGTAGTGATGACGATTGGGACGACGACTGACTGTTCAAGCATATACCCGGCTTATTTGCCTAAATCCTGCCCTCCAGCCTTCCCGCCCTCCCAGTTTTTGGGTAGCGGTTTTGTTCCGCGCAACTGGGAGGGCGGGAAGGCTGGAGGGCAGGATTTAGGCAACCAAGCCCACAGTACCATTTGAGTATGTAACCTCTCTGCCCTTTAACCAGTCCAGCAAGGACCGAGGCCGCCACGATGACGCACTTACGTTTACGTCCCACCGTCCCATCTTTAGCATTGTGTTTGTTTAGCTTCGGCTGCGGCTCGTCGCATCACGACAATGCCCCGCCGCCGGTCGCCCAAGCCCCGCTGCCGGCCTTGGTCGGCCAATGGCTGAGCGGCTGTATCCGCTTAGCCGCGCCTGATGACCTGCACAATGAGTCGCGGCAAGTTGTTTATGACTTTGCCGCCAATGGACGCGCCTCGGAGCAGGAGACCGGTTACGCCGATGCTGCTTGTGCCAAAGCCACGACTAAACAGGTCATCACCTATGACTACGTGACGGGTGGCAGTGTCGCCGGGAGTCCGGGGGCCGTCACTCTGGATATGACCAGAAGTCACGCCGTGCTGAGCTTGCTCGATCCAAGCAACAACGGCATTCCCGATCTGTGCGCTGAGCCCGGCCATGTCTTGGCTGCAGGTCGAAGCTCCAGTTGTGATGCCAACGACGTCTACCAGATCGTCAAGGTTGATGCTAAGGTTCTGTATCTAGGCAGCGTTGAAGCGGATCTGGGCTCCCCCAACCAGAGACCCGTCGTACTTGATCAAACCCATCCATTACAGTCGGGCACCTGATCCGGCTTAAGGCTGTATGCGGCGTACCTCGTCCCTATGTTTACTGCTGCTGACCTTGCTAGGCAGCTCGTTCGCCCAGGCGCGGGCGGCCGAGTCATTGACCTTTGCTCGGGTCTTAAAGCTCGGTCTGGAGCGCTCGATCGAGGCCAAGCGTGCCGCCTTGGCGGCGCAGCTGGCAGCGGATGATCGGCGCATCCTGAGTTACGAGAATGATCCGCATCTAGTCATCTCCGGCAATTGGTCCAACTATCGTCCACGCAGCGGGACGCCGCCGCTCGGAGGCAGCGGCGGCGTTGGCCGCGATCAGGTCTACGCGGCTCAGCTGAATGCGACGCTGTATGATTTCGGTCGGCACGACAAGCGTATGGAGCAGTCCGACTATGCCGAGCAAGTCAAGCAGCTGGCGGCGGCAGAGGTCAGCGAAAGCCTCAGCTTCAGCATCGCTAGGGCCTATGCCGGCGTGCTGGCGGCGGAGCGGATCGTACAAATCACCAGCGAGCAGGTGGTGGTCGAGGCGGAGCAGCTGAGCGATCAGCGCCTGAACTACCAGCGCGGGCTGCGCCCAGAAAGCGATGTGGTGATGGCGGAGGTCACCCTCGGCCGCGCCCAACTCGCGGCGACCAAGGCCCAGGATGATGCCCGCGCCGCGCGGATCAGCCTGGGTCTGCTGGTGGGCGAGGAGCAGCAACCGCTGCTCGATGGACCCGTCTCAGCTGCGAGTATGAACCGCAGCGACGCCGCGCATTGGGACCAATTGCTGAGCTCCTGGCAGCAGTTTCATAAAGGCGCGGCGCAGCTGCGCCGCCAGCACGAAGCCAAAGCCCTGCAGGTCGATGCCGACCTGGTCGACGCGGTGAAGCGGCCGCTGCTGCAAGGTGGGCTGGCGGCAACCCGCAGCGGCGCTTGGGGCGGGGAGCAGCGCAATGTCTACTCTGGGCAAATCGGCCTGTCGTGGGACCTGCCGTGGGACGGTATGGCGCGCGACGAGCGCCATCGCATCGGTCTCAGGCGGAGCGACCTCGGCTTGCAAGATGACCTTGAGCGCAAGGTACGCAGTGACCTCGACACCACCGCGCGGGAGCAGTTTCGCGCCGGTAAAAGCCAGTTGGCGGCGTTGACGGCCCAGGTGCGGTTGATCGACCGTGAGCATGAATTGGTGCAACGGCGTTACCGCGCCGGCAAAGCCTCGGCGCTTGAGGTGTCGGCGGCGGAGGCCGACCTACTGACCCAGCGCCTCGCCGTGGTGACCACGCTTAATGCTTTAGCTCTGCGCGTGATCGACGTGGCGCAGGCGCGAGCCGAGCCCACACCCACATTGGAAGGGATCTTTGATTGAATCATCTACGGCGTGGACTGGCAGTTGTGAGTGTATGGGCCCTAGCGCTAGCAGCTTGTCAAAAGCAGGGCAAGGGCACGGGGGCTCTGGCTGAGGCCAGCGGTCCGAGTAAATCCGCCGTGGCGGTCAAGATCGCCGAGCTCAAGGTCACGGTCACACCGCGGCTGGTTTTGGTCGATGCACCGATGTCGGGACTGCAGCAGGCGGACGTGTATTCCAAGGTGATCGGCCGCATCACCTACATCGGTCCAAAGGAGGGGGCGGCGGTGAAGGCCGGCGACTTGCTGTTTCGCGTCGACCGCAGCGATCCAGGCGAGAGCTTCCTCAACATGCCGACGCCGAGTCCGATCAGTGGCTGGGTCGGGATGTGGCGAACGACGACGGTCGGTGAGCAGGTGACGCCGGCTGAACCAGTGGTCACGATCGTCGACGATCGGATCATCCGCGCCGTCGCCTATTTGCCCGCCGAGGACTGGACCGAGGTGAATCCGAACACCCGAGTCACCGCTAACTTGGGGGGGCAAGAGCGCGCTGCCAAAGTCGTGTCGATCGCGCGCTCCGCCGATCTAAGCTCGGGCCGCGGCAGCGTCACCGTCGAGATCCCCAATCCGGCGCGCGATTGGCGGGTTGGTATGTACACGCGCTTGCGTTTTGAAGTGCAGCCCAAGGAGCGCCTCTTGCTGAGTTCGGCCGCATTGATCATTACCGATCAGGGCGCCTTTGTTTATATCACCGATGGCGACACAGCTCGGCGTGCGACGGTGCAATACCGGGTCATTGACCCCGACACCGTCGAGATCACCGCCGGCTTGCCCCACGTCGGCAAGGTCGTGGTCGCCGGTGCCAACCTGCTGAGCGACAAGAGTCGAGTCCGCATCATTGAGTGACTCACTCCGTAAGAGGGCCCGCGCATGAATCTGATCAAGCTGTCCATCGATCGACCCAAGTTCATCACCATGTTGACGGCGTTTTTCTTGGTGGTCGGCCTGCTCGCACTGAAGAACCTGGCCGTCGACCTCTATCCCAACGTGTCCTATCCGGTCTTGGTCGTCGTGTCGCACCTTGAGGGCGCAGCACCCGAGGAGATCGAGCAGCTCATCACCAGAAAGGTCGAGGATGCACTGAGCACCGTCGCCGGCATCAAACTCCTGCGTAGTGTCAGCCGCGAGGGCATTTCGGTCGTCATTATGGAGTTTGATCCAAGTATCGATGTCCGCTTTCAGGAAATCCAGGTGCGCGGCAAGATCGCCAACCTGCGCGCGAGCCTGCCAGATACCATGAAGGAGCCGGAGATCTTTCGTCAAGATCCCGACGATACGCCGATCATCGAAGTGGCGGTGACGGGAGATCGCACCGCAGCCGAGATGACGAAGTTGGCCAACGATGTCATCCTGCCACGCTTGCGCCAGATTTCCGGAGTTGGTCAGGTCGATCTAGGGGGCGATCGGCAGGCGGAGATTCACGTCGAGTTAAAGCCGACCGCGCTCGATCAATGGCATCTCAATCCCACCGATATCGTCCAGGCCATTCGCGCCAACAACCGCAATGATCCGGTCGGTCAGGTATGGGGCAAGGACCGCATCTGGCTGGTCCGCTCGACCGCGCGGGCCAAGAACGCGGCCGATATCGCCCAGATTCCCGTGGCGAAGACGCCGCAGGGCCAGCCCCTCTATCTGCGCGACGTGGCGGACGTCACTTCAGGCTTTCAAGACATCACCCGGGTGAGTCGCTTCGGTGATAAATCCGGCTTCAGGCCCGCCGTCATCCTCAATGTCCTCAAACAGTCCGGTGAAAACACCGTCAAGGTCTCCGACCGCGTGCAAAAAGTCCTGCTCAGTCTGCAACAAGGACTGCCGGCCGATGTTCATATGACCATAACCAGAGACAATGCCGACCTCGTCCGCGAGAACGTCGCCGATGTGTACGAAAGTTTGATCCTCGGCTCGCTGTTGACGATTGCCGTGGTACTGCTGTTTTTGCGCAGCATTCGCTCGACGATCACGACGGGCATTGCCTTGCCCAGCAGTGTCATCACCACCTTCGCCGTCATGTTCGCCGCCGGATTCACGATCAACGTCATGAGCCTACTGGCCTTGTCGCTGGCCATCGGGCTATTGGTGGACGACGCCATCGTCGTGCGCGAAAACATCTATCGCCATCTCGCCCGAGGTACGCCGAAGGAAGCCGCCGAAAAGGGTGCCAAAGAGGTGCAGCTGGCGGTCGTCGCGACGACTCTGACGATCGTCGCGGTGTTTTTACCGGTCGGCTTTATGGGTGGCGTGTCGGGGCAGTTCTTCAAGCAGTTTGCCCTCACCGTCGTGTTCGCCGTGCTGGTCTCTCTCTACGACGCCATGACGATGGCGCCGATGCTGTCGGCATACTTTGCCAACATCCCGCTGCCGTCGACCGAATGGGCGCCCTTTGGTGCCGTCGGCCGCTGGATCGACCGCCGCTTGCTCGCCTTTGAGCACTGGTTTGACCGCATCGCGGCGAGTTACGGGCGCCTTCTCACTTGGTTGGTGCGTCGTCCTTTGCTGCCCTTGTTGATCGCTACCGCCGCCGTGGTGGTCGCCGGCTGGGGCTTTGTCGTCGTCAAAAAGAGCTTTATTCCGACGCAGTTTGGCACCGTCTTCGGGGTGAGCCTGCAAGGCCCACTGGCGATTCCCGTCGACCGGGTGCTTGCCGTGTCCGACCAGGCTGAGCAGCGCATCAAGCAGGTCGCTGCCCTGAGCGGCTGGACGGTCAACGCCGGTCGCAACTCAACCGGCTACGCCGCGATCGACATGACCTTGCGCGTCGACCCCAAAGCCGCAACCAACCAAAAGACCCTTGGTGCCGTGCGTACCGAGGTGCGCGCCTTGCTCAAGGAGTTTCCTGGTTATACGGTACGCATCAGCGAGCCCTCGGATCCTCTTGCCGGCAGCACCGGACGATTCCAGCCTCTGGCGGTCGTCGTCACGGGTGATTCGATTGACAAGCTAAACAACTTGGCGCGCGACGTGCGTACGGTGATGACGCAAGTGCCAGGCGTGGCCGATGTCGGCCAAGTTCAGGACGAAGGCTTGCCGGAAATTCAAATTCGCACCGATCCGGCGCGGGCCGGTCAGCTCGGCGTCACCACCTCACAGATCAGCGATGCCCTGGCGACCTGGGTGCAGGGCGATGCCACCAACAGCATCATGGTCGGCGACGACGAAGTAAACATCCGCGTGCGCCTCAAAGACGGGCGTTTCGCCTCCGCCGATGCTCTGTTGGCGCGCAGTCTCTACCCCAAAGGTGCATCTGGTAAATCCGCGCAGGGTGTGGCTCTGAGTGCGGTGAGCAAGGTCCAAGCCGGCTCCGGTGCCGCCGTGATCAATCGCGAAAATCGCCAGCGAACGGTGCGCATCGGCGCCAATCTCGCGCCTGGCGCTGCCCTCGGCGATGTCGTCACCCTGCTGCAGGCTAAGCTTGACGAGATGCCACTACCGCAAAACTACGCCATGCGCATCTCCGGTCAAAACGAGCAGATGGATGAACTCTATACCAACGTCCTCTGGGCCATCGGCATCGGCATCCTCTTCGTCTATATGATTCTCGTGAGTCTGTTCGAATCGTTTACGCAGCCCATCAGCGTCATGGCAGCTATTCCGCTTGCAGCAACGGGTGCTGTGCTGGCGCTGCTGGCCTTTCAGATCCCGCTCGATCTTTATGGCGGCGTGGCGATGATTTTGCTTGCGGGCATCGTTGCCAAGAACAGCATTCTGCTGGTCGACTTTGCCGTGCAACGCGTGCGCGAGGGCGAGACGCCGCGCCAGGCGATCCTCGAGGCCGCCCCCCTGCGCTTGCGACCGATCATCATGACCTCGGTGGCGATGATCGCCGGTATGGTGCCGGTGGCCGCTGCCTTGGGCGCGGGAGGGGAGGCGCGGCGCAGCCTCGGCATCGCCACCATCGGCGGGGTCATCAGTTCGACCTTTTTGACCCTATTGGTGGTGCCAAGCTTATATTTAGCGATTGAGGAGGCCATGGCCTGGGTCAGAAAGCGTCGCCACCTTCGGGCCGCCGTCCCGGACAGGGCAGGGGCATCGCATTTAAATAGTTAGCCATAACGAATACTTAGGAAATCGTTGGGCTTTTCAGTATCTTGTCTGCAGCACCCACGCTGGAGACGCTCCTATGGCCAAGCCTCACCAAGGACCGGCAGGCTTGTAGTCATTTCGATGGGGTCAACTTGAGCAGCTTGCCTCTAGCGCCATGCCACACTGGGGAGGGCATGCGGGCGACCACGTCAGCCCGCCGCGCGCTGCCGGGCCTTCCAGAGGTCATACTCTGCCTGAAGTGATACCCAGGTTTCAGCGGGTAGGCCAAGCAGCGTTTCTAGTTGCAATGCGAACTCGGGGGTAATCGCACGCTTGCTGTTTAGTATTTCGTTAACCTTAGCAAATCGACAGCCAAGCATTCTTGCAAGATCTGATTGGCTTATACCTCGCTTGTCCACGAACTCTTCGCGCAAGACCCGGCCTGGGTGCTTAGGCGTTGGTTTGGATGATCTTTGAACTGGAAATGCAGCGCGGTTTTCATCCAGCCAATTGAGATATTCGACTAAATTCACCTGGTGACGACCTCACTTCGTGTGCAGCTTGCGTATCTGCTGAATGACGGGCCATTGATCGAACATCTCAGCAAACTTTTTAATGGACACCCAGTCCAAAGCGTTGTTCTTTTCAATCAGCGCCGCGATGTCAGCTTTGTCACGAAACTCTCGTTTTGGGTCGTTGCAGTAAGCCTGAATTTTCAACCCGATAAGCCCCTCGGCGCTGATGACTTTGATGTTCAGTCGTTGGTCCAACTGGGCCTGTTGCAGGAGAGCGAGACTAATCGGGCGATTTGCACAAAGCACATCAACGGCGATCTCCCCGGCAAATTGGATCACCTCACTCGTCTCAGCAAAAAGCGTGAACCCATTGGCGAGCATCAGCTGCTTGAGCTGCAACCGATGGCTGCCATCGACTAGAAAATCAATGTCGTTGGTAAATCGCTGGACATTATATGCTCCCAGGGCCAGACCACCAATGATCGCGGCGTCAATTCCAGCCTGGACTAAAAGGCTGTGAACATTATGTAATTGATCAAGAATGCGCGCCAAGCCACCCCCCGATATACGCTTATATCGTATATAAGTATACGTCTGGTGTCATCGAGTGGTCAAGCCGCATGGTCCGTCCTAAGGATGGGCTCACCGGGGCAACCCAGTGGGTCTACTCACCTGCCGGACAGAGGCCTGAAGCTTCCCCAGACGGTTTCTTTATGATAAGCTAAATTATAGCAAAATCAGCAAGATAGATTTTTCTGTGAAAATAGTGTGCTCGGCCTCTAAAGTTTTTTTAGAGCTTACCGATACGCAAGATGCTAACCCTTCATTCAAGGAGAGCACCATGATGCAGACCGGTAAGAAGCCCACTGGAGACCGCCGCAAAGAGCACAACTCGGACTTAGTCCGGCGCATGCGCAGTGGTGAGCCGCTCAATGCGATCGACAGCAAGGCTAGCTGGTACCCTCCGCGTCCGATCATTAAGAAGGACCAGGTCGAGATGGCTCGCCTTTATCCAGAGACCAATGTCCCCCCAGCGCGCGACCCCGCCCCGGCCACTGACGCCGTCGTGCGCGGTAAGTTCCTTAAAATCGCCAGTAAAAGCTAATGTCTGAGGCAGGCGTCCAACCGGACTGGTTGATCACTTCACCATCCAGGTCGGTGCCTCCCACGACGTAGTACTGGGGGCCAAAACCAATACGCATCTGGAAGTTCGTCCAGATCCATTGGTGGCTCACCGTGAGGCGAAAAAAGTTGCTTTTGAGGGCCTCGATGCGGGTCTCCTCGATATCGCATGTGACCAGCACTTTATTGCCGCTGCTGCGGCTGAACTCGCCGGTGAGTTGAAAGCGCTCTTGGGCCAGGCCGGCGATCGACTGGACCTGGATGGTCTTTTGCGCCAGGGCACTGCGCTGGCTGGTGGAATGCGCCTGGTTGGTACTGGTGTCATGCCCTGACGCCCCGGCTGGGGCATTGGTTGCCGGATCACGGTGGTCGTAGTCCGATCCCGGATGCTTGGCCTGCCAAAGCTGCCGCTGGCCCTCGCTTGAAAGCACGGCGTGGACCTTGCCCAGGCCTTTGGCAAAAAACGTGTGCAGCTTTAGGCGCGGCGACAGCGTCCGCGTCCAGCTCACCGATGGCCTGACGATGCGCGCGTCCAGGGCGCGAAACTGCTCCTTCAAGTCTCCCCACAGCGCCGTGTTGCGGCTCAGGTAGGCGCCGCGCAGGCCAAGTGCGACGCGGTGCGCCCCATGGTCCCAGACATCGACCTTCAAGCCGAGGGTCGGCGCCCCCAGGACGGTGGCGATGGCGTCCGTGCCGATCATGACGCGACCTGTCAGCCCGAATTGGGCATCGGCACCGATTTTGAACTCGCCCGCAGCCAGGGTGTCGGCGGTAAAGTCTTCGATCAAGGTGTAACGCCCTGGAGCCGCCTCTGCTGGAGCGGGTAGGGGAGGCGGTGGCTTCGCCGCCGCAGCTGCGGCTTCCGGCGGTGCCTCGCTTTGGGCATAAGCACTGCTCAGCGGCAGAACACAGCTCGCCACGAGGAGCAGCTTTGGCGGTAGGGTGGCTTGGCGCATGGACTCAGCCCTGCTCCCTATAGTAAGAACGATTGGTTGTTAAAAGGGTAGCGTAAGGACATCTGGGGAGCAAGGTCGATGCAGAAGAAACAACGAACCCAACCCGCCCGTTTAAAGGGGTTTCGCGATTATCTGCCGGAGGCCATGGCGGCGCGCGTGGCGATGATCGACGTGATCCGGCGCGAGGCGACCCTGGCGGGGTTTCAAGTCATCGGCACCCCGGCTCTCGAATACGCGGTGACCTTGCTCGGGCAAGGTGGCGACGAGACCGATAAACAAGTCTACCGCTTCACAGATCATGGCGACCGCGAAGTGGCCTTACGCTTTGATCTGACGGTACCCTTTGCGCGCTTTGTCGCCGAGCATCAAAACGACCTCGCCTTCCCCTTTAAAAAGCTCCAGATCGGTGATGTCTGGCGCGGCGAAAACACCCAAAAAGGGCGCTACCGCGAGTTTTGTCAGTGCGACCTCGACATCATCGGTGTCGACGGCGCTGCCGCGGATGTCGAGATCCTGACCGTCTTTCAACGCATTCTCAGCGCCCTGGACGTCGGTGGGTTTACGCAGGCCGTAGGCAACCGCTTCATCCTGTCGGCGCTGATTCGTCACCTCCTACGCATCGAAGCAGGCGCTGGCGAGGCCTCAGCTTTGATCGCCTTGGATAAGCTGGCTAAGATCGGTGCCGAGCAGGTCCTGAGTTTACTCCACGCCATCCCCGGTGCTGACGCTGGCGGCTCTGCGGCCTTGCTCCGCTTACTCACCAGCCACGATAGCGCCGGTCACACCGATCTCGGTCTGATCGCGGCGGAGCTCAAAGGCGACGTCGCCAGCCTCAAGGAGATCGATCGCCTGCGCTTTGTGGTCGCCACCGCTGCCGCCGCCGCCGCCGCTGGCCCTGAAGGACTGCGCATCGATCTGACGGTGGCGCGAGGTCTTGGCTACTATACCGGCATCGTCTTCGAAACGACCTTAACGCAAAAGCCAGGCTTTGGCTCGATCAGCTCCGGTGGCCGCTACAACGACTTGGCCGGCCGTTTCACCAGCCGTGATTTGCCAGGCGTCGGCGGTTCGATCGGCCTCGATCGCTTGCTGTCCGCTCTCGAAGAGATGGAACGACTGAAGTCGCATCAGGTCAAACCGGTCTTTGTCGCCGTCGCGACCGAGGATGCCCTGGGTTATGCCTTTGAACTCGTCGGTGCGCTGCGCGCGGCCGGGATTGCGACCGACATCGGGATGGTGGCCAAGCTGGGCAATCAGTTCAAGCATGCCGACCGGCTGGGTTCACCATTGGTCGTGACCGTTGGTGGCAGCGAGATGCAGCAGCGGACCTTTGCCCTGAAGACGATGCAAGACGGGACCGAACGCCGGGATTTGCCGGCGTCCGGTGTGGTTGAATTGGTTCGCACTAGTCTTACTTAATCCGTGTTCTCTAGTGTAGGCACTGGTTCACTTCATACGTCGACCTCGTGGTGAATCGTCAATAGGACTCTAAAGCATTGTTGCCCATCACGTGTTGGCCATGCCGCAGGATCTTGTCGTTGCTGCTACTGGGGGTGTAAATCCCCATGCTGCTGTCGTCCTGCTGCTGCCGTTTTTTATGGGCCAATTTTGCTTTATGTCCACCATGGGAAGTAGCGCAGGCGCCCAGAAGCAGCATCCCCAACAGCAACCAACCAATCTTTTGTTTTCCTCTATGCATATGGCCGATCCTTTCTTGCTCGTGCCACGACTGTTTTGCGTCGCTGCTTGCACCACTCAAAAGGGCCATCGGTCACTGCGCGCAAAACTTTAATGAATTATAAATAGGCCACAAAATAATCGTAGTCTTCGTGGGTTAAATTACCCATGGGCGACGCTTTGCGCGCCTGGCATACTATTCCCCTAGACGCGCCACCTGATTTCCCGCAGCCCTTGTCCTGCTCAATGGAAGGTTGTTGTTCATGACTGATCGCATCATCCGTGCCCCACGCGGCACCACCTTAAACTGCCGCGGCTGGGTCCAAGAAGCAGCCTTGCGGATGCTGATGAACAATTTAGATCCCGAAGTCGCCGAGGACCCGGCCCATCTCATCGTCTACGGTGGGACCGGCAAGGCAGCACGCAACTGGCAATGCTTCGACCAGATCGTCGCCAGCCTGAAGACCTTGGGCAACGACGAAACCCTGATGGTGCAGTCCGGTAAACCGGTCGCCGTGTTTCGCACCCACGTTGACGCACCCCGCGTCTTGATCGCCAACTCCAACCTGGTCGGCAAATGGGCCACCTGGGAGCACTTTCACGAGCTAGAGAAAAAGGGTCTGATGATGTACGGCCAGATGACGGCCGGATCGTGGATCTACATCGGCACGCAGGGCATCCTGCAAGGCACCTACGAGACCTTCGCTGCCTGCGGCGAAAAATACTTCGGCGGCGATCTTAAGGGGCGCTTTGTTTATTCCGGTGGCCTCGGCGGGATGGGTGGAGCGCAGCCGCTTGCCGCGACGATCGCCGGTGCGGTCTATCTCGGCGTCGACGTCGATCCGCAGCGCGTCCAAAGGCGTCTGGACAAGCGCTACCTCGACGAACTAGCACCGGATCTGGACGCGGCTTTGGCGCTCATCAAGCGTTACCAAGCCAGCGGCACGGCACGCAGCATCGGCTTGGTTGGCAATGCCGCCGACGTACTCGAACACCTGATCTCTCGCGGCGTGATCCCCGACGTCGTCACCGATCAAACCTCGGCCCATGACGAACTAAACGGCTACGTTCCTAGCGGCCTGAGTTTGACCGCTGCCGCCGAGCTACGCCAGCGCGATCCGGATGCCTACCGTGCTCGTGCCTACGCCACCATGGCGCGTCATGTGCAGGCGATGCTCGATTGCCAAAAACGCGGCGCCAAGGTCTTTGACTATGGCAACAACCTACGCGCTCAGGCGCAAAAAGCCAGCGGTCCAGGCGTGCACTTGCCTGATGGCACCTTTCCTGGCTTTGTGCCGGAGTATATTCGTCCGTTGTTTTGCCTGGGTGCTGGTCCCTTTCGCTGGGCCGCCTTATCGGGCGATCCCGAGGACATCCGGGTCATCGACGATGCCTTGCTTGCAGCCTTTCCCGCCGACCAAAAGCTCCACCGCTGGCTCAAAACCGCGCGCGAACGCGTCGCCTTTCAGGGCCTGCCTTGTCGCATCTGCTGGTTTGGCTACGGCGATCGCGAAAAGGCCGGCATCTTGATCAACGACTTGGTGCGCAGCGGACGCGTCAAAGCGCCGATCGTCATCGGCCGTGATCACTTAGACTGCGGCTCCGTCGCTTCGCCCAATCGCGAGACCGAAGCCATGCTCGACGGCTCGGACGCCGTCGCTGATTGGCCGATCCTGAACGCCTTGGTCAATGCGGTGAATGGGGCGAGCTGGGTGAGCTATCATCACGGCGGCGGTGTCGGCATCGGTTATTCCTTGCATGCGGGCATGGTGATTGTGGCCGATGGGACGAAGGAGGCGGAGGTGCGGTTGCGCCGGGTGCTGACGTCAGACCCCGGGATGGGGGTGGTGCGGCATGCGGATGCCGGCTATCCCGAGGCGACCCAGGTGGCGAAGGAACGTGGGGTGAAGATACCGGGGGTGACCTGCTGAGGGCGATTGCCTAACCAATCCGCTCCTGCCCCCCCATATACGGCCGCAGCACCTTCGGAATGTTCACCCGCCCGTGCTCATCCTGGTGGCATTCAAGCAGTGGAATCAAGATGCGCGGTGAGGCTACTGCGGTATTGTTTAGCGTATGGCAAACCCGGTTTTGGCCGCTCTTGTCTTTATAGCGAAGCTGCAAGCGCCGCGCCTGGAACTCGTAAAAGGTCGAGCAGCTGTGGGTCTCGCCGTAGGCTTTACGCGACGGCATCCACGTCTCGATGTCGTGTTTACGCACCTGGCCTTGGCCGAGGTCGCCGGTGCAGACGTAGACGACGCGGTAGGGGAGCTCCAAGGCTTGTAGCAGCGCCTCGGCGTTGCCGAGTAGCTCATCGTGGAGGGCCGCAGAGGTTTCGATATCGGCGGGACCGATGACGACCTGCTCGATCTTTTGGAACTGGTGGACGCGGTAAAGCCCCGACGTGTCCTTGCCGTAGGTGCCGGCCTCGCGGCGAAAGCAGGAGCTTAGCGCCATGATGCGGACCGGTAGATCGGACTCAGGGAGGATCTCGCCGCTGTGGTAGCTAGCCAGCGGGACCTCAGAGGTGCCGACCAGCACCATTTGGTCGCGCTCGACCAAGTAGGCTTGGTCGCGGCCGGTCGGGAAGTAGCCGGTACCGGTCATCGCCTCTTCATTGACCATCACCGGCACGGACATCGGCGTAAACTTGCGGCCGATCAAAAAGTCATAGGCAAAGCGCAGGACCGCCTGCTCCAGGCGGGCACCGTCCCCCTTGAGGACGTAGGAGCGGCTGCCAGCCAGCTTGACGCCACGGGCGATGTCGATGATGCCGAGGCTTTCTCCGAGGGTGACGTGGTCTTTCGGTGCGAAGGCAAATGCGGGTGGCGTGCCGACGCGGCGCAGCTCGACGTTTTCCGAATCGTCCTTGCCGACGGGCACGTCCGCCCGGGCTGGCTGGGGGACAAGGAGCATAAGCTGGTCAAAGGCGGCCTTTTGGGTCTTGAGCTGCTCGTCAAGGCCCTCCATCTCGGCTTTGATGGCGCCAACCCGCGCCTTCAAGGCTTCGCGCTCCGCCGGCGGGCTCTTGCCGATGGTCTTGGACAGGCTGTTGCGCTCGGCCTGGAGCGTCTCCCACTGGGTCTGTAGTGGGCGGATGCTGGCGTCCAGCGCTAGAAGCCGGTCGAGGTCGATGGGATTGCGCTTATCTGCTGCGCCGCGGCGCACGAGGTCGATGTGCTCGCGTATGAATTTGATGTCCAGCATCCGTTCTTGGGTCCCTAAAAAGAGTTGGCGCGACCTATCGGTAGCTTCAGGTGGCTCAGGGTGAGCATCATCTGATATTCTTGGCGAAGCGCAAACCTGTTTCTGCTGTGTACCTGTCCATGTCCGAGCCGGTCTTCCTGCGGGGGTTCTTAATGGCGATGCTGCGTCGGGGTGCGATGATCTTGTGGGGCTCAGGACTGGTGCTCAGTTGGCTGACCCCCGGGGCAAGAGTCTTGGCGGCACCCCCGGCAGCGGCTGCCGACGCCGGTGGCGCCGGTGCCAAGGCTGCCCCCGCGCCGCCGGCGTCGGCACCAGCGAACAAGGTGGCACCAGCCCATCCAGCGAAGCCAGTGAATGCAGCGCAGCCAGCTCGTCCAGCCACCAAAACACCGCCGCATGGAGGTGGTAAGGGCAAGACCGACGGTGACGCCTACGTGCCGCCACGAGGCCAGGAACGCTCCTGGTTTTTGCCTGCCTACAACCACAACGACAAGCGCAGCGATATCGGCGTGCCGCTCGTCAGCTTTCTGCTGCCGGGCTTCGGCCAGTGGCTGAACGAAGACTACACCAGCGGAGCGGTCTATTCGGGGGCGGCGATCGCCGGTTACGCCTACGCCATCAACGTCACGAGTAGCGACCACTTGGCCCATCAGCACGAGGTGATGCGGCAGCGGGCCAGGGATCACGATGTCAATGAGCAGAATGCCCTGGCGCAAAAGGACATCGCCGAGCGCAAAGCCACCTTGGGTACCCTTGTCGCCCAGGGTGCGGGTGGCTTGAGCCTGTATCATAGCTTTCGCACCTCGGTGGCGACGCGCCGTCCCGCCGGTGAATACACCTTCCTGGTCATCGACGAGACGCCGATGGACTTGCTCGCGGCGCCCCTGCATTTTGCCTACTTGGCCAGGCCGACGACCTACATCCCCTTGGCCATCGGCGCGGCGATCGCCGCCTATCAGATCAACCGCAAGCCGGACAAGGACACCGTGCGCTCGCACTTCAGCAGCGCCGACGCCCTGTTTATGTCGAGCTTTTCCTACAATGCCGGTACGCACGAGGAGGCCGTGTTTCGCGGTTGGGTGATGCCCGTGGCGCGGGAGTACGGCGCCAACGACACCTGGTCCAACGTCATCCAGTCGGTCCTCTTTGCCGCCGCCCACCTTGGCTCGAACTCCACCCCGATTCCGCAGCTGCTGCTCGGTTATGACCTTGGGTACGTCGCGCAAAAAAACCACTGGGCCTTGGCCGAAGGGGTCTTCATCCATGCTTGGTGGGATGTGATCGCCTTCTATGCGCAGTATCAGTTTGATTGGAAGTATGCGAAGCAGGCGCGCATCGATACGCCCAAGCCGGTGCTATGGGCGCCCCCTTTGGAGTGGCATTTCTAGGTGCTCGGCGTCTAAAGAACCCGACTTTCGGTGATGTGAAATCAGCCCGCGTGACGCTAAGCGCCGCTGCATAATATCATGATATTGTGCAACACCCTTGCAAAGGAAAATAGTCATCGTATAGTCGGGTGCTTAAGATCGACGAGAGGCGTTGTTGCAGAAATGTATCCGCTGAGCGGCAGGGTTCCGAGGGGCGGTAGGTTTTTAAGATCCTATGACGCGAGGGGCCGTAGCCATCATCGCTCACAAGCAAAGTGCGGCCACTAGTCAAAATATCTTGAGCTTAGAAAATGATGCAATCTGCTCAAAGTCTTTGTCCTCATGAAGCAATGGAATTTTATGCTCGATCGCAATCTGTGCGATCAAGCAGTCAATGGTGCTTCTAATCGTGAAGCCCCGCTTTCGGGCCTCGAGATAAATCCTGGCCGCTTCTTCGTAAGTCCCTAATGGATCCATTGGGTAGCAGAAGAGTTGAGTACCAAGATAGGACAGCAAGGTTTCGAACTCCGCGTCGTCCCTCGCGCCCTGGAGCAGCTCCTGCATAATCGTCGGTGTTATGCAGAATCCACCTTCGGTCAGTTGTTCCAGCGCGCGAGCGCCTTTGGTGTTCTTGCCACGGAAAAAATTGATGAACACTGAGGTGTCGACAAGTACCATCAGCCCGTACGCATGGTTTTGTGGTTATATTTGTCGGCAAACCGAATCTTACCCTTAAGATCCCGAATATCCTTGCGGCGTTTGAACTTCACGTAGAGTTCAAGAGCCTCATGAATGACGTCCTTTTTGGTCTTGGATAATGACAGCTTTAGCGCTTCGTCCATCAATTCGTCGTCTAAAACTATGTTGGTCCGCATGAACGCCTCCTTATGTGTATGATCATACACATAGGTGTCCAACTCGATCAATCCTATTGTCTCGCCAGCCCTTCCCTGAGCACATGTTCTTTATAGGAAAGCACCAGACCATCCATGGGGGATGCGCCTATTCGTCCACCCAGTATCAGTTTCCCGCCACCTATGCTAAACACCTACCCAGCTTTTTGCTCCCGGCCCGCGCCATGGGCACTGCCGCCTAAGCGGTCCGACTAGCCCTCGTCAACCCATTGATATCGTGACACTATGCAACCACACACGCACCCATGGGCCCGCCTTGGCCTAGGCGAGCGGCCGATCTTCCTCGCCCCATTGGCCGGGGTTTCCGACCACCCCTTCCGCCGCCTGTGCGCCCTTCAAGGCGCGACCTTGACCTACGTCGAGATGCTTTCGGCGACCGCCCTGCTCTTTGAGAGCCCCCGCACCTACGGCATGATGGACCGCCACCCTAGCGAGCCGATTCTCGGCGTCCAGCTAACCGGTAAGTCGGCCGACGAAACGGCCCGGGCCGTCGCCATCCTCGATGCCTTGAGCTTCGAGACCATCGATCTGAATATGGGTTGTCCCGTCGCCAAAGTCGTCAAAAGCGGCTGCGGCAGCGCCATCCTGCGCGACCCAAAGCGCGTCTATGAAACGGTCAAGCTGGCGACCGAGGCGACTGGTAAACCACTTTCAGTTAAGATCCGCCTCGGCTGGGACCGCCAGTCCTACTCCTATCTCGAGGTCGCCGACGCTGCGGCACAGGCGGGAGCCGCTTGGCTGACCATCCATGGCCGGCTGCGCTGTGATGACTATTCGGTGCCGGTGGACCTTGAGCGCATCGCTGAGATCAAGCGCAAGCTGACGATTCCCGTCGTTGGTAATGGCAATATCTTTAGCCGCGCCGACGCCGTCTACATGCAAGAACGCACCGGCGTCGATGCCGTCATGGTGAGTCGGGGCGCACTCGGCAATCCCTGGATCTTTCGTGACATCGCCGGCGGCGACCCGAGCGTGACCATCGGCGAGTGGCGCGATGCCGTGTTGGCCCACCTCAAGTGGCAGGCCGAAGCCTACGGCTTAACCTCGGGATTTGCCGCCGTCTGCATGCGCAAACACCTGCTGTGGTACGTCAAAGGCTGGCCCGGTGCGAAAAAACTTCGCGAGCAATTATCGCATATTGAGTCGCTCGAAGACGCCGGCGCCCTGATCGACGCCTTTGCCGCCGGTATCACCGCTTCAGGTGAAGCCCTGCGCCTGCCGGTGACCCAGGAGCAGCAAGGGGGGCGATTTGTCTGGGATCCGAAGTACGAGATGGACCGCAAATTGGACCGCGGCGTCGGCGATGAGCTCATGAGCCTATCGGAAAGTGCTTCCATATAACAATAAAGTATATTATAAATTGAGGCGAACTTCTAAGTAAGTTCGCCTCAATTTAATGGTATGTCAAATTGACGCGCAACTGTTAATGATGATGATCCAAAGTTACTTGATTTAGCCATCTTAGCTTCAGACCTGGGTCAGAATTGCATGAATCCTGCCCTCCAGCCTTCCCGCCCTCCCAGTTTTTGGGCAGCAGCTTTATTCCGCGCAACAGGGAGGCCGGGAAGGCTGGAGGGCAGGATTCATGCAACAAAGCCTCAGACCTAGCTCAACATTGTAAATATCCCACCATTCCGAGGACCAAGACGCCATGATCAAGCCCAGCCGCCCTTGTGTACTGTTTGCGCTCATGGCGCATCTAACCATAACCAATAGTGTCTTTGCCGCACCTAATGTCGTCGTCGCTGAGGACGGTGGTGTGCAACGCGACAACGAAGCGGCCGAGGCCGAGCAAGGTGGCCCGACGGCCGCTGGTCCCGTGGGTGAGCGGCCTGATGACAAAGACGAGCGCACCGGGCTGCTTTGGATCTTTCCCGAGGCTTATGCCAACTTCGAGATGCGGCATGTGACCCTGCGCCAGATGAGCCGCGACCGCGGCCTCGTGCATGTCACTGGTGGACCGATCTTGCTCGATAACAAACACGAGCTGGTTGACAGCCCGCACTGGGAGCTGCGGCCGACGATCGGTAGCACCTTCTTGAACGGCAAGCTCGATTCCGCCTTCACCTTCGTCTTTGTCAATGACGTCGGTTCGAGTGACCTGGTCAAACACGACGTCGTCAACTACACGCAATGGAACGTTATCGACGGTAAATTCAATGCCAATAGCCCTTACCTGTTTGGCCCTTCGGCGTTCACCGATTTGATGACCGGTGACAACGGTGGCGCCAGCTTCGCGTATTCGGATATCGGCTTCTTTGGCGAGGCCAACTACCAATTCCCCGTTCCCACCGGCTCCTTCACCGTCCGTGGTTACCTAAACCCAACCATGGAAGTCTACAGCCCAGAGCAGAGTAAGAAGAACCGTTCCACCCTCGTACGCGGCAACGACCCAGGGCAACGGCGTGGAGTCTCGAGCAGTCCACTCGTGGATACTGATTTGCCCGATGATGCGCCCATGGCGGCTCGGCAAAAGCACCCGCTGTACTTGGCCTTCTACGGCATCGGCGGCACCTATAAACCAACTAGCCTTGAGCACCTCTCGTTAGCCTTAAGCTTTGATATTATCGAGACCTGGAAGCCGGTCTACAAAGAGACCGTCGTCCCAGGCCAGTCCGCAACCTCGGTCAAGCTGGAAAGCCACGAGCGCGATGCCGTCAGCTTTGCTCGCTTCACCGCCAGCTATGAAGTCAGTAAGCGCGTCACCGTCGTGAATCAGCTGCGGCATTATACCGCCGGTATTTGGGAGCGCGGGATCAGTGTCGACAACCCAGAGCGCACCACTCAGGTCGGAGCGGTGTCATGGGAAAATCGCCTTTGCATGATCGTCACTCTGTTTTAACGAGACGTGACCGTCTCGCCAGTGCTGATGAGACGCACCAGGCGCCTGAGCGAGGTAAAGTACACAGCGGCGGTCACGGTCGTGCCCGGATATAAGGCGCGCACCGCCCGCGTATAGTCCGCCAGCTGATCCTGGTAGCCGCGTTGCCGACTGAAGATGGTCAGCGCCGCGTCGGGGATCTGAGCTGCTGGTAGGGCGAAGCGCGTCGTCTTGTAGTCGACGATCAACAAATTGCCGGCGTTGTCCTCAAGCAGCAAGTCGAGGGTGCCGACGATCATTTGATCGCCGTCCAGATGGACCAAGGGCAATTCTGTTTCGATGCCGCGCGCTCCTTCGCGCAAGGCATTCAACGCCTGGTCGCCTTGCAGCTCGGCCCATTCCGCAAACACCTGAGCCTGCAACTCGGTCGGTGGGTGGAGTGGCGCCAGCTGCGCCTGCCACGCCGCATCGGGCGAAAAGGCCTTGCCCGACATAAACGCCTCCAAGCCAAGGTGGAGGAAGGTCCCTACGGCTGCTGCCAGGCTCGCACCGAGGCTTTGATCGAGGGCAAGGACCGGGCGCCCGGTCCCTAACGTCCCACCGTGGCGTGAGGGGCTGGCGATGACGATCTCGCGGGGTAGGCCGCTGGTCGGGTGCCAAGACAGCGCTGGGATGGGTTTTGCAGCAGCACTGACGGCTTCGCCGCTGAGGCCCGAGTCAGGGACCGACGAGATCCCGCTTAAGCTGACACCACCGAGCGTGTAGTGGACGAGTCCGGGCATGGCCGACGCCGCCTCGGCGAGCTGATGATACATCTGCGTCGTTGCCAGTCCTTGCCTGCCGCCAACCTGGTGGCCGCTCACCACGAGATACTGGCGTGAGCGGGTGAGCGCGACGTAGAGGAGGCGTTGACACTCGCTGGTTACAGCCGCCGCGCTCGCTGCTAAGAGACCTTCAAAGTCGCGGTCGCTTGGTGGATGCGCCGCCTTTTTGCCGATGTAGTAAAGTCCGGCGCGGCCGCTGTCCGAGCTTCCTTGCGTCCAATAGAGATCCTGTTTACCCCAAGGCCTAGCCGTATCAACGAGAAACACACAGGGAAACTCCAGTCCCTTGGCCTTGTGGATCGTCATCAAGGTCACGGCATCGGCAGGGGCGGCGGCGTTGCCCAACTCGTCGTCGCCGGCGAGCAAGCCGAGGCGTTCAATCAGCGGCGCCAGGCTGGTGAGGCCGTCTCCTTCCAAGCGAATGACCAGTTCGACCAAGCGCAGCAGGTTGCGGCGGACCAGCGTGGCCTCAGCCTCGGCACCTTCAGGTGCCACGCGGGCAAACGCGGCAAAGGCGTCGAATCGGTCCAAGGCTTCAAGTAGCAAGGCATGCGGCAACAGCTGGTCCGTGGCTGTCAGCAAGGACTGCAGGGTCTTGCCGAGCTGTGGCTGCACCTGCTCGATGAGTTCGAGGATCTTGCTGGTGCGCTCCGCCTCGCGCTGCGTGGCTGCAAGCACTTGCAGTAGCTCGGTGTCAGCCACGCCGCCAAGCGGGCTGCGCAGCACCGTCGCCAGGGCGACCGTGTCACCGGGCAGGGCGAGAAAACGC
>Ga0315273_10001123_pt1 | contig 29795 bp, 31 predicted proteins | sample YL17G02_0_MG_FD_205753 | JGI IMG/M metagenome (GOLD analysis project Ga0315273, IMG submission 205753) | Sediment microbial communities from Yellowstone Lake, YNP, Wyoming, USA - YL17G02_0 | ecosystem: Environmental > Aquatic > Freshwater > Lake > Sediment | place: USA: Wyoming | collected... | reverse complement strand
AGAGGAGAGAAGCGAATCCAATACCTTTTTCTTATTGCTTTCTGGAAACGTAAAACTTAAGAATGCCAAAGCCTACTGGGATGAGTTTGTACGTAGGCTTAAGGAGAAATCCGCCGGCTCGCCGATGGAGGAAGAAATGGCCGCCTCCTCGGCAGTAAAAAATACAGAAACTCCACCAACGGCAAAGTACGCTCAACCTGTAAAGACAAAGACTTATCAAGTAATTGGTGGGAGATCAATACCTATAGAAGAAAAGGAGCTAAGAAAGGTTGCTCTCATAACTAAAAAAACTTACGGAATTACTGCTCCGGGTCGCCTTGCTGCAGTTCAGGAAAAAATAATAGAAATTTTAAAAGAAAAACGCCCAGATATGGGCAAGGATGGCCATATCACTATTATTGATGTAGGGGTTGGCGATTATGCACCAACAGTGTTTGATTTGATAAGAATGCTGGCGTCACAAGGGTTTAGAGATGTAAGAGTTATCGGAATAGATAAAAACCCAATAGTCATTGCTAAGAATGAAAAAATATTACCCAAAACTCCAATACCACCCGGTATCGCAGTAGAATTTAAACTAGGGAATTTTGATCTAGAGGCACTCGGTTTAAATAAAGCCGATTTGGTTATATCCGCTAATACTTTAATGTACTATACACCTGAACAACAAGCATTAGCTATAGGCTTGATGAAGAAGGCGCTGAAAGGAGATGGGACATTAATATTAGCCGAAGATAATTTTGGCTCACACCTTATGAGTATTTATTCTAAAGATGAAACTGAGCCTTTACAAAAAGTAGAAATATCAAGGTGTGAGGCATTTGATGCAAAAATACGGTTATTGAAACTTGATGGCGAAGAAAGAGAAGAAGAAATAAGATATGAGATTAAGAATATTGCGTACGACGTTTTTATTGAGACGTTTCCGCCCGGACCAAATCGTTCACCAGAAGAATATGATATTGAAGCTATAATAGGAAGTTTTAAGGAACAAGAAAGAAAAAATCCTCAAATAACATATACGCAAGTAGCAAGAGAGTACGCTCATTCTAAGCTCGCCGCCGGATCGGCAGGGGAAGATGAATCCGCCTCCTCGGCCATGGTAGACAAAAAAGGCGGGATTGACTTACGCGCGCTGCCGATTGTTACCCAGCAAGTGCCGGTTAGCTTTAATCCACCATCCGCTATCCACCATCCTCCTGTGCCGTTATCCAAGCTAGATTCAGAATGGCAGGAGATTGAGAATATGCTCAATGCGGGAATTATCCCCTCCTGTCAGCGGATTAAGGAATATTTGGAGGCTTCTTGCACAAGCCAGGATTGCAGCTCAAGGATAGATAATGTGCTGGCTTGCCTTGCGGATATCTTAAGGTTAGAAGAGGAGCGAGTTTCTTCTACGGAGCCGGTGCTAAAGGAATTACTGGTTTTGCTGGAATCGGATAAGCCGGCAAACGAGATGCAGATGGCGTTAAGCAGGATTACAGTTTCGCCTAAGGAGCCAAAAGCAATAGAAACACCTTAAAAAAGGGGCGTCCCTCGCCTTTTGGTTTATCAGCCAAAAAGGTTCTACAATCAGGCGCCCCTTTTTATTTATCTATTGAAATTAAGCGGCTATTAGTTTATAATGAAATTTGTCAGAATTAAAGAAAAGAAGGGATCACAATGGCTCGGATTTTAAAATTAAAACGGCACGATACTAAAAAAGAGATGGAATTTGAGTTAAAATTTCTTAAGTCCCTTTCAATTCGGGAACGGTTTGAGATGATGTTTAGGAAGACAAAGGAAATGGTTAATCTATTGGAGAGAAATGGGCACAGAAGGCCTTTTGAAATCATTAAAAGAACATAAGGTTGACTTTGTCATTATTGGTGCAACTGCTTTTCCAGTCTACGGATACGCCCGCGCAACATTAGATATTGATATTTTTATCCGGGCAACCGAGGATAATGCCAAGAAGGCCCGCCAGGCATTGAAAGCATTTGGCTATGATGTAAGCGATGTAAAGGCCGAGGATTTGCTCAAAAAGAAATTGCTTATCCGTCAATATGCCGTAGAAACAGATATCCACCCATTTGTAAAAGGCATAAGTTTTGAAAAGGCCTGGAAAAACAAAGTGAGAGCGAAATTCGGCAACACCTTTGTTTATTTTGCCTCATTGGATGACCTTATCAGGATGAAACGCGCCGCAGGCAGGACAAAAGACCTTGAAGACCTCAAATACCTAAAAAAACTGAAAAAATAGTCCCAGAATTTCACCTTGACAAAAGTAGATTTTGTGTTATATTTATAGAAACAAACAGGACCTTTAAGCTGGCTCGCGAGAAGCCGGCAAGGTAGAAAAAATGGCAGGTTTTAAGAGAGAAATGAAAATAGACCCGATGCAAAAGAGCATCGGGATTTTTTTTAAGGGGTAGCCATGAAGGAGAAAGCCAAGATACTGGATAAAGAGACGCTCAACCGTGCGCTGATGCGCATTGCGCACGAGATTTTAGAGAAAAATAAAGGCACGCAGGAACTCTGCCTTATCGGCATACGTAACCGCGGAGCGTATCTAGCCCAGCGCCTGGCAGAGTGCATTGAGAAGATAGATCAGGCCAAGATACCGGTGGGGATTTTGGATATTACCCTTTACCGCGATGATTTAACCTTGATTGCGGCCCAGCCGGTAGTGCATAAGACCGAAATTGATTTTGATATTACGGCTAGGAATGTGGTTTTAGTGGATGATGTTTTGTATACCGGCAGGACGATTAGGGCAGCGCTGGACGCCTTAATTGATTTTGGCCGGCCTAAATCCATACAATTAGCAGTGCTCATTGACCGCGGGCACCGGGAATTACCCGTGCGCGCAGATTATGTGGGTAAAAACATCCCTACCTCTCAGAATGAGACTGTAGAGGTGCGCCTGGATGAGGCAGATGGCCGGGATGAAGTAGTGATTGTGGAGAAATAAAATGCTTTGGGCCAGAAAAGACCTTTTAGGATTAGAAGAGTTAAGCCGGGAAGAGATTGAGCTGATTTTAACCACTGCCGATTCATTTAAAGAGGTCTCTACCCGGGAAATTAAAAAGGTTCCGGCGCTACGCGGAAAAACCGTAGTAAATTTATTCTATGAGCCGTCTACCAGGACCAGGGTTTCCTTTGAAGTAGCAGCCAAGAGATTATCCGCAGACGTAATTAACATTGCCTCCGAAACTTCCAGCGTCAAAAAAGGCGAGACCTTAACCGACACCGGCAGAAATATTGAGGCCTTAAAAGCAGACATTATCGTGGTGCGGCATAATTGTTCGGGAGCAGCAGCAATGTTGGCGCAGCATGTGGGTATCAGCGTAGTTAATGCCGGAGATGGCTGGCATGAGCATCCCACACAAGCACTTTTGGATATATTCACCTTAAAAGAAAAATTAGGCAGGATTACAGGCTTAAACGTAAGCATTGTGGGCGATATCGCGCATTCGCGCGTGGCCCGTTCTAATATCTGGGGCCTGACCAAGTTAGGTGCTAAAGTAACGGTGTGCGCTCCTAAGATACTTATCCCTCCCGGCATAGAACAAATGGGCGCCAGCGCAACCTACGATATAGACGAAGCCCTAAGAAAAGCGGATGCGGTGAATGTTTTAAGAATGCAGTTTGAGCGCGATGCAGGAGAGGCTTTTCCCGGACAATTGGAATATTTTAAAAATTTTGGCATCACCCGCGAAAGGTTAGAAAAAGCCAAAAAGAATATTATTGTGATGCACCCCGGACCGATTAATCGCGGCATTGAGATCTCCAGCGAAGTCGCAGATGGCCTAAATTCAGTGATATTGGAACAGGTTACCAATGGCATAGCGGTGAGGATGGCCGTGCTTTTCTTGGTTGCTCAAGCGCAGGATAAAAAACATGAAGCTGTTGATTAAAAACGGACGGGTTGTTGACCCGGCTAATAATACAGACGGAATTTTAGATATCTTAGTAGAAAATGGTAAAATTTCCCAAGTAGCCAAGAATATCCCCGCTAACTCTGCGCAAGTGATAGATGCTGCCAATAAAATAGTTATGCCAGGCTTAGTTGATATGCACGTGCACTTAAGAGAGCCGGGCAGAGAGGACAAAGAGACGGTTGCCAGCGGCACCAGGGCAGCCTTAAAAGGCGGAGTGACCAGCGTATTGGCCATGCCCAACACACAACCCGCTATGGATAGCGCGGATAATGTAAGGCTGCTCCAAAGCATTATTCAAAAAACAGCGCAGGTCAATGTGTTTGTCGCCGGAGCAATTACCAAAGGCCGCCTGGGCCAGGAATTAACCGATATTGCTAAATTAAAAGAGGCAGGCGTGGTAGTAATTTCTGATGATGGCGCATCCGTGGATAATGATGAGCTATTTTTGGCGGCATTGAAGCAGGCCAAAGAGCAGGAGGTCTTGGTGATTTGCCATAGCGAAGACAAATCCCTTTCTGCAAAGGGAGTGGTTAATCTCGGCCTTACTTCTACGCGCTTAGGCTTAAGAGGAATATCTAAGGAATCAGAATATAAAAGAGTGGCCAGAGACATTGAGCTGGCTCAAAGGGCGCAAGCATCCGTGCATATTGCCCATGTAAGTTGTCAGGAATCCTTAGAGATAATTACCCAGGCTAAGAAAAAGGGCACAAAAGTAACCTGCGATACTGCCCCGCATTATTTTGCTTTAACCGAAGAAGCAGTGCTTGGGTTTGATACGAATATGAAAATGAACCCGCCATTAAGAGGCAGAGGCGACGCAATTGCTATACAACAGGGCCTTAAGGATGGTACAATAGATGCCATAGCCTCAGACCACGCCCCGCATACCGAGAACGAAAAAGAGATTGAGTTTGAACGCGCAGAGTTCGGAGTAATCGGATTAGAAACTGAATTAGCAGTTAGCATTACGGCGTTAGTTGAGAAAGGCATATTGGGCTGGGTTGATTTGGTTAAGAAATTAGCCTTTAATCCGGCAAGGATTTTAGGAATAAACAAAGGCACCTTAAGCGTAGGAAGCGATGCGGATATTATTTTGGTCTCTCCTCAAGACGAGTGGGTAGTTAAAAAAGAAGACATTGTTTCTAAATCCAAAAATTCAGCTTTCTTGGGGAAGAAATTAAAAGGCGCGGTCGAATATACCATCCGCGCTGGCGAGATCATTTATAAGTTATGAAGCTCCTCCTCACCCGAGAACTGGGCAGATTATCCAAGTGGTTGAGGATTTTAGGGGTCGACGCTGAATATTTTAAAGAAGGTAATGCCAGCTCTCTGATTATTCAGGCTTTAAGAGATGACCGCATCATCCTTACCCGTAACCACAGGTTACCCCAGGCCCGCGGGATTAAAATTATACTGATTAAGCAGGAAAGGATTAAGGCGCAGTTGTCAGAAGTTTTAAAAGCCCTGCGGGTTCAGCCTGACCCCAAGATGATGTTTAGCCGGTGTATTCTTTGCAATGTGGAATTAGCGCAGATTGAGAAAGAAAAGATAAGAGATAAGGTGCCCGAATACGTATTGAAAACCCAGGAAGATTTTATCGCCTGCCCAAAATGCAAGCGTATTTACTGGCAAGGAACACATTGGGGAAACGTACAAAATATGTTAAAGGAGATTACTTAACCAATGGAGTTTATTGCGGATTTTCACATTCACTCTAAATATTCGCGCGCGACAAGCAAGGATATGGATATCGCCCATATTGCGGAATGGGCAAAATTAAAGGGCGTAACTTTGATGGGCACCGGAGATTTTACCCACCATTTGTGGCTTGAAGAATTAAAACACAAATTAGAAGATTTGGGTAACGGCTTATTTAAATATCCTGCCTGCCAGCAGGCAGGTCAGGATGTATATTTTATTCTTACTTCGGAGATTAGCAGTATCTATTCTAAAAAAGGCAAAACCTACCGCATCCATAATATGGTCTTCAGTCCCTCTTTTAAAACTACGGATAAAATTAACGAGACCCTTAGCCGCTACGGAAATTTAGCTTCGGATGGAAGACCAATATTAGGCATGGATGCCCGAGATTTAGCCCGCATTATTTTTGATATTGACGAGAATTGTATGGTTGTGCCCGGCCATATCTGGACCCCTTGGTTTAGCCTCTTTGGCTCAATGTCGGGTTTTGATAAAATTGAGGATTGTTTTGAAGACCAGACGCCTAGAATTTTTGCTCTTGAGACAGGTTTATCGTCGGATCCAGGAATGAACTGGAGATTGTCTTGTTTAGATAGGTTTAGTTTAATTTCAAATAGTGACAGTCATTCACCGGCAAAAATTGGTAGAGAAGCCAATGTCTTTGAATGTGACTTAAATTACAAAACTATTAGAGAAGCGTTAAAGACCAAAGATAAGAAAAGATTTTTAAGCACTATTGAATTTTTTCCTGAAGAGGGCAAATACCATTTTGACGGACACAGGCTGTGTTCAGTGAGGCTTGCGCCAAAACAGACAAAACAAAATAATGGTAAGTGTCCTAAGTGCGGCAGACCTGTAACTGTGGGCGTGATGAATCGCGTAGAACAGCTGGCTGACCGGCCCGAAGGATATGCGCCGTCAAATGCGATTCCTTATAAAAATTTAATCCCCTTGGATGAGATTATTGCTGAGACAAAAGGAGTTGCCAAAGGCTCGGTTGCGGTATTAAGGGATTATCGCAGTTTTGTGGCTAAATTAGGCACAGAGTTTGAGATTCTCTTGAAATTATCAAAAGAGGATTTGCTGAAAAACCTGCCCAGCCGACTTGCTGAAGGGATATTGCGCGTGCGCCAAGGAAAAGTGAATATTAAAGCTGGCTTTGACGGAGAATACGGCATAATCTCAATCTTCGACGAAGAAGATAAGAAAGAAGATAAAAGTGAGCAGCAATTAAGCCTGTTTTAATTAAGGGATTTATTATGCTGAGAAGTTTTTATCCTCGCAATATCAGTTTTAAAAGACACGAACAGGAAGATTGGTTGGTAGTAACCGGAGAAATAACCAATAATTCGGGCAGAAATTATAATGCCGTAGTTTTTCGCATGGTTGTTTTTATCAAAAGCACACCCATAGGTAATGCAGCGATAACCATAAACGGTTTTTATAATGGGCAAACCCGGACTTTTGAGAGGCAGATAGAGGAATTAGGTTATTCAAAGGTAGTAAATGAAATAACCCGTTGTGAAGTATATGCGGAAAGCGCGTATTAATTTTGGTAGGGCAAGACAATGAAGAGCGCAATTATATATTATTCTTATAGCGGCAACACCAAACTAGTGGCGGGTATTTTGAATGAATATCTAAACTCAAAAGGCGAAGTCGAGATTGTAGAATTAAAAACCCTGGACGAATCAGATAAATTTTTTAGCCAGGCAGCCAGGGCTTTTTGGAAAAAGAAAGCGCAGATTCAACCCGTAAATTATGATCTTAAGAATTATGATTTAATTTGTCTTGGTACTCCAGTTTGGGCTTTCAGTCCTGCGCCAGCCATGAACACCTATTTGGATAACTGTGTGGGATTAGAAGGTAAAGAAGTTATTTTATTTACCACCTATGGCAGCGGCACAGGTAATGAGCGCTGCTTAGATTATATGCAGAGAATTTTAAGCCAAAAAGGCGCCAAGGGCTTTAAAAGATTCTCTATCCAGCAAGGTAAGGTTAAATACCAAGAATTTGTTCTATCTAAGATTAAAGAAATAAATTAACGCGCCTGTGGCCCAATGGACAGGGCAATGGCCTCCGGAGCCATGTGTGCAGGTTCGATTCCCGCCAGGCGCATAAAAAAATCACGGTGGCGGGGAGGATGGTTCGTCCTCCTTCGCCCTTGGATTCAAAGTAATAGCTTTGGCGGGCTTCGGAGGATTTCGCTAAATAAAAGCATGCGGTGCTCAATTCCCGCCAGGCGCACCATAAAAGTATGCATAAAAAAGTTGTAAGCGTAATAGGCGGGCATAGCTGTAATAAGGAAGTGGAGCAAATAGCCCAAAATTTAGGCAAAAAATTGGCAAAAGTGGTAGGAATACTTATTACTGGTGGCTTAAGTGGGACAATGGGGGCGGTTTGTTCTGGTTTTAAGGCTGGCGGCGGTCTAACTATAGGAATTATAGCAAGTTACGACAAAAGTGAAGCCAATCCTTATGTGGATATTGTGATTCCTACTGGCTTAGGATTAGCGAGAAATGTCTTAGTAGTTAAGAGTGCAGATGTAGTAGTGGCACTCCCCGGGGAAGCAGGGACGCTTTCCGAGATCGCCTATTGTCTGCAGTTTGGTATTCCAGTAATCAGCGTGGATTCCTGGGATATACCGGGGGTAATTAAGGTAGAGACAGTGGCTCAAGCGATAAAAAAAGTAAAGGAACTTTTGAAAGGAGTAACTGATGAGAGCAACCCTGATGCTAGAAGACGGCAAAAGCTTCTCTGGCGAGGCGCTAAATAGTGGTGAAGGTATTGGTGAGGTAATTTTAAATACGGCAGTGGTAGGTTATCAGGAAATGATGACTGACCCTAGCAATGCCAACAAGATTTTGGTACTCACCTATCCTTTAATTGGTAATTATGGAGTAGCCCCAAAATTTAATGAGTCGAAAAAAGTCTGGCTGTCTGGCTTAGCGATTAAAGAAAAATCGCGTATCTATTCGAATTGGCAAGCCAAAGACAGTTTTGACAATTTTGTTAAGGGGCACAAACTGTTAACAATTAGCGAAGTAGATACGCGCAGTCTCGCCGTGCACTTAAGGCAAAAAGGCGAGATGCTCGGGATTATCTCTACTAACACTTTTGAAACCAAAGAACTTTTAGCCAAGATAGACGCCTTTCGCAAAAAACCAGCCATGAGTTTGTTGCCTAAGATTTCAGTGAGTAAACCGATACATCTGGGGAAAACGAAGAAAAGCAAAAGAATCGCAATTTTAGACTTAGGAATAACCAATAGCATAATCAGGCAATTAGAGACCTTAGGCCTTTCTCTAACGATCATGCCCTATAACGCGACGGCAAAAGAAATACTGCGTCTTAAGCCAAAAGGTTTATTAATTTCCAGCGGCCCAGAAGAGGATATTGGGCTGGATGAAACAACCAACAATATCAAATATTTGATTGGTCGATTACCCATACTGGCTATTTCTACAGGACATCAGTTGTTAGCCCGCGCATTAGGGGCTAAGGTAATCAAAATGAAACTCGGCCACCGTGGCGTGAATTATCCGATGTATAATCCCGCATCTTATAAGGGAGAAATTACAGTGCAGAATCACTCTTATGTGGTGGATGTGGATTCCTTGAATAAAATCAAGAATATAAAAATTAGCGGCTATAATTTAAATGACCGGACAGTCGAAGAAATGGAGAGTAAAAAATTAAGGTTTATCAGCACGCAATATCTGCCCGCAAGCCCCGGCTTTAATGAGGTCAATGAGGTTTTCAAGAAATTTATCAAAATACTAACCAAGGAGTAAACTATGCCCCGCAGAAAAGACATTAAGAAAGTTTTGATGATTGGTTCAGGTCCTATAATCATCGGTCAGGCCTGTGAATTTGATTATTCAGGCTCGCAGGCCTGCAAGGCCTTAAGAGAAGAAGGTTTTTTTACCATCTTGGTAAATTCTAACCCCGCTACCATTATGACTGATCCGGGCATGGCCGATGTTACTTATATCGAGCCATTGACCGTAGATATGGTTACCAAAATCATTGCCAAAGAACGTCCGGATGCGATTTTACCAACTCTCGGTGGACAGACAGGATTAAATTTAGCCTTCTTTTTAATGAAACAAGGAATCTTGAAGAAATATGGCGTAGAATCTATCGGGGCCTCGGTTGAGGCAATTTCCTGTGCCGAAGACCGGGAACTCTTTAAGAAGGCAATGCTGGAGATTGGAATAGATGTGCCTAAAAGTGGAATCGCAACCAGCTTGGAAGAAGGAATGAAGATCGGCCTTAATATTGGCTTTCCTTTAATTTTAAGACCCGCTTATTGTTTAGGCGGAAGCGGTGGCGCAACTGCATATAACAAGGAAGAATTAGAGAAATTTCTCGACAAAGGCTTAGAGACTAGCCCCGTGCATCAGGTATTGGTTGAGCAATCAGTCTTGGGCTGGAAGGAGATTGAGTTTGAAGTAATGCGCGATTGCGCGGATAATGTGATTATGATTACTTCCATGGAGAACGTTGATCCCATGGGAGTGCATACTGGCGATAGCATTGTGGTTGCACCCTCTCAGACCTTAACTGCTGAAGAATACACTAATTTTGTGAATCTTTCCAAGAAAATAATTCGTCGGGTAGGTATTACGGGTGGCGGCGCTAATATTCAATTTGCTCAGAATCCAGATAATGGTCACATTGTGATTATTGAAGTAAACCCTAGGCTTTCGCGTTCTTCAGCCTTAGCTTCCAAGGCCACGGGGTTTCCTATTGCCAGGATTGCCACTAAATTAGCGGTGGGCCTGACCTTGCCTGAAGTGATGAATCAGATTACCGGCAAGACCACATCCTTTTTTGAACCGACCGTAGATTACTGCGTGTTTAAAATCTGCAGGTTCACCTTTGAGAAATTCCCCCGCGCCGAGCGGGTCATCAATACCTCGATGAAGGCAGTGGGCGAGGCCATGTCCATCGGCAGGAACTTTAAAGAAGCCCTGCAGAAAGGCATCCGCTCCATTGAAATCTCGCGTTTTGGCTTTGGCGCAGATGGCAAGGATAAGATTAGTGACGAGATGCTGGAAAACCCTGATAACGGTTTAATGAAATTAATCAAAGATAAAATCCGCATCCCCAATGATGAGCGGTTATTTTTCATAAGATACGGGCTTAAGGCGGGTTTATCCATTGATGAGATTTACCACCTTTCCAAAATTGACCGTTGGTTCCTTGATAATATGAAACAGTTAGCAGAGTTAGAAGAAAAAATTAAAAAATTCAGGAATAATAAACAGGGCGAAGAAATTAAAATTTCTTTGGATTTAATAAAAGAAGCCAAGAAAGACGGTTTTTCTGACCGGCAGCTTGCATATTTGCTGAATGTTAAAGAGGAGAAGGTGCGAGAGTTACGCAAAAAGAACAACATAAAACCGGTCTACAAATTAGTAGATACCTGCGCTGGAGAATTTCCTGCCAAGCAGCCATATTTTTATTCTACTTATGAGACGCAAGAAGAAGCCAGGCCAAGTAAAAATAAGAAGGTGGTAATTTTAGGCGGAGGTCCAAACCGGATTGGTCAGGGCATTGAGTTCGATTATTGCTGTTGCCATGCCGCATACGCCTTAAGAGAGGAAGGTATTGACAGCATTATGATTAACTGTAACCCGGAGACAGTTTCCACGGATTACGATACCTCGGATAGATTATATTTTGAGCCTTTGACTCTGGAAGATATACTTCACGTGATTGACTTGGAAAAACCTATTGGCGTTATTGTGCAGTTCGGTGGTCAGACACCCCTTAATTTAGCCGTGTCCTTACGCAAGGCCGGAGTAAATATCTTGGGAACTAGTGCTGACAATATTGATATTGCCGAAGATAGAGAGCGTTTCAAGCAGATGCTGCATAAGATAGATCTCCTGCAGCCAGATAATGGCACGGCCTTTACTTTTGAAGAAGCACGGCAAGTTGCACGAAAAATAGGCTATCCAGTTCTAGTAAGACCATCGTATGTTTTAGGCGGAAGGGCAATGGAGATTGTTTATGATGAGAGCACCTTGGAGAAATTTATTCCCGAAGCAGCAGCGGTATCCGGAGAACACCCCATATTAATTGATAAGTTTTTAGAAGACGCGATTGAGGTAGATGTGGATTTGATTGGCGACGGCGAAACCTTTGTCATTGGCGGGATTATGGAGCATATCGAGGAAGCAGGGATACATTCCGGAGATTCAGCCATGGCACTGCCCACCTATACTCTGTCCCAGAGTATTTTAAATCAGATTAGAGAGGCAACCTCCAAAATGGCCAAAGAATTAAACGTGTTAGGTTTGATGAATGTGCAGTATGCGGTTAAGGACGAAAAGGTTTATGTTTTAGAAGTTAATCCCCGTGCCTCAAGAACCATACCTTTTGTTTCTAAGGTAATCGGTGTGCCTTTAGCGAAATTGGCTACTAAAATAATGTTGGGGAAAAAATTAAAAGAATTAGGTTTTAGCCACGAGATTATTCCTAAATATGTTGCAGTTAAAGAATCAGTCTTTCCTTTTAACCGGTTCCCGGGCGTAGATGTAATTTTAGGTCCGGAGATGAAGTCCACCGGCGAGGTTATGGGTATTGATGTAGATTTTAGCCGGGCTTATATTAAGAGTCAGATTGCTGCAGGCCAGCGCCTGCCCAAGAAAGGCAACGTCTTTATCTCGGTAAGGGATAAAGACAAGCGAGCAGTTGTGTTCATTGCCAAAAAGCTGCAGGATTTAGGATTTTGTATCTATGCCACTTCGGGGACCGCTACTGCCCTAGAAAAGAATGACATTAAAGTTTTAGTCTTGCCTAAGATTGCCGAAGGCAGGCCAAATGTTTTAGATTTGATGAAGGACGGCAAGATTCAATTAGTGATTAATACGCCTTCGGGAAGGATTCCCCGGCAGGATGAAGTCAAGATTCGTTCGCAGGTTATTTTGTATAACATCCCTTATACGACTACTGTTTCCGCAGCCCAGGCAACCGTAAATGGTATTGAGGCGCTCCTGAAAAAAGATTTAGATGTAAAGTCATTACAGCAATACCATAAAAAAATCCAAAATCCCTGCCTGTCCCTACCTCTCCGGCAGGCAGGCGCCAGGCAGGCAAAATCCCTGCCTGTCCCTGCCTGTCCGGCAGGCAGGCGCCAGGCAGGCAAAATCCAAAAGCACAGTTCAAAACCCAAGAAGCATGGAGAAGATAAGCGTAAGAACAAATAGCCGGGTTGATTTAATTGATATAACCGATAGAATACAAACCTCAGTCTCCAAAAATAAAATTAAGGATGGGATATGTTTTGTCTTTTGTCCACATACCACTGCAGGGCTCACCATTAATGAGAATGCCGACCCGCAAGTCAAGCGTGATATCATTAATACGTTAAATAAAATTGTACCGGAGAATGCCGGTTATGCACATAGCGAAGGGAATGCCGACAGTCACGTAAAGTCATCTATCTTAGGCTCTTCATTGACTATTTTTATCGAAGACGGTCAGTTGGCGCTGGGTACTTGGCAGGGGATATATTTTTGTGAAAGCGATGGACCGCGTTCAAGAGAAGTGTGGATTAAGATTATAGAAGGATAAATGCCTAGAAGAATAATTTGGACGCTAACCTTATTTTTTATTATTTTTTTTACGCCTGATATGTACGCCGGAAAAATCTTAGAGGAACCTATGCAGAGATATTGTATGAGCATTCCCAATACTGCAACGGCAGACAGTAAATTGCCGGTGTTAATCTGTTTGCCGGGTTCGGGTATAAAAGCCAGGCAGGACATTAATGTTTGGGCTTTTATCTCGGACAAAAGAGGATTCTTAGTTATAGATTTAGATATCGATTATTCACAGGAAGGTCCAGGTGGAGTTTATTCTAGAATTCAAAATGTCATTAATTCTCTTCCAGCAAACACGGGCATAAATAAAGACAAGGTTTTTATCGCCGGCACATCTGCTGGAGGTATGATGGCTTTAGCGCTCGCATTGTTTTATCCGCATAAGTTTAAAGCCACTGGTATTATCAGCGGCAGCAGGTTAAGTTTTGAAGCAGAAAATTTCCTTAAGAATGCTCGGAGTCAACTATTTTATTTGTATCACGGAAAGAAAGACAAACGGGTATCGATACGAGAATTTTACGCTACCAAAAAGAAGCTCGAGGCAAATGGAGCGATTATAGAATCTAAGGTTATTGAAGAAGGTGAACATACGCTACCCTCGGGTTGTTATAAAGAAGTTGTAGATTGGTTTTATCAATTATCAGAATTGTCTCAGTAGGGAGAATATAATGCCAGAGCTTCCCGAAGTTGAGACCATAAAAAGAGATTTAGAAAAGGTAATCCTAGGTAAGAAGATTACCGAGGTTTGCGTGCATCATCCTGGCGTGGTGCGCGAACCATCGGTCGAGAAATTCAAGAAAGGTATTGAGGGTGCCATCGTTAAAAATATTCTTCGTAAGGCCAAGGTTTTAATCCTTGAACTATCCAATGGCAGGTCTCTGGTTATTCATTTAAAGATGACCGGTCAATTAGTTTATCCTGGCGAGGGTAAAAAAAGTCGAGTTACATTTCATTTATCTAATGGTAAAATTTTAGATTTCAATGACCAGAGATTATTTGCCGAGCTGCGCCTCTTGGATGATTGGCGTTCTTTAAAATTTATTCAAGGATTAGGGCCTGAGCCATTTGATTTGACGCAAGGAAAATTTAAAGAGATGTTGGCGAAGAAAAAAGCTAAGGTTAAGCCGCTTTTAATGGACCAAACCTTTATTTCTGGTATTGGCAATCTCTACGCTGCGGAGACTTTATTTCGGGCGCGGATTCATCCCGAAAGGCCGGCACAGAGCTTATCCGATAAAGAAAAGGAGTTGCTTTTTAAAGAAATAAAAGAAGTCTTAAATGAGGCCATACATTACGGAGGTTCATCGGTCGATGATTATGTGCGTCTTTCTGGCAAACCCGGCAGTTACGTTGCACATCATAAGGTTTATGGCCGGGAAGGCAAGCCCTGTTTAGTCTGCAAAACTCCTATTAAAAGAATCAGCTTAGGCGGTAGAGGCACCTATTTTTGCCGCAAGTGTCAGAGATAAAATATGAAAAGGCGACTAAAGATTAATGGGGTGATAATATTCCTTGCGGTTTCGCTGATTGCGCTTTTCCCCTCCTTTTTCTTTCGTAAAGCGAGCGAGAATTTATCTGGCGAATTAATTGAGATGTTTGGTATCGCCTTTATTTTATTAGGTCAAATTTTTAGGGTTTCGGCGCGAGGTTATAAAAGTGAACATTCAGGCAAAGGCTCCGTCCTCATTCAGACTGGGCCTTATGCGTTAGTACGTAATCCCATGTACTTAGGCATACTTTTAATTGGATTGGGCATAATACTAATGCTGTTTCAATGGTGGTTGGCAATTGTTTTCTCGTTAATCTTTACCATGCGTTATATCTTGCTTATATTTAAAGAAGAGAAAAAACTTTCAGCCATATTTGGCGATGAATACCGGAATTATTGCAGCGAGGTTGCGCGTATCCTGCCGTCTATGGTTAGAATATCAAATACGGATATCAGTAAATACCTTCCCTTAAAATTATCCTGGATAAAAAAGGAAATCGGCACTATATTGGCAGTATTACTTATAACACTGGTTTTGCGGTTCTGGGGAGACATTAAATATAATGGCAAAGAAGTTTATCTTAGAGAAATAACAGCCATTTTTATCGTAATTGTTTTATTTATATGTATTATCAGCTATTTAATCAAACGGACAAACAGCCAAGAAAAAAATGTTTCAAATAAGAGCAAAACTGCTTTATAATAAGCAGGTTGCAGATAATTACTTTCACTGTGCAGTTTCCGCATCCAAGATTGCTTGGCAGGCTTTACCAGGCCAGTTTGTCAATATTAAGGTAAGCGATGGCATTGAGCCGTTATTGAGAAGGCCGTTTAGCGTTCATCGGGTTAATGGCTCTGGCGTAGAATTGCTTTATGAAGTAGTGGGTCAGGCAACAGAGGTGTTATCGCAGAAAAAGGCAGGAGGATATTTAGATATCATCGGCCCTTTAGGAAATGGCTTTAGTTACGAATCACAAGGCCACAAGGCCACAATGTCGCCAATTTTAGTTGCCGGTGGTATGGGAGTTGCACCCTTAATTTTTCTTGCAGAAAAATTAAGGGAAATCACAAATCCTAAATCCCAAATCCCAGGCACAGTCTTAATTGGCGCAAAAACAAAGAAACATATCTTATGCGAAAAAGAATTTAAGAAATTAGGATATGAGGTGAGAATTGCCACTGACGATGGCGGTAGGGGTTTTAAGGGTTACGTTTCGCAGTTGTTAAAGAATACCCTAGGAGCTGGGAGCTACGAGCTAAGAGCTAAAATATATGCCTGCGGCCCAAAGCCGATGTTAAAAGAAGTAGCTTTCATTTCTCATCAATACAGTATTCCAACTCAGGTTTCTTTAGAAGAACATATGGCCTGCGGAATAGGTGCTTGTTTAGGTTGCGTAGTAAATACGAAGGAAGGATATAAGCGGGTCTGTAAAGAAGGTCCAGTGTTTAATGCGGATGAATTAGTATGGTAAAATGAAGCCCAAACTTACGGAACGAAAGTGTTCGTAAGTTTGATGGCTGAATTTGTCCCCCCTTCTTGCATTCTGCAAGAATGCGGGGGGGATAATTCGCGCAAATAACTTACGTTGCACTTCGTCCTTTGTTACTTCGTTCCTTTAGGACGATCCTGAACGAAGTGAAGGATCTCGTGCTGCCGTAAGTTATGCGCTCATTAAAGGAGGACAAGGATGTCCCAGCTGCCTTTTGTGTCGATTATCATTCCGGTGAAGAATTTCGAACGCACTATTGAGAAAACCTTCGAATATTTACTTAATGTAGATTATCCGCGCGATTCCTGGGAATGGGTTATTGCTGATGGCGGTTCAAATGATAGAACCATCGAAATTATTAAAACCTGGCGCAAGATTTATCCTTTTATTAGATTGGTAGAAATACCAAACTGCCCCTCACCCGGCTACGCCCGCAACAAAGCCCTGGAAGTAGTTAAAGGCGATTTTCTCTTTTTTACCGATGCCGATTGTGCTCCTTGCCGAGAATGGATTAACGAAATGCTTAAACATTTTGAGCGTGACCCAAAGATTTCGACAGTGGGAGGGGAGGTATTTACTTTAAAGGTTGACCCCGATAATCTGGTTGAGGCCTGGTGTCAACATTTTAGATTCAATATGGTTTCGCCTCGCTATGGTTTTATCCGGGAAGGTTATTATCCGGGATTCCCTAAAGAGCCAAAACCAGCGGATATCGCAGGCCATCGGGCATATTTCTTTGGCACCTGTAACGTTGCTTATCGGCGTAGTGCCATGAAAGAAATCAATGCTAAATTTTGGGAAAGGCCTACCGGTGAAGATATGGATTTGAGTTATCAACATCGCTCTCGTGGTTGGAAATTCTATTTTGCGCCCAAAGCTAAAGTTGACCATATGCATCGGGCGGATATGAAGGCATTAAGAAAAGTCTGGGTAACCTATGGTCAGGCGCATTTACCTTTAATTGATAAATATGTAAAGATTAATGGCTTAGAGATTATCTTGCAATTCCTAAAAGGCAGCCCCTCATTTATATTACCTTTTCCATTGAGGGGCTTTGTCTATATTGGTAATTTCCACCTTATGCACTTCTTTGCTTTTCTTTTCCTTGTTGGCCTGGTATCGGATTTCATTTTTAAAGGTCCGGGGGTGACAATTTTTGCGCTTGTATCATTTTTGCTTACGTTTTACTTTGCCTTCCAATATGTAAAATGGAATTTCGGCATGGAGCCTACAAATAAATTTTGGACCTGGTGTAAGATGAAGTATCTTACTAACTTGAGTTTTATTCAAGGCGGATTAAAGGATTTTTATAGATTTAAAATATTGTGCATTGAGCCGAGTTTCTAAAGGAGGAATAAAATGAGTCAATTATCATATATAATTTTAGGTTTGGTAGCTGGGATCTTTGGTGGAATGTTTGGATTAGGCGGCGGTTTAATCATTATTCCGGCATTAGTCTATCTTTTTGGTTTTACGCAACTGCAGGCACAGGGGACAAATTTGGTTATTATGCTTCCACCGATAGGTTTACTGGCGGCGCTGCGTTATTATTATAGCGGAAACGCAAAACTCAATATCGTGCTTTTTGTCTGTTTAGGTTTTTTAATCGGTGGTTTTATCGGGGCACATCTTATACAGGGTCTGCCGCAACCTATAGTAAAACGCGCCTTTGGAATAATAATGCTTATTGTTTCTGTTAGAATGATTTTAGCTAAATAGGCATGCCTAACTTAAGTATAAACATAGGAAAGCTTAAACTAAAAAATCCTGTTATGGTTGCCTCAGGCACATTCGGCTATGCTGAGGAATTTAGGGAATTTATGGATTTAAAACAACTGGGAGCGATCGTTAGCAAGACCATCACTTTAAATCCGCGGCAGGGCAATCCTGCGCCCCGCACTTGCGAGACGCCAGCAGGGATGCTTAATTCTATCGGTCTTGAAAATCCCGGATTAGAAGTTTTTCTAAAAGAGAAACTGTTATTTTTAAAGAAAATAGGCGTTCCCTTGATTATAAGTATTGCTTCCGAAGAAGGTCCAGAAGAATTTGTAACATTAGCACGGCGACTAGATAAAGTAAAAGAAGTCGCAGCTATTGAGTTGAATATTTCCTGTCCCAATATAAAAGGGTTAAGGGGTAAGGGGCAAGGGTTAAGGATGATTTCTCAAGACTCCAAGGCCACATATGATTTAGTAAAAGTGGTGCGTAAAGCAACCAAGAAAACACTGATTACCAAACTTTCTCCCAATGTCACAGATGTTACGGAGATTGCCCTTGCGGCGGAAAAAGCAGGAAGCGATGCCATTTCCTTAATTAATACGATAACCGCAATGGCTATAGATATCCAAAAAAGAAAACCCAAGATTGCAGCAGTAACCGGTGGCTTAAGTGGGCCAGCCATAAGGCCAATTGCCGTGAGAATGGTTTGGGAGGTTTATCAGAAAATTAAAATTCCTATTATTGGAATGGGTGGTATAATGGATACTTTGAGTGCCCTAGAATTTTTCATATCCGGCGCAACTGCCATAAGTATTGGCACAGCAAACTTCATCAATCCCAAAGTAAGTTTAGAAATCCTCGAAGGATTAAAAAAGTATTTAATAAAGAATAAAATTAAAGATATAAAAAATCTCATAGGTAGTCTTAAAATATGAAACGGGCAAACGGGACACCTGTCTGCCCTGCCTGTCCGGCAGGCAGGCGGCAGGCAGGAACGGGCAGACGGGCAACGCAGATAATCCTTGCCTTAGATGTTGATGGTTTTAATAGGGCAAAATATTTTATCAATAAGTTATATCCTAAGATAAAAATCTTTAAAGTCGGGATTCAGCTTTTTACTGCCTGTGGACTAAAAGTAATCAAATTAATTCAGCAAAAAGGCGGTGAAGTTTTTTTAGACTTAAAATTTTTCGATATCCCGCATACCGTGGCTAATGCTGTGCGCCAGGCAGTGCGGCTTAAAGTCAAGATGCTTACCCTGCATATCCTAGGCGATGAAGAGATGCTTAAGGCAGCAATAAGTGCAGCCAAAGAGGAATCCCGGCGCCTAAAATTAAGACGGCCTTTATTAATCGGAGTTACGGTTTTGACCAGCAAAGAAGCAAACGCCAGCGATGTCTTAACTTTAGCAAAAATAGGCATAGAGAGTGGTTTGGATGGGATAGTTTGTTCTGCAAGGGAAGCGGCTTTCTTGAGGAAAGAAATTAAAAGAAAATTCATTATTGTCACCCCGGGGATAAGGCAAAATCAAGCTGCCAGTAATGACCAGAAAAGAACGGCAACAGTGAAAGAGGCAATTAAGGCAGGAAGTAATTTTCTGGTTATCGGCAGGCCGATATTAGAGGCAAGGGATCCGCAAAGGGCAGTTGAGGAGTTGTTATAAAGGCATGGATTCAAAAGCAGCTTTAGATGAGATTAAAGAAACCGAACGTAAAGCCCAGGAAATAATTGCGCAGGTTAAAAAAGAAGAGCAGGCGCTTTTGCTCGAGGCAAAACAGGAAAAAGAGCGCATGATAAAACTTGCTGAACAAAAAGCAAAAGCCGAAACACAAAAATTAAAAATTAAGATTAAGGAAGAAACTCTTCAGGAAGTGGCTGTCATTGAAAAGCAAGCACAAGAGGAGATCGCCGCATTAAGGGAGAAAACGCAAAAAAATCTGGATAGGGCAGCGGGGTTTCTTAGAACAAAAATAGAATTATAATATGGCAATCGCTAAAATAAAAAAATTAGAAATCATCGGATTAGGGGAAGATAAAGATAAAATTCTGGCTTTCTTGCAGAAGCTGGGGATGGTGGAAATTATTGATATCCGTCAAAAAAATATAACAACGGTTTCTGCGCAAGTTGATAGTGATATTAATCTTATAGAGCTTAAAGAGGCAATTGCATATTTGGCGGGCTTCCAGGAAAAAACAGGTTTCCTAAAGGCAATGCTTAGCCCTAAGCCTGTTGTTTACGAACAACAATTAAAAGAATTGCTTGCCAGCTTTGACTATAGGGGATTGCTTAGTAAGTTGTCAGAATTACGCAATCACCTTAAAAATCTCAGTCAGCATAAGGAACATCTGATCCAGGAGAGGCGCCTCTTGGCCCCCTGGCGTAAGCTAAAGATCCCCTTAGACCAGATACATTATACAGAAAGCTGCGGGATTTTTTTAGGGGTTTTGCGCACAGCGGATTACGCGAATCTATTAGAGAATTGTGACGCCGATAAAATTAATTTATTCTGTAATGTGATCAACCAAGATAAATCCAATACTTATTTGGTTATTTTCTATATTAAAGAAGCATTTGAACACCCGGAAATCATATTAAGAAGTCATCATTTTAATTTTGTGACCCTCGGACATCATAAAGGTACGGTAGAGGATAGAATTTTAGAGATAAACCGCGAAGTAGTAATTCTAGATGACCAAACACAGGATACTAAGGATGAAATTACAGGGTTGGCCGGTAACCGTTTCCAACTGATGACGGCATATGATTATTTTCAAAACATAAGAAACAGGCAAGAGATAGATAAAAATCTGGCCAGACAAAAATTCACTTTTACTTTAAGCGGATGGCTGCGTCAGGGGGATTTAGGCCTATTGGAAAAAGAAGTGATGCGTAATTTTAAAGAGATGGCGATATTTATTTCTGACCCAACCCAAGAGGAAGACGTCCCAGTTGTTTTAGAAAATAGGAAACTTATCCGGCCTTTCGAGTTCATTACGCAGATATACGGGATGCCTAAATATAACGAATTAGACCCGACTCCGTTCTTGGCCCCCTTCTTTTTTATTTATTTTGGCTTCTGTGTTTCTGATGCGGGGTACGGGTTGATAATTGTTTCGTTTTGCTGGTGGGCGCTCAAGAAAATCAAAAGGGGCCCGATGCTCGCGAAGGCATTTCGGTTATTTTTATTTTGCGGTATCTCTACGATAATTATAGGCGCGCTTACCGGAAGCTGGTTCGGTAATTTATTTGATATCGTCGGCCAAGATACTAAAATATTCATACTCCTTAGGAAATTAAAAGATTCGTTGGTCTGGCTTGACCCTTTAAAAGAGCCTACCAAGTTATTAGGCATTGCGCTTAGCCTTGGGTTGATTCAGGTTTGGTTTGGCAATATTATTGCAGCCGTTGGCAATATAAAAAATAAACGCTATATGAACGTCTTACTCGATCAGGTTACGATGCTTACATTGTTATTTGGCTTAACCCCCATTTTTCTTATGTTCTTAGGCCTATTAGATAAAACCCATGCCTTAAGATTCTTAGATAAAATTCCTTCGCCCTTATATAAGTATGCTGCCTTATTAGGCATGATCGCGATAATACTTACCCAGGGCCGTTCTGAGAAAGGCCTAGGTTCAAAGTTATTTTATGGCGCATTTGTACTTTATAATTCCCTTTCGGGTTATTTAAGCGATATATTATCGTACAGCCGCCTCTGGGCATTGGGGTTAGTCACCGGAGTTATGGCGGGAACCGTAAATTTGATTGCTTTGCAATTCAGTCAGATTTTGCCATCCCTATTGCCGGTTATCAATAAAATAAGCTTCCTGAAGTTTATTACGAGCGTTGCTATCCTCGTTTTTATTTTAATAGCGGGGCACGCTATCTCTTTTGTGATGAATTTGTTAGGGGCATTTATCCACCCTTTAAGGCTTCAGTTTGTAGAGTTCTTTTCCAAATTTTTTAAGTCGGGCGGGAATGCCTTTAAGCCGTTTAAAGTAGAGTCAAAATATATTAATCTCGGATAAAAAAGGAGGGTTGCGATGGAAGTAGGTTTAGCATGGGCAATTGCAGGGGCAGCGATAGTCATGGCTATATCTGGCGTAGGCTCAGCTATTGGCGTGGCCTTAGCAGGTCAAGCCGCGGGAGGAGTCATGTCGGAGGACCCGGAAAAGTTTGCTCCGATGCTGCCGCTTATAGGTATCCCGGGCACGCAAGGTTTTTACGGTTTCTTAATTGGATTTTTAGTCATGGTTAAACTGAACCTCCTGGGGGCAGAGATAAAAGTTCCCACTGTCAGTCAAGGCCTGGAAATTTTTGCCATATGCGTCGTGGCAAGTTTAGTGGAATCTATTTCCGCGGTATGGCAAGGCAAGGTTTCCGTTTCTTCAATTTATCTGGTAGCTAAAAAACCCGAAGAAGCGGGCAGGGCGTTTATCTTACCTATATTTGTGGAAATCTATGCAATATTAGGTTTAGCCGCAGCATTTTTATTATTGTGGTTTGCGGTAAAACTTTAATCTTTACGTATGTCATTAGAATCTATTGTTAAGCATATCCTTGAGGAAGCGGAGTCTAGCGGGCAGAGGGCTATTCAAGAAGCCAAAAAAGAGGCCCAGGCAATAATTCAGGAAGCCAAAGGCGAGGCGGATATCCTTTATCAGGATATCATTGCTAAGGCTATGGCCGGCGCAGAAAGCGAAAAGCAACGTCTTATCGTCAATGCGCGCTTAGAATACAAAAAGAATTTATTGCAAGCGAAACACGAGCTTATTGACGGCGTGATACATGCGTTAAAGTCCGATTTAAAGAAAGATAAATTTAAAAAACAGCAGATTCGCGCTGACAAGACGCAGGAAGTAGCTGAGGATATGGATTTTTATCTGACAAAAGCGCGCCAGGATTACGAAACTGAAATCGCTAATATTCTCTTTAGTTAAAGATACCTATGGTTCCCGCAAGAAAACAATCTCCTCTTAATTATGTGTTTGCGATTGGCAAAGTGCGCGCATTAGAACGGTTTCTGATTAGGCAAGAGGTCTTTGAGGAGGCGATAGAAGCTAACCTGACTGAGGCCTTAAGGCTATTTGCGGAAGCAGATCTTTATAGCGAAGAACTTTTACGCGTTAAAGATAGCCTGCAATTAGAAGCTTTGCTGGCACAAGAATCTTTGAAGCTAAAAAAGCTCATGCAGGATTTAATTCTGGATAAGGAACTCTTAGGGTTGTTAGAGGATAATACGTTGCAGTGCGCCGGTGAAATAATCAAGAGTTACCCGAGCGAATTTTTGCACAACTATCTGTTACACGTAATAGATATGCATAACATTAGGACATTTATGAGGCTTTTCCTGTTACAAGAGCCAAAAGAGGCGTTGGAGCGGCTTATTGCGTATGAGGGCTATATCAAAAAAGATACCTTTGTTGCGCTTTATCAGAAAGAGCTGGCTGCATTTTTACATCGACTTGAATATGTGCACGCCCACAACCGCGTGATTGACTACCTCTCTTTTTTAAAAGAAGGCATTGAAAAGGCAGTAGATGACAAAGCATTTATGGCTTTGGAAAAAGCAATGCATGATTTTCTTATACACGTGTTAAGGCCAGCTAAATATATAAGCTTTGGTCCCGAACCCGTATTAGCCTATTACTTTGCCAAGATAAATGAGATTAATTTAATGCGCATGATTATTTTAAGTAAGTTTAATAATATAGCGGTTGATTCAGTTAAAGAAAGGCTAAACGCGGTCTATGCCTGATGAGTTTTTATTAGATAATCCCTTAGCAATTGTGGGAGACGAAGACGCGGTCTTGGGATTCCAGGGCTTGGGTTTTAAGATTTACTCTGTAACAGACTCGATGGGATTTAAAGCTGCGTTAGATGATATTATAGAAAATAAAGTCGGTATTTGTCTGGTGCAGGATAATATTTATCGAGCTGGACAAGAACATATAGATACCTTTAAGAATCTAGCCTTTCCTATATTTATTCCGTTTTCCAAGACTGCCCAGAATAATTTATTGCAGAATTTAGTCAGGGATATTCGCCTAAGAGCAACAGGAGCGTTGTAATGGCAAAAACAGCAAAAATTATTAAAGTTTCTGGCCCCCTGGTGGTAGCAGATGGCTGTTCTGGCAGCAAAATGTATGATATCGCGCATGTCTCAGAAAAGAAATTAATCGGAGAAATCGTGGAGTTAAAGAATGATTTAGCCTACATCCAGGTTTATGAAGAGACGAGCGGTATCGGTCCCGGCGAACCGGTTTATTTAACCGGCGAGTCTTTAAGCGTAGAATTAGGCCCGGGCTTGGTTAGTTCAATTTACGACGGAATACAGAGGCCTTTGGATATAATAAGGAGCGCATCCGGAGATTTTATCAGCCGCGGCATCGAAGTCCCTATACTTGATTATGCCAAGAAATGGCATTTTAGACCGCAGGTTGAGGTAGGCAGAAAAGTTATCGGCGGTGATATTTTAGGGGTAGTGCAGGAGACAGTTTTAATCGAGCATAGGATTATGCTTGCACCCGGCTTAAGCGGTGAAGTTATAGAAATTCGCGAGGGGGATTTTAACCTCAAAGAAACCGTTGCTAAAATTAAGACTGATAGCGGGATTAAAGAGATAACCATGCTACAACGTTGGCCGGTAAGAAGGCCGCGGCCAGTGAAAGAAAAATTTGCGCCTAACGAACCTTTATCCACCGGGCAGAGGGTTATTGATACGTTGTTCCCTATTGCCAAAGGCGGGACTGCCTGTATCCCGGGTCCATTCGGAAGCGGCAAGACCGTAGTTCTGCATGAATTTGCCAAATGGTCAGATGCGCAGGTTATTGTTTATGTAGCCTGCGGAGAAAGAGGCAATGAATGCGCAGACCTTTTATTGAGCTTTCCCGAATTAAAAGACCCGCGCACTGGACGGCCTTTGTTAGAGCGCACAGTGGTGGTGGCCAATACTTCGAATATGCCTGTGGCTGCGCGCGAGGCATCGATCTATACTGGGATTACCATTGCCGAATATTTTAGAGACATGGGTTACTCCGTAGCGGTTTTAGCAGACTCGACCAGCCGTTGGGCCGAGGCCCTGCGGGAAATTTCGGGAAGGCTTGAAGAGATGCCCGGAGAAGAAGGATATCCGGCATATTTATCTTCGAGATTAGCGGAATTCTACGAACGTGCGGGGAAAATAGTTTGTTTAGGCAGTGATTCGCGCCAAGGCGCATTGAGCGTAATGGGCGCAGTTTCTCCTCCTGGAGGAGATTTATCTGATCCGGTAGTGCAGGCAACGCTGCGCGTGGTTAAAGTATTCTGGGGTTTAGATGATAAATTAGCGAATGCCCGGCATTTCCCCGCCATCAACTGGCTTTTAAGCTATTCTCTCTATCATGAGAATCTCGAAGAGTTCTTTAAAAGTAATATTGCCGAAGATTTTGTTATTTTAAGAAAAGAAGCCATGCGACTTTTGGAAGAGGAGGCTTCGCTTCTAGAGATTGCTCGTCTTGTCGGTATTGAATCTCTTTCCTTTGATGACCGTCTAATTTTAGAGGTGGCTAAATCAATACGCGAAGATTTCTTGCATCAAAATGCCTTTCATGAAATTGATACTTATACTTCTTTAATCAAGCAGTACAGGATGTTGAAGATAGTTTTAGAATTTTATCATTTGAGCAAAGAGAAGTTAAAAGAGGGTATGGATTTCGAGAAAATTGTAAAATTGCCTGTGCGTGAGAAAATCAGCCGCATAAAATATATCGAGGAAGATAAGCTTTTAGAGTTCGATAAAATTGAAGAGGAGTTAAACAAAAGCTATGCTTAAAGAATATCTGACTATTTCTTCGGTTTCCGGACCTTTGGTGGTTGTAGAGAAGACCGAGAAAATAAAATACGCCGAGCTTGCCGAAGTAGAATTTTCCGACGGTTCAGTGCGCCGTGGTAAGGTTCTGGAGATAACCGAAGACAAAGCCTTGGTCCAGATATTTGAGGGGACATTGGGACTGGATGTTTTAGGTTCTAAGGTACGGTTTTTAGGAAGAACTCAGGAATTAGGTGTTTCCCCGGATTTAGTGGGAAGGATTTTCGATGGCTCAGGCCGGCCGCGCGACGACGGCCCCGCGATTATTGCCGAGAAACGCCTGGATATTAACGGCAATCCCATTAATCCTACCGCCAGAGCTTATCCTTCTGAGTTTATTCAAACGGGGATCTCGACTATTGACGGCATGAATCCCTTAGTACGCGGCCAGAAATTACCTATTTTCTCTGGGGCTGGCCTTCCGCATTCCCGCCTTACTGCTCAGATAGCCCGTCAGGCAAAAGTATTGGAGGAAGGAAGCCTGCCTGCCGGCAGGCAGGAGAGTTTTGCCGTAGTTTTTGCAGCGATGGGCATAACTTTTGAAGAGGCAGATTTCTTTATGCGTGATTTTCGCAATACCGGCGCAATCGAAAGAAGTGTTCTTTTTATCAATCTGGCCAATGATCCGGCAATTGAGCGTATATCTACCCCGCGTCTGGCTTTAACCTGTGCGGAGTATTTAGCCTTTGATTTGGATATGCATGTTTTGGTAATACTCATTGATATGAGTTTTTACTGCGAGTCTTTAAGAGAGGTTTCCGCAGCCAGAAAGGAAATTCCTGGCCGTCGGGGTTATCCCGGCTATCTTTATACTGATTTGGCTACTCTTTATGAACGCGCAGGTCGACTCAAAGACAAAAAAGGCTCGATTACATTGCTGCCTGTACTTACTATGCCCGAAGATGATAAAACCCATCCTATTCCTGACTTGACCGGCTATATTACCGAGGGCCAGATAATATTATCGCGCGAATTGCATCGCAAAGGCATTTATCCGCCTGTTGATGTCTTACCCAGCCTTTCGCGGCTCAAAGATAAAGGCATTGGAGTTGATAAAACTCGCGAAGACCATGCGGATGTCTTAAATCAATTATTTGCTTGTTATGCTAAAGGTAAAGAAGCGAGGGAATTATCCGTGATTTTAGGCGAGGCGGCCTTATCAGATTTAGATAAACTATATCTAAAATTTGCCGATAATTTTGAGGATAAATTTGTCCGGCAAGCCGAAGACGAAAACCGCTCCATAATCCAAACCTTAGATATAGGCTGGGAACTTTTGCGCTTAATGCCCAGGCAAGAATTAAAACGCATCAGAGACGAGTATCTTAATAAATATTATAATTTATAGCCAAAAACATGATTATACGCGTCAATCCAAATCGCATGGAACTTTTAAGGTTGCGCAAGCGCCTTGTATTAGCCCAGCGGGGTCATAAACTCTTACAGGATAAACTAGAAGAGTTAATGCACAGGCTCGTTATTTTGTTAAAGGATATTGATATGGCAGGAGAGGATTTCGAGAAGAAAAATGAGATCCTAATGCGCGATTTGCTTTATTGCCGTATTACCAGCTCTCGCCAAGATTTTCAGGAGTCAATATCCAAGATAAAATCTAAAATCGCAATTTCAGTTTCTACAACCAGAATTATGAATGTCAGGGTTCCTGCGTTTAATCTGAGCGAGCTCAATATAGATAAGGAATACGATTTCTTTAAAACTTCAGCCCAGCTTGATTTTGTGGTAGCAGGCGCAAAAGACTATATTCAGTCTTTATTAAAATTAGCCCAGCTTTTAAAGACTTTAGATATTTTATCTTTTGAAATTGAACGCACTCGCCGTCGGGTAAATGCCCTAGAGTATATACTTATTCCATCGATTCAGGAAACAATAAGATTTATAACCCAGAAACTAAATGAGCTTGAACGCGGTAACTTGGTGCGACTGATGCGGGTAAAGGAAATAGTGCGCAGCCATTAATTGACCCAGTTAATTCGCTCTTTTATATAAATTCGTTTATGGGCGCTTGGCTCAGCTGGTTAGAGCGGTAGATTTACATTCTACAGGTCAGAGGTTCGATCCCTCTAGCGCCCACCATTTGTTCAAAATTTTATTGCAACATTTTTGTTTTTAGGTTAAAATCTATATCCTACATTTCTGGGCCCGTGGTGCAGCCTGGTTTAGCACGTCAGATTGTCGATCTGAAGATCGCGAGTTCAAATCTCGTCGGGCCCGCCAGACGAAACGCCCTACGGTTTTGGCGACTAAATCGTAGGGCTTTTTATATATAACTGAAAGATTTACGTCTTTTAAGACGAGGTTCGAGCCGCAAATTTTTAAAAATTCTTTTTTGGGGCTTAAAATTTCCTGCCAAGCGACAGAACCTGCTCTATTACAAGTAGTTACGAATTCTTTTGCCGGTTCGAGCCAGCCGCCGCTACTTTTCTCTATCTCCCGCAGCTTTTCTTCTAAATCTTTCTTTTCGTTGAGTAGTTTCGCTTTCCTCTTGGCATATTCATCCTGCGTAATTTGGCGATCAATGAAGATGTCGACCAGCCTTTCTATTCTCTCGTCAAATTCGTTGAGTCTGTTCTTAACTTCCTGAGATAGAGAAAAGGAGATTTTGCTTTCCCCTTGAAATAGTTCCTCCAATCTGTTTATCATTTTGCCTTTTGTTTCTTCATCAATATAAATTTTCATAATTGCTTTATTTACTTGGGAAAGCAAAGCCTCTTCTCTAAGAAACTTTTTGCTGGGGCAGGGGCCTTTCTTTTTAGTGCAGTGGTAGTAAATATGGCCTTTTTGTTTTTCGGCTGTAACGCTGCATTCACAATAAGAACATTTTATTAGACCAGTAAAGCCGTATTTTATTTCTGATGGCTTATGCGCTTTGTGGCGGTTCTCTAAAATAGCCTGCACGCTATCAAAAAGTTTCTTAGAGATTAGCGGCGGGTGGCTTCCTTCATATAGTTCGCTGCGATACTTGAAGACTCCATAATAAATTGGATTTCTTAACATCCGCGCAAGTTGAGCCTTGCAGACAGGCTTGCCCCGGCCACCTATTAAGCCCCATCTATTTACTTCCTGCGTCATTGACTCAAGCGTATAATTTCCGCTTGCGTAAAGTTCAAACATTTTTCTAATGAATGGCGCTTTTTCGGGGTCGGGATAGATCGTGTGTAATTTATAATCGTTTAAATATCCGACAGGTGCAATACCTGGCCATTCGCCGCGCCTTAATTTTTCGCGCAAGCCACGCTTGACATTCTCAGAGAGGTTATCGATATAATATTTGCTTTGGCCAAAAGCAATAGATAGCATAAACTTGCCTTGCGCTGAGTTATCGAAGCGGTAAGTGGGGAAGCGAAGGTCAGCAATCTTACCAATATCTATTAAATAAATTATCCTTCCACCGTCTACGGAGTTGCGGGCAAGCCTGTCTGGGTGCCATGCCAAAATCCCGTCAGCAACGCCGGATTCGATTTGCTTAAGCATAAAATTAAATATTGGCCTGCCGGGGGCTTTCGCGGTTTTCGCTTCAACAAACTCCTCGACTACAGACAAATTTTCTCTCTTCGCGTACTCTCGCAGCTCATTTATCTGTGACTCAATAGACAAAATCTGCCTGTCTTCATCATCAGTTGATTTGCGGGCGTATAAGTAATATTTTGGCATGGTCTAACCTCCTTACAAAAGATTTTATTCTGCCGCTTGGCAAAGAAAGTTTTTGAGGTCCCGATTAACCTCAAAAATTTACTTATCCCGCAAAGCGGGATAGGAAATTTTAAGCCCCAAAAAAGATTTTTTGAAAATTTGCGGCTCGAACCTCGTCTTAAAAGACGTAAATCTTTCAGTTATATATAAAAAGCCCTACGATTTAGTCGCCAAAACCGTAGGGCGTTTCGTCTGGCGGCGCTCATGCGACAAAATCAGAACGTATTTTAAGGGAACGATGATGATTTAATTGTCCCGCCGCTTGGGCGGCTTCCGTATCTCCCGAGCATCGTTCG
>Ga0315273_10001122_pt1 | contig 29797 bp, 30 predicted proteins | sample YL17G02_0_MG_FD_205753 | JGI IMG/M metagenome (GOLD analysis project Ga0315273, IMG submission 205753) | Sediment microbial communities from Yellowstone Lake, YNP, Wyoming, USA - YL17G02_0 | ecosystem: Environmental > Aquatic > Freshwater > Lake > Sediment | place: USA: Wyoming | collected... | reverse complement strand
CGGATGAGAAGTACGGCTACGATCCGTTGTACATTGCGGCCGGTCGCCAGCACATGGATGGCCAGTTGGCACTGAAATACGCGCGCACCCGGCACGCCGACTCAGACTACGGCCGGGCGCGCCGCCAGCAGCAGGTGATTCTGGCGATCAAAGACAAAGTGACACAGCCGGGGCAGCTGGCAGCGCTGGTGCCTCGCCTGCCGGGGCTAATCCTGGCGATGGCGAACTCCGTCCAGACAGACATGCCTGCGGACAAAGCCATCGCGCTGGCCAGGAGCATCGGGCAGGTGGACATCCACAACCCAACTCAGGTGGTCATCGACAACACCCTGGGCACCGAGACAAACGATCCGACCTGGGGGTTTGTCCTCGAGCCGGATGAATACAGAATCCACGCGGCAGTCAGCACAGTGTTCGCAGATGTGGCCAGTGGACCGTCACCTGCCGAGCTTGCGCTCAAGGCGTTGCAGGATGAAAGTGCCCGAGTAGTCGTTCTGAATGGCACGACCGAGGAGAACATTGCCGCGAAAACCGCCGCGTCCCTGGTGGGGGACGGCTTCAATATCGTGGCAGTAGGCAACGCCGAGCGCGCCGACTATGCGGAGTCCTGGCTGATCACTCATGGTGACGAGAAGCCGAACGCTCGAGAGGCATTGGTGCGCAGGTACTCTATTCCTCCCGATCGCATTCGCTGGGAGCCACCCTCCGACAGCGCGGATCTGACCATCATTATTGGCTCCGACCAGCTGCCGGACCAGGCCAAGGCGGAGCCTTGAGCCCCGCTATCATTGCCAGAAAGACATCTAATGCACCTTCGTGATGTAATGAGAATCACCGAAGCGCGCTCGATTTCGCCTGAGTCCGACCTGGATATCAAGGTTCGTTCCCGATTCGCCGCGGACCTGATGAGCGATGCTCTACGCTAGGACCTGGCACAGGCGTTGCTGGTAAGCGGCCTGGCGAATCCTCAGGTCGTTCGCACGGCCGAGATGGCTGACGCCGCAGCCATTCTGATGGTTCGAGGGAAAGAGCCCCCCCCAAGACCCTCGAGTTAGCCGGACAGGTCGGCATTCCCATTCTAAGCACGGGCATGACCATGTTCGAAACATGCGGCCGGCTTTTCGCTGCCTGGTTGCCCGGGGCAAGCCCGATTTCCGGACAATAGGTCCGTAAACCGCGACCGGCGATTTCCGCTGAGAGACCCACGTGAGCCCCTCTGAAGTCTACAAGGCCCAAGAGCTCGTCTACGAGCTCAAGACCGCCGAGGTGATGTCGCGCCGCCTGGTGACTGCGACCCCACAGATGACCATGCGCGAGGTCAAAGGTCTCCTGCGGGGCCGGCGTATCTCAGGATTGCCGGTTTTGGACGGCGACAGCCTGGTAGGGATTGTCAGCATCGAGGACCTGATTCACTCGTTGGAACGGGGTGACCTCGACTCGCCGGTGCGCGATCACATGACGCCCCGGGTGCACACGATCAACGAGCGCGAGTCCGCCGTCCGGGCTTTGAGCGTATTCTCTCAGTTCCATGTGGGCCGGCTGCCGGTCCTGGACAGCGCCGGGAAGCTGGTCGGCATTATCACCCCTGATGATATTACGCGCGGGGTTCTGCGGGCGCTTCAGAACGCGTATCAAGACGAGGAGATACGACGTTATCGTGCAAGCCACTTCTTCGAGGACATGGCCTCCGAGAGGACAAGCGTGATCCTTAGGTTCAACGTGCCCATGCGGGATTTCAATCAAGCCGGTCACGCTTCCAGCCAGATAAAGCAGACCCTGAACCGCCTGGGCATAGATCCCCGTATCGTAAGAAGGGTGGCCATCGTTAGCTATGAAGCAGAGATGAACATCGTCATTCATAGCACTACGGGAGGGAGACTGGAGGCCGAGGTCACGCCGGAGATGATCTCAGTGCTGGCGTATGATCTGGGCCCAGGTATCCCTGATGTCGAAAAAGCCATGCAACCAGGCTACTCCACCGCGCCGGATTCGGTCCGCGAGATGGGGTTCGGCGCGGGCATGGGGTTAGCCAATATTCAGGCCTGCTCCGATGCGATGTATCTGGATTCGCTGCCGCCCGGCGGGACGCGCCTGGAGGCCATGATCTACTTCAATAAGGCCGAGGGAAAGGCACTAGATGAAGTTACATTACGTAGTCCGTGAGCTCTCTCTGACTGTCAGGGCCGGCAAAGCCCGACTCGATCGTCCCGTCGTGGGCGGTTATGCCGCCGATTTGCTGGGTTGTGCCATGGCAGGCTCCCACCCTGGCCAGGTCTGGTTGACTCTCCAGGGCCACCTGAACGTGGTGGCGATCGCCGGCCTGAACGATCTGTCAGGCGTGATCGTCACCGAGGATAAGCCTGTGCCGGCCGAGACACTCGCCAAGGCCGATGCGGAAAGCATCCCCATCCTTTCCACACCGAGAACTACCTTCGAAGTAGCAGGACTCCTGTGGGCGCTTGGGCTGAGGATCTAGCGCGGATTCGGGCCGATCTGCACGTCCACACGGTGTTATCCCCTTGCGCAGACGTCGAGATGATCCCACCGCTGATCGTGCAGCGCGCGCTGGAGCTAGGCCTCGGCCTGATCGCCGTGACCGACCACAATAGTTCCGAGAACTGCGCAGCAGTCATCCGGGCGGCGCGAGGCACGACCCTGACCGTCATGCCGGGAATGGAAGTCCAGACGCGCGAAGAAGTCCACGTGCTGTGCCTTTTCGATGAGGTCGAGCAGGCGCTTGCCTGGCAGGGCATCGTCTGCGATCACCTGCCCGGCCAACGAAACCCGGAAGAATTGCTCGGGGCACAATATGTGGTGGATTCGGAAGGCAGCTATCTGAGGACCGAGTGCCGGCTCTTATCTACCTCGACTGACCTGGCGCTGGACGAGGTTGTGAGCAGGGCTCGGGCGCTCGGAGGCCTTGCGATTCCGGCGCATATCGACCGTCCATCGTACAGCCTGCTGGCCAATCTGGGCCTGATCCCGCCGGGCCTTGACGTGCCCGCTCTCGAGATTTTCCGCCTCACCGACCCCAGCCAGTTGTTGGAGGAGCAACCCGGGCTCCGGGCCTGGACTTTGATCCGCGGAGGGGACGCTCATCGTCTAAGCGAACTGAAGTGGGCCCTTAACCTGAAGATGCGGGGCGCAACTACTAATGAGCTGCTCATGGCACTAGCAGGACAGGCAGAGAGATCCTGCTCGTTAGCCCCCCTGACGCATCCGCAGAAACCGGATATGATGAACGTCATTGTGAGCCAGGGAAGTCTGTGATACCCTTCACACAGTGGGCGGCGATCCAGAGCGGGTCTCTTCGGTCGTCGCTCACTGTGCGAGCACGAAAGGTGAAGGGTTATCCGGTCCTGGTGGGCCGAAACCCGGTGGCGACGGCCGTGCTGCCTGTCGCGATGGCTGACGGTGGTGCGCCGTGTGGGGCGCACTCACTCGTGTTCTGAGGATTGAAAAGACCCATGATTGACGATCTTGCTCGATTTGACATGGCTCCCCTGGACAAGATTCTGGATGAGTGCGCCGGCCAGAAGGGCGCGGTGATCCCCATCCTTCAGCGCGCGCAGGATGTCTATGGCTACCTACCGAAAGAGATTATTGCGCAGATCTCGAAGAAGACGGGCATCCCCGTGAGCCGGCTGATCGGCGTCGCGACCTTCTACGCGCAGTTCCGCCTCAGCCGGCGCGGCAAACACCTGATCCGGGTCTGCGATGGCACCGCATGTCACGTGCGCGGAGCCGCGAAAGTGATCGAAGCCGTCGAGAAGGACCTCTCGGTGGCAGCCGGTAGTACCTCGGAAAACTACGAGTACACCCTGGAGATCGTATACTGCCTGGGTTCGTGCGGCCTCGCGCCGGTGGCTGTTGTCGATGACAAAGTCCTCGGCCGGCTGACGCCAAACGACCTGGTCCAACAGCTGGAGCATCTGAACTGAGGCCGCCAGGCAAGAATTGCCGCCCAAATGCGCGAGCTGGCGCTCCACGTCTTGGATCTGTTGCAGAACGCAGCGGAGGCGGGGGCTACGCGGGTGACGCTGGTGGTTGACGAGGACTGGCAGGCTGACCGGCTGACCATTGTCGTCGACGACAACGGGAGAGGCATGACGCCGGATACCATTGCACGTGTCACAGACCCGTTCTTTACCACCCGGACCACGCGGCACGTCGGCCTGGGCTTGCCCCTGCTGGCCGCCTCAGCCGAACGGTCGGGCGGCGCTCTTACGATCTGCTCTCGGCCAGGGGCCGGCTCAACAGTGGAGGCGACGTTCCGGCTCAGCCATGCCGACCGGCAACCGTTGGGGGATCTGGCTGATAGCCTGTTGGCGTTTCTCCTGGGGGAAAGCGCCCCGGGGCTAAGCTACCGGCACGAAGTGATAGGGCACGGGAGTTGCCCGCCAACCAAGTTCGAGTTCGACACTGCCGCCATCGCCGCCGAGCTCGGCCCGGTGCCGCTCAACCACCCGGTTGTGCAGCGCTGGCTGGCGGAATTCCTGGCCGAAGGTGAAGCGCAGTGTCAGGTCGTTAGTTGAGATCGAGGAGAATCGGGAATGCCAATGCTTAAGAGTCTGGATGACTTGAAGCGTGTTCGGGACCAAGCTCAGCAATCGCTCAAGACGCGCATGGATACCGGCACGACAGTCACGGTGGGGATGGGTACATGTGGCATCGCCGCCGGCGCACGGGATACGATGCACGCGATCTTGGAGGAGCTTGCCGAGCGGGAGATCGATGCCCACGTGACGACGGTTGGCTGCATCGGCCAGTGCGTCAAGGAACCGCTTGTGGATATCGAACAGGCTGGAATGCCGCGCGTGACCTATGCCAACGTCAAACCCAACATGGTGCCCCGACTGATCGAGGAGCACCTGGTCAAGGGCCAACCTGTCGCCGAATGGGTCATCGGGCGCCTGGAGCTATGACCTGTCATCACTCCGGAGGGTATTATGGATCAACCGACATCCATTGAAACTGTGCTGAAGCGAGCGATCAAACTGGAAGAGGAGGCCGAAAGCCTCTATACGACCGCGGCCTCAGCGGTCAAGAACGTGCCGGTCAGCCAGCAACTGCAGGATATGGCCAGGCAGGAACGGGGGCACAAGGCCAAGCTGGAGGCGGTCCTCGCAGGAAACGTGCGTTGGGCAATCCGCCGGGCGAAGACGGAGCCCGTGACCGACCTGCGCCTGAGCGATCATTTGCAGGGCGGCTCCCTGGATCCTAATGCCGACTACCAGGATGTGTTGCTCTTTGCTGCGAGCCGCGAGAAATCAGCCTACGACTTCTACCAGGCGATGGCCGAGATGGTGGACGATCAGCTTATGAAGAGCGTCTTCGAGATGCTCGCCTCGGAAGAGTTGCGCCACAAATACATTCTCGAAAAGACCTACGAAGAAGTCATCTACAAGGATTTTTGAGATTATGGACAAGGTTGAAGTCAGCACCTCACAGACGTCTGCCGGCGAGCCTCTTTTTCGCACGGACGTCCTGATCTGCGGCGGGACAGGTTGTCATTCGTCGAACTCGCACGCAGTTCTCGAAGCTCTGAGCGCCGAAGTCGCCAGGCGCGGCCTCGCCGATGAGGTACGCGTCATCCCGACCGGCTGTCGCGGCTTTTGTTCGATGGGCCCGGTGATGATGATGTACCCGGAGGGGATCCTGTATTGCCAGGTTCAGACCGGCGACGTGGCCGAGATCGTCGAAGAAACCCTAGTAAAGGGTCGAACCCTCGAGAGGTTGAGCTACCAGGAGCCCATCCAGCACAAGGCCTTGCCCCTCTACCATGACATACCTTTCTACGGCAAGCAAATCCGCATTGCGCTGCGCAATTGCGGCCTGATCAATCCGGAGAGCATCGACGAGTACATCGCCCGCGATGGCTACGGCGCCCTGGGCAAAGTGCTGGCCGACCTGACCCCGGATGATGTGATTCGTGAAATGAAAGACTCCGGCCTGCGCGGCCGCGGGGGCGCCGGTTTCCTGACCGGGCTTAAGTGGGAATTCGCGCGCCGCTCACAAGCAACTCCCAAGTATGTGATCTGCAACGCCGATGAAGGCGACCCCGGGGCGTTCATGGACCGTTCCATACTGGAGGGCGATCCGCACTGTGTCATCGAGGGTATGACGATCGCCGCCTACGCCATCGGAGCGGCCGAGGGCTACGTCTATTGCCGCGCCGAATACCCGTTGGCGATCGCCCGGCTGGAGCAAGCCATCGCCCAGGCCCATGAGTACGGCCTGATGGGTGAGAATATTCTGGGCAGCGACTTCTCGTTCGACCTGTACGTCAAGCAAGGCGCTGGCGCCTTTGTCTGCGGCGAGGAGACTGCCCTGATGGCCTCGATCGAAGGCCAGCGGGGCGAACCGCGCCCCAGACCTCCGTTCCCGGCGGTATCCGGCCTGTGGAACAAGCCGTCGAACGTCAACAACGTCAAGAGCTACGCCATGACGCCCCAGATCGTACTGAAGGGAGCGTCGTGGTTCAAGGGCATCGGGCCCGCCAAATCGCCCGGCACAGCGATCTTCGCGCTTACGGGCAAGATCAACAACACGGGGTTGATCGAAGTGCCCATGGGCATCCCCCTCGGAGAAATCATCTTCGATGTTGGCGGTGGTATGCCGACGGGCAAGCAGTTCAAGGCGGTGCAAACGGGCGGCCCGCTTGGCGGCTGTCTGCCGGCATCGGCGCTCAACACACCGGTCGACTTCGACTCGCTCACGGAAGCCGGCGCGACCATGGGCTCAGGCGGGATGATCGTCGTCGACGAAGACACCTGCATGGTCGAGTTTGCCAAATACTTCTTGACGTTCGCCTCGGCAGAATCGTGCGGCAAGTGCGTGCCCTGCCGGGTCGGCGGCCAGCGGTTGCTCGAGGTCTTGACCCGTATCACGGAGGGAAAAGGCGTCAGGGCCGACCTGGACATCATCAAGGAACTCTCCCGCAACATGCAGGCAGCCTCGCTCTGCTCGCTGGGCCAGCTTACCCCCGGCCCTGTCGTGTCGGGCCTGCGCTTCTTCGAGAAGGAGTTTCTCAGCCACATCGACGACAAATCCTGCCCGGCAGGCCAGTGCAAGGCGCTCGTTCGGGCCAAATGTATCAATGCCTGTCCGGCAGGCGTTGAGAGCCCGGCTTACCTTGCGCTCGTAGCCCAGGGCCGTTACGCTGAAGGGCTGGAGATCCATCGCCAGCGCAACCCGTTTGCCTCGATCTGCGGGCGCGTGTGTCCCGCCTTCTGCGAGCAGAGATGCCGGCGCGGCGAGATCGACGAGCCTATCTCGATCCGGCTGGTCAAGCGCTTCATGGCCGACCAGGAGTTTACCAAGCCTTGGCAGCCCGCGCGCACGCAGGCGGCCAAAGCCCAACAAGTAGCGGTGATCGGCGCCGGGCCGGGTGGGTTGACAGCAGCGTTGCGACTCGCCCAGCGCGGGTACCGGGTGGTCGTCTTTGAGAAGTTGCCAATCCCCGGCGGCATGATGGCGGTTGGTATACCAGAGTATCGCTTGCCGCGCGAGACGCTGTTCGCGGAGATCGAGAACATCGAGCGGGCCGGGGTGCAGATTCGCTGCAACCAGAGCCTCGGCGACGACTTTACGCTCGATGACCTGCTGGACCGCGATGGGTTCAACGCCGTGATCCTGGCAACCGGCGCCCACAAGAGCCGCCGCCTCGGCATTGCCGGGGAGGAAAAGCAAGGCGTGCTACGCGGGACCGACTTCCTGAGGGAGGTCTCTCTGATCAACCGGCGCGGCCAGGGCGAAAACAGAGCAGCCGGCCCCGACCCTGTGGCCGCGATCAGCGGCCGTCGCGTGGCCGTCGTGGGCGGCGGTGACGTGGCGATCGATGCGGCGCGCACTGCCTGGCGCCTTGGGGCGGCCGCAGTGCACGTCATCTATCGGCGCCAGCGGCAGGACATGCCGGCACATGCCGAGGAGATCGAGGCGGCGCTGCACGAAGGCATCCAATTCCATTTCCTGGCCAATCCGGTGCGCGTGCTGGGCGATACCCGCGTAGCGGGGGTTGCGGTGCGGCGTCAGCGGCTGTCCGACTTCGACGGCAGCGGCCGTCGCCGCCCAGTCCCGGCCGATGGCGATGAGTACACCCTCGACGTGGATGTGTTGATCCCTGCGATTGGCCAGAGCACCGATCTATCGTGGCTTACCGCCAACGGCAGCTCGCAGGCAATCGAAACGACGAAGTCCAGCACTTTTGTCGTTGCCGACGCCTTTAATACGACCCGCGCCGGCGTGTTCGCTGCCGGTGATGCGGTCAGTGGCCCTGCAACGGTGGTCCAGGCTGTGGCCCAGGGCAACCTCGTCGCCGAAGCGGTGGATATCTGGCTGCAGACGGGAGAACTGGTCAAACCGCTCTACGAAACGCCGCGACCCGATATCGTCCAGCTCTACGATCTGGACGAATATGCCATTGCGCGCCGGCCCCAGTCGCCGGAATTGGCGCCGGACCGTCGCCAGGGCAACTTCTGCGAGGTCGAACTCGGGTTCGACGAACGAACTGCGCGGGAGGAAGCAAAGCGTTGTCTGCGGTGCGATCTCGAGTGGCTGGATTACATGAAGTTACCCAGGCCCCAGACCGAAGCGCAACCCCAGGACGCCGTCCTGGATGTTAACAAGGGCTAATTAGGAGGTAGCGATCCGATGGCTAATGTGAACATCACCATCAACGGTCAGAAGCTCCAGGCCGAGTCAGGGAAGACCGTTCTAGAGGTGGCGCGGGCAAATAGCATTGATATCCCGGTGCTATGCTACCACCCGGCGCTGTCTCCTCAAGGCTCATGCCGGCTGTGCCTGGTGGAAGTCGAGAAGCAGCGCGCGCTTCAGCCCGCCTGTACCTTCCCGATCAGCGAGGGCATGGTCGTCCAGACGGAGTCGGAGAAGGTTCAGGCAAGCCGCAAGTTCGTGTTGGAGCTGCTTTTCTCAGAGCGGCTGCATTACTGCATGTACTGCCCGATGAGCGGCGGAGAGGCCCTCACCGAATGCGAGCTCCAGGCCCAGGCGTATCGTCACGGCCTGACTAACTGGAAGTACGCGCCCAACACCAGTAAGCGTTGGCCGGTCGATGCTTCGCGGAAGTACTTCCTGATGGATCACAGCCGGTGCATTCTGTGCCGGCGCTGTATCCGGGCCTGCGACGAAATCGTTGCCAATCATACCCTCGGCGTGCGGGATCGTGGCACGCGCACGATGATCATTGCCGATGGGGACGTGCCCTTCGGCGAGTCGTCGTGTGTTTCCTGCGGGACCTGTCTCCAGGTGTGTCCCACCGGTGCTTTGATCGACCGCCGCAGCGCCTACATGGGTCTGCAGACGGAGGTCGAGCGCACGAAATCCACCTGCATGGCTTGTCCCGTGGGTTGCGGCATCGAAGCGGCGACGCGCAGCAACCAGCTTCTCCGCGTGGAAGGCGACTGGGACGCCCATAACGGCGGCCTGTTGTGCGTGGATGGCCGCTTTGCCGTCGTCGAGCCGCCGACCGATCGCATCACCGTACCCATGATGCGCCGCGACGGAGAGCTGGTTAAAGCTAGCTGGGATGAAGCCGCAACGGCCATCGCCCAACGCCTCCAGAGTACTGGGCCAGCGGCCGGATTGGCCTCACCGCGCCTTCCCTCGGAGTCCTTGTCCGCCTTCCGGCGCTTCTTCCGCGAGGTCCTTGGCAGCGACGAGGTGGGCCTGCTCTACGGCGAGCTACCGCCAGTTGATGTGGGGCCTTTCGCGACGCTGCCGGAACTGTCCGCTGCGGACGGGATCCTTCTGGTCGGCGGCGCGCCGCTGCGCGATCAGAAAGTGGTCGGGTACACAATCAAGCGAGCGGTCGATCAGGGAACCACGCTGATCGTCGTGAATGACACGCCGACCGATCTCGACCCGTATGCAACTAAGAGCCTGAAGGTGGCGGACCTGGCACAAGCCACCACCGCCCTCGCGCCCTCCGAGCGGCTGGTAGTAGTCTACGCGCCCGGGCTTGCTCCTGAGGTCTACGCTTCCCTGCGCAACCTGCCGGCCAAGACGCGCTTCCTCCCGTTGATCCAGGGCACCAACACAGCGGGAGCAGCCCGCGTCGGCTTGACCGTCCGAGCTGTTCAGGGGGCAGGCCTCTTCGTTATGGCAGGCGACGACGCCACAGACGGCCGGTCATTGCCGGCCGCTGAGTTCACCGTGGTGCAGGCCGCCTACCGGTCGGCATGGACAGAGGCAGCAGATGTGGTTTTGCCTTCCCGAACCTGGTCCGAGCGTTCAGGTCATATCGTCAATATCGAGGGCCGCGAGCTGCCAGTCGTGGCGTTCCTTGAAGCTCCGAAGGGGATCAAGACCGATGCGGCTACGCTGGATCTTCTAGCCGATCGGGTGGTGCGTCCAATGAGGGAGGCTGCCCGGTGATAGCGCCGGTACAAACCGGGTTCGCTGGGACGACGAAAAGTAAGGAGATAGCCGAATGGCCGAGAAAGTAACTGTCGCGAGTGACTGGCTGTGCGGTTGCGCCGGCTGCCACATGTCATTGCTGGATATAGATGAGCGCATCGTGGACCTGGTACAGTTGGCGACACTGACTTCTACTCCCATAACCGACCTGAAGCACCCGTCAAAAGATGGTGTCGTGGTGGGAATCCTTGAAGGCGGCGTCAACAACTCCGCCAACGAGGAAGTCGCCAAGACGATGCGCGAGCGGTCCAAGATCCTTATCGCGCTGGGCGACTGCGCCGTATTCGGCGGTATCCCCACCATGCGCAACTTTGCGGGCATGGACGAAGCGCTGCGCCGCGCCTACGTCGAGACTGAGTCCACGGTCGATGGCCAGGTTCCGCACCACGAGGATATCGCGGTGATGCAAGAGTGCCGGCCGCTCGACCAGGTCGTGCCCGTCGATATCTACCTGCCGGGCTGCCCGCCTTCGGCGGACGCTATCTGGTTTGTGCTGTCAGAGCTGCTAGCCGGCCGCATGCCTGAGCTAAAAGGGAAGTACCTGGACTGGCATTAAGGAGGGATTGCATGGGACAGAAGATCGTTATCGAGCCGGTGACTCGCATCGAAGGACACGCCAAGGTTACCATCTTCATCGATGATGAAGGGAAGGTGGATCGTGCCATCTTCCATGTGAATGAGTTCCGGGGCTTCGAGAAGTTCTGCGAAGGACGCATGTTCTTCGAGATGCCATTGATCACTGAGCGCATCTGCGGCATCTGCCCGGTCAGCCATCACCTTGCAGCGGCCAAGGCCTGCGATGAGATCGTCGGCGGCGGGATCCCCCGGCCGGCCAGCCTGTTGCGCGAACTGATGCACATGGGACAGATCATCCAGTCCCATTCGATGCACGTTTTCGAGCTGGGCGGGCCTGACCTGCTGCTCGGCTTTGACAGCGATCCGGCCACGCGCAACGTGGTAGGGCTCTACGGCGCCAATCCGGAACTGACGGTCAAGGCGATCATGCTGCGCAAGTTCGGCCAGGAGATCATTTCACGCCTGGGCGGGCGGCGCGTCCATCCGAACTTCGCGGTGCCTGGAGGGGTTAACAACGCCCTGAATCCCCAGGATCGCGAGGCGATTTTGGCACAGGTCGACTCGATGATCGGCTACGTCCAGGATGGCATCGGCGTCATCAGGGGCTGGATGGCGGCGAATCAGGAGGACTTGAACAAGTTCGGCGTCTTCTCCACAGGATACCTGGGCATGGTCGGGGAGGATGATGCGGTCGAGCTGTACGACGGGACCATCCGGCTGGTCGATCAGCAGCGGCAGGAGATCGAGCGCTTCGACGGCCGGCGCTACCTCGAGCACATCGCCGAGCGGGTCGAGCCCTGGAGCTACCTGAAGTTCCCGTACTACAAGAAGCTCGGCTGGCCTGACGGTGTCTACCGGGTCGGACCACTCGGGCGGCTGAATGCTGCGAAGAGGATGGCGACACCGCTGGCCCAGGCGGAGTACGAGCTCTTCCAGCAGGTCCGAGGCGGACGGGTAGTCGAGGGGACCCTCTATTATCACTATGCCCGGCTGATCGAGGACCTGTATGCGGTTGAACACGTGCGCGAGCTGTTGGAAGACCCGGACATCCTCTCGACCGAAATCCAGGTCAACCGCGGGGTCGTTAACCGCGAGGGAGTCGGCGTGATCGAGGCGCCGCGTGGGACGCTCTGGCACCACTACTGGGTCAACGAGGACGGACAGTTGGAGAGGGTCAACCTGATCGTCGCCACCGGCAACAACAATTGGGCGATGAGCAAAGCGGTCGACTCGGTAGCCAAGACCTACCTGGACGGCAACCATGTGACCGAAGGCGCCTTGAATCGCATTGAGGCGGCTATCCGCGCCTATGATCCCTGCCTGTCGTGCTCGACGCACGCCGTGGGCCAGATGCCCATGGAAGTGGTCGTCTGCGACCTGGACGGGAACGAGATCGAGCGGCGCGTTCGCGACTGAGCATCTTGCACCGTACGGATGACGTAATAGGGGGCGCACTTCAGCGCAGGACGGCATGGTCCGCCGCGCTGGGGGTGCGCTCCTGCTATTTCGAAGCGCTGAGGCTGGCCGCAGCTCGGGCCGGCGGCCGCCGGACGTTCTCGTCAGACCGAGGTGCTGTTTGAAGAACCTTGTGATCGGTTACGGTAATCCCAGCCGACGCGACGATGGTGTGGGCTTGGCAGTGGTCAACGGCCTCCGTGCTCGCCAGGGTAAGCAGCCGCTGGACGAAGGCGATGACGGTTATGCCGGCCTGGGCGGTGATATCGATACTCTGTTCCTCCAGCAACTCATGCCCGAGCTCTCCGAGACCCTCGCCCTATATGACGCCGTTTGGTTCATTGACGCGCATCTGGGCGTCTATCCCGAACTGGTCCGGCGCTCGCCGGTGTCACCGCGGCTTGACCCCGCCATGGTGTCACACCACCTGAAGCCCGACACCTTGCTGGTACTTGCCCAACTGTTGTACCACCGCGCGCCGCACGCGGAGATCATTTCCATCCGGGGGTTTGACTTCGACTTCGGAGACGAGCTGAGCGCAGGCACAGCAGAAGGCGCCGGGCAGGTGATTGATTTGCTCCTCCTGGAGTTCGCGCGCGGCCGATCCGGCGACTCCGGCAATTGACATCACTGCACAACTATCATACAATAAGCTGTACCACGCTGAATATTGCCGTGGTTGGTCGCTGACTCGAACCGGAGAAGGAGGGCACCGTGATCTTCGTCAAGCAGTTGCTTCAGGGCAAACCCGCGGAAGTCTGGACCATCGGGCCGAGGGACACGGCCTATAAGGCGCTGGAATTCATGGCGGAGAAGAACATCGGTGCGCTGCCGGTCGTGGATACCGACGCGGGCGGCCAGCTAGTCGGCATGTTCTCCGAGCGCGACTATGCCCGCAAGGTGATCCTCAAGGATAGATCCTCCCGTGCAACCTCGGTGGGGGAGTTGATGAGCCATCCCGTGGTCTTTGTCGGTCCCGACGAAACGATCGAGACCTGCATGACCCTCATGACCAGCCAGCACATCCGCCACTTGCCGGTCCTTGATGGGGGCCGCCTGGTCGGTCTCCTCAGCATCGGCGATCTGGTCAAAGCGATCATTGCCAGTCAACAATCCCTCGTCAAAGACCTGGAGAACTACATCATCGGCGCGCGGAGCTGAAAGTCCGCCTCGCGCGGCGAGGCGGGCGGGATGGCTCGACTGCGCACCGGATTCTCTCACCTGTGCCGGTTGATTCAGGTGGGTTGGCGCGCAAGGGCCTGATCCGGCGAGCGGCCGCTGCCAGGTCGCCGGTTTTTGAGTCGCGCAGTAGGTCCCCTGTCGCGGCTTCCCGTGCCGCGGCACGACGTCGCTTGTACCTGCATCCTATTGTTCGCTGCGGCACGGGCCTGGCACAGGATGACAGGGGTCATGGACAGTTCGCTTCCGTCCTGCTAGAGTGGTGCCAACGCGACCAGCAAAACACCAGCGACCACGGAACAACCGTGGTGGAGGAGCCCCCGCATGAGTGGAGCCACAGACGCAGTTGATCTCTCGCTGTTGGACGGCGTCTTTCCCAACTACGAGGGGCAACAGGGCGCTCTCATCAGCATCCTGCAAAAGGCCCAGGAGATCTACGGCTTCCTGCCCGTGGAGGTTATGCAGCACATCGCCGATCGGCTGGATGTCTCTCTGGGCAAGGTGTACGGTGTCGCGACCTTCTACGCGCAATTCTACCTCCAGCGACGCGGGCGGCATCTGTTGAGGGTGTGCGACGGTACCGCCTGTCATGTCAAGGGCGCGCCGCATCTGCTGACGGCCGTTGCCGACGAGTATGGCGTCGCGCCGGGGGAGACGACCGGTGATGGTCAGCTCACCCTGGAGATCGTTTACTGCATCGGCTCCTGTGCACTTGCACCCGTCACCGTGATGGACGGCCAGGTTGTGGGGCGGGTGAAAGAGGATGATCTGCTGCGGCGGGTCAAGCGACAGGTGGTGGCGTGACGCGGCAACGCGGAGACGCGGGGACATAGGGAGAGAATACATGACTGTGTTGACAGAAACCGTGGCGCAGCGGCGGGTAGAGGCCCGGCAGCGGTGGGACGCTAAGACCGGCGCGCCTCTATACATCACTGTCGGCACGGGCACCTGCGGGCTGGCGGCCGGCGCGCAAGATACGCTCGAAGCGATTCGGGCCGAGTTGGCGCGTCGCGGCCTGGCCGCGGTCGTTTCTCAAGTCGGATGCGTCGGCATGTGCTCCTACGAACCGATGATCGAGCTCCAGGCCCCGACCAAAGGTCGGATGAGCTACGGTGGAGCTGCATCTGAAGCTGTAGCCGAGATTTTCGCCTCCTACCTCGACGGCGCGCCGCTGCGCAAGGCAGTCGTCGTCGGTGAAGTAGTGCCCGACGTCATAACAGCGGCCGACCACACGCTGCACTCCATTTCTTTCATCCATCCCGAAGAGCGCCAGCGCATTCCGTTCCAAGACAAGCAGTTACGCATTGTGTTGAGCAACTGCGGTCTTATTGACCCCGAATCGGTGGATGACTACCTGGCCCTCGATGGCTACTCGGCGCTAGAGGCGGTCCTGACCACCATAACGCCGCAACAGGTCATCGAGGAGATGATTGGCTCGGGGTTGCGCGGCCGCGGGGGCGCCGGGTTCTCCACCGGTACCAAGTGGAAGCTCGCTCGTCAGACCCAGCGCTGGCCCAAGTACATCATCTGCAATGCTGATGAAGGGGACCCGGGCGCGTTTATGGATCGTTCCATGCTCGAAGGCGATCCGCACTCGGTCATTGAAGGGATGATCATCGCTGGCTACGCCATTGGTGCGTCGACCGGTTATGTGTATTGCCGCGCCGAGTATCCGTTGGCAATCCGCAGGCTCCACATCGCCCTGGAAGAGGCTCGCAAGTTGAACCTGCTGGGCGATCACATCCTCGGTTCCGAGTTTTGCCTCGACATCCTAGTCAAGGAGGGCGCGGGCGCATTCGTCTGCGGCGAGGAGACGGCGCTTATGGCCTCGATTCAAGGCGAGCGCGGCCAGCCGTGGCCGCGACCACCCTATCCCGCAGTGGCCGGCCTATGGGGGCAGCCCAGCAACATCAACAACGTCAAGAGCTACGCTTACGTCCCGCGTATCATGCGCCTAGGCGCCGATTGGTTCCGAAGCCTGGGCACGCCCACCAGCCCGGGCACGGCCATCTTTGCTCTGACGGGCATGGTGAATCGCACCGGACTCATCGAAGTGCCCATGGGGATCACCCTCGGCCAGATCATCTCCGAGATCGGCGGCGGTGCTCCCAAAGGTCGCAAGTTCAAGGCGGTGCAAACGGGTGGGCCGCTGGGCGGCTGCTTGCCTGCCGCCTATCTGAGTACCCCTGTAGACTTCGATTCACTGAAGGCTGCAGGCGCGGTGATGGGTTCGGGCGGCATGATCGTCGCGGACGAGACCACCTGCATGGTCGAGTTCGCCAAGTATTTCATGAAGTTCGCGTGCGATGAGAGCTGCGGGAAATGTCCACCCTGTCGCATCGGCAGCACGCGCATGTTCGAAATACTGGAACGCATCACGGCTGGCAAAGGTGAGCTGGCTGACCTCGATTGCCTGCGCGAGTTGGCCGACGGAATGCAGAAAGGGTCGCTCTGCGCATTGGGTCAGTTGGCGCCCGCGCCGGTTCTTTCCGCGCTGCGCCACTTCGAGAGAGAGTTCCTGACACACATCACAGAGCAGCGCTGTCCGGCCGGCAGTTGCCAGATGCTGGTGCGTGCCCGATGTGTCAGTGATTGTCCGGCAGGGGTGGACGCGCCGGCCTACCTGGCCCTCATCGCACAGGGTCGCTATACGGAAGCGCTGGCAATTCACCGCGAGTCCAATCCATTTCCGTTCATCTGTGGCCGCGTCTGCCCGGCCTTCTGCGAGCGCAACTGCCGGCGGGGCGATATTGACGAGCCAATCGCAATTCGCCACGCCAAGCGCTTCATGGCTAACCACGAGTCTGAGATACCGTGGACGCCGCCGAAGTCGAAAGCGCCAAACCACATCAAAGTGGCGGTCGTTGGGGCTGGCCCGTGCGGATTGACGGCGGCCCTGCGCCTGGCGCAGCAGGGCTACAGCGTAACCGTCTTTGAGCGGATGCCGCTGCCCGGCGGCATGATGACGTACGGGATCCCGACATTCCGACTGCCGCGGTCGGAGCTCCTGGCCGAAATCGAGCATATTTGGCGCGTGGGCGTCGAATTCCGGCCCAACATGGAACTGGGCACCGATTTCACAGTCCGGAGCCTGCAAGATGAGGGCTATGGCGCCATTGTCCTGACTATCGGAGCGCATCGTAGCCGCGCCCTCGACATCAAGGGCGAAGAACGGCCGGGGATCGTTCAGGGCTTGCAGTTGCTGCGCGAAATCGCCACTGAGCAGCCGCCCGACCTAAGAGAGAAGCGCGTGGTTGTCGTAGGCGGCGGAGATACCGCGTTGGACGCCGCCCGCTCGTCCATCCGTCTTGGCGCCAGCGAAGTACACGTCCTCTTCCGCTCAGAACGCGAGGATATGACCGCGATGCCCGAGGAAATAGACGCCGCCGAAGAGGACGGCGTGCAATTCCATTTTCTCGTCTCCCGCGTTGAGGTACTGGGCGAGCAGGCCGTTACCGGCGTCGAAGCCCTGCGGCAGCGGCTCGGCGAGATTGACGACAGCGGCCGCCGGCGGCCTGAGCCGATACCGGGCACCGAATTCAAGATTCCCTGCGAGGTTGTTGTCCCTGCGATCGGTGAGCTCGCGACGTGGGTCGAGGATGAGAGCCTGGGCCTCCATCAACGCGCAGCCTTCCAGGTGGGTAAAGCCGCCGAGATCAATGTGCCCGGCGTGTTCGCCGCCGGTGACGCAGTGACGGGACCAAGCACGGTAGTCCGTGCGGTAGCGCAAGGGAATCTAGTGGCGCAATCGGTAGACACCTGGCTCACCACCGGCGGGTTGGGCGACACCTACGTAAGGCCGAAGCGCCACGATATCGTCCAGCTCTTCGATCTTGACGCCTACGCGGCAGCACATCGCCCCGCGCCGCTCAAGCTCACGCCGGAGCAGCGGCGGGCGCGCGGCGAGCGTTTGGACGAGCGCGAATCGTTGTGGGACGAACGCACGATACAGGAAGAGTGCAAGCGCTGCCTGCGCTGCGACCTCGAGTGGCTCGAGCGCATCGGGGAGCCGATGCCGTAGTCCGATTGCCCAATCTTTGCGTGCACTTTTCACCAGAGTATGATAAGATCACGATCTGTACTACGAAATATGGATCGATAAGGAGATCGTATGGAGACGGTGAAGGTGTCGCCCAAGTTTCAGATCGTTATCCCGCGCGCTGTGCGCGATGCACTTCGAATTCGTCCCGGGCAGAAGGTTCAGGTGGTTCAGTACGAGGACCGGATCGAGCTGATCCCGATCAAGCCAATGCGGGAGATGCGTGGATTCCTCAGAGGTATTGATACAGCCGTCGAACGGGAGCCGGATCGCGGATGAACGTCGTCGATTCATCCGGTTGGCTCGAATACTTCGCCGACGGGCAGAATGCTGAGTTCTTCGCAACGGCGGTCGAGGCGACCTCCGAATTGGCCGTCCCGACGATCAGTATTTACGAAGTGTTCAAGCGCGTCCTGCAACAGCGCGACGAGAGTGAGGCGCTACAGGCCGTCGCGCTGATGATGCGGGGAATCGTAGTGGAGCTGGATGTTCATCTGGCCCTGGCGTCAGCGAGGATTTCCACACAACTGCGCCTGCCGATGGCCGACAGCGTGATGCTAGCCACCGCCCGCAAGTTTGAAGCCACGCTTTGGGCGCAGGACGAGCATTTCGAAGCCATCGAAGGCGTCCAGTATATCGCCAAGAAACCCGGTGGCGCGCTGCCGGCCTAGCATAAATGCCAGTCAAGCGGAGCATCCCTTGAGGGAACCCACATGAGCATTACCGTTACGATTAACAACCAGCGCGTCGTCGCGTCCGACGGCGCGAGCATCTTGGAGGCCGCGCGCGGTGCCGGCATCCGCATCCCTACCCTCTGCCACCACCCCGACCTGAGCAACGTCGGCGCGTGCCGGCTGTGCGTCGTCTCGGTCGAGCGATCGAGGGGCGTGCAGACGGCCTGCACCACGCCAGTATTCGACGGGATGGTCGTCGACACTGAAAGCGACGATGCGCGGGATACGCGGCGCTTCGTATTGCAGATGCTGCTCAGCGATCACCCGAACGAGTGCATGAAGTGCGAGGTCAATGGCGCTTGCGAGCTGCAGGACCTGGTCTACGAGTACGATGTGCCTTGGCCCGCGCGCAGCGGCGCGCGCCATGAGTACCCGCTGGATCCCGACCCCAATCCGTTCATCTTTATCGACCGCAACAAGTGCATCTTGTGCAGTCGCTGCGTGCGCGCCTGCGGCGAGATTCAGAACCGCGACGTGTGGGCCTTCGCCCAGCGCGGGTTCAAGAGCAAACTAGTTGCGGGCGCTGATCAAAACCTGCTCGACGCACGCTGCGAGAGCTGCGGCCAATGCGTAGCATATTGCCCAACGGGCGCGCTCTACGACAAGATGAGCCTCGGCCAGGGCCGCCTCAGCCAGCTCACCAAGGTGCGGACGACATGCTCCTACTGCGGCGTGGGATGCAACTTCGACCTGAACGTACGCAGCACCCTGGGGAGCAGGGGCGGCAAGATCGTACGCGTTACGAGCGCCCATGATGCGCCGGTAAACGGCATGGCAACCTGCGTCAAAGGCCGCTACGGCTACGACTACGTCCACCATCCCGACCGCCTGACACACCCGCTGGTGCGCGCCCAGTGGCTTGACCCCGTGCAGTTGGAGCTGCGGATTTCCAGCGGTGAATGGCGGACTGTTGCGCCCGTGTCCGCCTCGCCGCCCAATCCTGAAGCCGGCCACGACGCCCGGCCGCGACGGCGAAAGGGAATGCACACCGCCGCGGGCGGGCACGCGCCAGGTTCGAAATCATCCCTCTGGATCGAGGTGGACTGGGACACTGCGCTCGACGTCGTGGCGCGCAAGTTCACTGCCGTCAAGGCGGAGAGTGGTGGAGACGCGATAGCAGTGTTGGCCTCGGCGAAGTGCACCAGCGAGGAGAACTACCTCGTCAACAAGCTCACCCGGCAGGTGATCGGAACGAACAACATCGATCACTGCGCACGCTTGTGACACAGCGCTACCGTCACCGGTCTGGTGACCAGCTTCGGCAGCGGCGCAATGACCAACTCGATCCGTGATATCACCGAGAGCAGCCGTTGCATCTTCATCATCGGCAGCAACACCACCGAGCAGCATCCGGTCATCGGCATCAAGATCCGGCGTGCCAAGCGACTGCACGGCGCAAAGCTCATCGTCGCCGATCCGAGGCGGATCGACATCGCCACCTACGCCGATCTCCATCTGCGCCACAAGCCCGGCACGGACCTGGCGCTGCTCAACGGCCTGATGCACATCATCCTCCGCGAGGGTTGGCAGGACGAAGCATTTATCACCGGGAGAACCGAGGGCTTCGAAGAACTTAAGGCAGTCGTGATGAAGTACACGCCGGCGATCGTCAGCGAGATCACCGGGGTGCCGGTCGAGCAGCTCGAGCGCGCCGCCCGGCTTCTCGGGGAAAACCGGCCGGGCGCGCTGCTCTATGCGATGGGTATCACCCAGCACACGGTCGGTGTGGCAAACGTAATGACGTGCGCCAATCTGCAGATGCTGTTGGGCAACATGGGCGTCCCCGGGGGCGGCGTGAACCCATTGCGCGGCCAGAACAATGTGCAGGGCGCGTGCGACATGGGCGGGTTGCCGAACAACTATCCCGGCTACCAGTACGTCACGGACCCCTTGGCGCAGGCAAAGTTCGAAACGGCCTGGGGCGTGCCCCTCCCCAACAAGGTCGGCCTCACCGTGACCGAGATGCTCAAAGGGTTTGACTCGGGCCAGCTGCGCTGCCTTTACATCATCGGCGAGAACCCGATGACCAGCGATCCCGATCTCAACCACGTGCGCGAGGCCATGACCAAGTCCGAGTTCATGGTGCTCCAGGAGATCTTCTATAGCGAGACAGCCCAGTTTGCCGACGTGATCTTCCCCGCCGCGAGCTTCGCCGAAAAGGAAGGCACCTTCACCAACACCGAGCGGCGCATCCAACGGGTGCGCAAGGCGGTGCCGCCCCCGGGCGAGGCCCGGCCGGACGGCTGGATCGTGGCCGAGCTCGCGAAGCGCATGATCGCAGCCGGAGCGGCTACCCCGGCTGCCGGGGCGCCGTATGCGGGTTGGGACTTCCCGACCGCCTCCGCAGTGATGGCAGAAATCGGCGCCTTGACGCCGAGCTACGCAGGCGTGACGTACGACCGGCTCAATGCAGGCGAGCAGCTCCAGTGGCCGGTGCGCGACGCCAGCCATCCCGGCACCCCAATCCTGCACGTGGGCAAGTTCAGCCGCGGTCTGGGCCGCTTCGTCCCCGCCGAGCACATGCCGCCTGCTGAGCTTCCCGACGATGAGTATCCATTAATGCTGACCACAGGGCGCGTGCTCTATCACTGGCACGGCGCCGAGATGACCCGGCGGGCGCGCGGCTTGAACGCAGTCTACCCGGAGGCGCTCATCGAAATCAATCCCAAGGATGCCCAGCGCGCAGAGGTTCGCGATGGGGAGCTGATACGACTGACCTCGCGGCGCGGGGAGATCGTTGCCAAAGCACAAGTGACGCAACGCGTCGGCGCAGGGCTGGTCTTTGCGACGTTCCATTTTCCAGATTCGGCGGCCAACTTCCTGACCAACCCCGCTCTTGACCCCGTAGCGAAAATCCCCGAGTTCAAGGTGTGCGCCGTACGAGTCAGCAAGGCCGGCGCTTCCGGCCGCGAAACTTCATAACCTGGTCTCAGCCTGGCGTTCCGCGGTAGAGGGCCAGCGTGGGCCCTCCCCGTCGAAGATCGACATCATTCACCGCAGAGTATCAGGAGGTATGACACCCTGGCCGACATCGAGCTGAATGTTGATGCGTTGCTGCCGCCCGACATGGCGAACCGCGCCGAAGCAGTCGAGATCAGGAAGGCGAAGCAAGATTTCTGGATGATGTTCGCCCTGGCGGTCCTGGCGGGCGCGTTTATCGCCGCCGGAGCGCTCTACGCGACAACCGTCTGGACCGGCGGGTCTGCGCTGCCTTATGGGGTGAACCGGATGCTGGGAGGCATGGTTTTCAGCCTGGGGCTGGTCCTGGTTATCGTGGCTGGGGCCGAGCTCGTTACCGGCAACAACTTGATTGTGATGGCCTGGGCCGCACGCAAAGTCAGCACCGGCAAGCTGCTCCGGAATTGGGGATCGTTTACTTCGGCAATTTCGCCGGCGCGCTGCTCACCGTGGGGCGCATGTTCTTCTCGAAGCAGTACTTGTTCTCCAAGGGATTGGTCGGCCTGACGGCTCTGAATATTGCCCTTGCCAAGGTCACGTTGGAACCGGTACAGGCGTTCTTCCTGGGCATCATGCCCAATGCCCTAGTCTGCATGGCAGTCTGGCTCTGCTATAGCGCGCGTAGCACGATCGATAAAATCCTGGCCATCATCTTCCCGATCAGCGCGTTCGTGGCGGCCGGATTCGAGCACAGCATCGCCAATATGTACTTCGTGCCGATCGGCCTTCTGATCAAGAACTACGCCCTTCCGTCATTCTGGGCTGCGGACTCGCTGGCAAAGGCCACGCCACCGGTCACCATCGACGCGTACGCCAAGCTGACATGGGGCAACTTCTTCGTCAACAACCTGATACCGGTTACGTTGGGCAACATCGTCGGCGGGGCCGGAATGGTAGGTCTGGTGTACTGGTTCGTGTACCTGCGCCCCAGGAAGCACTGAAAGGAGAGCCTGCATGAGAGCGTTCGTTCTGATTCACGTTCGCACCGGCGAGGAGCGCGAGGTGGTGAAATCCCTGCAGGGCGTGCCGGTAATTAGCAGGGCCGATTTCACTTTCGGCCCGTATGACGTCATTGCCGAACTTCAGGCCGCCGATCTGGCGGCCATCGGCAAGCTGGTTTCCGGCGCGATCCGGGTGACACCCGGGGCAGTCGATACGGTGACGTGCCTGGCGGTGGCTTAAGCCACGCTGAGAGCCCCATCTTCTCGCCAGGAGACGGGGCTCTTGATTATAGGCGGTCACTCTATCAGGGATCTTCGTTTATGAAACGAGCGTGCCGAGCGTCGCGCGCGGCAGCGGCAGCGGACACGGTCTCGCCTTCCTGCGGCTTGAGCTTCCGGGCGAATTCCTGGAGGGTGCTGCCGTAGACGATAGCGGTGCGGTGCAATCGGAACCTCTCCGCCGGCGTCTGGCGTGTACCGCCTCTCACGCCGACTGCCACCCCATATCCTGCTGCGGCCGCCTGAAGCTCGACCGCGGCGTTGACCGCCCCGCCCGGATAGGCCAGCGCGAGTACAGGCCTCGGCACGCGCCTCTGAAGGATGGCCCTGGAGGTTTCCAGCTGTCGGGCTATCTCTCCGGCGCTTTCCTGCGTCATCAGGTGGTGGTTCACCGTATGGCTTCCGAACTCCATCCCCGCGCGGCTCATCTCTTCTACTTCCCTCCAGGTTAGAGTAAGGCTGGAGTGGTTCAGCCAATCGGTCGGCGGGAAGAAGGTGGCGGCCATGCAGTATCTGCGCAAGATCGGATATGCCACCGCGTACTGTTCGGCCCAGCCGTCGTCGAACGTGATAATGACCGGTTTGGCAGGAAGCGGTGTGCCACTGCGGAAGTAATCGATAAGGTCCGAGAAGTATACAGTATGATAGCCCTCGCGGGCCAGGTAGGCGATCTGGTCCTCGAATTCAGATGCTGTGACGGTGAGCGTTCGTGACATCCGGCCGGCGTTCTGCGGCAGATTCCTGACATGGTGGTACATCAAGATGGGAAGGGTCAGTTGGGGTGCTGGTAGAACCGGACGAGGCAGGCTTTGGCGGTCGGCACAGATGGCGGGCGATGGCGGGAACGGGACTGCCGTTACACCCGCCGTCGGTTCGCTGGCCGCGTCGAGCGAAGCCGGAAAGGTCCCGGCAGCCAGGCCCAGGCAGAGCAAGGCAAGCACAAGCCGCACAGGATATCGCATACTGCAAGTGTAGCCGCGAACCGGCTGGATGAGCAAGACCGTAAACGGCTCAGCGGTGCTGCTCCGTTTAGCCGGGATGAGTGCGGGCGACCCGCCCCTAAACGGTCACGCCGCTGCCGGCTCGGGCGCAGCTACCTCGCCGGCCGGCGTTGCTTTTGCCCCGCCTGCGCCCAGCATGGGAAGCCAGAGTCGGAAGGTAGTGCCCTTGTCCAGCTCGGACTCGGCAACGATGGCTCCTCCGCTCCGCTCGACTATTTCCTTGACAATGGAGAGGCCGAGGCCTGTGCCCATACGGGAAAGCGCTTTGGCGTTGTCCGCCCGGAAAAACTCGGAGAAGAGACGCGGCATTGCCTCGGGAGGGATTCCGATGCCGGTATCGCCGACACTGGCTATCACCCGGTCCCCCTCGCGACGCAGCGCAATATCTACCCGTCCACCGTCCCGGTTGTACTTGATGGCGTTGCTGATCAAGTTGTTCCAGAGGCTACGGATCTGATCCGGGTTTGTTAGAACTGGCGGTAAGCCGACGGCGATGTTCGCCTCGACGGTGATGCCACGCTCGCGTGCCCCGCCTGCCAGCAGGTCGATCTGCTCCTGCAGCGACAGCTCGATCTGCACCGGTTGGACTTGCCCCCGCGCGTCGGCCGAGCCAATCCGGCTGAGCTCCAGCAAATCGGCGATCAGCGCCAACTGCTCCATCGCGCGCTTCTCGGCCTTAGCCAGCGTCTCCCGAACCTTGGCCTCAGGCACGTAGCCCTCAAGGATCAGCTTGAGGTAGCTCTGGATTGCTGCGACCGGAGCGCGCAACTCGTGGGTCACCAGGAGGGTGAACTGCGCCCGCATATCTTCGAGCTCGCGCAGCTTGGCGTTGGCGGTCGCCAGCCGCGCATTGACCTCGACCAGCTCGTCACGCTTCGCCCGGCAATCCGCATTTGCGGCACGCAGCTGCTCGTTGAGCTCCTTCATGTGCTCGCTGCGCGACTCAAGACGCAGGTTGGCTTCATGCAGCCGGATGTTCACTTCGGCGAGCTGCTCGCCGCGTAGCTTACACTCGGCGTTGGCGGCGCGCAGCTGCTCGTTGAGCTCACTCATGTGCCTGGAGCGCGCCTCAAGCCGGGCATAGGCCTGCTGAAGCTCGGCATAGAGGCCGTCCAAGTGCTGTTGGCCGTGGAGGTACTCCTCGTTTGCGGCCTGAAGCCGCTGGTTCAGCTCTTGCATCTCGGCAGCACGCAGCTCAGCGCGTTGGCGGCTCGTCGCCAACTCACGCGCACGGGAGCGAAGCGCGCCTACGAGGGCCGTAGTCGCTGCGGCCGTAAGAAAGCACATGCCCGCCAGGGCGAGCCCCTGGGCGATCAGAAGCGCGTCGCGCGGATACGGCGGCGTGCCGGAAATACCGATCAGACAGTGATTGGGCAGCCATCCGACAGCCTCGGCCAGCAGAAGCCCGCAGTAGAGAAGGCTCGCGACCGCAGCATACCCGAGGGCAGCGCGCCGGGTCAGCAGCGCGGCGGCGAGGATCACCGGGAAGACGTAAAACGGTGAGAAGGGATTGGCAACGGTACCGCTGAGATGGAGAAGAACTGTCAAGCCGGTGAGATCCACGATGATCTGCGCATGTACCAGCTTGATCTGGGTCTGCTGGGAGAGCCTTTCAGGTGCCGTGGATCTCAGGTATAGGAAGAGAGCCAGGTCGAACGCAGCCCATATGGCAACGGACAGGGACAGCATTCCGGTCGAAACGCCGGAGATGCGCAAGGACACGACCGCAAGCACGGCGGCAAGAGCCAGAAGGCCAAACAAGTGCATGACCGCCAAAGGACGCAGGTGTGGTCCGGGGGCGAAAACCTGATCTCGGCTCTCTTCCTCGAAATGCCTGTCCTCATTCCCATTCGGCGGTAAGCTCACGGCTGCTCGAAGTAATCATCGATGGCGGCGAGCGCGTCAGGCAGTCTCGAGAGCTCGATAATGCAGTTCACAGTCGAAATGGACGTACTGATCGCCAGGATGTTGACGTTGCGATCCGCAATGGCTCGGAACATCTGCCCGGCAATTCCGGGCCGTTCGCGGAAATCCGGCCCGAAGATCGCAACAGACGCGACATCGGGCCTAGGGACTACAGCGGCGGGCTGGACCTCTGGCCGGATGGTTTCGATGGCCTCCAGGCTTGCCGGCAGGTCCGTCCGGTCCACGCACAGCACCATCTGTGCGTGATCCTCATGGTCGATTACCTGGACGACAAACTGCACGTTGAGGCCGCGCTGCCCCAGAACGTCGAGCACGGCAGCCGCAATGCCCGGCCGATCCTTGACTGCCAGCACGCTTATGCTGGCCAGCTGATCGTTCTGGATAATTCCGCCGATCTTGATTCTCTGGCTCATCGGGCAAGCTCCTGGAAAGAAGACTAGGAATCGTCTGGCAACCGGCGTAGTCTCGAGCGCGCGAGCGCCGTAAGACCGGGGGCGCAGGCTTTCGCCGGATTGGAGGGGCTCATCCCGTCTCCGCTGCCGGTAGCAGTTTGCCGATTTGTCTCAGCAATTCTTTGGGCGCGATCGGTTTGGTGACGAATGCATCGATGTGAATGCTCTCATCGGTAGGGAAGAGCGCCAAGTAGTCGGTATTCGCAATTGACGTGACCATGACGATGGGCACATGCCGAAACGTCGCGTCTTCGGCCATGCGTTGGCTCATGCTGAGGCCGTCGAGGACGCTCGACATAATCACATCCAACACGACCAAATCGGGTTTCTCGCGGGCGAGGGTCAACATGCCCTGGTCGCTATTGCCGGCGCTCACGACTTCAAAGTCGTTGCTTTCCAAGACCATCCGGGTGAAGGCTACAAAGTCAGGGTCGTCGTCGACCACCAGAATCTTGGCTCTGGACATGGGTGCCCCTCTCGATCAGTGTGAATGCTGTGCGCGAGCCACGAATTCGCTGCGAAAGAGGCGCAGGCCGGACGAAACCGGCTCGCACATGCCGGTTCCCATGGGGCAGAAGGTCGCGCCTGTGATCCCGTTCGACAACGCCTCCAGCTGATCCAGGTCCGAGACCTGGCCTGCGCCGCCCGCGAGATGCTCCAGCCGCTCGAGCAGACGCCGGCCACCGACTCGGCATGGCACGCAGCCGCCGCACGATTCGTGGACGAAGAAGCTCGTGATGCGGCGGGTGACCTCGACCATATCCGTCATCTCGTCCATGACGATGACAGCGCCGGTGCCCAGCGCCGAGCCGGCCGCCTGCAGTGTTTCGAACGCCATCGGCACGTCCAGCCGGTCGGGAGTCAGGATGGGTGTCGAAGCACCGCCGGGGATCACGGCCTTTACGGCGCGACCCATGCGGATACCTCCGGCGTGATTGTAGATGATCTCTCGCAGGGTGGTGCCCAGCGGTAGCTCGTAGTTGCCAGGCCGGTTGACATGACCGCTGACGCAGAATACCTTGGGTCCCGTACTCTGCTCGGTCCCGATGCCGGCGTACCAGGCCGCCCCCCGCTGGACGATGTGGGGCACGTTAGCCAGCGTTTCGACGTTCTGCACCAACGTCGGCTTGCCCCAAAGGCCAACTTGGGCGGGGAAGGGCGGCTTGAGACGCGGCTCGCCTCGCTTGCCCTCCAACGATTCGATCATCGCAGTTTCCTCGCCGCAGATATAGGCGCCGGCGCCGCGGTGAACCGAGACGTCCAAATCGAACCCGCTGTCGAGGATGTTCTTGCCCAGGAAGCCGTACTGGTAAGCGTCTGAGATTGCCTTAATCCACCGCTTGACGCCAAGGAAGAACTCGCCTCTGATGTAGACAAAGGCGCGATGGGCCCCAACGGCGTACGCCGAGATTATGACACCCTCCAGGATCGAATGCGGATCGCGTTCGACGATCAGACGATCTTTGAAAGTGCCCGGCTCACCTTCATCGGTATTAACCGCCAGGTACTTGACCGGGGCGTTCTTGGGCATGAATCCCCATTTGACACCGGTCGGAAAGCCTGCGCCGCCACGGCCCCGCAAGCCCGAAGCCTTCACATCCTGGATGATCGCATCCGGCGACATCCTAAGAGCTTTACGCAAAGCTTCGTACCCGCCGTGGCCAAGGTAGGTCGTGATACGCTCGGAGTTCGGCCGGTTGACGTGTGCCAGCAGGAGCGGTTGCCATGCAGTCATCATCAGATCTCCCCCATCAGCCGCTCGAGAATCGCGTCGATAGCAGCTGGCGTCAGGTTCTCGTAGAGCTGGTCGTTGACGCGCATCGCGGGCGCTGTGCCGCACGAGGCCAGACACTGTACCTTCTCGAGCGAGAACCGGCCATCCCGAGACGTCTCACCAGCCCGGATGTCGAGTTTGGCTCTGATGTAGTCTGCCACGGTCTCTGCCCCATCGGCCAGGTAGCAGGACAGCCCATCGCAGACTTGGATGACGTATCTTCCGACCGGCTCCGTCCGGAAAAGCGTATAGAAACTGGCCGTGCTGTAGACTTCGCCCGTCGTCAGGCTGAGGCGGCGGGCCACGCGCTCGATGGCTTCCGGAGTCAGATAACCCTTCTGCTCCTGCGCAATGTAGAGCGCCGACAACAACATCGATTGTTTAGCCGGGTCAAGCAGCATCATCCCGGCAGGCCTGGCTGTGGATTCTGGGTGATTCATGAGCGCTCCTTGAGATCAGCGGCTCCCTCGGCTGGAAGTGCACTGCCCCGGGAACGGGCCGCGAGAATTCTGCTGGCCTCGGCAAGCAGTTCATCCGGACTGATAGGCTTGGTAAGAAAGCGGTCCACCATGCTTCGCTCATCAGCCGGCAGAAAGCGATCTTCGTCGTCGCTGAGCACCGCCGAGATCAGAATCAGCGGGATCTGCGCCAACTGCAGATCGCTGCGGACCGTCCGGATAATGCCGATGCCAGCAAGCTCGTAGGACATCATGGCATCGAGCAAAACCAGGTCGGGGCACCGGTCGCGCATCAACGCGAGTCCAGCGGGCGCAGTGGCCGCTTCCAGGACCTCGTAGCCGTGGCTCTCGAGGACAATGTGCACGAATTCGCGAAAGTCAGGGTCGTCATCGACGATCAGAATCGTGGTCGGCATTGACACGGCGCAACTTCCCCTTCGGCAGACGATAGATGCCGGCTCTCGGACGGCCGATCGTAGGTCGAATGCATCACGCGAGCAGCTCGGCGACCTTGGCCAACAAAACCGCGGGATCGACAGGTTTGGAGAGCCAGGCATCCATATGCGGCTGCTCCTCGATGGGGAACAGGCGCGCATGGGGTGTGTCAGCGATAGAGGACACCATGATCACAGGCATGTACCTTGCGTCGGGGTCTTGAGCCAGTTGCTCGCTTACGTTCAGACCATCAAGAACCGTGGACATCATAATATCCAGCAGAATCAGGTCGGGATGGCTCGCCCTGACCTCGACCAACGCCTGCTGACCGTTGGCAGCGGAAACGACAGCGTAGCCGCTCGACTCTAAGATCGTACGCATGATTTCGACGAAATCGGGATCGTCATCGACAACGAGGATCTTGGCGGACTGCATCGGCAATGGCCTCCTTGCATCAATGCGGTGCACTGGGTACTCGAGCGAAGATGCGCGCCGAGTCTAGCATATTATAGATTTTTTCACAAGGATAACGCTATGATGCGCATCACACAGGCGGCGCGACAAGCGTTGTCGCTGCCCGCTTACCGTGCTATAATGCGCCCGTTTTACGGACACGAGCTTCACCAGACTCCGTGAGAGGCGGGTTTGCTATGGGCTATGACGCCATCTTCCAGCGGGTAGCTGCCGAGTTTGACCTCAACTGGTATCTTCTGATGGAACAGGCGTACTCCGAGAGCCGGCTTGATGCGTATGCCGTCGGGCCCAATGACGAGCTGGGCCTGATGCAAATTACCCGGGCAGTCTGGGGTGAGTGGGCGCCAAGGGTAGGTGCGACCGAGCCGCACGATCCGGAGAGCAACGTCAGGGTGGCCGGGGCCTACCTGGACTGGATTCGGACCCGCCTGGCCAGAGTGGGCCGCCCAGAATCGTACTGGACGATGGCCGCCTATAACTGGGGAATTTGGGACCTGTTGTGGCTGGTGGAGGCCGGCGGTCTCTGGCGTCATGTGCCGGCCGAGCACCAGGACTATGCGACAGTAATCGTAGTGGCAGCTGAAGCGGACGCGCTCGCTGCGCAGATCCAGGCCCCGCCAGCCTCACTTTACGGCTGAGCAGGCCGGTCCCTCCCCATTTCCTCGCACCCCATTCAGGA
>Ga0315273_10001121_pt1 | contig 29846 bp, 22 predicted proteins | sample YL17G02_0_MG_FD_205753 | JGI IMG/M metagenome (GOLD analysis project Ga0315273, IMG submission 205753) | Sediment microbial communities from Yellowstone Lake, YNP, Wyoming, USA - YL17G02_0 | ecosystem: Environmental > Aquatic > Freshwater > Lake > Sediment | place: USA: Wyoming | collected... | reverse complement strand
TACGCTCCTGGCGGCCACCTCGCGGTACACGGGCACGAGACGCGCGTAGTAGCTGTAGGCGGCAGATGGTCGCGTGCGTGCTGCCTCGCGGCCGCCGCCATGCGTCGCCGCCGCTCGTCGTCGCCGAACAGTTCGATCGCCTGTCTCAGCGCGGCGCCGTTGCCCGGCGGTACGAGCAAACCGCGCTCGTTGTCGCCCACCAGGTCTGGCAGCCCGCCGACCGTCGTCGCGACGATCGGCACGCCGGCGGCCAGGGCCTCGCACGCCGTCAACCCGAACGCCTCGGCGGCCACGGACGGCACTACGACCACGGCGGCGGTGCTCAACTCCCGCACGTACTCTTCTCCTTCCAGCCGCCCGCGCATCACGACGTTCGACAGGCGCTCCCGCCGCACCCGCTCCGCCAGGGCGTCGCCGAGCGGACCACGACCGAGGACGACCACCCGCGCGTCCAACCCTGACACCGCATCGATCAACGTCTCGAGCCCCTTTCCGCTCACCAGGCGGCCGGCGAACACCACCGTGCGCTCGCGCGTGGCCTGGCCGTTCACGAATCGGTCCGCCGCAAGGAAGTGGCCGACCGTGTCCACCCGCTTGCGCACTCCCGCGCGCACCAGCGCCTGCTTCAGGGCCTCGCTCGGCGCGAGGAACCGTGCAATCCCCGGCATCGGATCGTGCCGCCTGGCGAGCGAGGACAGCGCCAGGCCGAAGGCGACGGGCACGCCGATGCACCCGTTGAGGCCCGCGCGGTAGAAGCGGCCGCCGAGGCATCGCTCGCACGGTTGTCCCCTGGCGAACAGGGATCCGGCCGGGCAGACGATGCTGTGATCGTGCAGCGTCCTGACAATGGGCCACCCGCGACCGGCCAGCGCCGCGACGATGCCGCCATCGACGAGATCGAGGTTGTGGAGGTGCACCGGGTCCGGCGCAAACGCCTGGATCTGGTCGAGCATGGGCGCCAGGCGAGACGCTCGTGAGAACCCCCGTCCCGTTCTCACCTGCGCGACGGGGTCGATCACGATCGCCCGGTGCCCGCGTTCGATCAGCAGGTTTCGCAGGGTGCGAACGGGGTACTCCGCACCCCCGGGGTCGCCGTGCTGGTGCAGCAGCGCGATTCTCATCGGCCTGCCTGCATCGCCCGCTCGTAGTGGGCGAGCGCGACGCGAACATCGGCGGGATGCGACCCGGCGTAGCGGCGCGCGCGCCGCGCGTCGGCCGCGAAGATCTGCTCCACGCGCAACGCGTGCCCGCCAGACACGTCGTCGCCCGGCGCGCCGTACTGACTCCATCGCCGCCGCACGTGGTCGGAGGTCGCCACGTAGCCATAGTGGAAGTAGCGGTACCGCAGCGCGAGGCGGCGGCCGAGGAGGTTGACGACACGCTCGTGGACGACGCCTTCCCAGCGCACGTCGGGGTGGAACCGGATCAGCAGGTTGTGCCGGCGGTCAATCGACAGGTAGTACCGCGGCGACTGGTAGAACTGGCAGAACCAGCCGTCCACGACACCCACCGTCGACGGCAGGTCCGGCAGGACCTTGCGCGTCAGGACGCGCAGGCCGTCGTGGTGCACCTCGTCGCAGTCAACGTGCAGCACCCACTGCTCGGCGGCGGCGTGCGGCCGCAGGGCATCGAGGCAGCGCGTGCGGCAGGGCCCGAACCCGTCGAAGGGAGCGGTGCCGATTTCAACCCGGCCCTCGCGGGGCAACTCGGACGCGAGCACCGTGTCCCGATTCGTCCGATCGGACGTGGCGTTGTCGTTGACGATGAGCCGGTCGATGGCCGGCGCGAGGCTCGCGAGACACGCGGCGAGAAACGGCTCCGGGCGATCGCCCATGATGAGGACGTCGGCGACGGCGGGCGCGCCCGGCTCGATCGGCGTGGAGGCGTAACTGCTGGGCAAAGGGCTCATCCCGATCCGCCCGGGAGCGTGTCTGAGTGATGAAAACACGCTCCCGGTAACGCCGACTTCGTCGGCGGGAACGCGAAACGCATCAGGAGATCCCGCGCGAAGCGCGGCTACCAGGAGCCCGTCTGGGGTTACTCGGACGGGCTCCCAGCGAAGCGTCGCCTCAAACCGCACAGCACGACAGCGGTTGACCCCGCTTCGCTGGGAGCCTTGTTGGCTGGCCCCGCGACTCGCGGGGCGACGACATCTTCGCAGGGCGGGGCTTGAGCCCCGCCCTACGGCCGCCGGCGTCCCGCCGGGTATTCACGCCTGTTCGCGCGTCTCGGCCAGCAGCGCGGCGGCGGCGGCGGCGATCTCCTCCACGCCCGGCGCGCCCGCCTGCTTGCGGATCACCCGGTTGGGCACCATCCACGGCCCCCACTGCCGCGACAACACGTGGAAGCGGCGCCGCGCGTACACGCCCACCACCGGGCGGTGCGTGGCTGACGCGAGGTGGAGCGCGCCGGTATCGGTGGATACCACGAGGCCCGCGGACGCGACGAGCGCGGTCCATCGGCCGGGCGTCAGGTGATCGAAGACCGCGACCAGGCCGCCGTCCACGCCGGCGAGCACCGTCGCCAGGTTCCCCGGACCGCACGCCTGCGGCACGCTGAACCCGGGCGCCGCAGCTTCGGCACTCCACGCGGTGCGCACCGCCTTCCACGTCTCCTGATCGGCCGGTCCGACGGTCACGGCGACCGCCCGACCCGCGACGTCGATGTTCGCGAGCGCCTGGAGCAACACGACGACGTCCACCGCGGTCCAGCCTTCCGCCAGCCACTTGTGTGACAGGTGCAGGACAATCGGCGGCCGGGGCGGCAACTGGAGGGCGCGCAGCGCCTCGCCGATGCAGCGCCGGTCCTTCTCGGCCACCGGCACGTCCATCGGCACGGGCTCGGCTGGCAGGCCCATCTTTCGGACGACGGCGAGCAACTCCTCGGCGTGGTGCGGAACCTGGCGCCGGCTGCGCGGCGACTCGGGGACGAAGCTGAACAATGGATGCGTGAAGAGCGCGCGAGCGAGCAGGGCGTCGAGCGGCCTCGCGGCGTAGGCCAGCCCCGCCCGGACCGGCGTCCGAAGACGGCGCGCCAGCAGGTAGTCGTCGCGCCACGGCCGGAACGCGCACACGGCGTCGGGCGCGGCCTGCCGCATGCGCCTGATCCAGTCGCGGCGCGTTCCCCGCGGCCACCGGGCATCGAACGGCTCGATGGCGTCGATGGCGTCCCATCCCCGCAACACGTCGGCGTTGTCGGGACTGGTCACCAGCGTGAGGCGCGCGTCGGGGAGCGCGCGGCGCAGGTTGCGGATGGCGGGCGTGGACACCAGCAGGTCGCCGATCCGGTCGGTGCGCAGGATGACGAGGTGCCGGATCGCGGGCGCGGTCATGGCTGCGGTGAACGGCGGGCGTCGTCGCGCAAGGCGGCGCGCACCGCGCGGAAGTAGACGACGCGCGTCCAGAGGTAGGCCGCAACCCGGTCGAGGCCAGTCAGCGGCGCGCTGCCCGCCCGCGCCACGCGACGTTCGAACCAGCCCTCGGCGGGTTCCAGCAGCCCGTTGGCGGCCATGCGCCACGGGCTGATGCCGGTGGCGAGCCTCGCGCGGCGCGTCGGACGCTTGCGCACGAACAGGACCGCCGTCCGACCGCTGGCCGCCGCCTGCCGCAGCAGGCCGGGCACGTCCTCGGCGCGCCACGGCCGCTTCAGGTGCGACACGATCGCGGCAGGGCACCGCCGCCGCACGAGGCCGCACTCGCGCAACCGTTCGCCGAGCTCGACGTCTTCCCAGCCGTACTCGGTGAACGCTTCGTCGAACAGGCCCGCCGCCACGAGATCGTCGCGCCGGATCGACACGTTGGACGTCCAGAAGAACGACGTCGAGAAGTCCGCCAGGCGCCGGGTGCGCCGCGGCGACGGACGATCGGGATCGACGTGGTTCACCCAGCCGAGCACGACCGCGCGCGGGTGTGCCTGGTGCGCGCGCCAGTGCGCTTCCACCAGCCGCTCGTCGGCCATGGTGTCGTCGTCGATCAGGAGCACGACCTCGCCGGTGGCCGCGCTGATGCCCGCGTTGCGCGCCGCCGCCAGGCCGCCGTGGGGCACCCGGATGACCGTGAGATGGAACCGATAGCGCGTGGCGTCCACGCGATGGGCCACCGGCTCGTCGCCGCCGTCGTCCACGAGCACCACCTCGAACCGGTCGGCCGGGTACGTCTGCCGCGCGAGCGCGTCGAGGCAGTCGAGCGCCCGCGGTGTCCGGTTGCAGGTGCAGATCTGGACCGAGATATCGGCAGCCATCATCGCTGTCACTGCGTGCGATCGGCCGTGCCGACCTGCAGGTCGTAGAGACGCTGGTAGAGTCCCGGCACGCCGACGAGTTGATCGTGGGTCCCGACCTGCACGACGCGGCCGCGCTGGACGACGACGACGCGGTCGGCGTCGCGCACGGTGCTGAGCCGGTGGGCGACGACCAGCGTGGTGCGGCCCCGGATGATGCGGCGGATTGCCGCCTGGACCAGTTGCTCGCTCTCGGAGTCGAGCGCGCTGGTGGCCTCGTCGAGGATCAGGATGCGCGGGTCGCGCACGACCGCGCGCGCGATGGTCAGGCGCTGCCGCTGGCCGGCCGACAGGGTCACGCCGCGCTCGCCGACGACGGTGTCGAACCCCGCGGGCAGGCGCTCGATGAACTCGAGCGCGTTGGCTACCTCCGCGGCCGCGCGGATCTCCTCGTCGGAGGCGTCCAGACGGCCGTAGCGGATGTTGTCGCGCACCGTATGGTTGAAGAGGATCGCCTCCTGTGAGACCAGCCCGATCTGCGCGCGCAGCGAGGCCAGCGTCACGTCGCGCACGTCGTGGCCGTCCACCAGTACGCGGCCCGACGTCGGGTCAAGGAACCGCGGCACGAGGCTCACCAGCGTCGTCTTGCCGGCGCCGCTCGGCCCGACGATGGCCACCACCTCTCCCGGCGCGACGTCGAGATGGATGTCGGTGAGCGCTTCCTCCTGCCCGTTCCCGCCGTACGCGAACGACACGCGCTCAAACGTCACGCGGCCCGACACGCGGGGGAGCACCGTGGCCGCGTCCCGATCGCGCACCGCGGGCACCTGGTCGAGCAGCGCGAACACGCGCACCATGGCGCCGGCGATCTGGTGGCGGATCGGCGCGAGGCGCGCGGCGCGGCCCACGTAGGTGCTGGCCATCGGCGCCACCGCGAAGAACATCACGAAGTGCTCGCGCGCCAGGCTGCCGTGCATGACCATCACGCCGCCGATGACGACGCCCACCAGCATGCCGGCGAGCGCGACGGCGTCGCTCAGCGGCGAGATCGTGTCGGATGCCAGCGACGCGCGCATCGCGTCGTCGAAATACGCCCGGTTGAGCCGGTCCATCTCGCCGATCTCGTACGACTCGCAACCGAAGGCCTGGATCGTTCGGATGCTGGCCAGCCGCTCGGCCAGGTACGCGTTGAGCCCCGCCATGCGATCGTGGCGCGTGGTCGTCAGCCGTCGCACACGCCGCGTGATGCGCGAGATGAGGAACGCGACGCCCGGCGCCAGGCACAGCGTGGCCAGCGTCAGCTTCCAGCTGAGCGCGAGCAGGACCGCGACGCCAACCGAGACGGCGACCGGCGCCTGCACCAACTCGAACAACTGCACGCCGAGCATCTCCTGCAGCCCGCCGAGGTCGGAGGTGATGCGCGACAGCAGGCCGCCCGCCTGTTGCGCCTCGTGGAAGGCGACCGGCTGGACGACGAGCGCCTGGAACAGGTGCTGCCGCAGATCGCGTGCCACCAGGTGGCCGAAGCGGTGGGTGACGTAGATGCGCCGCGCGTCGCACGCGCACTTGATGCCGACAATCACCAGCGCGACCACCGCCAGCCCCAGCAGCGCCGACACGCCGTTGGCGCCCAGCGGGACGAGCGCGAGCAGCCGCCCCGCGTCCCAGCCGAACACCGGCATGCTGAACGGCGCGGCGCCCGCCACGGCCGTGGGCCCGACCACCGTCAGCAGCACCGCCGCCAGCAGGAACGGCAGCAGCGTCGTGTCGAGCAGGCCGATGAAGACCACGAGGACGGTCGCCTCGAGCAGCATCAGCCGGCGTGGCCGGACGAAGGGCAGGAGTCGGCGAAGGGTCATGGCATCACGAGTTCCAGCGAAGCTGCGCTTCAGACCGCCCAGCGGCTCCGGGCGGCCCCCGGGCGCTTCGCTGGAGCTTGTTGGCTGGCCCCGCGACGCGCGGGGCGACGACATCTTCCAGTGCCAACCGCGACCAACGGGCTGCCAAGACAGCTTCCAGGGCGGCGCGTGGAAACTTGCTTCAGTCTTCACGACTGCGGCCCTGGAAGACGTCGAGGGCCGCGCGGACGACCGCGCCCGCGTCGAAGGCTTCCAGGCAGTCGAAGCGCGCGCACGCTTCCTTGACGCATCGCTTCGGGCAGACCCACGGCGCGGTGGTGACGACGCGGGAGCGCACGCTCCACGGGCGCCAGCGCGAGACGAGATCCGACTTCACCGCGAAGATGGCCACCACCGGGACGCCGAGCGCCGCGGCGATGTGTCCGGGCCCAGCGTCCGGGCCCACCACCACCGCCATCCGGCCCAAGATCGCCGCCAGCGTGCGCAGGTTGGTCTCGCCCGCGATGGACGCGGCGCCCGGGCCGATGTCCTGCGACACGCGGTCGACAATTGGACGCTCGGCCGCCGATCCGGTCAGGACCACCTGGAAGCCCGCCTCGACCAGGCCGCGGCCCACACGGACGAACCCGGCAACCGGCCACCGATCGAAGGTCAGCCGCAGCCCCTTGCCGACGTGGAGGCTGCAAACCGGCCGGCCTGGATCGACGGCGCGCGCCGCCAGCCACTCCCCGGCCGCGCGGATCTCGGCATCCGACACGACCAGCCGCGGCCAGAGGCCATCGGTCGGACAGCCGAGCGCGCGCGCGTAGCCGAGCTGGATCTCCACGCAGTGGCGCGTGGTGTTGCGGCGCGCCGACTCGACGTCCACGCGGTGCGTGAACATCCAGCTGTAGGCGAGGCGCCGCGCCTGCCCCACACGCGTGCCGATGCCGGCCAGCCACGCGAGCGCCGCCTGCCGGCCAGTGCTCCACGGCAGCACCGCGACGTCGAAGCGCCCGCGCCGCAGCGCCCGCCACTCGGCGGGAAACCCGCTGCCGTCGACCATCAGCGGCTCGTCGAAACAGTCGCTCCCGTCAAAAAGCGGCCAGGCGTCCTGCCGCACCCACGCGGTGATGGTCGCGTCCGGCCACTGGCGCTTGAGGGCGAGCGCGATGGGCGACGACAGCAGGACGTCGCCAAGCCCGCCCTCGGTGTGGATGAGCAGGATGCGGCGTGTCACGGTCGTCCGAAACGGAAAACGGGGTCGGGAGTAATTACGGGAACGGCCGCCTGGCGATCACGATTCTGTAATTACTGGCGACCCCAAATGCTAAGCTTCGCCCCGGCAAGGCTGGAGCCCTGCCCTACCGGGGGCCGAAGCCTTGCCCCACCCGGGCCTACGCCGGGTTCTTCGCGAACCAATCCGCGTACAGCTCCGGGCGCCGGTCCCGGAGGAACAGCCTCTTCGCATGCGAGCGCGCGGTCTCGCCCAGCTCGATGTCCGCGTAGAGGATCGCGTCCTGCCCCTGCGGCGCGCGCGCGGTCACGACGCCGTCGAAGTCGCACACGAACGACTCGCCCGCGAAGGTCAGCGGGTCTTCCTTGCCAACGCGGTTGCACAGAGCCACGTAGTACCCGTTCTGGAACGCCGCCACGCGCATCTCGGCCTCGTACAGGCCCTCGGGCCACTCGCCCACCGCGCCCGCCTGCGGCACGACCACCAACTGCGCGCCGCCCAACGCCAGCGCGCGCATGTACTCCGGGTAGTGCCGATCGTAGCAGATGGCCACGCCGATGGGACCGACCCCCGTGTGGTAGACGGGCGCCCCAGTGTCGCCGGGCGTGTAGTACCCCTGCTCGTAGAAGCCCGGGGAGTCCGCGATGTGCACCATCCGCGTCGTCCCCAGCAGGCGGCCGTCGGCGTCGATGACAGGCGACGAGTCGAACGTCCGGCCCTCGGCATCCCGCTCGTAGAGGTTCAGGACGATGACAACGCCGTGCGCCTTCGCCTTGCGGGTGAAAGCCTCGGTGATGGGGCCAGGGACGGGTTCCGCCTGGCTGGCGTGGTCGGGCCTGGCGGGACACTGCGGGTAGAAGTGCTCGAAGGCCAGTTCCGCGAAACAGACCAGCCTGGCGCCTTCGGCGGCCGCCCGGTCGACGGCACACAGGCCGCGCTCGACGTTGGCCGCCTTGTCGACGGTCGTGTGCTGCTGAACGAGTGCGAGGCGCATGGGAGAATCCTCGAAATGGCGTGCTCCAGTCTACATCGCGCGGGCCCCTGCTATCATCGAGGGATTGCGCAATCGACCATGATCGACTTCCACGGCACCGGCCAGTTTCTGGATCCAACGCCGCGTTCCTGGAGTCCTACCAGGAGCGTGTGTGAGCAAGCGAGAACACGCTCCCAGGAAGGCACTGCCATGCAGACCGAGCTCAAGCAGGCGCCAGAGGCGCAGCCGAAGATCACTTACGCGACGATGAGCGCCGAGCGGATGGACGGCCTGCACCGCGAGCTGGATCAGGCGATCGCCGCTGCCGAGCGCGGCTTCGGGTCCAGTCATCCAATGTACATCAACGGCCGCGAGGTGCGGGCAGCGGCCGAGTTCGAGGACCGAAGCCCGATCGACACGCGCGTGCTGCTGGGCCGGTTCCAGAAGGGGACGCGCGAGGATGCCAGGGCGGCGATCGCTGCGGCCCGGACCGCGTTCGGGATGTGGAGCCGCGTGAGGTGGGAGGAGCGCGTCCACCAGGTGCGGCGCGTGGAACGGCACCTGCGCGAACGGCGGGCCGAACTGGCGGCTATCGTCGGGTGGGAGGCCGGCAAGAACCGGCTGGAGTGCCTCGGCGAGGTCGAGGAGGCGGCAGACTTCTTCGCCTACTACTGCGAGCAGATGGAGCTGCACGACGGGTACGTCCGCCCGATGGGGACGCCAGGCTCGCGTGAAGAGAGCCAGAGCGTGCTGCGCCCGTGGGGCGTCGTCGGCATCATCGCGCCGTTCAACTTCCCGGTCGCCCTGGCGGCGGGTCCCGCGGCGGCAGCGATGCTCGCCGGCAGCACCGTCGTCTTCAAGCCCGCCAGCGACACGCCGTACAGCGGCCTCAAGCTGACCGAGGTGATTGCGCAGGCGATGCCCCCTGGGGTGTTCAACTTCGTCACGGGCGGCGGCGGCACGATCGGCCAGGAGATCATCGACAACCCCGGCATCGACGCCGTCGTGTTCACCGGCTCGATGGATGTCGGGCTGCGCCTGCTGCGCGACAACGCCGCGCGCGGGATTCCGCGGCCGGTCATCATCGAGATGGGCGGCAAGAACCCGGCGCTCGTCATGCGGACGGCCGACCTCGACAAGGCCTCGGACGGCGTGATGCGCTCCTCGTTCGGCGCGCAGGGCCAGAAGTGCTCGGCGTGCTCGCGCGTCTACGTCGCGCGGGAGGTCCGCAACCGGTTCGTCGAGATGCTCGTCGAGAAGACGCGGAAGATCCGGATCGGTAATCCGCTGGAGCGCGACGTGTGGATGGGCCCCGTGATCAACCAGGGCGCCGTCGAGACCTACGAGCGGGCGATTGCGCTGGCGAAGAAGGACGGCGGGAGAATCCTCACCGGCGGCCGGCGGCTCACCGGCGGGATGTTCGATCACGGCTACTTCGTCGAGCCGACGGTCATCGACGGCCTCCCGGCGGATCACCTGCTCTTCCGCGAAGAGCTGTTCGTGCCGATCACGGTCGTCGCGCCCGTGGTATCGCTCGACGAGGCGATTGAGCTGGCGAACCGCACGGAGTACGGATTGACGGCTGGCATCTTCACCGAGGACAGCCACGAGGAGGAGGAGTTCTTCGATCGGATCGAGGCGGGCGTCGTCTACGCGAACCGGCGCGGCGGCGCGACGACGGGCGCGTGGCCGGGCCTGAATTCCTTTGGCGGCTGGAAGGCCAGCGGCTCCACCGGCCGCGGCACGGGCGGCCCGCACTACTTGCAGCAGTTCTTCCGCGAGCAGAGCCGCACGCGGGTGAGGGAGTAGGACAAGGGGCCGAGGGTCCGCCCTTCGACTTTGCGCAGGGCGCCGTGAGCTTGCCGACCGACGAAGGTCCGAGGGCCTGCCCGCCGTAGCCGCCCGCGTCGAATCCGGCGGCGGCGCGTGGCGAAGATCTTACCAGGACACCTGTAGCCCCGGGCCTTCAGGCCCGGGGTTGCCTGTCGTCTTGCCCCCGATCCGGCACCTGGACGATCATAGGGGCTGGACGGCGGGCGCCGCGCACGCCTCCGCCCGGGGGCACGCCGTGATCAGCGTCAACAACGAATCGATGACCCACCGCCATGGGATGACCGTCCAGGACATCCTCGACGAGCGGAAGTACATCTTCCGCATGCTGGCGGTGTCGGTGAACGGCCAGATCGTGGCGCGCAAGGATTACGGGAACACGCCGGTGCCCGATGGCGCCGAGGTGCAGGTCATCCACATGATCAGCGGCGGATGACGCCGGCCGGCGTGCGCCGGCCCGGGCCGGGGAGTCTCGCGAAGCGTCGCCTCGAACCTCCGAGCATGATTCGCATCGCGCTCATCTCCCTCCTCCTCGCCTTTGCGTGGCCACCGGCGTGCGACGCCGGCCAGGGCGCGCAGGCCAGTCAGGCCGACCAATCCCCAACCAGGCAGCGGCCCACCGCGCAGGCCGAAGCCGCCGGAACCATCAGCCCCGGGTTTGTCTCGATCGACCGCATCCGCAAGGGGCTTCGCGACAACCGGAGCCCGGGACCGGCGCTGGACCCGGTGCGCCTGCCGCCGCGCGCGCCGGGCGTCGCGAGCACGCCGATCTACCGGGTCGAGATCGTGGGTTACCGACCGACAACGTTCCAGGAATCGCTGCAAGCGGCCGTGGCCGACCGGTGGGCACCTGCGCGGCCGGGGTACCTCGATGGCGCACCGGGTCTGGTGAGGCCCGCCACCGCGCTGATCGGCGGCGGCGTCAGCGTGGATCCGATGAGCGTCGTGCGCGTGTTCCGGAAGTGGGCGCACAAGCAGGCGGCGGCGAAGGCGAAACGCGAGGTGGCCGAAGAACTCGACGCGCTGCTCAGGGCGCAGGCGGCCCTCGCGAAGAACGGCCCGTCGAAGTGATAGGATCCTTCCCTCGCCGCCCAACCGAACCGTGCGTGGCGCGGGATTCACGTTGACCCTTCGAAGGAGCCCAGTGCTGGCTGTCGGCACAGCAGATCGCCGTGTCGCGTGGAGGACCATCCCGCCGGGAGCGGTGCTCCTGCTCGCCGGCGTCGTCTTTCTGCTGCTGCGGGTGGGGCGGGCGCCTACCATCTACGACGAGGGCCTCATCCTCGCCGGCGCCGACCGGATTCTCCAGGGCGAGGTCCCCTACAGGGACTTCTGGAACACGCATCCACCCGCGCAGATCTGGCTCGTGGCGGGCCTCTTCCGGGCATTCGGCGAGTCGATGATGGTGCTGCGCGTCTACGACGCCGCGGTGAAGGTGTGCCTGGCACTGGCCGTGTTCGGCTGGGCAGCCCGGCTGGCACCGCGCGGGATGGCCGTGGCCGCGTTCGCGGTGGCCCTGGCGTGGCTCGAGTACTACGGGCTGTTCGGCTACACGGCGTTTCCTGCGCTCCTGCTCGGCCTCATGTCGCTCGCGCTGGTCGTGTCGGGTCTCGACACGACGCGGGCAGCCCGTGGCCGGTGGGCGATGTTCGGCGCGGGGCTTGTCGCGGGAGCCGGCTCGCTGTTCCGCCTGGACTTCGGCGCGTACACGGTGGCCGCATCCGCCACACTGATCGCGGTGGCACACGTCATCGGCAGCGACGCCCCGATGGGAGGCAGGCTGCGCCGCGCCGTCGGGTCGATGGCGATGTTCGCCGGAGGCGCGGTTGTCCCCACGCTCGCGGCGGTGCTGTCGCTCCTCGCCCAGAACGTCACCCTGTCCAGGTTCCTCGCCATCGTCGTCACGTACCCGCTGACGACGTTCGCCGAAGTTCGGCGGGTGCCGACGCCGGGCTTCTCGGCACGGGCGCTCGCCTACTACGTGCCAACCTGGGTGGGCGTGGCAGGGCTGGCGCGAGGGCTCCTGCTGATGCGGCGGCGGACACCCGGCGACGCGACGGCGTTCGCGTGGTGCGGGCTGTCGCTGCTGCTGCTCGCGACCTTGCCGCAAGCCCGGACTCGCGTGGATCTGACCCACCAGGCGCCGATCCTGTTGCCCAGCGTGGCGCTCGCCGTCGGCTTGTGGTACGGTTTCTGGCGGCGGGGAACGGCGTGTCGCGTGGCGGCGTATCTCCTCGTGCCCGTCCTGGCGCTGACGTACCTGGCCGTGCCAATTGGCGCCCGGCTGCGGGCCGATGCCCGTCCGGTCACCGCGAAGGCCGGCCACGGCTTGCCGCGGGCCGCCGGCATCGCGCTCGAGCCGGACCAGGTGGCTGCCGTCCGCGCCGTGCAGGGACTCACGGAACCCGGGGATTTCGTCTTCGTCGGCGCAGGGCGGCACGATCGGGTCTGGGGCAACGACGCGCTGTTCTGCTTCCTGGCCGGACGGCGATATCCAACCGCCTATCACAACCTGCTGCCGGGGGTGGCGACACGCGAGGACGTGCAGCGGGAGATAGTGTCGGATCTGCGCCGGCACGACACGCGCTGCGTGGTGCGGTGCACGCGGTTCGACGCCATGGCCGAGCCCAATGCCAGCAGTCGTCGGTCGGGGAGCCGGATCCTCGACGAGTACCTGCAACGCGAGTACACCCTGTCCGCCACCATGGGGGACTACGAGGTCTGGACGCGGTGATGAGACGTCGCTATCGAGGCAGCCGGGAAAGGGCGGCATGAAGGTCACCAACACAGCGCTGGGCATCCTGGGATCGCGGTTCCTGCGACGCCCGTTCTACGCGCGCGTCCACGTCACCTACCGGTGCAACTACCGGTGCCGCATGTGCGGTATCGACGGCATCCGGAAGCAGTTCGCGGAACTGGGACAGGACGCGTTCGACCGGGTGGCGCAGCAGTTGCGAATCCTCGGCGCGCGGCACGTCGTGATCACTGGCGGCGAACCCTTCCTGCGCAATGACCTGGCAGGCATTGTCGGCGCCTTCGCCCGAAGGAAATTCTCGGTCCGAGTCCAGACCAACGGGGGGCCACACGTGACGCGCGAGCGACTGGCCGAGGTTGCCCGGGCGGGCGCCGCCGATCTGAGCGTGTCGGTGGACACGCTGGACGGCGCGCTGCAGGACCGCATCTCCGGGGGGCGCGGCACGCTGGACCACGCGCTGCGGACGCTGGCCCTGGCGCTCGAGTTGATGCCGCGCGGCATGTCGCTGGCCAACATCGTGGCCTCGCCGCACAACTTCACGGAGCTGCCCGCCCTGGTCCGCCATTTCGGCGCCAGTGGCATCTACTCCTACATCACGCCGGCCGTCGTGATCACCGGCGCGGCGCCGGCGGGCGGCGACTACCTGTTCAGGGGCCAGGACGACAGCTTCGGGTTCGCGGGGATCTCGCCGGGCAATCGCGACGGCGTCATCGACGAACTCGTCGCGCTCCGCCGCCAGGGCTGGGGGCTGACGAACTCCACGCGCCACCTGCGGGATTTCCAGCGCTTTCTCGCGACGGGCCGCAGCGCCTGGACGTGCGCGTCGGGAACGTTCGCGCTCGACGTGCGGCCGGACGGCAGCGTCTCGGCGTGCAAGGAAAAGCCGCCGCTCGGCCACATCCTGGATCCGTCGTTCGCCGAGTCCTACCGCAGCGGCGCCTTCCGACGACAGGCCGACGCGCAGGCCGCCTCGTGCAGCGGGTGCTTCTACGGCGAGTACCGCGAACCGTCGTACGCGATCCGCGACGGCGCGGTGCTGCGCGAGTGGATCGTCGACTGGCTGCGCACGTTCCGGAAAGGGATGGGCTGGAAGCACAGTTCGGCGTTCCGGTCGCAGCGCCGCACGTCGGAAGCCATCGAATCCAACGAGTAGGCGATCATGACCTTCCGGCCCGGCCGGGAGCGCAAGACGGGGAGAACCGGGTCGGGAGCACTTAGTGGTCCAATTCCTAATTACGCCGGCATTGGGCCGACGACGCGTCCCGCTGGGCTGCGGTGCTCCCGACCTCCTTCTCAGCCCTGCCGTTCGGTGATGGCGATGCCGCGGCGGCGGCACTCCTCCACCACGGTGCGGCCCGACAATGCCAGTTCCACAGGAACCACGCCGCGCGCGGTGCGGCCGTTCACGGCCGCGATCAGCATGATCGCTGCGTGCCAGCCGGTGAGGCGCTGCATCGCCGTGAAGCCGGTGGCCTTGTCGTAGCGATCGATCAAGTCGACGGTGGCCGACGCGGGCTGCCCGTTGGTCTCGCCGATGCACGCGACGCGCATCACGCACACGTCCCGGATCAGGTCGCGGCCGATCCTCGGCTGCAGCAGCGCGTGCAAGACCTCGCGCGGCGCCACGCGGGATCCGTTCACCCGGATCGGATCGAGGCCCAGCATGCCGAGGTCCGAGAACGCCTTGAACTGCGCGCAGTGGCCCGGATATCGCAGCGTCTTGTTCTCGAGGCGCTGCAGCGTGCCCTCGAACGTCCACGGTGACGTGGAGAGACCGCCGGAGGTGACGAAGGCCTTGAGTCGGCCGATGGGCGGCTCGAAGTCGAGGACTTCGAGATCCGAGAAGCACGCGACCGGCACCAGGCGACCGTCGCGCAGGAACGTCGCGTCGCCGTCGTACTCGTTGGTCAGCCCGCCCATGGCGAACGTGGACTCGTAGTTCCACGGCGGCTGCGGGTCCTGCGGCAGGCCGCCGTCCCAGATGCGCACCGCGCGCGGTTTCTCCAGGAGCGACATCACGCAGGTGGCCAGCGACACGTTGAGGCCAGGGCCCATGCCGCCGTCGGGCACGACGGTCACCCCGGCGGCGGCCGCCTCGTCGCTGCAGGCGCGCTGCTGCCACACGACGCCGGTGTGGCCGCCGAAATCGGTCAGGTGGAGTGGACCTTCTGCTCGATGGCCAGCCGTGTCACGGCCAGGTTGGCGGTGTAGTGCACCCCGCTGATCGCGCCGTCGGCGCCTTTCAAGACCGTGCCGACCGCGCGCGTATCAAACACGTCGAGCATCTGTGCGTGGGCCACCGGCCGGCCCAGCAGCGTGTTCAGCTTCGCAGCCGCGGACGCAGCCACGTCCAGGTGGAGGTCGCACAGCAGGATGTCATCGGCCTCGCCGAACCGGCCGAGATCGTAGGCGGCGGCCACACCCTGGCGGCCAGCGCCGAGCAACACGTATCGGTAACTCATGACAGACTCCATGCAGAACGCGGTCAGGCGACACCAGGACGCGCGCGAAATCAGGATGGCCGGCGAGACGCCGGTCCCACGCGATCGCTGCTGTGGGACCGGCGTCTCGCCGGTCATTCAGGACTACTGGTGATTCGTGCCGGAGAAGGGGCCTAGGACAGATTCCAGGGCGGTGCGTGAAAACTTGCTTCAATGGTCACGACTGCGCCCTGGAAGATGTCTACAGCCCCGCGCTGCGGGATTGGCAGCCGATCAGGAGTGTGTGCAGGGCGAGGTGCGCGGACCTGCGGGACATGAATCGACGATAACACACCCCGGCGTTGACAGTCACGGCCGCCCGGCCCTACGATGCGGCTCGGGTATCTTTCGTGAAACGTGACACCTGCCTGATGCTCGTTGCCCTGGCCGCCACGTGCGGCCTGGTCGCTGCGTGCGGCGGCAGCAGCACGCCGACCACCCCGAGCACGCCGGGCACGACGCCCACGGTGAACGCGTGCGGCGTCGTCGGCGGTGCCTCGACGGCGGGGCTGGCCATCCTCAACGGCTCCACCTGCAACTCGGCGAATTCCCCGGTGGTCCTGCTGGTGCTGCGCGACAGCAGCGGCGCGTCGATCGGCACCTGCTCGGGCACCGTGATTGCGAAACGCGCGGTGCTGACCGCGGCGCACTGCCTCAAGAGCCCGGCGGCGGCGGTCACGATGTCGTTCGGCACGACGGTGGCGATCCACTCCACGTCGTTCACGTCGCATCCTGCGTACCGCGGCGACACGGACCCGACGTCGATCGATATCGGCGTGGTGTTCGGCGACGCCGACTTCCCGCAGACGCCCGCGACGCTGCTCGTCAGCCGCAACGCGGTGTCCGGCGAACCGGCGGTCATCGCGGGATGGGGCCTGCCCACCACGCAACAACTCAACGCGGCGACGACGACCATCACCAGCGTGACCGCACTGGCGCTGCAGACGACCAGCGGCGTGTGCTACGGGGATTCGGGCGGGCCGATCCTGCTCTCGCAGGGCGGCGTGTGGGCGGTGGCCGGCGTGACGTCCGCGTTCAACGGCAACTCGTGCAGCACCGGCACGAACATCTTCGTGAACCTCGCCAACGCCAGCGCGAACTCGTTCGTCTTCGGCCTGGTGCCAACCGCCGCCCCCGGCAAGTAGCGCCACAAATGGGGTCGGGAGTAGTTTGCTGCGATGACAGAACCGTCATACAGATTGGTAATCCGGGCTAATTACTCCCGACCCCATTTCTACTCGTGGCGCAGGGCGACGAGCGGGTCCACGCGGGCGGCGCGCAGCGCCGGGACGACGCCGGCGAGCGCGGCGACGATGGCGACCACCAGCACGGACACCGCGATCGTACCCGGGTCGAACGTCGCGACGCCGTAGAGCGCGCCCTGCACGAAACGGCCGCAGATGAGCGCCGCCGGCACCCCGACCGCCACCCCGATCGTCACCAACGCCATCGTCTCCCCGAGCACCGAGCCGAGAATGCGGCCCTGCGCCGCGCCCAGCGCCATCCGGATGCCGATCTCGTGGGTGCGCCGCGCGATGGCGTAGGCCAGGACGCCGTAGAGGCCGATGGCTGCCAGCGCCAGCGCGATGACGCTGAAGAAGGCGGCCACCTGCGCGATCATCCGCTCGGTGGTCATCGTCCGGTCCAGCAGGCCGTCCAGCGTCCCCGCCCTCGCGATCGTCAGCGCGCCGTTGACGTCCAGGATCTTCCGGCGCACGGCAGGGAGCAGGCTGCCGGCGTCCGAGGCGGTGCGGATGATGTAGTAGATCGATGGCGGCGGGTCGCCGAGCGGCTGGAACACGGGCACGTAGAACCGGCGCGGGATGGTGCCGCGCAGGCGGTGATCGCGGGCGTCGCGCGCCACGCCCACGATCTCGAACGTCGCGCGCGTATCGGGGAACTCGTCGGTGACGTGCTTGCCGAGCGGGTTGTCCTGGCCGAAGTAGAACTTCGCGAACCCCTCGTTCACCACGCACACCCGGGCGGCTCCGCCGACGTCCTGCGGCCCGAACTCGCGGCCGAGCATCACCGGAATGCCCATCGACGAAAAGTAGCCGGGGCCGATCTGGTCGAACGCCGACGCCCGGTCCTCCTCCTTGTCGGAGTGGTATCCCTCGACGGTGATCTGGTCGCCGGATTCGGTGCCGCTGAACAGGCCGTTCTCCGAGACCGTGACGGCGCGGACACCGGGCAGCGTCTTCACCTCGCCGAGCAGGCGCTGGTAGAGCGCCGGGCGCGTCGCGGCGGTGAACCCGGCGGCCAGGGGATCGATGCGCAGGACGAGCAGGTTGTCGCGCGCATAGCCGAGATCGACGGCCTGCAGGTTGCGCAGCGTGCGCACGAACAGGCCGGCGCCCACGAGCAGCATCAGCGACACGGCCACCTGCACGACGACGAGCGTCTTGCCGATGGTGAGGCGACGGCTTGAACCGCTGAGGCCGCGCGCGTGCTCCTTGAGCGTGCCGTTGACGTCCACCCTGGTGCCCCGCACGGCAGGCGCCAGGCCGAACACCAGCCCCGTCAGCACCGACAGCGCGGCGGTGAACGCCAGGACGCGGATGTCGAGGCCCACGTCGAGCGGGATCGCCGAGGTCTGGCCTGCCGACGCGACCCGCACCAGCAGGTGGGCGGTCCAGTTGGCGAAGAGCACGCCCGCGGTGCCGCCGAGGACGGCCAGCACCAGGCTCTCGGTGAGCAACTGGCGCACCAGCCGCAGCCGGCCCGCGCCGAGCGCGACGCGAATGCCCACCTCCTTCTGCCGCCCGGTCGCCCTCGCCAGCAGCAGGTTGGCCACATTGGCGCACGCGATGAGCAGGACCAGGCCGACGATCGCCATGAGGACGACGAGCGGCTCGGCGAAGCGCTCGCGCAGGATGGACGCACCGCGCCCGCCGGGCTGCACGAGCACCTTCTGGTCCGTGACATCGCGGCGGCGTCCTGGATCGGTGATGGTGCCGAGCTGCTGCTCGACGTACTGCCTGAAGACGACGTCCACGTTCGCCTGGGCGTGGGCGAGGGTGACGCCCGGCTTGAGCCGGGCGCCCACGTGCAGCCACATCACCTTCTCGGCGTGCTTCGGATCGTCACGCAGCCAGTAGCGGCCGGGCTTGAGCTGCGGCTGCATCATCATCGGCACGTACAGCTCGGGCGAGAGGCCGACCGTTTCGCTGTGGAAGCCCGGCGGCAGCACGCCGACGATCGTGAACGGCGACCGGTTGACGGCGATCGCGCGGCCGACGACCGCGCGATCGCCGCCGAACCGCCGCTGCCAGAAGTCGTGGGTCAGCAGCGCGTACGCCGCACCGCCCGGCGATGCGTCGTCGGCAGCGGTGAAGGCCAGGCCGACCACGGGCCGCACGCCGAGCACCTCGAAGTAGCGGCCGGAGACCAGCTCGGCGCGCACCTCTTCGGCCCCGTCGCTGCCGACGCGCAGGTCCACGCGTGCGGGGTTGCTCTCGGCGGCGAACAGGCCCGAGAAGGCGTCCGCGCGATCGCGTAGATACTCGAATTCCTCGTAGGTGAACAGCGACCGCACGCCCGACTGCATCCCGATGGACACGCCCGACGAGGCGGGATCGGAGAGCAGGACGAGCCGGTCGGGATCCTCGACGGGCAGGGAGCGGAGGAGGATGGCGTCGATCAGGCTGAAGATGGCGGTATTGGCGCCGATGCCGAACGCGAGCGAGAGCACGGCCGTGCAGGCGAACCCGGGGTTGAGGCGAAGCGCGCGAAGCGCGTAGCGGACGTCCTCGAGCAGGCCTCTTGCCATGTGTCTCCTTCGCAGCCGCAGGCCAAGGTCGCCCGCACGGCTATGATACCTTCCGCCGGCCCAACGACGGGCCATGCCGGCGGAATTCAGAATTGCCAATTCAGAATTCGCCGGTCACAATTGCTTTTTGAATTTTGAATTCTGAATTTCCAATTCCGCAAGCTTCATGAACCACCTGCCGGCGCTCATCGGCTTGCGGTACCGCCTCATCTGGGCGCAGGCGCGGTCGCGCTCGGGCAAGCTGGCTCTGTTCGGCGTCGGCGCGCTGTTCGCGGTGCTCGCCGCGGTGGTGCTGGGGCTCGGCGGCTACGGGGTCGCGGCGGTCGCCATCCGCATGCACCGGGTGGAGTTCATCACGCGCTCCGTGTTCGGCGCGGTCTTCGTCCTCGCCATCGTCGCCGCGGCGACGCTCGGCCTCGGCGTAAGCGCCGCGTTCTCGGACGCGACGCTGCGCCGCTATCCGCTGACGCGGCGCGGGCGGTTCCTGGTGCGGCACCTGGCTGGCCTGCTCGACCCGCTGTGGATCCTCGTCCTGGTGCTCGATCTCGGCGTGGCCGCGGGGCTCGCCGCGCTGGGCGTGACGACGTGGACGCTCGCCGTCCCCGTGGCGGTACTCCTCGCACTCAGCAACTACACGGCGGCGTGCGTGCTGGTGGACCTCATGGATCGCCTGGCCCGCAGCCCGACGGGACGCCTGGCGCTGTTCGCGCTTGGACTGGCGCTGCTCGGCGTGTCGCCGGTCGCGCCCCGCCACGGCCCGGGCGGTCGCGGCGCGCCTGGAACGGCGTTTCCTGTGCTGTGGTTCACGCCTCCCGCCGCGGCCGCAGCCGCGGTGGCGGGCACGACGCCGGGACGATCGCTGGTCGGCGGCCTGTACCTCGCGGGATGGTTCGCCTGCCTGCTCGCGGTGCTCCTCGTCCTCGAACGGCGGCCGATCCGCTCGCGTACCGTGCCCGAGGCGGTCGCGACGTGGAACGACGCCAGCGACCGGGTGGCGGCGCTGTTCGGCCCGTCGCTCGGCCCGCTCCTCGCCAAGATGATCCGGTACTACACGCGCAGCCAGCACGTCCGCTGGAACTACCCGGTGACGCTGCCAGGCCTCGCCACGGTGACGCTGATGGCGGCGAGGGCGTCGGGGCGGACGGAGGATCCGATGGCCGTGTTCTTCGCGCTCCTCGGCGGCATCGCCGCGCTGGGCTTCTGCGCCAACGGCGCGCTGTCGCTGAACGTGTTCGGCTTCGACGGCGCGGGCTTCCGCCGCTACTTCATGCTGCCCGCGCCGCCGCGCCTGGCGCTGCTCGCCGCCGGCCTGGTGGCCCTCGCGCCGGCCGCGTCGCTCGTGCCCGTGGTGATCCTGGCGTGGCTCGCGTTGGCGCCGATCCCGACCGACGCGCGCATGCTCGCGATGCTTCTCTCCAGCGCGCTGGCGGGGTTGTTCCTCTACCAGTCGCTCGGATTGTGGGCGAGCGTGCTCGCGCCGCGGCCGATTCCGTTCGCCGGACGCTGGGGCAACCGCCTGTCGCTGCCCGCCGGCCTGGTGCTGATGACCGGCGTGTGCGCGTTCCTCGGGCTGCCGTACGCCGGGGTCGCCTTCGGCGCCGGGTTGATGCGCGCCTGGTGGCTGCTGCCGCTGGCGGCGCTGGCGGGCGCGGCTGTGTTCGCGCTGACGGTGCGCGCGGGCGGGGCGGTGCTCAACGCGCGCCGCGAGCAGATGCTGGCGGTCATCGAGAGCAAGGCCTGATGCCCCACGCCGTCGAACTCACGCACCTGCGCAAACGCTACGGGAAGGTCCTGGCCGTCGAGGACCTCTCGCTTTGCGTGCCCGCCGGTTGCTTCTTCGGGTTCCTCGGGCCCAACGGCTCGGGCAAGAGCACGACGATCGGGTGCGTCACCGGGCTGTTGGAGGCGACCAGCGGGGAGATGCGCCTGCTGGGCGAGCGGGTCACGCCGGACGCGGTGGCGTTGAAACGGCGGATCGGCGTCATGCCCGAGACGCTCGGCCTGTTCGACGCCCTCTACGCGCACGAGTTCCTCGCGTTCCAGGCGCGCATGTTCGGTCTGGACGAACCGACGGCCAGGCAGCGCGTCACCGAACTGCTCGAGGCGATGGACCTCGGCCGCGAGGGTCGCAAACCGCTTGGCGAGTTCAGCGCCGGGATGCGCAAGCGTGTGGCGTTCGCCGCCGCCATCGTGCACACGCCGGAGATCCTCTTCCTCGACGAGCCGTTCGAATCCATCGATCCGTCTGGCGTCGCGCTCATGAAGCGGTGGCTGCGCCAGGTCACGTCGCAGGGTCGCACGGTGTTCATGACGAGCCACGTCCTCGAGACGGTGGAACGGGTGTGCGACCGGGTGGCGATCATTACCAAGCCGGGACGCCTGGTGTGGGAGGGCGACATCACGCCGCTGGCCGCCGACCGGCCGATTCTCCTCGACGATTGCGAGTTCACCACGCTCGAGGCGCTCTTCCTGCACGCCGCCGGCGGTCGCGACCCCGCGAGCCTCGACTGGATCTAGACATCTTCCAGGGCCGGAGGCGTGACGATTGACGCACGTTTCACGCGACCGCCCTGGAATCTGTCTTAGCAGACCGAGCAGACTTTCACCCCGGCCTGCTAGGCTTCTTCGGGGCTTGACGCTCGAACCGACGGTGAGCCAGTTGGACACGCTCAAGGTCCTGGGGTCAGGTCGTGTCACACGTGAACCAGCCGCCGACTGACGACCTGCCCTCACTGTGCCCGCTGTGCGGCGACGGATCGCCGATGCCGTTCGTGGACGACAAGCATCGTCCCTACTGGCGATGCCCGCGGTGCGCCCTGGTCTTCGTGCCCGCCGCGTTCCATGTGAGCGCGGCGGCGGAGAGGGCGTGCTACGACCAGCATCAGAACGACCCGGACGATCCGCGCTACGTGCAGTTCCTCCTGCGACTGGCGGACCCGCTGCTCGGGCGCGTGCCCGCGGGCGCCGAAGGCCTGGACTTCGGCAGCGGCCCCGCCCCCGTGCTCGCGGCGCTGCTGACCTCGCGCGGCCGACCCACATCCTGCTACGACCCGCACTACGCGCCGGACGCCTCGGTGTGGACGCGCACGTGGGACTTCATCACGGCGTGCGAGGTCGTGGAACACCTCGCCAACCCGCGCGCGGAGTTCGATCGGCTGTTCCGGGTCCTGCGGCCGGGCGGCTGGCTGGGCGTCATGACCAAGGCGCCGCCCGACGCCGACGCGTTCCTCGCGTGGCGCTACCGCCGCGAGGCCACGCACGTGGCGTTCTACAGCCGCCGGACGCTGCTCGTCATCGCCGAGATGTGGGGTGCCGGCGCCGAGTTCCCGGCGGAGGATGTCGTGATGTTCCGAGGTGGACGGTCACCGCGCGCCGGAGTCTAGAATGGCGAATTCAGAATTGGGCCTGTCGGAATTCGCCATTCGCCTTTGAATTCTGAATTCCCCAATTCTCCCCTAATTCTCAATTCCTGCCGGCCCCGCCGGCAGGAGCGCCGGCAGGTCCGCCGGCGTCGCGGCCAGCGCGTCGGCGCCGGCGCGCTCCAGATCCTCGCGAGTGGACGGCCCCCACAGCGCGCCGATGGTCTTCATGCCCGCGGCGTGGCCGGCCGCCATGTCGTGAATGCTGTCGCCCACGTAGGCCGTACGCGCCGGCGCCAGGCCCGCGCGCGAGGCCGCCAGGAGGAGCGGCTCTGGGTCCGGCTTGTGGCGCGCGGTGTCGTCGTGGAACACGCACACCGAGAGGAACTCGCCGAGCCCGTACCGCTCGTACGACATTCGCGCCGCCCATTCCACCTTGCTCGTGACGAGCCCGAGCGCCAGGCCGCGCGCGCGCAGCGCGTCGAGCGATTCGCGCATGCCCTCGTAGGGCTCGATCAGGTGCTCGAGGTGCTCCCGCTGGAACGCGCGATACGTGGCGAGCATCTGTCGCGAGAGGCCATCCGGATCGGCGGCGCCCGCCGCCACCGCGTAGTCGCGCAGGATGTCGTCCAGCGAGCGGCCCAGGTTGCTCACGATCACCCGCCGCTCCACGTGAAACCCTGGCAGGTGAATGGAGAGCGTGTGCGCGTAGCACGTGAAGATGAGCGGGATCGTGTTGACCAGCGTCCCATCCAGATCGAAGAGCACCCCGTCGATGTCGTTCAGCATGGGGCCCCGTGCGGGCGTTGAATGTGGGATGTGGGATATCGGATGTGGGGGCCCGACATTCGACATACGACATTCCATGTTCGACACTACAGGTTCTTTCTCAGGAAGCCGATCAGCACCGCCGCGTCCGCGTACTTGAACGGCGCAACGCCGACGCTGTAGTGCCCGCACGGCAGCACCGCCACGCGAGGCGTGAGGCCGCGCGCCCGGAATGCCTCCACCAGTTGCCGCGACAGGCGCACCGGGAACGTGAGGTCGTAGCGCGCGTAGACGAGCAGCGTCCGCTTGTCGCGGGCGCGTTCGATGTGCGCGAACGGGCTGATGGACAACCACAGCGTGCGCAGCGTCTCGAGGTCGATGTGGCCGTCGAGCCCCGCGCGCACCTGCGCGGTGGACAGGCCTTCCCAGATCACGTCGGCGAAGAACGGCGAGATGTGGTTGAGCGCCTGCGCCCGGATGAGCGGCTCGTGCGTCGCCGTGAGCATCGCCAGGCACGATCCCAGGCTCGTGCCGAGGATGCCGACGCGATCGTAGCCACATCCGGCCAGCCACTGCGCCGCGCGGCGCGCGTCCAGCACCGCCTGCCGGCACACCTGCAGCGTCCGCGCCACGTTCGGGCTGACGATGTAGTCCGCCCGCGTCAGTTCGGGCGGCATCCGCCGATCGTGGTACGGCAGGCTCAGCCGCAGGGCGCTGAGGCCGAACCGCGCCATCAGCCGGCACAACGCCACGTGGCCCCCGGCGTCTGCGTTCCACTGCGGCAGCACCACCACCGCGCGCTTCGGCGCGCCGGCCCGGGTCCGTGCGGGGAAGTACCGCGCGTAGACCGTGTTGTTCTCCGGGTGCGGCGTCTCAATCGCGCTGGGGAAGACGAGGGTGCGCTCGGCCGAACCGGGCGCCGGGCCCGGCGACCTTTCCTCAACCCGGTAATCGGAGGTCGGCGGCGTGGCAAAGAACGTCTCGGAATCGGCCAGCGCGCCCCGTGCCCATGCCGTGACGACGCGAGCCGGATCGGCCACGGCGCCATCCGGGGCCGTCGTCGCGGCCCGCTCGCGCGGCGGAATCCACTCGACGCCCCACTCGAACGGACGGACGACCCGGTTGTTGTCGACCAGGGCGAAACGGCGTTCCCAGCGATGAAAGAAATGTCGCAGCATGTGTTCGGCCAGGAGCCCGTCCGAATAATCCCAGACGGGCTCCTGGTAGTCGCGCTTCGCGCGGGATTCCCTGAGGATTCTACGGCCCCTGCCGGCGCAGCCGGCACGACCATGAGCGTGTCGGGCATGGCTCGAACACGCTCCTGAACTGAAGCCTTGCCCTACCGGTGTCAGGGACTTTCGGACCGCTCCCCTACCTCCTCGCCTCCAACGCACGCCCGTCGCGCACCTCGCGCGCGGCGTCCTGCGGGCGCCCCAGGCGGTTGTAGAGGTCGGCCAGCACGAAGTGGGCGAGCGGCGCCTGCGATCCCCGCGGTGAGACGTCGAGAGATTTGCGCGCCATCTTCACCGCTTCCTGGAAGTTCGTCCCGGCGTCCAGGTACGCCTTGGCAAGGAATGTGTTGGCCTCCGGCCCATCGGGGTTGATCTCTACGGCCTTCTTCAGCCACGCCACGTGTTCCTGGCGGTTCCCCAGGCGCTCGTACAACCGTGCCAGATTGAACGCGGCCCGGTAGGCATCCGGGTGAATCTCCAGTTCCTTCCGGTACTCGGATTCGGCCGTGCGCGGGTCGTTGCGTTCCTCGGCGATGAGCGCCAGGTTGTAGTGCGCCAGCCGGACGTCGCTCTTCTGCGCCAGCGCGGCGCGGACCTCGCGCTCGGCGGTCACGAGATCCCCGCGCCGGAACGCGATGACGCCCAGCGCGTTGCGCGCAGCGGCCACGCGCGGATCGATCTCGAGCGCCTGCGTGAAGTTCTGCTCGGCGCGCGCCACGTCGCCCTTGTCGAGGTAGATCTCGCCCGCCTGGTAGCGCACGTGCGCGTTCTTCGGGTCAATCGTGAGGTAGTGCTCGTAGCCCGCCAGCGCCGCCTCGTCATCGCCGAGGCGCTGGTAGCAGTTGGCCATGTTGATGACCGGCAGGTCGTAATCGGGCTTCAACTGCAGCGCCTTCTTGAAGTACTCGATCGCCTCCTTCCAGCGGTGCTCGCGCTGGTAGGCGTTGCCCAGGCTGAACCAGGCGTCGATGACGTTCGGATCCTCGGCGATGACCTTCCTGTAGTTCGCCACCACCCGCTCGAACGACTCCTTGTCCTTGGAGCCCTCGCGCGCGTCGGTCATCAGGTTGAACAGGTGGATCTTGTCCTTCGGATCGGCCCGGTCGGTGCGCGGCCCGGTAGTGGTCGCCACGAAGGAACCGACGTAGCCGAGCGCGGCCAGGCGGGCGCGCGATTCGGGATCGACTTCCGGGGCGGGCTTCGTCGCGCTCTCGGCGCCGGCTTCTTTCTCCTGCTGCCGCAGCTTCGCGATCATGCTGTCGGCCAGCGCCCGCCGCTCGGTGTAGAGGTTGCGGTCCTCGTGCGGATCGCGCTCGAGGTCGTACAACTCCGGCCGCGGCGCGTCGACGGCCTTGTAGCGTCCCACGCGCCACGCGCGCAGCTCGCTCCAGCCGAAGTGGTGCAGCGGGTAGAGGCCCTCGGCGTACCCCTCGAGATCGAGCGTCTGCGTCGCCCCCACCATCAGCGGCGCCAGGCTCACGCCGGCAATGGCCTTCGGCAACGGGATGCCCATGAGATCCAGGACCGTCGGCAGCAGGTCCACCGAGCGCACCGGATCGGCGATGCGCCGGCCGTGCATCCGCTCGTAGGGCGCCCGGATGACGAACGGCACGCGGGTGCTGCTCTCGTAGATGAAGAAACCGTGCGTCCCCTCGCCGTGCTGGTTCAGCCCCTCGCCGTGATCGCCCATCACCGCGACGATGGTCCGCTCCAGCAGGTTGTTCTGCTCGAGGAACGCGACGACGCGGGCGATCTGCGAGTCCATGAACGCGATCTCGCCGTTGTAGGGATGCCCGTCGTAACGCGTCTTGAACGGCTCGGGCGGCTCGTAGGGCGTGTGGGGATCGTAGAAGTGCAACCAGGCGAAGAACCGCTGCCCCTTCACCTTCTCGAGCCACGGCAGCGCGCGGTCCACCACCTCGTTGCCCGGCCGCTGCACGTCGCCGAGGCCGAACCCTTTCAGCTTCGACAGGTCGAAGTCGTCCACGTAGGTGTCGAAGCCCTGGTTGAGGCCCCACTTCCCGTCGAGGACGTAGGCGCCGACGACGGCGCCGGTGCGCAGCCCGCGCGATTTGAGCATCGAGGCGAGCGTGGGCTGCTGCGGCGACAGGAAGAAGCCGCCGTTGTCGCGCACACCGTGCTCGGGCGGGAAACGGCTCGTGAAGATGCTGCAGTGCGCCGGCAGCGTCAGCGGCGCCGTCGCCATCGTCTGCTCGAACAGCACGCCCTCGCGCGCCAGGCGGTCGATCGTCGGCGTCTCGATGTTCTCGTAGCCATATGCGCCGATGCGATCGGCACGCGTCGTGTCGAGCGTGATGACGACAAGATTGAGGTCCATTGGCGCCGCGCCGGCCGTCGGGCGGCCCAGGTCGAGGCCGCCGGCGCTGCGCGCCGGCCGGGACGCCAGCCACCACCACGCGGTGAGCGCGCCGAAGGCGACCACGACGCCGGCGGCGACCAGCGGCAGGAGGCGCGTGTGCCGCCGGGGCGAGACGCGAGGCGGGGGAGATGACGGGGTGACCGACGGCGTCCGGGGGCGGTTCCTGCGACTGGCCATGACTTGTCATGCTCTCCGATCGGCGCAAGCAGCGTCAACAAGCAGTTGTCCAGGCGAGGGGATGGTCTCCGGATATCTGGAAAACCGGATCCGTCTCTCTGGATCGCCGCGTCAAGGCGCCGGGCACCGTGGGGCCGTCATCTTTCTCTGTCAACAAGTTAGCGGGAGGTTTCTGGCACTTGACCCGCCTGTAGGGTTGGCACCGTGTTTGGAGGTATACTCCCGCTTTCAGTGCCCGGCTACCGCGCCCCTGTTGTTTCCCGTGGTTGTGGTCCGTCCCGCCCCCAAGGGAGGAGATGAACATCGTGAACTGTCAAGGAGGCACGTGGCGTCTGGCGTTCCGCGTGCTCGCGCTGTTGCTGGCTCTGGCCATCGTGCCGCTGCCGGCCTTCGCGCAGCAGCCGACCAACCAGCCGACCGCCAAACCCGGCATCCGGGCGTCGATCGCAAAAGCGGTGACGTCTGCGCGAGTGGCCCCGTCCAAGGGCCAGTCGCAGGCTCCGACTGACGGCAAGGCCCAGCTCGGCTCAGGGTCGTTCTTCAAGAAGCCCGCCGGCCTGCTCGTGATCGCGCTGGTCGGGGCGGGAACGGCCTACGCGCTCTACTCCGCCAGTCACGATCGCATCCACTCGACGATCCCCAACGGGCTCAAGTAGGCAAGGAGGCATGATTATGAAACGACTCTTCGTGTTGAGCCTCCTTGTCGCGTTCGTGGCTCTTGCCGGTGTTGCCGGGGCGCAGTCGCTTACTGGCACCATCTCGGGCAGGGTCGTGGACCAACAGGGAGGCGTACTGCCGGGCGTCACCGTGACGCTGACGGGCCGGACCGGGTTGCAGACCCAGGTGACCGACGCCAAGGGCGAGTTCCGGTTCATCGGGCTCGCGCCTGGCACCTATGCCGTCAAGACGGAGCTCCAGGGCTTCCGTCCCAAGGAGCAGCAGAACCTCGACATCACGATGGGCAAGACGATCGAGCTGCCAATCTCGATGGCGGTGGGCGGCCTGACCGAGACGGTTGACGTCGTGGCGAACGCAATCACGATCGACACCATGTCGACCAAGACCGACACCAACATGTCGCAGGATCTGCTGTTCAGCATGCCGATGTCGCACAACAACCCGGCCGTGAACATCCTGCAGTACTCGCCCGGCGTGAACGACGGGTCCGCGTTCGGCGGCTCGGCGTCGTCGGGCAACAGCCTGATGCTCGACGGCGTGGACACGCGCGACCCGGAGGGCGGCACCGCGTGGACGTTCTACAACTACAACATCATCCAGGAAGTGCAGGTGGGCGGCCTCGGCCAGCCGGCCGAGCTGGGCGGCTTCACCGGCGCGGTGGTGAACACGATCACCAAGTCCGGCGGCAACCGCTTCTCGAGCCTGGCCGAGTGGCGGTACTCGAACGACAGCCTGGGCGGCAACAACCTGTCGTCCGCCCTGCTCGCCCGGAACGCGGCGCTCTTCCCCGCCACGGTGGTCAACTACAACGACTACACTGTGCAGTTGGGCGGGCCGCTCCAGAAGGACAGGATCTTCTTCTTCGCCAGCATCCAGCGGTACAAGATCGAGCAGCACGTCAGCCGGCCGCTGCGCTCGGAGGTGAGCCCGCGTTTCAACCTCAAGTTCACCTTCCAGCCGAGCCCGAACGACAGCATCGTCGGGTCGCTGCAGTACGACCAGTACAACCAGCAGGGCCGCACGGCGCTGATCCCCGGCTACGCGGTGGCGAACAACAACCAGACGATCGACCAGGATTCGCCGGAGTACATCTACAACGCCCAGTACCGCAAGGTGTTCAATTCCTCGACGTTCCTCGAGGCGAAGTACATGGGGTGGTGGGGATACTACTACCTGAACCCCGTGACGGACGCCGCGATGCACTACGACGGTGACAGCAACGCCTACTCCGGCGGCGCGGGGTACACGTACCTGGCCGATCGGACGCGCAACCAGGTGAACGTGTCGCTGTCGAAGTACGCGAGCATGGGCGGGCAGCACAACTTCAAGTTCGGGGTGGAAATCGAGCGCAGCACCATCCGCGACCGGTTCCAGTACTCGGGCGTGTCCGCGTCGGCGCCGACCGGCGTTTACTTCTACGACTACGGCGGTCCCTACATGGCGTACGGCTACAAGTACGACCTGAAGGGCAAGAACCAGCGCGAGTCGTTCTACGCGCAGGACCAGTGGAAGCTCGGCCGGGTGACGCTCAACCTCGGCCTCCGCGGCGACAACATCCGCGGCATCGACGATACGACGGGCAGGAAGCTGTACTCGACCTTCTCGCTCGGGCCGCGCCTGGGCGCTGCCATCGACCTGACGGGCAAGGGCACGTCGGTCCTGCGCGGCTACTACGGGCGGCTGTACGAGAGCGCCGTGTTCTCGTCGTGGAGCCGGGCGACCGCCGGGCTGACGCCGACCTACGTCTACGAGGTGAGCAACAACTGGAACACCCTCGACCTGGTGGAGACGAACGCCAGGACGTACACGACCGCCGGCAACCTGAAGCATCCGCGCGTGGACGAGTTCAACGTCGCGTGGGAGCAGCAGATCGGACGAACGTACAAGTTCACCGCCACGGGAATCTTCCGAAGCTGGAAGAACTTTCTGAACTCGTCGCTCGCCAACGGCACGTGGACGCCGGTCGCCTACACGCCGTCCGCGTGGCCGGCGGCCTACGGCGCGCAGCCGTTCGTGCCCGTCGGCCTGACGTTGTACAAGTGGGCGAACCGGACTGACGTGCCCGCGTTCGTAATCCAGAACACGAGCGACATCAGCTACACGCTGACGTCCGGGCAGGCGTCCACGATAGATCCGTACCGCAACTACCGTG
>Ga0315273_10001120_pt1 | contig 29850 bp, 21 predicted proteins | sample YL17G02_0_MG_FD_205753 | JGI IMG/M metagenome (GOLD analysis project Ga0315273, IMG submission 205753) | Sediment microbial communities from Yellowstone Lake, YNP, Wyoming, USA - YL17G02_0 | ecosystem: Environmental > Aquatic > Freshwater > Lake > Sediment | place: USA: Wyoming | collected... | reverse complement strand
CTGTCTGAAATCATTCAATACATTCATATAATTTATATAGGCCTCGTATGGTGACTCATAAGGACTAAAATATGCATGAATATCTCCATCGCTCCAATATTTTGTAGACATATAGTAGAAATGGTCAGATGATTGTAAGTATCTCCATATTTTTAAAATATTATTGATTTCATATTTGGATGTCGTTCTTTTTGCAATACGTTTGATAATTGATGATAATTCATAAATTTTTCTTAATGCCTCTTTTTGCATACGATTTTGATTCCAAGCGGAAATGTCCCTTTCCATATCTGCCCAAGATATTAAGTTCGGGATATCAATAGTATCTTTTGGTTTAAGATATTTTACTGTCTCGCTAGGAGTTCTAAAACCGATACCTTTTTTGGCAAGTACTTCCGGAAGCTTCTCTAAAAAAATAAAAATCCCACTATCCTCCCATTGATGTTCACCAAATGTCTCATAATCCATAAACAAATTTATTGTTTCTCCGGGTGTTTTTTCAAGCCAGTCAGCAAATTTGTCCGCAGTAAGAGGATAACTATTCCATTTTTTATTTGAAAATCTAAAAGCCAAATCATCTGATAATTTGTAGTTTTTTAACAATAGCTTAATATCTGGAGCAATATCTTCTGTAAAGCGATGTTTAAGAAGCAATTTAGCATTAATTAGCCCAACTTCTGTGGGTTGTGCTTTATATAAATAATTTGGAAGACGCCAATGTAAATATCTATCCCAACCCTCGGCAAGTATTCCCTTAAAGCCCAACAAACGTGCAAATTGGGCAATTTTATTATTATATATTAGTTCTGTGTTTCTAAAAATTCGGGGCTTTTTCTTGAAAATTTGCCAGATTTTTTTTCGATGCAACAAAATCTGTTCTACAAACTCTTCTTTACGATATAAATATGACAATGAGTGATAATATGTTTCATTTAATAACTCCACTTTTTTTGTGTCAATAATATTTTTAAAACTATCTAAAACATTAGGAGCAAATTCCTCGCATTGATCAATAAATACACCGGAAAGGGAATATGCACACTTAAATGCAGGATATTTGTTTAATAATTTCAGGATAATTTCATTTGTAGGTAAGTAACATTTTTTTGCTACCTTATGTAAAATTTGTTTATTTTCGGAACTTATATATTCTTTATTTTTATTAATATCAAAATAACTAAAGTTATTCAGACGCAATGGCTGATGTACCTCAAAATAAAAACAAACGTTCTTTTTAGGAATGATTTTTTTCACTTATTGTTATACGAATTCTTGATATATTCGTATCACTTTATCAGCTTGTTTTTCCCAAGTCAATTCTTTCAATTCATTGAGGCCATTTTCAGTAAGAGTGTTTCTTAAGGACTCATGATTTAGGATTGAAATAATTTTGCTTGCCATCATATCAGTATCCCAATAGTCAACTTTTAGACAGTTATTAATCACTTCAGAGACACCGGATTGTTTAGAGATAATCACAGGAGTTCCATTTTTAATTGCCTCCAAACATGTTAATCCAAATGGTTCAGAAACAGAAGGCATTACAAAAAGATCTGCTTGTTTGTATGCGTTATCTACTTGTTCATGACTTAATGCTCCTGTAAAAATCACATTATCATTAATTCCGAGAGTAAAGGCCAAATCAATTAATGTCTTGAGCATTGGTCCTTTGCCAACAATTACAAATTTCACATTTTTTTTAACAGTTAGAACTTTTTGAGCCGCTTTTAATAAATAATCTGCACCTTTTTGAACAGATAACCTTGCCAGGAACAATACAATTTTCTCTTTATTATCATCTTTTTCATCATTTTTCATATCAAAAGGTTTATTTATGGCATTGTGAACAATTACAATTTTATCGGGATTAATTTTAAATTTTTCGATTAAGATATTTTTTGAATATTGTGAAATTGCAATTATTTTATCTGCACTATTTAATCCGATTTTTTCATAATTGATAATCATAGGATTTGGCCACCCAGCTGTACGATCATACTCTGTTGAGTGTATATGTAAAATAAATGGTTTATGTAAGACCTTTTTTGCCTCAATTGCTGCAAGAGCGGTCATCCAGTCATGAGCATGAATAATATCGCACTCAATTTTTTTAGAAATTTCTCTGGCAATAATGGTGTATCTTTCAACTTCACTAATCAAATTCATTCCATACAATTCAGTATCAAATTTGTTATTAATAATATGATTTTTTGCATTTTCTATATTTAACCAGGAAAATTCATCTTGATAAGGAATTAAACACGATTCAATGGCAATACTTTTCCATTGTTTTTGTGACAAACGATAGTTACTGGCATTTATTATCTTGAAATTATCTAAAACAATTTCTTGGGGTAATTTGGGAATTACGAATGTTATATCGACATCTTTAAGAGTTAATGCATCTGTTAAGTCCCTACAAACAACGCCAAGCCCTCCAGTTATTACTGGCGCTAACTCCCATCCAAACATCAGAACTTTTATTTTGCTCATTTATTGGGCAGAAACTTTAAATAATTTTTGAAATTAACTTATGATATAATATTTTTAATAGAAAGAAAAGGAAATATTTAATGAAATTTTCCTAAAGTAACAGATTTGAGTTCAAATCTAATATAACTAAAGTTCAAAATTCAATATATCATAAAGAACTAGGAAAAAATACGTAAAATTTCTAGAAAGAGGTGGAACCGTCCGCAAAGTTTTTTGTAGGGCCCTTATAAATGATTATTATTCAATTAATAATTATTTATAAGAGGTCTTTTTTTATTTATTATTTATAAAATAATGTCAGACAAATTTACAGATTTTCAAAATGAATTACCCGACTATGTTACAACAGAATTGGATTTTGAAAATTATAAAATGAGACATAGCACGGAGCATGTATTAACACAAGCTGTAATATCTCTATATGGTAAGGATAATGTAGTAATGGCAATGGGTCCAGCTACAGAGGAAGGATTTTATTTTGATTTTGAATTAAAAAAAGGCATTGTAATTAATGAAAGCGATTTTGCGAAAATTGAATTTGAAATGGAAAAAATAATAAAAAGTAATTTAAAATTTATTAAGACAGAAGTTACAAAGGCAGAAGCAAAGAGACATTTTAAGGATAATCCATATAAATTAGAGTGGATTGAACAATACGGTGATAATGGATTAACGGTTTATAAGACAGGAGATAAATTTATAGATTTATGTAAAGGGCCACATGTGGATTCTACAAGTAAAATTGGCGCATTTAAATTACTTAAATTAGCAGGTGCATATTGGCATGGAGATGAAAAGAATAAAATGTTGACAAGAATTTATGGCACTGTTTTTAAAAATATATCACAATTAAATGAATATATTTTACTGCAAAACGAAGCAAAAAAAAGAGACCATAAAAAAATCGCAAAAGAACTTGACTTAATTGTTTATTCTAAATTAATAGGCAGTGGCCTTCCGGTCTATACCCCAAAAGGAACAATACTGCGAAATGAGGTCTATAATTATAGTAGAGAATTGAATAAAAAGATTGGCTATAGTGAAGTTGCAACTCCAAATTTTAATCGTGCAGAACTTTTTAAGGTCTCGGGACATTATGAGAAATACAAAGATAGTATGTTTAAGGTTGTGTCTCAATACAGTGATGAAGAAATGTTTTTTAAGCCAATGAATTGTCCGCAACATACTCAAATATATGCTTCACAACCAAGGTCATATAAGGATTTACCTTATCGAGTAGCTGATTTTTCCAATTTGGCAAGAGACGAAAAACCGGGAGTATTAAATGGTTTATTACGTTCCAGAGTGTTTACAGTGGACGATGGCCATTGCTTTTGTACCGAAGAGCAAATAAAACAGGAATTAATAAATGTAGCAGGTGTTATAAAAGAGGCCTTATCTGTATATGGATTAAAATATAAAATCCGTCTATCTCTTTGGGATCCGAAAGATAAAACAAAATACCTAGGAGATTCGGATACATGGGAAAAAGGTCAAAAATTGCTGAAAGAATTTTTAGATGAAAAGGACTACGAGTATTTTGTTGGCCTAGGGGAAGCAGCAATTTACGGACCGAAAATTGACTTTATTGCAATTGACGCTCTTAAAAGAGAATGGCAGATTTCAACAATTCAAATTGATTTAATTATGCCAGTAAGATTTGGCTTGGAATATATCGCTTCAGATGGCACAATCAAAACACCAGTTATGATACATCGAGCAATAGTTGGTTCTGAAAGGTTTATTGGAATTATTATTGAACATTTTGCTGGAAGTTTTCCAGCTTGGCTATCTCCTGAGCAAGTAAGGGTAATTCCTATTAGTTCTCAAAACAATGTCTATGCCAATAAGATTATTAAGCAACTTGAGGAAAGCAATATTCGAGCGGGAATAGATGCTGATGATGAACGTATGCAAAACAAAATCCGTAAAGCGCAAGAAATGAAAATACCTTTTATGGTAATTATTGGCAAAAACGAAGAAGCAAATAATTCCATTTCACTTCGTTATCGTAGTGGAGAAGAAATCAAAAACGTAAATACTGAGGTCTTTATTAGCAAATTGTTAAATAACATTAAAAACAGAGTAATTGATATCAAGATTATTTAACATCGAATAATAATTAAGAGAAAAACAATAAATTAGAGGCCGAATATGAAAGTATATAATTGCTATTTCAATCGTTTACTATTGCTGAAATCAAAAAAGATTATATAATGGATAATAATAAAAACTAAATAAACGTTTGTTAGGGTTGTAATTTTATTTTTATAATTATGCAATCAAATAACATTGATGATAACAAGCAGTCAAGTGTTGATTTTCAATCTGAGTGTAGGCAAAGGGTAATTGATTCAATTAATAAAAATAATTCAATTACTTTTGAAAAAGGAAGAGTGGGGAAAATGGTTTTAGCATCATCATTGATACTAATCAGTTCGGCTGTTATATGTAATGTCCTAACAATTTTATCTCAGTGATTAAGAAAACATTTCATATAACTAGGATATGCATTTTGTTAATATTTATTAGAAAGTTTTTAAATATTGCGAAAGTAGTTCAGTTGGTAGAACGTCTGTTTTCCAAACAGAAAGTCGCGGGTTCGAGTCCCGTCTTTCGCTTATAATATTATTAATGGGAAAGGATTTCGTTAGTAGAAATTGGTAATTATTTAATAACCTGTTTGGAAAATTTTGAAATCAAATACATTAATAAACCTCCAATTACCGTATAGATGAAAATTATTAGCAAGACCTCTAGGTTCAAACGTTCCAAATGATAGTATGTTCTGAATGGAAATATTAACGCAATTGGCCACCAGATAATCGGACCTATGTATTTAATTCCTTTTTGTAAAACATTTATTGGTTTAATTTTACTAAATGCAAAAATATAAAGATTTATTGAAGCAATAGTAAATAAAGAAATAATTATTGTTTTTGTTAGAATGCTGTCATTACTTTCTATTGGTAAAAATGTTTGTAAAAATCCTAAGGTGAAGGCGATAACAAAAAATAAAATAGCAATCAGAAATGATTTTATACGATTGCTTTCTGCTAAAATTATAAGACAATAAATTAAATTTAACGTCAAAACTAATAAGACAAGTGCTGTATTAATTGTATTGTAATTAATTCCTGACTGTGTAAAAAGATAATAAGCAGACAAACAAGACCAAAAAACAACAATACTGGCAGGAATAGAACTTAAAAATATTTCTCTAAAAAAGTGTTTTCCATTATTTATTTTATCCCTTGTAAAAATCAAAATATAGCTAGGTAAACTACTTGACAAAAAGCTGAAAACCAATATTGAGGATGGATGCATCGGTAATGTGCTAAATGTAAGGGAAAAAAATATACCTAAAAAAACAGCAAACAATGACTTGGTTAAAAAGAGCTTAGTAGATAGCTTCAAATTAAATATAATATTATCTCCTTCATAAAAGACCTCAGGAAGTTTTTTGAAATCGTTATTTAATAAGATAATATCTGAGATATCACGAGTGACAGAGGCACCATGTTCCATAGCAATACTAACATTCGCGCCTTTCAAACCCAAACAATCGTTAACACCATCTCCAACCATTGCAACGGTATATTTTGCTTCTTTTAATGCATTAACAATATTTATTTTATCTTCAGGTGTGGCTCTGGTAAAAACATTATATTCATATACCAGATTGTTATAGTTATGATTTTTTTGTAGGGATAAGTCATAAATTTTATTCTCAGAAAGACCAACTTTTTCAATAACATTGCCAACACTGGACGCATTGTCTCCGGAAATTATTTTGATAGCAATTCCTTGTCCCTTTAATTTATGAAAAATATCTTTAATTCCATAATTTAATTCTTCTTCAATAAAAAAAACAATTACCTTATCGGTTAATTCACTAAAATTTTCTAGGGGAGTATCATTGTTTGATTGATAACAGGCAGCAACAACAACTCTCGCTGTATCTGATACATTGATATGCAGTAATTTATTAATTTTTTTAATCGTCTCGGGGGAAATTCTTGGTTTCAAGACCTCAAGTGCTCCAAGAAAAATTTGATAATAATGTTGTTCAATTTTGCCTTCTATTGCACTAAATTTATTTTTTGAAGTAAAAGGAATTTGTTTTAAGTTGCTAATTTCTTCAGCTTTACAATTAGAAAAATAATCAAAAATTACAGAAGATGTTTTATTAATTCCAAAAATTTTATTCTTTGAAGAATTAAAAAAAGAACCAAATTTTTCCTTGTTTTGTGAAAATGTATATTCAACCTGTCTCACTTTCATTTGATTTGTTGTAATTGTACCCGTTTTATCAAAACACATCATATCTACATGGCTAAGGGTCTCAATTGAGGCACCTTTTTGTACGAGCACACCTTTTGTAAATAGTTTAGAAATTGATATTGAAAAAGTTAGTGTAAATAAAAAAATTAATGTTTGAGGGATAATTAAAGATGTAATAGTAGCAACACTAAGAATCTGCTCAGGAATTGAATAATTCCCGGTTGAACGTATTAATAAATAATTTATTAACCCAAGACAAATAGCCGAAATAATTAGAAATAGAATTAACTTATCAGCATTTTGTTGCAATATACTTTTTTTAACTGTGATTTTCGTTGCAGTACTTGCTAATTTATTAGCCATATTTTCCTGACCTATTGATGTTACTTCATAATAACAAGCGCCCGTAATAACGATACTACCGGAAAAGATTTTTTCGTTTTTACTCTTTGAGATATAATCGGTCTCTCCAGTCAAAGCTGATTCGTCAATTTGTAAATAATTTGCCTCTAATATTTTGCCGTCAGCCACAACTAATTCTCCTTCTTTTGTCTTAATTACATCAGAAAGTACAATTTTGTCTAAAGTGATTATTGTTTCAATATTATCTCTTATAACGGTTACTTTATGAGCAAACTGACTTTTTAACTTCTCAACTTCTTTTTTAATTCGAATTTCATCAATAATTGAAGTAATTGTATTTATTAAAATAAACATACCCATAGCAGTAAGTTCCATATACAATCCAAATATTCCCATAAATACAAGTAATGGAATTACAACAACATTAATTACACAAAAAATATTTTTTAGAAATATTTTTTTTATACTTGGGGAATAACTATCAATTACGTCATTTGTAAGACCAAGTGAGGTTTTTTTTGCTACCTCATTGCTTGTTAATCCGTAAGACGCTTGTAACATAAAAAAAAAGTAATAATGTTTTATTGTACAAAAAAATTAAGAACTTTGGGAGAGGAAATATCAATAAATAATACCGCGGGAGGGGCTTGAACCCTCACGCTCTTTGAGGAGCATTGGATTTTAAGTCCAACGTGTATACCAATTTCACCACCGCGGCATTTTTGTTTAAAAGAACAAGAGAATTTTACAATATATCAATATTAATTGATATATTCTAAATGAATTATATGCTAAAATCTTAGCATATTTGGTGACGTAGCCAAGCTGGCTAAGGCAAGAGTCTGCAAAACTCTCATGCGTGGGTTCAAGTCCCACCGTCACCTCCAAATATCCGGATTCTATAAGTAAAATGTATAACTGTGGGTTCACTGATTCGTTCGAAGAACTCATCAGTATTCATTCCACATCAGCTTTTATTTCATTTCATTCACAAAAACTGTGTGTCATAGATCAAGTCCCACCGTCACCTCCAAATATCCGGATTCTATAAGTAAAATGTATAACTGTGGGTTCACTGATTCGTTCGAAGAACTGTCTATTTCTTTTTTGTAAGGTAGTATTCCAAATATTTTCCGAAAAGAAGTCTAGTATGTGCCTCAAATCCGGGAAGAGCTACCATTAATATACCTGTTAATGGCTGAACAATCCATTCTAGCATGTAAATAAATCGCTTAACCAAAGTAATTTTGCCTTTTTGAGAAGGTTTCAGAAATGAATCCATAATTATCATTATTATAAAAAAGAAGAAAGTTATATTAATAATTAATGAAGAGACAATAGGTAAATTAAAACCAAATATCGTATTAGCAAATCTACGATTAATTAATAAAGGAATATAACCTCCTAGTGCAACCATTAATGCAATTCCGACACCTGCTATATGGTCAAAGACAATATGAGAAGCAATATAAATTGAACGAATTGAAAAGTCCTGGCGTCCTAAGAAACTTTTTAATATATTCTTTAATAACCATCCATCATCGGAAATCCCCCATGCCCATCGTCTTTCTTGAAAATAATTATTTTTTAGAGTATCTAAATTACCAGTTCCTTCAGCTGCATCAACCATTACTTTTAGAAAAATTGCTACTGTGTGGACTTTGTGAGGGTACATAAACAGCGCTTTTGAAAATGTGTGAAAGTCCTCGGGAATAATATCACTAGACCAAAATCCAATTTCTTTGATTAACCAAAAAGAGGTTGTATAAGTAGAAAAAGGTACCAATTTATCAGTTCTTGCAAGTTTTGCAACGTTATATATTGTTGACATTGAATTTTTTACTCTTGCAAAAAAAGGGAGTTCCCAAATATTCGCATATAGCAATACTGCAGCGGTATAAAATCTATATTGACTGTCGGCATCAATAATAAAGTTATATGTAATATTGGCGAGGTAATTAATAGGCAATTGCGAATCAGCATCACAACTAGTTATTGTAACTTTTTTTAAATCCCAGCCCAGTTCTTTTACATAATTATAAATTTCTTTACTTGCAAATGCCATATTAGATGACTTACCAATTAATTCTCCTTGCATTAAGACATGTGATGTAATCCAAATTTGATTAAAGAATTCTTTGTATTTATTTTTTAACATTTGAGACACTTTTAGGCCTTCAGGGTCAACTGCTTCGCTTGCTAGGACAATAGAAATTTTTTTTGTAGGATAATTCATTTCTTTAAGACGCATAATTGTATCATCAAGCACATGCATGGGTTCCTTCATATGTGGAATCATTATAATGTGATGAATTTCATTCCAGTCAATAAAAGGGGGGTTTGACTTAAATTTATTTAGTATTTTTAATTCTGCACTAAAAAAATTGATAGTTTTATTTTTGGAAAAAGAATAAACAATATTTTTAAGTAGATATGGCAACCTTTTTGAGATTGTATTATTTAATTTATCTTTAGCAGTTAGTACGGCATCTTCCTGGTTGAATGTTTCATTTCTTAAATTTTCAATTTTATTTTCAAAATTGAAAATTTCCTTATCAAGATTATCAAGTTCTTGGAGTTTTTTAAGCCAATCTATGGTCTCTGTTTTTCTAATATTAATATAACTAATAAAAATATAAAAAGTAATGCTAATGGACTTATAAAGAAAATATATATTAAAAAATATTACAATATATGCCGTAATCTCTGGAATAAGTAACCCTCCCCAAATAGGCATTGTAATCAATATCCATGATAATAATGGTGGAATTCTTTCAAAAATTATGTCAATCCTTTTTTTATTCATTTTTTGATTGCTTTGTGAATTATTTTTTGATAAGTTAGGATAATATTCTCCCATACAAAAGATTTTGCTTTAAGATAATTATTTTTCTTAAACTTATTAAGAAGGTCTTTATCCTCAATAATTTTGTTAATGAAATCCTTTAAGTCATTTTTATCACCAAAATCATATAAATATCCATTTTCTTCTTCCTTAATTAAATATTCCCCACCCTCTGTAATTGTTGATATTATTGCATTATGATTAGCCATCGCCTCCAAAATACTAATGCCAAAGGCCTCCCAAGAGCTAGGAAGAATAAAAATATTGCTATAGGATAATATTTTTTTAATAGTTAGGTCGGTTGGACTTTGCAGGATACGAACGTTATTTTCGATTTTTTTTGTCTCAATTATTTTTGAAATTTCATCAGAATAATTTCCTTTATTACCCATGCAAACTAAAACCACATTTTTATGTTTAGCGATAATCTCAGGAAGTATATCCAAAATATCCTGAAGACCTTTATATTTTTCAAACCTTCCGATAAAACTAATTACATATTTTTTATTTAATTTATATTCAGTTAAAACGTCCTGATATTCAACTGGTTCAAAATATTTCTTATTAATTCCATTTGGTAAAAATTGAATTTTATTTTTATTAATTCCATATTTTTCAATCCATTTATTTTGTTGGGGGTTAACTTTAAAAACAATATTATAAAGCCAATTAAGATATATTTTTTGAATATTTGTAAAAACCATTTTAGATATTTTCTGCAAAAAATTATATTGCCGGTTAGCCATGAAGGGTCCATGCGGTGTATTTACAATCAATAATTTCCTTCCACCCAATAATTTTTTAATAACTAAGCAAAAATCGAGCCAAATAAAACCGAACCCGTGTACATGAATAAGATTAAATTTTTGAGTTAATAAATGTATTATGGCTCCTGGATAAAATCCCAAATAATAGTCCTTATTTAGTTTTTTACAACGTTGAATTTTAATATTTTTGTATACTTCAAATTTGGGAAGTGAAGAATTTTGCATGTCAGAAGTAATTACTGTAACATCATGACCTGAAGAAGCCATTAGAGTTGCCATTGCCAAGCAATTGTTCTCGGCACCCCCCGAAAAAGGATAAAAATTTGATATCAAATAACAGATTTTCAATTTTTCAAATCTAGCTTCGGTTTTTTCAAAGACCTTTAATGTATCATCTGCTGTTTTTTCCCAATTGTATTTGTTTGTTAAATTTATACCTTTTTTAATCATGTCTTCATTTAATGACTCATTATCAAGAATTTGTTGAATAGAATGAGAGATCTTTTCTGCATCTTTTGCTGGCACATAAGTTACTGCATCTTTAAAGACCTCAGGGTTACTACTTCGTCTGGGTGTAATTACAGGTATACCGGCTGCTAAAGCTTCTACAACGGAAAGACCGAAACCTTCATAGGTTGAAAGATGAACAAATAATTTTGAATTATTTAAAACTATAGGCAAATGAGCATTATCAATTTGTCCAGAAAAAACAACATTATGTTTTAGTTTATAATCGTTCACTAATTGCAAAATATTGTTTGCTACTGAAGTCAAAGCCAAGACCTTATTATCCCAACCAACTTTAAATTCCTTTCCTACTAAGAGTAATTTTAAGTTAGGGAATCGTTGAATGACATTTCTAAAGCTTGCGAGTAATACAGATATATTTTTATTTGGTTCTAATCCACCGTAATATAGTATGTAGGGTTTGGTAATATTATATATAGTAAGAATACGCCTAATATCTCTGGTATCTTGAGTAATATTTGACCTTCTAAATTCTTCTTTTATTCCTAAGTAAATTCTTGTAATCTTATTTTCATCAAAACATCCTTTGTTTACTAGTTCCCTTTTTGAAAAATCAGAATCGGTTATTATTGAGTCAGCTTTTACAGCATTTTTTAATGCTCTTCTATAATATATTCCTTTTAAGTAGTTGAAAATAAAGTTTTTTTGGGAATATTTATTGGTAACAAAAGGAATAATGTCGTGCATTACCACAACAGTTTTGGTTACTTTCAATGGAAGACCTCTTTCAAAATGTGGTGAGAAAAATAAGTCCAATTTTGCTTTTTTAATTTTTGGAAGAAAATTGAATTTAAATAACCACCAATTAATTAAGGGTGATGAATTTCTTATTTTTCCCAATGAAACAAAATTAATATTTGAAAAATTTTTAACATTTAACAAAGAAAGATTGCTATTTAAGTCATCAAAGCCAAACAAAACCCATTGATGTTCATGGGATTTTAATAATTCCTTAACTAGTGATTTCCCATAAACACCAATTCCTCTACCGGAGAATTGATCTTTTAAAAATGTTATATCTATACCAATAACCATTAAAAGTATTATTCTAAAATGTTAAGCTATTGTACCTTGATATCGCATACTAAACAATAATTTCACCTTATAAATTAATATTCATAAGGAGTAAGACACCAAGCCATCATCACACCGACCTAAGCTTTTTTAAGAATATTAAGACAAAGACAGAAGCTTTTTCACACCATCCTCAGCACTTCTATTAATTTATATTATTACCTGCCTATGAGCAAGACACCAATCTATCTTTACATCGACCTATATTTCCCCCGGGAATATTTTGTTACTTGTCTAAGACGGTCTACTGGTCTGCTGATTATTCGCAATACTGTATACTATCACTCTTGTCGCAGACCAGAGTGTGAAAGGACTGACATTAAACACTAAATATATAAATTTTATAAAACAAATATTCACTTAAGGAAAAAATTAAAGGTTACGAGATAACCTATTGAAATATTTGATAAAAATTATATATAATTATAATCTATTCAAGGTATATTTTTATGATAGTTACAAACTTAAGTTATACTAGAAATGGTGATGAAGTCGATATGTTTATTGACTATAAGTTTTGTAAGCGTTTACTATTAGATACAATTGTCTCGGCCGTTTTATTTATTGATAAAGTCCTGACAAAAGATGAATTAAGGGAATGTATTTTATTAGACATCAAGACAAGGATATTTAAAAAAGCGCTAAACTACATTTCAATAAGACCACGTTCAGAATATGAGATTACTATATATTTAAGGAATTGTATAAATAAAATATTAAAATTTAATACACAAAAAGACCTATTAGAAAATTTAGAAACACTTATTCAAGAAGTACTATTGAAATTAAAGACACTAAAATATATAAATGACTCTCAATTTGCCAAGTGGTTAATTGAAAGCAGGGTCTCGACTAAAAAGAAAAGCAGGAATGAATCATTATTAGAACTATATCATAAGGGTATCAAATCAAATGAAGCACAAGAATTTATTTCAGATAATTATTCTTCTCAAGATGAATTAAGTACTTTAAGATATTTATTAGAAAAAAAATGGCCGGATTTAAATGAAGTCAGAAAAGAGACAAAGAAAAAAACAAGAGTAATAAATTATTTTTTAAGGCGTGGTTTTGATTATGCTTTGATAAAAGAGGCATTATCAATATAAATATTTATTTTTTATTTTTTCATTATGTCTACATTTGGAACAAGAATTAAATTAGCAAGAGAAGATGCAAAATTATCACAACTTCAAGTGGGTGTCGCATTAGGTGTATCTGACAAAACAATATCAGGATATGAGTCAGATAGAATTAAACCTCCAGTTGATAAATTAATGAAGCTAGCCGATTTATTAAAAAAACCAATAAGTTTTTTTCTTGGGACTGATATCAAAGATTACAAAATCACCTCCAGATTACGTGCAATAGAGATTGTCTTAAGGAATATTCGTCAAGAATTAAGGGAAATTAAACTTTTGGCACAAAAAAACAACTTAGATGATTAATAAATTGAATAAGTTAACATAGATATTACGAATTTAATTTAATATGTTGAACAGAAGTTCTTACATACTCTGATTTGCAGTGTTAATTTAGGCAAACAATATTTAAGGGTTATACCAGCAAATCAGAGGCCGAATATAAAATTATTATTATTTGTATTAATGAGTTCATGAGGCCGGTGTGTAAGAACTTCTGTTCAACACATTGTAATTGCAAGATGTACCTAGCCTATACATAAATTGTCTTTAGGGCGTTTTTTATGTTAAAATCGTCAACTACTATATTCTTTCTAGATATTATTAAATTTGTAAATAATCATGAAAACAGAATCTATAAAACAAATTGAGAGTGCCTTCATATTAAAACCATTAAGTTTTTTCGTTGGTGATACAATTGCAGTAAAATCAATAATTCGAGAAGGTGACAAAAAAAGAACACAGGTTTTTAAGGGAATTGTACTTGCCATCAAAAGAAGTGGAATTCGAAAGACATTCACTATTAGAAAAATTAGCGATGGAATTGGCGTTGAAAAAATTATTCCATTAAACAGTCCCAATATAGAAAGTATTAAAGTAATTAAAAATGGCTCGGTTAAGAAATCAAAAATTTATTACATGAGAAAAAGAATTGGTAAAAGAGCATTAAAAATTGACGAATTAATTATAAACGATGAAATAAAAGAAAAAAAAGAAAAAGAAATTTCAGAAAGTGAAGTTGTATCCAAAGAAAATGTTAAATCTAAATAAGCCAGATGCATCTTTAGAATTCGTTCTTTTAAAAAAAGGATATAAAAGAATTATTGGTATTGATGAAGCAGGAAGAGGCGCATGGGCAGGTCCCGTTGCTGTAGGAGCTTACGTTTTTGATATAGAGACAAAAGTTATTGATGGTATTAATGATTCAAAATTAATAACCGCAACACTTAGACAAAAGTTATTCAACCAGATCTTCAATATTAAAAATTGCTTAATAGAATTTGGAGAAATTGAACTTATAAATGAGTTAGGAATAGGCAAGACAATAACCAGTGTGATAGAAAGGATTATTAATAAGACAAATAGTAATAATACATTCTATTTAATTGACGGGGTTTTCACAAAGAACTTTGGTGAAAACACTAAAAAAATTATTAAAGGTGATTTTCTGCATTACAGTATTTCATGTGCGTCAATTTTAGCAAAGGTATCTCGTGACACAGAACTTATTAAATTATCTATGCAGTATCCTGAATATTCATTTGAACAGCATAAAGGATATGGAACGAAAAAACATCACCAAGCAATTAAAACTTATGGAATTTCTAAGATTCATAGATTAAACTACAAACCAATAATTAAATTGACAAAACCAGATGAGAGTAGAAAACACAAGAAGTAAAGGTAGAACAGGGGAGGATATAGCTGTAAAATATTTATTAAATGAAGGATTTCAAATTATTGCAAGGAATTACTTTAAAAGATTCGGAGAAATAGATATAATTGCAGTTGATAAAGGAATGACTGTATTTATTGAAGTTAAGTGTCTAAAAAACGAGAACTTTTTGAATATTTACGAAACGATTAGTCAAAAAAAGAAGGAAAAATTAATTAAACTTGCTAAAATTTGGTTGATTCAAAACCACAGACAAATTGATAGCGAATTTAGAATTGACTTTTTAGGAATTGTTTTTGATGGTACATGCACTAGACGAATATTGCACCTTAAGAACTCTATTTATTAATTTTTTATGCCTTAAGAAATGATTATCATTTACAAATTAATATTTATATTTCCACCCGAGTTATTACTTACTATGGGTCGGTAGCTCAATGGTAGAGCAGTGGCCTTTTAAGCCATTTGTTGCGGGTTCGAGCCCCGCCCGACTCACCAGTTTCTAACCACAACAAATAAGGCGAGAACCGACGGTTCGACTTGATTTAGTAAACGAACAGAGTGAGTTGAAACTAAATCAAGATACTGAATGTTACAAAAGATTTATCTTTTGTTAATGAAGTGAGCCCCGCCCGACTCACCAGTTTCTAACCACAACATATAAGGCGAGAACCGACGGTTCGACTTGATTTAGTCAGCGAACAGAGTGAGTTCAACCACACATTGTTCTGCGAAGATGAAAAACAGAAATATTGTGACTTGTAGCAGAACGGTAAGCCGAGGTATGAGCAAGACACCGAAACGCAAGAACACTCTGGTCTGCGACAAGGGTTAAGTTATTTAGTGTTGTATATAATCAGCAGACCAGTAGGCCGTCTTGGTTTAGTAACAATATATTCTTAAAAAAGTATAGGCCGGTGTGAAGGCGTCTCGGTGTCTTGCTCATAATCAGGTATCAATATAAATCAATTGAGGTGTTGAGGGTGGAGTGAAGGTGGCTTGATGTAATACTTCTGAACTATCCGTAAACACTATATATTCCATAAAGACAAAAAATAAATTTTAAAAAAGGTTGAAGGTTACTAAATTTATTGACACCTCATCTAATAATTTCTATTATTAATGAATATAAATATATTATTTAGGAAATTTAATGATAAGGGCTTTGATTATTGCAACGATTGAATATTTGTTTATGATTTATGTTCTGAAGAAAGGGAAGAATTTCAAATATATTATATGTACAATTTTGTTTTTCTTAGCAACATATCAATTAGGAGAATTCTTAACATTTTTGAAAACACCTAATGATTTTGGTATCCGACTAGCATATTTTTCGACTACGCTTCTTCCTCCCTTAGGGATTTTGCTTCTCGAAAAAATAACAAGAAAAAAATATTTTTATCAAATTTTACAAATAATTGGAATTATTTTTGCTTTAGTTGTTTTTGTTTCTCCTTCGTCATTAATTGTTTCATATACATTAACGGATATGTGTGTAAGAATTGATTCTTACACTTATCCCTTTGGGTGGATTTGGGGAATTTATTATCAAGCGGTCTTAATATTTACTATGGTTTTGCTAATATTCAACATTCTATTTTTAAAAGGAGTAAATAAAAAATTATTAAAATTGGTATTACTTGCCTATATTTCTTTTGATTTTACGGCAATAATAATTATATGGCTTTTCCCTTCACTGGCAAACTCTCTTGCTTCTCTTATGTGTGCACTTGCTCTATTTGCAGCATTTGTACTTACTAGGATATCTGTGAACAAACGCCTTTTAGTAAAATAATTATTAAAAAAATGATTGCATTAATAAAAAATTTTTATTCTAAATATTTTCTGTCAATAACGCTAGTTGTTTTTTTTATTCTGTCTGTTGCAAATATTAATAAATCAGCATTTTGGCGGGACGAAGCATTTTCTGTTAATACAGCCACAAAAGATGTTTTTGAAATAATTACTATTTCAAGTCAGGATACACAGCCTCCTCTGCATATGTTACTTTTGCATATCTCATATTTAATTTTTGGAAAATCAGGTGAAGGTGTTTTCCGAATATGGTCAGTTATTGGAGCAATGTTTACAATTTTCTACACAATAAGAATTTCTCAAAAAATATTTAAAGAAAAAACACTTCACTATATTACATCACTATTAATTGCATTTAATCCTTTGATATATTTTTATTCTTTGGAAGCGAGGTCATATTCTCTTCTCACAGCTACTTTCACAGGTAGTTTTTATTTTACGTTAAAATATCTTTCAAAAAAGAGTACTTTAAATACTATTTTTTTACTTATTAATTTGATATTAGGTCTCTACCTGCACAATCTATTTGTAATTGGTGTTTTTGTTATCTTTGTAATAATTATTGGTGAAAAAATTCGAATTAAAAAATTTAGTTCGAGTATTACTTCAATTATTTTCTTGAGCTTAATTGTGTTTTTGTCATATATTCCTTGGCTTCTAAGTTTGTTGCAACAATATAATACTATTGCTAACCAAGGATTTTGGTTATCCTTCAAACCGGAATCAGATTTCTATAGGGTATTATTATCAGTATTTATTGGTGATTATTATATTTCAGGTCTAATTCCTATTGACCTTTTGGCTAGATTAATGTCAACTATTGGATTGATAGGAATAATATTTGGCTTTATCAACGAGTTAAAAAATTTCAAAAATAAATTTCCAATTTTGATTATGATTACATTGTTCCCAATGACAATTTTTTATTTCCTGTCATTCAAAACACCTTTTATGTACATAAGGTATTTATTTTATTTAGTTCCTCTTTGTTTGATATTAGCAATTTACGGATTACAAAAGATAAGAAAGCTACTTATAATTCTAGTTATTAGTACAATAGTATTTACATGTTGTACTCAAATCATATCCTTTCCATCAAAAGAGGATTATCCTTCCGCTATTAAAACAATTGATTACAGGCCTAGCACAGATGTCATTTTACATAAAAATGCTTTGCCTGTATTTGGGTTTCGATATTATTCTGATTTACCCAGTTATATTTTTAATTCTCCCGGTGAAGTCGGATTTTATGAAGGTAAGGCGGGCTTAATAAGTAGTGATTATTGGCAAGGAAATATTAATAACTATGAACGACTTTGGGTATTAAACGTATACCAAGATAAGGACTTTGAGGACAAAATTGTTTCTCTTGGATTTATAAAGTCAGACGAGAAAAATTTTGCCGGAGACCTTAATTTGTATTTATATGTAAAACAATAATCATGAATAAGCTGTTTATTTGTATACCTACTTACAATGAGAAGGAAAATATTATTACTGTATTAAAAAGAATAGAAACTGTATCAAATAAAATTGATGATTTTGAAATTCAAATAATTGTAATTGATGACAATTCTCCTGATAAGACAGCACAATTAGTGAAGGACTATGCAAAAACATCATCATTGAAAATTCATTTGATAGAAAACCTACGAAAATCAGGTCTTGGCAAGGCCTATATACAGGCCTTTAACTATGCCAGACATTCAGGGGCCTATGCTGTCTGCGAAATGGATGCTGACTTATCACATAATCCAAAATATTTACTTAAAATTTCTAAATTGATTACAAAATATGATTTAGTAATTGGTTCAAGATATGTTGAAAATGGTGGAGTAATTAACTGGGGTCTGAAAAGACAGTTTATAAGCAGATGTGGGAATATTTATTCAAGAATTATTTTAGGAATAAATGTACACGATTTAACAGGTGGATATAATTGCTATCGTGTAACTGTTTTTGATAAACTTGATTTAAGAACTGTAAGTTCAGTTGGTTATGCTTTTCAAATTGAAATGAAATATCGTACTATAAAACTTGGTTTTAATTGGATAGAAACACCAATAATATTTGTGGACAGAGTCAAAGGTAAATCCAAACTAATTAATAGTATACTTTTAGAAGCAATATTTAGTCCTTGGAAACTCAGGTTTAAAAAATTTGATTAATTAAATATATTATTTATGTTTAGATTTTTTGAAGCACACAATATACCTGTAAATAAAAGTAAGATTTTGTTTTTTATACTACCTGTGTTCTTTTTGCTTATAAGTGAAAATATCATTAGTTTGGTATTCCCAATTATTACTGAACAGCAATTACACTCAAATCTATTATTAGGTCTAGTTGTATCTGGGATATCACTAATATCAATTTTCTGTGATTTGATTTTCCCTTCAATATTGAACAATAAAAATTGGAAAGGACAGTTTGTTGTTGCAATTATTTTAGCTTTTGGTTTGACAATTTGTTTGGACTTTTCAATAAAAAACACATCGTTATTGGCTTTATTTATAGCAGGTGTATTGTGGGGTATATATTATGAATTGTTTTCATTTGCGAATGATAATTTCTTTATTGAAGAGGATAAGACAAAAAATTACACATTTGATTGGGGTTTAATTGGTGTAGTTTATAGTGTAACTGCAATAATTGGCCCAATCCTGGGAGGACTTATTATTCAAAATATTTTTTTTCCTTTAATAATTATTCAAATAACTGCGTTTATAGGAATATTAGTAATTGTGCTTAAATTCCCTCATTCTAAAGTAAAAGTACATACTCGAAAAAGTAAAATACAATTGACATTTAATTTTTTAAGAGAAATCAAACTTTGGAGCATCTTAATTAAAAAGGTCTTTCCATTGATTTTAATGCAAATTACACTAAGGGCAATTGATTCAATTTATTGGACATTAGGTGGTCTATTTGCTCTTTCTTTATTTCATAATGATGACTTTACATGGTTACCAGTAGTGATATATTCACTGCCATTTATCATTGGTTCTTCTATTATAATTAAATTAAATATTTGTAGATATAAAAAACTTCTATCACAATTGTTTTTACTTTGCGCTGGAATGATTCTTACAACATTTGCATTCGTTGAAAACATTCAATATGCTGCATTTTTAGTAATAATATCTTCAAGTTTCTATTTATCACTTACAGATCCTCTAAATATGGCATCATTTAGTGATTTATTAAGTCGTCTGGGTGAAGAAAAAGAACACTTAATTGGCATAAAAAAGACAAGTGGCTCAATTGCCTACTTAATTGCCCCCATTACAGCTGGTTTTATAGCAGATAAATATGGTTATGCAGTGACATTTACACTACTGGGTTTAGTAATTATTTTAATCGCCTCGTTTTTGATAGTAATTACTCCTAAAAAAATAAAACTTCCTTTAACAGAAATAAAAAAAATATAGACAAAAATGTATTTATAGATTAGATATTGAATTAGAGGGAACTAAAATTTCTGTTTGTGGGAAAAAATCAAACCACACAAAAGCATATATCTTTGTAAGATTGTTTATTCTTACGTTGTTGGTCAAATTAAAAATTTTAATTTCTCCATTTATTTCTTCAATAGAGAATTTTTCAAAACCTATTTGAAAAAACCCTTTAGTAAATATTAACTTTTCTTCAATAACATAAGACATTTTGTTATATATAAATCCAGCCACTAAGTCCCTTTTAGAAAATGATGAATTATTGTTTGTAATAAATGCAACTATCTCTTCACTATTTCGATAATCAATAAATGGGTCAAAATTGTAATTACGTTTATAACCCGTCTTAAAACTCACAATTCTGGCCTGGGGATATTGAATTTTAATTTCGTTAAAGGTGAGAAGTTTGAAGGGTAGTTTTTCTAATATGGCACCAGAATAGTTCCCTACAAGGGCTTTACCGTTAAATTGTGACCAAAGTGTCTCAGTTTCAGTATCATAAAGTAAATCAACATTCTTGTACAATGAACCCGAGACACCAAATTCCAATACTTTATCTTTGAATGATCGTTCAAAAACCTCAAAATGGTTAGAAAGTGGGCTGTAAGAGACCAAAATTGGTTTATTATTAATTGTATCGTTTATAGAGATATGATAATTCAAAATACTTTTTGGATATATTTGAGTAATGTTATTATCAGTAACGACGACCATTAAATCATTATCCGTTGTACACTCAGATACAGAACCTAATGTCTCAAGTATTGGATTTATTAAATAAGGAATCTGATTTTTCTTTAAAGATGTTTTGAAAATCTCTGCTGTTATATCTATCAAGGATAGAAAAGTATTTGTTTTTAAATCACCTGTTTCAAGTATACCTTCATTAATTGAACTTAACTCGCATGAAAATATTTGATTATCTGAGGCGATATTCGTATTTGTAATATTATTTTTGTTTATAGAGTTTAATATTAAATATCCAAAACAAATAATAATAATAATTATTGTAACCTGGTTAATTGATTTATTTACTGTATTATATTTTTTTTTTACTCCCTTCAAAAAACTCATAGTTCTTAAATGGGTTCTTGTCTAATTAATAAAGCATCCACAAGTGTTCTTGAACCCAGTGAACCTGTTGGGGGGCCACAGTATTGCAATCTAAGCATAGGAACCATGGAGGCCCCGGTATAAAATGCTGTTGCTTTAGGACTAACTGCCATTATGTTCGTTATCTCATAGTAATACTTCACACCTTTATAATAAATAATAATTTTATCATTTAATACTAATTCGTCAGCATAACTAAACCATGCATTTTTTTCAATGGCTTGGGATTTATTGGAAACAGCATGTGCGAATAAATACGTGAGACCAATTATACCGGGTTTTGCTGTAAATTTCCCATGAGATATTCCATTTTCCCAACTTTTTACATATTCTTCCTTATTTCTTGGGTCTACATCAGGTATTATCGCCTTGAAAAGATTTATTTTATCTATCCTAAGGTAAAATCCAAACTTGTCGATTGAACTTTCAGAAAAATCATTAAAGGACTTTTGAACAATTACATTTGTTACTTCATGTGACGTGGTACTTTGAGCAATATTGTTGATATTATTTTCTGAAGGTACAAAAGTATTTGCTAAAATTAGTATTGTTTTAGTGGGTATCGTTAAAAAGACAACTGATATTGATATCGCAAAGGTTAAAAGAATACTGATAGTGACTTTAAACAGATTTTTCATTGGTCTTATTCACCTACTCCCGGTATTATGTCAAGATTAATGTCACCCAAATAAATGTTGGGAATTTGATTTTGTTTACTAAAATCAAATGTAAATATTTTAACAATCGGTTGTTCATCTCCAGAAGGAAAAATTGTAATTGTTGCATCAAGTTTTTGATTATATTGAAAATTCCTACCAGTATTTGTCTCAACTAAGTTTTTTAAGTTAAATTGAAAACCACCGGTCTCATTTATCGTTGTACCAAGTAATTCAGATTTGCTATTACTATTTCTAAATTCGATTGTAATCAAGCCCTTTTGTTGTACCTTTATTCCTGTCTTATCAAAGACCTGTCCATAAATAATATAATTTACTGGGTTTGATTCATGAAAAGATAAAGTTTTAAATGTAATTTTTTGGGGGAATTCTTTTGTACCAGAATATATACTAAATGAGTAGTTTGTATCCGTTTTAAGATTATTAATTTGAAGAAAATGCGAATTTGTCTCAAAGTTTTCACTAATTAAATCATTAATTTCATTTATCTTTATAGCTCCAAAGACCTTTTTTTCTGTTATCCAAAGGATTTTAACACTGGAACTTGTTCTATCAGAAACCATAACTTTAACTGGTTCTTCACTGTCGAAAGCTGAAATTCTTAAATCAAGATTACCATTTTTTAATATATAAATTGACACTGGAATTGAAATGGCAAAAACAAAAAGTAAGGCAAAAGTAAGAACCTGTTTTAATTTGTTATTCATGATTTTTTATTAATTCCTAAAAATAAATTTTTAATACTCTGAGAAAATGTTTCAATATCCTCTGGAAATTGTCTTGTAATTTCCAACATTATTTCTTTGGCATTACTTCCAAGGTTTTCTTTCTCTAATAATTCGTTCAAATATGATTTTCCTTTTTTGTTATATAAATCAACGTAATAATCGATTTTTGATTCAATTTCGGTCCAATAGGTCTCGGGTATTGACTTATATTGTAAATATTCCTTGAAAGCCAAGACAATTTGTTTTACTTCGTTATTCAATGCCATATTTGAATTATCAAATAACATATTGTATTTTTTTTGAATAAATTCCTCATCAAAAAAATCTACATGCCATAATTCATAATACTTTTGTTTTAGAATCTCATCTCTTTTTTCTAATGCTATAATTGCATCATCCCTATTGTCAGATAAAACTCTTTTAATTCTTTCTTCCTTTGTTGCCTTTAGAAATATCGAAAATATTTTTGGATGCTTACCTATACGAAAAACAGAAATATCTGCTTCGACTATTAAGTTATTATCATTTAATAATTTATAATCTACAAAATTATCAATTGTTGTACCGATGATATTTTCGATATAATTATCAAATTCGGGTCTGGAAATTCCTTCATTACTAAATCCCATATTCTCCCCTAAGTAACGAAATACATTTCCCAAATTTATGTATTTTCTTTTTGTAAGATTTGCTAAAATCAGCGCTAATGTTGTCGCTCCAGAACCAGGCCAACTACTGATTGATATATTGATTTTATTTAATTCATCCAAATTATTTTATTAACATATTATAGGATTTAATTTTTTTAGAAATAATTATTTCTAACCAATTATTTTGAATGTCTAGAATTTGTTTTATTAATTTAATATTAATCTTTAATTTATTTATATCAGTAATATTTTGTGAATTCAAATACCTTTGGATTTTTATAACATCATCATGTATAAGATTATCACTATAATTAATAATATCAAAATGTTTATCACAAATATACCCCAGGGTATCTTCGGAATTTACAATTCTGTTAGTGTTAGAGACAAATTTTGTTTGACATATTACGCAGTTATATAGTTCGGGTGAAAAACCAAATATATTCAATATTTTTAATTGAAAATATATTATTAGAACCTGCTTTTCTTTATTTGTGGCTAAAAATGTTAGTTGTTCTAAAAAATCAAGAAAGGCGGTAAATATCTTCTCGCTTTCAATTTCCTGTACTAAAAAATGATTAAGTATTTCCAAAAAATAATAACTAACTTTAATAGTAAAAAAATCACTTTTTATTTTTACAAAATCATCAACAATCTTTGTCTCAATTATCAAATCATATCCAGACCTAGATGGATATACCATAAATTCTACATAATTCAAAGTATCAAGAAGAAAATTTTTTTTAGATAGGATTTTATTTGCTCCTCTTGCTAGTAGATTTGTCTTGCCTTTATCCCTAGTAAAGATTGTAACAAGCTTATCAGCGTCTTTAAGTTGAGAGATATTTAATATTATTCCTTGAATTTTATTATATTTCATTTAACCACATTTTGAAAAACCACAAGCCCTACATAAAATACATCCTTCTGCATATTCCAAATCGCTACCACATTCTGGACATTCGAGTAGGTCACCAAAATGATTGGTTTTTGAATATTTGAATTTCTCCTCAGATTTTTTTGGGAAAAGTTGTTTTAATACTTGTTTAACAACATTTTCCTGTTTTGGAATTATTAAGGATTCAATCTCTTTTGGTATATCATTTATTTTTGATGTTTGGGTTGCTTTAGAAATTTCTTGTATTTCAACTGCTGGTATGGACTTTTTAAGCATGCTAATTTGATTCTCTTGTTCCTCTAAATATTTTTTTAAAATTTTGGCAACAGCGTCTGGAACAGAATATACAATCATACCTTTATTTAATGTTGGGGAAGATGTTCTAATTCCTTGTAATTGCTTAATAATCGCTCCGGGTTTTATACCAGACCGTAAAGACATAGAAATAAGTCTTCCTAAGGCCTCTGTATACCCAGCTGTAAAACTTCCGCTTTTTCCCAAAGTTAAAAATACTTCAATAATTCCTTTGTCATCAGAATTAACTGTGACATAAAGATCACCTTGCTCTGTCTTAACTTCGTAAGTTCTACCTATTGTAAACTCATCTCTTGCTCTTGGTTCCAAAATATTTCTGGGCATTTCACCGTATTGGGATTTTGGGCTAGTGTTTTCAATAATATCTTCATGTCTTTTGAATTTACCAATTTGCATAGCAGAATCTTTGCATCCATTTCGAAAAACAGTAATTCCTTTACAGTTAAGATCATAAGCCAATTTGTAAATCCTTGCTATTTCTTGCCATGTTGCAGTTTCTTTTAGGTTAATTGTTTTTGAGACAGCACTGTCAATATTTTTTTGAAAGATTGCCTGTACATTAACTTGTTTCTCGGGTTCAATATCATAGGCCGTCTTAAAAATATTTACAATTAGGTCAGGTATCTGATATTTTTTTGCTAGTTCTTTTAATGGCTTTCCTTCTGAAATATCATGAAAAAATTCCGGTGAATCAAAATTGAATTTATGAGCGACAATTTTAATTAATGGATCGATAACTTCCTGTGAAGTCCCTCCCATTGAGTTCTTACGTACAAAACCAAGACCAAAAATAGGTTCAATACCGGGGTTACATTCACCAATAATTGATATCGTTCCTGTTGGAGCTATTGTTGTCACTCTTGTATTACGCATTGCATTTTTCTTTTTAGCCCATACTGACTCATGAAATGCAGGAAAACTTCCTTTTTCTTCACCTAATTTTTCACTTGCTATGTGGGCTTGAGATTTAATAAAGAGCATAATTCTTTCAGCTATTTTTAATGACTCATCGCTAGCGTACTCTAAGCCCAATTTAATTAATAAATCAGCAAATCCCATAATACCAACTCCTATGTTGCGGGTTTTTTTTGTCATTTCCGCAATTTCCTGTATTGGATAATGATTTACATCTATAATATCATCCAAAAAACGTACTGCAATTGAGGTTACGTATTTTAATAAGTCCCAATCAATTAACTCTAATTTATCTTCCAGTTCCATTTTTTTGATATCAGAAAAGTCCAATAGTGGAAAACCTTTTACAAATTTCGACAAATTTATATGTCCCATATTGCATGTTTCAAAAGGAATCAGGGGTTGTTCACCACAAGGATTGGTAGCAGACATTTTCCCTAGGAGAGGAGTAGTATTAAATTTTTCCGCATGATCTAAAAAATACATTCCCGGGTCACCGGAAAGCCAAGCATGTTTGGCAATTTTTTCAAAAAGTTCTCTTGCTTTAATTGTTTTTTTTATTTGCCCATCATGTGGGTCAATTAAATCCCAGTCAATATTATCATGTACTGCCTTCATAAATTTATCACTAGCGCCTACTGAAATATTATAATGAGACATGGATAGTAAATCGTCTTTACAGTCAATAAATGTCTCTATATCGGGGTGATCGGCATTTAAAATAGCCATTGAACCTAGTCCTCTACCACCTCTTCCCCTGATTGTATCCTGTGCTCTATTGTACATCTTTAAATATTCAACAGGACCTGCTGCAAATTCTCCTGTTGTAGAGACCTTGCATTGACTTGACCTAATCGTGGAAAAATTAAATCCAGTTCCAACTCCACGTCTTAAGCATTGAATGTTCCAATTCAAGGTCTGAAATATTGAATCAATGGAGTCATCTACTGGTAAAACAAGGCACTTGGAAAATATAGTATCCTTACCCATTCCTGCCCAAATCAAAGTGCCTCCACAATAAAATAAACCTGCATTCATTACTTCATAATATTTATTTGTGTAATACTCCCTTTGTGAAAAATTTTCTGCACTTGCTATATAACTGGCAATTCTATACCAAAGTTCTTGAGGTGTTTCGATAATGTTACCATTGTCGTCTTTGATCAAGGATCTTTTCCCAAGAACTTCTAATGCATTTGGAGAATAACTGTGCGTACCATTTAAGTATTGTTCGATTTTATTTTTGGTTGAGACGTTTATTGTTGAAATTGATTTTACGTTTTCTAAAACCTGGTTTAATTTTGAACCATCACGATAGATTGTAATTCCTTTACATTTTGACTCCCATGCTTGAATAAATGCATTTTTTATATCTGCAACTGTTCCATTACTTGGGAAATTTATTGTCTTTGAAACAGCGGCGTCAATATTTTCTTGAGCTGCAGCTTGCATTCTTACGTGCCACTCGGATTCAATACTATGCGTAGTAACAAATATTTCCTTTACCTTTGATGGTATCTCTGATAAATTATCCAAAGTTCCCCCATTATCAGCAATTTCACTGATTAATTTTTTAGAATAAAAACCATGTTCTTTTGCATATGATTCAAAATATTTATCTACGAATAATAAACTTTTTTGTTCTTCTTTTCCTTCATCTTGAAAAAAACTGTTTCTTTTATATACCAATGAAAAGACCGGTTCGATGCCACTAGAAGTATCAGCAACTAAGCTCAAAGTTCCAGTTGGTGCTATAGCAGTCAAGGTAGCATTTCTTAAACGTATATTTTTCTCATCCCATGAACTTCCATTAAATGCTGGGAAAGTTCCTCTTTCTTTGGCAAGCATAACAGATGCATTTTTTGACTCATCCTCAATAAATTTTATTAAATCTCTCATTAAGACGACTGCCTTTGTAGTGTTATAAGGAATTTGTAAAACATATAAAAGTGAAGCAAAACCTACAACACCTAATCCCAATTTTCTTGTTTGTCTGACTTCGTGAGCTATTTTTTCTAAAGGAAATTTACTTAAATCAATCATATTATCAAGAAAATGAATGCCAAGATATATATTTTCCTTTAATTTTTCCCAATCAATTTTCTTTTCTCCTTTAATTTTAATAATGTGATTTGGTAAAACTATAGAGCCCAAATTACAGGATTCATATGGTCTTAGGGGTTCTTCTCCACAAGGATTACATGCTTCAATTTTACCAAGATTTTTTGTTGGGTTCGCTTCCTCTACTCTATCAAGAAAAAACATTCCGGGATCAGCTAATTTCCACGCCATTTGACAAATTTTATTAAATATTACTTGTGCTTTGACTTTTTTCACAATCTTTTTAGTACGCGGATTAATTAAGGAGAATAAAGTATCATCCTTAACTGAATTCATAAACTTATCAGTTATACCCACAGAAATATTAAAGTTTCGAATTATGTTGTCAATGTTTTTTAGTTCAATAAATTCCATAATATCCGGGTGATTGACGTTAAGAATAGCCATATTTCCACCACCTCGTTTTTTACCTTGGAGGATTTGGTCAAAGGCCTGCGAAAACGACCTTATAAAATGAATTGGCCCAGCAGCAATATTTGGTGTTCCACCCACATCATCACCTTTTGGTCTAATATGTGAAAAATTAAAGCCAGTTCCGCCATTGTTTTTTTGTACAACTGCGGCATCTTTTAATGTTTGAAAAATTGACTCTAAACTGTCTTCTATTGGCAATACAAAACAACTAGAGAGCTGACCAGTACCATCAATGTTGTTTCCTGCTTCAAATAGAACTCTTGAACCGGGAAGAAATTCATTTTTGGCCATTATATTATAAAATTGTCTAGACGATTTTTGGACTGCTCGCAATTTTCTATTTCCTGCTCCTTTAACATATTTTGCATCTTCTAGGGCAATTGAACTTGCTACCCTCCATAACATTTCAATCGGCTTTTCAATTATTTTGCCATTTTTATCTTTGAGAAGATGGCGTTTGGATATAACTTCTAATGAATTTTTTGAAAAAACAGGATTGATTAGGTCAGAAGGTGGTATTTTTAATAATTCTTTATCAAATTCAATATTTATTTTTTGTGTTTTCATGTTTTATCGCGTAGAGGTATAAAAATAATTTCTGTTATTTCATTTGTTTAAGTTTAAGACCTGAAGAGTTCTACTCTTGTTTCGATAAATAGTCATTCCCTTAAGACCTAAACCACAAGCGATTTCAAATGCTTTAATAATGTCTTTTAAAGTTGCTGATTCATTAAAATTTATTGTCTTTGAAACTGCATTATCAGTATATTTTTGAAAAATTGACTGCATTTTTAAGTGCCACAGGGGGGATATATCCAAAGCAGTTACAAAGACCTTCTTAATACTTATTGGAATTTGAATCAAATTTTGCAATGAACCATGCTCTACAATATCTTTCATTAAATTATCTTCATATAACCACTCATCCTTTAATTTCCTTTCCAAAATATTATTAATATAAATTAATTCTTTATTATCAATTGTTTCCATATTCTTTCTTGTGTAACCAAGAGCAAAAAATGGTTCAATTCCGCCATTACAATCTGCAAGCAAACTAGTTGTTCCATTAGGAGCAATGGTAGTTACTGTTGCATTTCGCATATTTTTAAAACCTTTTTTATTCCACAAAGAGCCATCAAAATTTCCAAAATCGCCTCTAACTTCACCCAGTTTTTGTGATTCCTCATGCCCTTTTTCTGATATAAAAGACATGATTTTTTCAGCAAGTGCAAGAGCTTTTTCGCTATCGTATGGGATATTTAGTTCATAAAGTAAGTCAGCCCAACCCATTACTCCTAGACCAATTTTCCTGTTTCCATATTTAACAATTTGTTCAATTTCCGGTAGTAAGTGTTTTGAGACGCTAATGGTATTGTCTAAAAATCTTACACCTAACCTTACTACTTCCTCGATTCTTGTCCAATCAATTAAATTCTCGGGTAATGTCTCACCTAATAGTTTATCCTTTAGTATAAACTTATTCAGAACCAATGAGCCCAAATTACACGCTTCATAGGGTAAAAGTGGCTGCTCACCGCATTGATTAGTGGCAGTAATCCTACCTGTATTAGAAGTAGG
>Ga0315273_10001119_pt1 | contig 29851 bp, 18 predicted proteins | sample YL17G02_0_MG_FD_205753 | JGI IMG/M metagenome (GOLD analysis project Ga0315273, IMG submission 205753) | Sediment microbial communities from Yellowstone Lake, YNP, Wyoming, USA - YL17G02_0 | ecosystem: Environmental > Aquatic > Freshwater > Lake > Sediment | place: USA: Wyoming | collected... | reverse complement strand
CCCAGGGTGAGTTAGGTGATGTTGTCTTTATTGAGGTAGAAACAGTCGGCGAAACACTTGCTAAGGAAGAGGTTTTCGGTACCATAGAAGCTGTAAAAACAGTCTCTGATATGTTTATGCCTGTTGGTGGTGAGATCCTTGAAGTAAATCCTGCACTGGAAGAGTCACCTGATGTTGTAAATAAGGATCCGTATGGGAAAGGTTGGATAGTGAAAATTAAGATCACCAACCCATCTGAAGTCGCTGAACTACTGACAGCTGAAAAATATTCAGCACTGTTATAGTGTTTTCTTAACTTCAAATTCCTGGTAGCCTTCCACTACATCACCTACTTTTATGTCGTTGAAATTATGGATGTTAAGTCCGCATTCATACCCGCCAACAACTTCTTTCATATCATCCTTGAACCGCTTGAGTGATCCAAGTTCCCCGGTATAAATTACAATACCATCGCGGATTATCCTGACCTTGGTATTCCTTGTTATTTTTCCCTCCTTAACATAGCAACCAGCGACTGTCCCGACTTTTGTTACTTTAAAAATCTCACGTATTTCAAGAGTGGCAACAATCTCTTCCCTGACTTCAGGCATCAGCATACCTTCCATTGCAGATCTTATCTCTTCAATTGCGTTATAGATAATTGAATAGAGGCGCACATCAATCTCTTCTTTTTCAGCAAGTTTTCTGGCACTTAGAGATGGTCTGACCTGGAATCCAACTATAATAGCGTTCGAAGCAGCTGCCAGAAGAATATCTGATTCCGAAATCTGTCCTACAGCCTTATGAATAATGTTAAGCTGGATCTCAGGAGTTGATAGTTTAATGAGTGAGTCGCTCAAAGCTTCCACTGAACCGTCGACATCACCCTTCACAATAATATTAAGTTCCTGGAAATTACCGATTGCAATTCTCCTGCCTATTTCGTCAAGTGTAATATGTTTCTGAGTACGCAGACCCTGTTCCCTCTGTAGCTGAGCCCTCTTTGTAGCAATATCCTTTGCCTCACGGTCGCTCTCCATCACATTAAATTTATCACCAGCCTGGGGTGCTCCATTCAATCCCAGAATAAGAGTAGGAGTGGCGGGTCCGACTTCTTCAACCTTATAACCTCTTTCGTTATACATGGCTTTTATATGTCCGAAGCAGCTGCCTGCAAGCATAATGTCTCCTATTCTGAGTGTTCCTGCTTTAACCAGTACTGTTGCTGTAAATCCCCTGCCTTTGTCGAGAGATGATTCAATAACTGTACCGATAGCCGGTTTGTCAGGATTGGCTTTTAACTCAAGCATCTCAGCTTCAAGAAGTATTTTATCAAGAAGCAGATCAATATTTAGTCCGCTCTTTGCAGAAATTTCCTGTGATTGAAACTTCCCCCCCCAATCTTCAACCAGGTAATTCATGGCCGCAAGAGCCTCCTTGATCTTATCAGGATTAGATGTTTGCTTATCAATTTTATTGATAGCGAATATTATAGGAACTCCGGCTGCTGAAGCATGATTAATGGCTTCTTTTGTCTGAGGCATAACACCATCGTCAGCTGCAACCACAATAATTGCAATATCAGTAATTTGTGCACCACGGGCACGCATGGCAGTAAATGCCTCATGACCAGGAGTATCGAGGAATGTAATCTGTCTTCCATCCTCAAGGATAACACCGTAAGCACCAATATGCTGAGTTATACCTCCGGCTTCACCAGCAATCACGTTGGTGTTCCGGATATAGTCAAGCAGCTTTGTTTTACCATGGTCAACATGTCCCATCACAGTGACAATTGGCGGCCTTGGCTTGAGATCTTCCAGTTCATCCTCCTCTTCGCGTACTGCTTCCTGTAATTCTGCACTTACAAACTCTACATTGAAACCAAATTCATCTGCAAGAAGAGCCATTGTTTCTGCATCGAGACGTTGGTTAATTGAAACAAACAGACCAAGATTCATGCAAGTCGAAATGATATCGGTTACAGGAATACTCATCATGGAGGCAAGCTCATTAACTGACACAAATTCAGTAACTTTAAGAATATTTTTGTCGAGTTCCTGCTGATCAACAACCTCCTGATGTTTCTGACTTATAGCCTCTCTTTTTTCTCTGCGGTATCTTGACCCCTTTGATTTACCTTTTGTTGTAAGTCGTGCCAGGGTCTCTTTTATCTGTTTCTGAACCTCTTCTTCATTTACTTCAACTCTGACAGCTCTTTTTTTCACAACCTTCCTGGTGCCGGTTTTTTCTTTTTTATCGGTAGTTACAGGTTTAACAACAGGGATTCCTTCTTTTTCTTTAAGTATTCTTTTCCTTCTCTTCTTTCTCCTGAAATCAGATTCCCCGCTGACTCTGACAGGCTGAAAAGGCGTAGCTTTCTTTTTCTCTTCAACAGGAAGATCAATTCTTCCGACAACCCTTGGTCCAACCAGGTTTTTAAAATCAGTTTTATATAGAGCTACAATATCCTCTTCAGGTTCAAAAACAGGTTCGTCTATTATATCTTCAATCAGGAGTTCATCAATAACCGGTTCAGGAATTTGCTCCTCAATTATATCAGTTTCTTTCTTTCCTTCTGGTTTCGTCTCAACATGTTTGGGGATATCCTTTTCTTTGCTTTTCTCTTTTGACGGAGCTTTTGGTTTCTCTTTCTGTTCCTCTTTTTTTATCGGTTTAGTTTCTTTAGAAACTTTATCGAGATCTATTTTCCCGACAATATGAAGATCAATATTTGATTTAGATTTTTTTTCTTCAACCGGAGTTGTTGTTTCAGGAGTCTCCTTTTCTGCAGCTGGTTTTTTCTTTTCAGTTTTTTCAGGTTCACCCGGAGCCTGAGCAGGCTTTTGTACTGGTTCCTCTTTTGGAGGAACAACTTTTTCAACCTTTTGTTTTAATGTCTTTTCAAGATCAATCTTACCTATAAGTTTTATATCAGGTTTTTTGATCTCAGTCTTAATGTCTACGGTTGTCTTAATTCCTGAAGAATCTTTTACAAGAACGTCATCATCCCGTTCGGAATCTTCAGTCTCAATCTTTTCTGAAAAATCGCCTATGGAAACAGATTCCTTTTTTCTGTGCAGGTCTTTAAGGATGAGTTTTTCAGACTCTTTTTTAACGCTGATATCTGTACTGTATTCTTTTACCAGTAAAATATAAGCTTCATGAGGAAGCTTAGTATTTGGGTTGGGATCAAGATCAAACCCTTTTTTATGCAGGAATTCCACAATTGTGGATATTCCCACATTGAATTCATGAGCTGCTTTGCTTAATCTTGTAACCTTAATATCCTCTGTCATAAATATGCTTTGCCATTATTTAAACTTCAAAAACCCCCTGATCGTGAATAGTTTATATTAATATTTTATTCAAATTCTGCTCTTAGGATGTTAACGACTTCTTTAACTGTTTCTTCTTCAAGATCAGTTCTCTTAACAAGGTCGCTGATTGAAAGGTTCAGAACGCTTCTTGCGGTATCACAACCAATAGCTTTGAGTTCTTCAATAATCCAGTCTTCAATTTCATCTTCAAACTCCTCAAGATTAACATCTTCTTCATCTTCACCGCCCGGTTCCCTGTAAACATCAATCTCATACCCGGTAAGCTGGCTGGCCAGTTTAATATTCAGACCCCCTTTGCCGATTGCCAGAGATACTTCGTTAGGTTTCAGATATATCTCTGCCCTCTTTGTCTCTTCAACAAGTTTGATTGAAGTAATTTTAGCAGGACTGAGTGCCCTCTGTATAAACAGCTGATTGTTGGAAGTATAGTTTATAACATCTATGTTTTCATTTCTTAATTCCCTTACTATTCCATGGATTCTTGAGCCTTTCATTCCAACACATGCACCGACCGGATCAATTCTTTCGTCGTATGATTCAACGGCTACTTTGGCGCGTTCCCCGGGTACCCTGACAATGTTTTTAATAGTAATTAAACCATCAAATATTTCAGGAACTTCAAGCTCAAATAACCTTTCTAGGAATACAGGTGAGGTACGGCTGAGTATAATAAAAGGGGTATTGTTCCTCATCTCAACCTTTATTACGACAGCTCTGATAGAATCGCCTTTACGGAAATGATCGGAAGGGATCTGTTCGCTTTTGGGCAGTATAAGTTCATTTCCATCATCATCAAGAACAAGTATTTCTCTTTTCCAGACCTGATACACTTCACCGGTCACTATTTCACCGATCCTGTCCTTGTATTTGATATAGATATTATTCTTCTCAAGGTCAAGAATTCGCGCAGTGAGATTCTGTCTTAAAGATAGAATCGCTCTTCTTCCAAAGTCAAGAAATTTGACTTCATCAGAAACCTCTTCGCCGACTTCATAATCTTCATCGATCTCTTTTGCCTTTGAAAGCGGGATCTGCATAACAGGATCGGTCAGCTCTTTGTCTTCCACAACAACCCTGTTTCTCCATATTTCAAAGTCACCTTTATCGATATTTACTATAATGTCGAAATTATCAGCTGAACCATATTTTTTTGCAAGCATGCTTCTGAACACATCTTCAAGAACGCTCATCATTGTAGGCCGGTCAATATTTTTCAGCTCCTTAAATTCCGAAAAAGTGTCGATTAAATTAACATTTTCCATCTGTTGTAAACCTCTTATTATTATTTAATTGTCAAAATAACTCTTGTCGATTTTATTTGTTCGAGATTGAAAGAAATATCCTTCAATTCTTTTGTTTTTCCTTTAATTTTTAATTCAGTCTCAAGTTCAAATCCACCTTCCGTCACATTTTTAAGTTTCCCTGTAAATTTTGATCCTTCAAAGTCAATAACTTCGACTTTCTTGCCATCATTTTTGAAGTACTGTTCTATTACTCCGAAGGGAATGTCTATACCAGGTGATGAGACCTGCAATTCAAAGTCTTCTTTATCGCGGTCAAGACTCTTTTCAATGTGCCTGTGTAATGCTGCACATTCATCAATAGTGATCCCTCCATTTTTATCGGCCAGGACAATTATCCTGTTAGCACTGCTTACTTTAACAGAAACGAGAAAGAATCCGGTTCCATTGATAAACTCTTTAACTAATCCCTCTATTTTCTGTTTTTCAATCATCATGCAAAAACCGATAATAAAATAGGGGACTCCGGTCCCCTAGATCTCAAATACCCCTCAATTCTATGGCAAAGGTACATATTAATATTAAATCACCAAAAAAATCGACATTAATATTGAAGTATTATGCTTGTGGCTCAAATACGTAGCAGAAAAATCAGTAAACATTTCGATCTTTGCAATTGACTTAAAACCAGCAGCAGCAGACTAATACTTTTCAATGAACACTGTGAAAGGGGCAGGTATATATGACAATAATGACAGGTCAATTCTTGAGAATTGTACCTTATGCCCGAGGGATTGCAGGGTAAACAGGTTTGAAGGCGGAACCGGATATTGCAGTACAGATGGCGGTTTGAATATTGCCTCGGTCTGTATCCACAGGGGAGAGGAGCCTGTTATAAGCGGGAAAGATGGCATTTGTAATATTTTTTTTTCCGGATGCAATCTTCATTGCCTTTATTGCCAGAATCATGAAATTAGCCGGAGCAAGTCAGTCATTGGGAATCCGGGAATGGATATGGAAGATGTTCTGGAGCAGATAGTGAAAATACTTTCGAAAGGTATATCTGCTGTTGGATTTGTTTCTCCTTCCCATGTTGTACCACAGGTAAAAGCAATAATAAGAGGCTTGAATTCGCGTGGTTATAAGCCCTTAACAGTATACAACACAAATAGTTATGATAGACATGAAACCATAAGTAGTCTGTCGGGGCTGATTGATGTGTATCTTCCGGATTATAAATATGTTACAAAAGAAATTGCCTCAGAGTATTCAGATGCATCAGATTACCCGGAAGTAGCACTGAAAGCAATTAAGGAAATGTATTATCAGAAAGGGTCAACGCTTATAACTGATGAAAGTGACAGGGCTGAAAACGGGTTGCTTATAAGACATCTTGTCTTACCTGGTCACGCGGAAGAGAGTAAAAAAGTTTTGCTTTCTATTGCTGAAGAGTTGTCCCCGGGCGTTCATCTTTCTCTGATGTCTCAATACCATCCTACAGCACAGGTCATGCATCATCCCGTACTTAATCGTTCACTTTATAAGGCTGAATATGAAGCTGTTGTTGAGGCAATGGAAGATCTTGGTTTCAGAAATGGATGGATTCAGGATATGGATAGCAACGTAAACTACAGACCTGATTTCAGTAAGGAGAATCCGTTTAAATAATTGGTTGGGGGGCAATCCTACATAAATTTCTCACGCTTCTGCAGGTTATAAAGCGCAAACAGTAAAAAGATAATTGACCCCGTAACAAGGATTATCCGGTTTTTAAAAGTAATTATGGCCCATGTAGTCTCGTTCACATCCCATGGAAGTTCGTATGGGTTCAAAAAAACATTCCATTGACTTCTGTACAGGGAATCGCTCAGAATCAGGAAGAAAAGTCCAAAAATAATCATTATAACGGCTGTCCCATTTCCATTTCTAACTACTGTTGATAACATAAAGGCCATTATCCCAAGAAACAGAACCGGAAACATTACCTGCGCGGTCATATTTATAAATCGGAATTGCACTATCAGAACGGAGGAGAGAAATGTAAATACCATCATAATCAGGAAGGCAACCACATAAATCAATGCTATCCTTACAAGCCATACTTTGTACCTGTAATTAGGAATTCCAAAGAGGATCTCAATGGTGCGGGCATCCTGGTCATTCTGTATGCCGAATGCCGTCGGATAAAAAACGAGAAGGATCCCTGAAAAAAGAAACACACCATAAAGATCCCTCATATTTGAAACATCCTGATCAAAGACATAAATAACTGAAAGTCCTACATAGAAGACTACTGATCCGGCAAGGAACCAGATGAATCTGTTCGCAAAGATTATCCGTAAGTTATAGGCAATCATTTTTTGAACAAGATTCAAAAAATTATATAAGTTATTAGTTTTCATTTATTTGCAGTTTGATTGTTTTCTGAACCCTGATATTCTTTTCTTCTTAAAAGCCACAGGTAGGCATCTTCAAGGTTTGGCGTTGCATTTACGGCACCTTCCCAGGGAGAAGACTCCGAAATCACTCTTACCCTTACATTTTCACCATCCGACATATGGTGGACCACGAGATGATTTTCGATAAAAGTTCCAAAATCTTTAGCAGGGATATTAAATTGCCACACATGGCCTTCCGCCTCTTTTGTCATTTCGATAGGTTTCCCGAAATACCTGAGTTTCCCTTTATTAAGTACTGCTACCTGATTGCACGAGCTTGAGATATCTTCAATGATATGAGTTGAAAATATTACTACCCGTTCACGGCTGAGTTCCACAAGGAGGTTTCTGAACCTGATACGCTCTCTCGGATCAAGTCCGGCAGTAGGCTCATCAACAACAAGAATTCGTGGGAGGTGCAACAGTATCTGTGCAATTCCCATCCTTTGTTTCATTCCTCCTGAATAAGAGCTTATCTTTTCGTGCCTGCGTTCTTCCATGTGTACGGCATTTAAAACATAGGTCACTCTCTCTTCCCTTGTCTTTACATCAATAATATTTTTCAGCATAGCCTGATAATGAAGATATTCATGAGCTGTCATGTTTTCATAGCTTCCGAATTCCTGTGGCAGATAACCTATAAGTCCCTGAAGCTCTTCTCTCATCCTCTGTGTATCAAGCCCGTTTATCCATACCTTGCCATAACTCTGTTCAAGTATCCCGCAGATGATTCTCATAAGAGTCGTCTTTCCGGCACCGTTAGGACCAAGCAGTCCGAACATCCCATTTCCTATATTTAGTGAAACACAACTTAATGCTTTAAATGGTTTTTTCTTTCTACCGATCAGTGGTACTGCAGCAACAATCTTATAGACAGTCTTCCTCAGCCCTTTGAACCTTCCTTCCAGCCTGTAGATATCAATGTTTTCCCTTGTAAGCTTCTGTCCGGTTTTATAAATAAACAGGCCGGAGAACCAAATGGAACCAAGAATGAGAACAACAACCAGGTTTTCCCATCTATGCTGAAACCAGATCAGATTAAGAAGCGGTACGATCCAGAAAATTACAAAATCGGCAATCCCGGAGATTATTTTCAGCCATCTTTTTTTCCCGTTTGCTATGAGGTTTGCAAAGAGTTCATTGAAGGAAGTCCAGATAGCTGAGAGAATGAACCATGTTGCCATGCTGAAAACAAAGATCCAGAATCCTTTATCGAGGTAGAAATAGGTGAAGTAGATAATGTATGCCAGTAACGGAGCCTGCCAGGCAATGTGGCTCATATCCTTAAGTGAATGAAATTGTTTTTGAAGTCCTAAACGTTTTCTGATCTGCGCACCGGCCTTCCATTCTCTGGTCCAGCGATTCTCCCTTTCATATATCTTCACAAGGCTTTGAACATAAATGTTAATATTTTCATCGGGGGAGATAACTGTTTCTCTTGCTTTTCTCAGGCTGTTCATTACAAACCACGCAGAAGCAGGAATTAATATTATTATCAGAATTGTTGTAATGAGTTTCCAGATAAATTTATCTATATAAGTGTAAATCAAGAATATCATTACGGCAAACAGTATGAATTGAATAAGCTTATTCTTCCAGTTTAATAAATAGAACCACTTTAGTGCATTCTCAAGTCCCGTATAAAAGGTTGGAATAAAAACCAGGGTCAGAAGAGTGCTTAAAGTCAATCCACCAATAACAGTAATAGCGAATGAGGCGCCAATTACAGATACAAATTCTGCCTGTCCCATTGCCAATGGAACCATTGCAATTACAGTTGTAGCGGCAGTTATGAGAATTGGGCGTAACCTCGAGACACCTGCTGTCATTAGTGCTCTTTGAGCCCTGTTGCCCCTTTTTCTCAGAATATTGGTATAATCAATTAATATTATTCCATTATTAACTACTACTCCTAAAAGAATCAAAAAACCTGTAAGCGTATTTAAATTTATAAGGGAATTGCCTGTAAGTATCAATGCAACAAGAGATCCCAGCGCAGCAAGAGGGATGCTAAACATAAGAACGACCGGAGTGGCAAGTGATTCAAATACAGAAGCAAGAATCATATAGATAAGAAGAAAAGCTATGCCTATTATGTAGTAGAGGTCTTTCCACTGGTTCTCTTCATGAATGACTTCAACGGCGATCCCGGTCGGAATATTCAGTCCGCCAACTATTGATTCGATCTCCTGCCTTGCACCCTCAAGAAGATCTTTTGAGTTTTTAATCTCATCATTAAAATCATAAGTCACAGTAATTTTTTTTTCCTGGTTCTCCCTGTGAATGTTTCCCATTCCCGATGAGAAAACAATCCTGGAAAGTTCTTCCATCTCCATCACTGATCCATTGCTGCCATTGACCTCCAGTCTTTTAAGATCATCAATTGTTTTATCTTTAGTCTGTTTACTAACACCTGCCTCATCAGCGTACTTGATCATAATGTCATAACTGTCTGTCCCTTGTTTAAAAGTAGCACCGGATGTGTATTCCCGGCCGAATGTAGATAGAGCAGATGACAGATTGACTAACGTTAAATTATTCCTTCCGATGTAGTCCATATCGAACAATAGATGGACTTCTGGTTTATTATCCTGAACATTGATATTCGAACTGTTAATTATTGAAAGTTTATTGACATATGTTTTAATATCTGTCGCAAGGTTTTTCATCTGCTCGAAATTCTGTCCTTTGATTATTACACTTTCCTTTTTTGATCCGATTCCAAGAAGATTCATGAAATCTGAGCCCGGGTTGTAAGTATCATCACCAACTCCGCCTCCGGAGAAGCCACCTCCGGTCGATAGTTCATCCATAGCTATTTCAGCCGAAGATATATTCTTTGTCTTTTCTGAAATATCATTTTTTATTTCCGGAAGGGAACGCTTACTTTTTTTATCCCAGTCCTTAGAAAGATTTATTGTAATTGTAGCCTGTTCTTCCTCAATCCTGCTCACGATATCTTCTTTTTCAGGAAGAGATGCCAGCCTTGATTCAATCTCAGTAACAACCGCATCAGTTTTTTCCAGTGTTGATCCTCCTGGCATGGCAACCGTCAGTCTGAAATTAGGTGTTTTTACCTCTTGTGTTGTATTAACACTTAAAGTAAGACTTATGAGTAATGCTGCAAAAAAAACGACCAGAGTTCCGATAATTGTAGATGCAGGCTTTCTCATACTAGCTTTTAATATAAGATGATACCCTTGAATCAGCCTGTTGTGAATTGCGAGTCTCTTAAATATTTCCGAATTGCTCTTTGAGGATCGTGTGAGAAGAAAGTAGGTTGCCATTGGGATAAACAGTAATGCGACCAATAGAGATATTAAGAGAGTCGAAATGATAGATACCCCTATATTCTTGCCAATTATTTTTATCATGTAATTGTTTGCGAAAATAAATGGCATAAAAACAATTATTGTTGTAAGTGTTGAAGCGAATACAGATCTCCAGACTTCCGTAGTGCCTTGTTTGACAGCTGTCTCCGGGTCTTTTCCCTGCCCTGCCAGCCGGTAAATATTCTCAAGGACAACAACGGAATTATCAACAAGCATTCCAATTGCAAGTGCCATACCAACAAGTGTCAGGCTATTGATGGAAATATTGAAAGCATAGAAGAAGTTAAAAGCTGTATAAACTGAAACTGGAATGGATACTGCAATGATGGTCACCAGACGGATATTTCTAAGAAAGAACCAAAGTATCATTACGGCAAGCAATCCTCCGGTAATAGCAAGGTTAATGATCTGCTCTATATTCTTTTCCATTATCTCAGAATTGTTGTTCTGGATGACGATCTCAACCCCGAATGGAGCCATTGTTTTGTTCAGTTCATTAACCTGTTTAATGGCTGCATGGGATAGATTAATAAGATTGGCCTGGTTGTCATTTACCAGTGAGATAGTTACAGCATCAAGTCCATTCACCCTGCTATAGGAGCTCTGTTCTTTTACCCCAAAAAATATCTCAGCAACATCCCTTATTAAAACAGGTCCTTTATTTTTAACTATGAGGTTGCCAATTTCTTTAACATCGGTATATTCGGAAGAGACATTAACAAAAAGTTTATCAGTACCATTAAATACCTTTCCAACAAATGTCTTATTAGCCCCATTATTGTTCAGCAAATTTCTTATCTGACCTATAGCGATACCATTTGCTTTGCAGGCCTTTTCATTTAGTCGTATTTCGATTGAATTCTCCTTTCCCCCATATACCTGAACTCCTGCAATCCCGTCAATGTTTTCAAGATGAGGTTTAATCTCTCTGTCGGCAATGTTTCTGATCCTGTCGATACCTCCCTCCCCCCGAACCTGAAGATCCATGAACTGGTTAGTCAGTTCTTTAAGATCGATCTTAATGACATTAATAAAAAACTCTGGTGGTATTGAACTTTTTACAATATCTATTTTTTCCTGAAGCTTAAGATTAGCATATTTGAGATTAGCATTCTGATTATAATAAACAAATATATTTCCATTGTTTAAAGAAATATTTGATTCAATCTTTTCAACTCCTTCAAGGGTTCCGATTGCTCCTTCAATCGGTATGATTGCCTGTGTTTCAATATACGATGGATCCATTTCAATCGGAGTCGCAACCTGGATTATCAGAAACGGGAGCTGAGCATTTGGGAATAATTCTACCGACAGTTTCTTATACGAAACATATCCAAGCATTGTCAGCCCTAAAAAGAGCATACTGATAAGAATTCTTCTTTTTAAAATAAAGTTCATTTTCTGTCTTATAGGAAAATTATGAAGACTTTACTGTTTCTCTATTAGCACCTGTAAGCCAGCTGCTGAAACTATCAAAAACCCAGTATACACATGGAATGACAAAAAGCGTAAGCAGGGTGGAAGAGACCAGTCCTCCGATTACGGCAAGTGCCATTGGAGCTCTAAGAGAAGCGCTATCTCCTATTCCGATTGTGAGAGGAAGTAGAGCCAATATAGTCGTCAGACTGGTCATAAGGATTGGTCTTATTCTTTGTGTCCCAGCGAGTACTATTGCCTCTTTCTTTTGTACTCCGCGCTCTCTGAGCTGGTTTATCCTGTCAATAAGCAGTATTGCATTGTTTACTGCTATTCCTCCCAGCATAATTATTCCGATATAGGCCATCATATTCAGCGTTTTTCCCAGGAAGAAGAATGTCAGTACAGTTCCGACTCCTGCCAACGGAATAGTTAACATGATTACAAATGGTTGTATGACAGACTCAAACTGGGCTGCAAGTACCATAAAGACAAGAATCAGCGATAGCATAAGTGCAAAAGTGAGGTTCGACATGGATGCTTTTCGTTTAAGTTCCTCTCCCGTAAACTGCATCTTATAGTCAATTGGAAATGTCACCCCTTTCAGTGATGCTTCTGCGGTTTTTATCACCTTATCGAAGGCCGAGTTTCTGCTTACCATGGCATAGATATAGCAGGTCCTTTGTTGGTTTCTTCTTGTTATCTCTCTAGGACTTACGATTGTTTTAATCTCGGCAAGTTCGCTCAGAGGTACTTTTATGCTTCCGGCTGTTATCATGAGGTCGCGTAATTGATAGACTGAGAGGTCACCCAGCTTAATGGTTATATCTTTCATTTCGCCACCTTTTTCAAAACTCCCGGCTGAGGAACCTGATAAATAACTCTTTATCTCATTAATAATGGTTTCAACTGTAACATTATAATAGCTTGTTTTGAATTTGTCAATTGCCACTTCTACCTCAGGGGTACCTTTATCAATTGAGGTTGTTATATTGTAGAGTCCGGGGTTCCTCATCAAAATGGCTTTGGATTCATTTACAATCCTCTCCAGTTCCGCGTAGTCTTCCCCTGATATCTCCAGTGAAAATGGAGCTTCGGTTGTTCCAAGTGATGTCTGAAGTGCAGTCTCTTCTCTCGTAAAACTGGTTTCAATATCCGGGATTGTTTTCAGGTAATTTCCAATTAGTGAAATTGCTTCTTCCGTCCTCGATGAGAAATCCGGATTAAGCATTATTTTGAGGGATGCAATATTCTCCCCTTTTGTTACATTAGTCTTGTTTAAGGAAGATGTATTATCAGTACCAGCTTGTGAATAGAGCATTTTTATTTTTTCTCCAAGAAGTTCCCTGACAGTCCCCTCGGTTTTAGATATTGTGCTTGCTGTCCGGACAAGGCCCGTTCCCTCAGGAAGTTTAAGATTTAAAGTGAATTCAGCCGATTCCGATTTAGGCATGAATTCGCTACCCAGCTTTGGTATAAGTAGTGCTGCGACACCCATCAGGATGACAGACAATGCAATAACAAGAGATCTCTTTTCGATAGTCCTTTCAAGCAAATATTTATACCATCTGAAACGGAAAGGAGAGGTCAGATCAACTTTATTTTTCTTATCGGTGAATAATGTTGATACAAGCATAGGGATCACCAGCATAGCAATTACCAGAGAAGAAAGAAGGGAAAAAGCTACAGTCCAGGCCTGATCCTTGAACATTTCTCCCGAAGCTCCATGAAGGTATACTATCGGCAGAAAAACAACAATAGTAGTAACTGTTGATGAGGTAATTGCACCTCCGACTTCTCCTGTTCCCCTGATGACAGCCTCCTTTAAGGGCACCCCTTCCTCGCGTAGCCGGGTAATATTTTCAAGAACAACTATAGCATTATCGACAAGCATCCCGGCGCCAAGAGCCAGACCTCCAAGTGTCATGATGTTGAGGGTGAGATGATTAAAGTACATCAGGTTGAAGGTGGCGATGATAGAGATCGGAATAGCGACACTAATGACCAGAGTTGTACCAATCCGCCTGAGAAATATATAAAGTATAAAAACAGCCAGAAGAATTCCTACAATGAGAGTATTTTTCACCTCCGTGATTGCATTATGAATAAATGCTCCCTGGTCTTGTACTTTGATAAACCCGTAACCAGGTAAAGCTTTTTCAAGTACAGTTATTGCTGCCTGGAGACTTTTTACCACATCAACAGTATTAAATTTTGGCTCTTTATAAATAGATAAAGCAACACAACGCTCTCCATTGATTGAAACAATATTCTCAGGATCTTTATTGGCAAATTTAATTGTGGCAATATCTCGCAGATATACAGGTACTCTTCCTGAATTTGATGCTGATACTGTTCCTGAACTCTGAGCAGGCATTGATCCTGCTGATGCGGGTTGTTTAAAGCCTACTACTATATTTTCCAGGTCACTGATATCTTTAAGAACACTTACTCCCTTGACAACATATTTAAGCCCCATATCTACAATTGTTCCACCCGATACGTTCCTGTTATAACTAGCAATTTGGGCAGCTATTCCATCTGATGTCAACCCGAATGATTCAAGAATGTATTTGTTCGTCTCAATAACAACTTCACTTTCCTCAATTCCTGTAAGTTTAACATCGGCTACACCTTCAATGCGGACTAACTCATTCCTGATATAGTTTTCAGCTACTTTCCTGAGTTCATCCATATTGGTTATGTTCTCATTTTTCAAACCGACTATCATAACCGGAGAGGCATTCGGATCGTACTGGGAAATTGCAAAGCTCTCAAGGTCAGAATTCTGTCTGAAGGCATTCAACTCTTTTTGGAGATCAAGAAAGGCTTCATCCATATCCTTATTCCAGTCGTATTCAACAGTAATTGTTGCAGATCCGACCTGAGAAACTGATGATACCTGAATAACATCACTCTGACGCATTGAGAGAGACTCAATCTGATCAACATAATTCTTTTCAATCTCCTCCGGAGGTTTCTGCCCGGCATTGAGTTCAACATATATCTTCGGATTGTTCAGATCAGGGAACAGATCGGTCCCCAGTTTACCGAATGAGATAAACCCCAGAAGAACTATCCCCAGCACAAGCATTAAGACTGTAACGGGGTATTTTACAGCAAATTGGGCAATCCTGTTCATATCTGTTATTTAATAATTTTTACCTTCGACTTATTGCTGAGGGTCTCAAATCCACTGTTTACTATCCGTTCATTTCTTGAAAGCCCCCTTATAACTTCAGCATTGGTGATATTTTCGAGTCCGGTTTCAATAATTCTTTCGGCAGCAACACCACGGTCAATAATGAAAACAGTTTTTCCCTTCTGCCGGGAGAGAATAATGTTTTTAGGGATAACGATTACCGAATCTTTACGACTCGTCACAATATCTGCTTTTACAAACATCCCTGGCCTGAGGACTAATTTTGGATTATTAATTGAAATATTGCCCTTAAATGTCCTTGTATCGGCATTTATTGCAGGAGACAATTGAGTTATACTGCCGATAATTGTATCCTCCGGGATAGTATAGTTTGTCAGTTTTACGACTTGTCCGGGTTTTATAACAGAAATGTATTTTTCAGGAAGCTGGACATCCATGTACATTACCTGGTAATCCATAATCTTCACAATTGTTGCTCCTGTCTCAACCTGAGTACTCTGAGTATAATAAGGCAAATCAACAATGACTCCCTCTATTGAGGCTACAATCCTGGTTTTATCAAGTTGAAGCCTGCAGTTTTCAACAGTCGTCTTGGCATTTGAATAATTAATGCTTGCGGTTTTTAGTTCCTTAAGGGTCACACCTCCTTTTTCATAGAGAGACTCCTGTTTTTTGAGTTCACTTTCTGTAAGTTCAAGGTTTAGTTCATTTGTCTCGAGCTTGATGGAGTTAACATATTCTTTATCTTCAAGCCTTGCAATGAGCGAGCCAGCTTTTACTTTATCTCCAAGCTGCCAGTATCTGCCTGTCTGAGGATTTTTTTCAAGAAAATAGGAGGCTGTAATTTTAGATTTGAGAACGATCTCCCCTTTTGGGAAAGCGATCCCTGTGGTATTGATGAATTCTTCAATTGAGCTTAGTTTAATGTCTTGTACCGAAACGGGTATTTCAACATCTGCATTAAGGTTCTGTTCCTGATTTCTGCATCCGGTTATAGCCATTAGTACAACTGCAAGGATGATAAAACTTTTTTTCATATTATTTTTGGTTATCTGTTATCTGTTGTTTTTCAATCGTCATCACGGGTGTAACTGGTTCCTTCTTCTCAAAATCATAAAGAGTCTGTATTTTAAGGTTAAGAAGTTCCAGCTTATATGATATCAGGGAGTTGGTGAATGTGAGTTGTTTCTCTGAGAGCTGATTCTGAAATATATTCAGGTCCATGCCTGTAAGATCGCCATTTTTATATTTCTCAAGGTTCAGGTCATAAGTAAGTTGTGCATTAGTTACTGATTTTCTGGCAATTTCAATCTGGTTCTGAAGATTAAGAAGATTTCTGTATACTTTCCTTATACCTAGAATGATATCATTCTGTTCTTCCTCAAAGCCAATATTGTCTGTTTCTATGGAAGCTTCAGAAGCCTTTATTCTGGACTTCCTCTCACCCCAGTCCCAGAGAGGTATGGTAAGAGAAAGTGCAACAGATTCATTATTTGTTGGATTCGCATAAACATCCGCGACAGACTCATTGTCTCCGAAAATGCCTACGGAAAGCCCAAGGCTCCCTTTGAATTCATTTAAAGCTTTTGTCCGGATCAGGTCAAATTGTGAATTTTCAATATTTATTTTGCGTTGTCTGAGTTCCATCCTGTTTGCCAGACCATTGTCAATTGCAAAGGAAATGTCAACAACAACTGTATCAACAGCTATATTCGGGATCACTAGAATATCGTCATAGAGACTTATCCCGATAAGAAGCTTGAAATCATCTTTCGCATTTTCAAGTGTGACTTGTTTGTTTTCATAATCAGATTTTGTGGTTGCAAGGTTAAGTTCTGCCTGAAACATCTCTTCTTTGGGGGAGATACCGGCATCTACTTTATTTTTAGAGACTTCATAACTTTTCTGCATATTCTGGTATGCCTGATTTGCTATATCCAGACTCTGTTGTTGCTGATACGCAATATAGAAAGCCTGAGCAACCTGCCTCTCAAGAGCAAGCAACTGGATAGCGTAGTTAAGTTGCGCGTTTTCAAGAGCATACTGAAGCTCTTTAAGCGATAGTTTTGTCCTATTGTAAGTGAAAAGGGGTTGTTCAAGATTCAGTGAAATATTATTGCTGAACCCTTTTGTTTTTGTTGAAGCATATTCGCTGTAAGAGTCATAATACCCAAACCTGTCGTTAAGGGTAATTCTTGCGTCGGTAAGAATTATTGGTTGGGATATCGTAAAATTACCATAGCTTTCAGTGGTTTTTCTTGAATTCCACTGAGAGATCAGATCGTTAAACTCTCTGGTTTGAGTGTACTCAATCGGATTGAGGGTAAGTGAGAATTTTGATTTCAGGGAGGCATTCTGTGCATTCAGATTCTCCTGGCTTATTATGAGGCTTAGTCTCGTTTTCTTCATTGAAGGACTACTCATTTCTGCAACTTTAAGAGCCTGCTCAAGTGTCAGTCCTTGTTGAGAAAAAGAACCAGACACATCGAGAAACAAGAATGTCAGAATCATCAAACTGATCCTGGTTTTTTCATAAAACTTATCTTTCATTCTATTTATTCTTATTATTTAATTCCTGTATCGATCTGCTTTTTACTTTTGTCTTTTGTCTTTTGTCTTTTATTTTATCTCTTTTAATTCTGCTTAACCCATCGTATAGCATCTCCGATAACAATTCTGCCTGATGATTTATTGGTAAGAACGACTTTGGCAGTATCTGAAGAAAGGTAATACCTTCCGAGATTATTCCAGCCTCCATCCGCATTTTCATAGTCAAGAGTTATTTCCTCGACTCCATCATCATTATAGATTTTGTAATGCATGTCTTTATATGTGCCATCTCCCATCTGGTCGTCATTCTGATCATCCTGCCCCCCGGTTCCTCCGCCTGATTTCACCTTTATCCTTGCAGTAGTTTTTCCTACGTAGGAGTATATATCATAGTAACCTGGTTCTTTGAGAGTCGTTGTCCAGGTAATAGATTTATCTCCGGTACCAGCCCTGGTATAAACAGCCGACCGGATATATTTGCCATAATAAGTAGTCAGAACAACTGGTTGCCAGTATTCCGGAGTATTCCACATGCTGATCTGCATATAGGTGTTCCCGTTTTTGTTCTGGATGCCAAGTAATTTTTTAAGAGGACTGGTTATGTTCTGTCTGCTTGAAATAAATCCCGGATCCTCATTATCCACAATTATCTCTGAGGGTTCATTGTAAGAAGGCATGGAGGAGAGTGTTTCTTCTCCTGAAAATTCTTTAACACTGTTTTTTGATTTCATTATCTCGTTGACAGGCAGATTGATTTCACCGGGTATATTTTTGGCAAAAAGAGTATTTATAAGCATTGCTCTGGGCTCAGCATCGAGAACAATTCCAATTTTTTTTGCTTCATCAGGACCCATTAAAACAATCTTTGAGATGTCTGAAGCTTCCATACCCCGGCCTTGCATTGAGATAGTAAACTTGTTGCTGCCACCACCTCCTCCCTGAGATGCGTTTAACATAATGTTCTTTGAAAGAAAATTCTGTCCTTCTGCACCGCCTGTGCGGAATGAAATATTAAACAGCCCTTCAACCGGTTCAGGGTTTGAAACAGTAAAAGTCACCCGGTATCTCGACCGGTCTCCGACAATGATCTCTGTGGCTTTTAAGTCGGTGATTAGGAATCCAGGCTGTTCTTTCCCGTTAAACCATTCATTAAGGAACGGATAAAAATCGAAACCGAACTTTTCTTTTACATCATCATTGAAATGCTGAATGTCAATACTACTAAAACTATGTTTGTCAATGTATTCAGAGAACCAGGTTTTGAATTCCTCTATTCCTGCCTTCGATCTCAGAAGATTAAAGAACCAGTCACCTTTTACTGTTAATACCGTTCGTATGGTATCGCCGGAAGGATTCTCTGCAAGCAGATCCCTGAAGCTAGTTTTCTTCAGAATGAGATTCGCTTTGTCGTTATCTGAAAGAGCACCGAACCCGGCCATAAAACCATCCTCCGGCCCCTGATAGGTTAAGTGCTGAAGATGCGATTCAAAAACAGCATTAATTACCGGATAATCAGCTGAGTAAAAATTGTTTTTGAAGAAATAATAACTTGGCGCCAGGCGATATCTGGTTGGTTCATTTGAAGGGACTCCGTTTTTTAACTGGAAGTTTTCTCCACTTATAAAAGTGTTTCTGACATACTCATTAAATATTCTTACCTGCAATTCCTTATCAGTTATAACCTGGTTATTTCTGGCCATCCTCTTTTTCTGACGGGAAAATCTTTTATAGAAACCTGCATTCTCAATGGTAGAGAGTTTCTCAGGAAGAAGTACCATTGAAGGCTGAACTTCCGCCCTCGTCTGTGTATTTTTCTTTGGATATGAATAAAACTGAACCGGAACTTCAACAAGGCTCAGATTCTTAAAAGGGTACCTGGTAGAGAAATTGGTTTCAAGCTCTCTCATAATACCTGAAACCAGGTCTGGAAGAGTGTCTTTTATTTCACTCAGATCCTTTTTATAATAATCATGTCCGGGGAAGTAATAAGTGATATACTCAACAGAATCAACTTTAAGTGTATCTGACAAGTAATTGCCTAATGCAAGAGTAAGTCCGGTAAGGGGACTTACAGGTTTAAAAGTGCTGTATTCCCCCTCTGTTATCATTCTGCCCTGAGATACTGCACTAAGTCCCGTTTCTCTTCTGACCCGAAGAGTATATTTTGTGAAATCCAGCTTTATACGAGCCGGATTAGTTGGATAATAGTTAAGCGCTGAAACAGGATACCAATGGGTTTCAGGAGTTAAGAGGACATACTTTTCTTCCAGGAAAGCCTGTCTTTTATTAATGTTCATTATTGCAATTCTGTAAGGAGATTCCTTAATATTATCGCTGTAATTTGGGTAACAAAATGATTCATTGATTGTACCTGAGTAGGAAATAAGAAGACTGTCAGTTTTACCCGGATCCAGAACTTTGCCGGGGTCAATATCAATTATCTGATTTGTCTTAATAAATTTTAGTTCCTTCCCTTCAGAAGTTACATTCAGAACATTCAATGATGGATTAAGAGAAAAGAGGTAACGATCAAGCGGGACTTCGTTATTATTAATTATTTTAAGATTTGCAGTCGCTTCAATCGATTTACCTTTATGTGTAAAGTTTATTGCAGCATCAGTTACAGAAGCAAAGTTTTTATTCTCATACATTCTGTTTGTCTCAATCACAAGGTTTTTAAAGCTTAAAGAATTCCTGTAAACTGAATAGGTATTGAGCGCACAAATTCCTGCCCCGGCCAGGAAAATAAAAAGAAAAGTAACGGAAAGTATCCTATCGAATCTCGATTGCGGCAAGCGCTTGAATAACAGAACTGTGGCCAGAACGAAGGCCATGCCAAGGAAAAAATATAACAGTCTCTGATTAATAATCAAGTTAAGATTATCAAATCCCACAACCGTCGATTTAAGAACAGGTAAACCGAATGCCATATAGTCGAAAAGTGATCCCATCCTGAACCAGAGCCAAAACATATCGAGAGCGGCTATTCCCAGGAGTATCAGAAATGTTATGGCCTGATTTCTGATCATGGACATCAATACAAAGGCAAGTCCCAGGCTGAACACAATCGTCGGTACAGAGATTATGAGCATGTACGAAATATATGACATGAAATCAACTGACATGCTTTTTGATATGATGTTCATCAGCAACCCGATAGAGAGTATCACGATATCAAGTCCGAGGAATAAGCGAAGGATTCCCCATGTTTTTCCTATTACATATTCAAAATTCGACATTGATCTTGTATACAAAACTTCATTTGTATCCAGTTTTTTATCTCTTTTCAGGAAATCAGCTGCGAGAAAAATAACTACTATTGATTGTCCGATGTTGAGCAGATACAGGTTAAAAAGCGGTACAGAGGAAGGAATTGAAATCAGTTCCCAGCTCTCATTACCCAGGGGTGAAAAAAATCCTATGTTTAAAATTGTGAAAATAAACAGAGCACCAAGGGAGAATAGTCTGAAAAACCAGCTTCTCCTTAAAGTCTTTGCTTCATATTTCGCAACTGTACTTATATTATGCAGAAATGCCATATATTGTTATTAATCAATAATTTCGGTATGTAATTTGTGCTCCATAAAGTACACATATGCATGTTCGATGTTCGGAACAATACTTGTCGAACTGAATTCAGGCACGTTATCCGATACAATCTGGACTTCCCATCCGTTTTCAACGGGAATGGTAGAGATAACATTATATTGTTCCTTTACCCTTTCATAATCATAAGGATTCAGTGTAAGTCTGAAAACATGTCCCTCAGCGTGTTTTACCAGGTTTTCCGGCGAACCCGAAAAGACCAGTTCCCCCTTGTTAAGAAGCGCCATGCCCTGGCATGTGGATGATATATCACCCACAATATGGGTCGAGAGGATGATTGTCACATCGTGCTGACTCAGTTGCGACAGAATATTCCTGAATCTTATTCTTTCATCCGGATCGAGACCGGTAGTGGGTTCATCTACAACAATGATTTTTGGATTTCCGATCAGTGCCTGCGCAATACCCAGCCTTCGTTTCATTCCACCTGAGAGTCTGTTGGCCTGCCTGTCGCGAACCTCAAGAAGTCCCACCTGGTCAAGAAGTCTGTCTACTTCAGCAATTCTCTCTTTCCTGTTTCTTAAACCTGCAAGGGAACCCGAGTAGTCGAGGAATTCCCATGTTTTAAGCGAGGTAAAGAACCTGAAATCCTGAGGAAGGTAGCCGAGTATGCTCCTGAGTTCTTTCCTTTGTTTCTGAATATCTTTTCCATCAACCAGAACCAAACCGGAAGATGGCTTCATGAGTGTGACCATTATCCTCATAAGCGTTGACTTTCCGGCACCATTCGGTCCAAGAAGCCCGAACATTCCTTTTCCAAACTCAAGGTTTATATCTTTTAATGCATGGTTCCCATTTGGATAAATCTGGTTAAGTCCCTGAATCTCAATTTTCATATAAACCTGGGTTAAATTCGAAGTAATTCGAAGGTATTTAGTTTTTGACGCTATAAAGGCGTAATTTATTACAAATGTGTCAATAATATTTTATGTTGTACAACATAAATAAGTAACCAGGGGTTGAATTCATGTGGTTGTTGCCTTCTGATTATTGCGTTGTAAAACTAATTCCTATTTTTGTAGATAAAAATTTCCAGGTGGTTTATCTGACTAATAAGCGAAAAATAATTAATGATCCTGTTTATGGTTTTATAAGCATTCCGGGAGATTTCGTTTTTGACCTCATCGAGCACCCATGGTTCCAGAGGTTAAGAAATATAAAACAGCTGGGCTTAACAAGTTTTGTTTATCCCGGAGCAAATCACAGCAGGTTTCAGCACGGTCTTGGGGCACTGCATCTGATGAATATGGCAATCACTACGCTTAGAAACAAGGGAGTTATAATCTCGCCTGCAGAAGAAGAGGCCACTTTTATTGCGATACTTCTGCATGATGCCGGGCATGGTCCGTTTTCTCATGCTCTTGAGACCTCAATAATTAACGGCATTACCCATGAGGATCTTTCTCTTCTTCTTATGCGAAAGTTGAATGAAGAATATAATGGGAAACTGGAACTGACAATTGAAATCTTCAGAGGAACATATACCAGGAAATTTTTGCACGAGTTGATTTCAGGTCAGATTGATATGGACAGGCTTGATTATCTGCGCAGGGATAGTTTTTTCACCGGAGTTATTGAAGGATCCGTTGGATCTGAAAGGATCATAAGAATGCTTAATGTTGTTGACGACAGCCTTGTTGTGGATGAAAAGGGCATCTATTCGCTTGAAAAATTTCTCATTGCACGACGCCTGATGTACTGGCAGGTTTATATGCACAAGACTGTTCTTTCTTCTGAAAGTCTAATTGTAAAAATACTTAAGAGGGCAAAAGAGCTTGCTAATGAAGGTTTTGATTTATACTCCACTCCTGCACTCAGATTCTTTCTCTATAATAATATTGGCCATTCCGACCTCACAGATGACGGAAATTTTACTCCCGGACTGATCGCATCAAATTTTACACGACTTGATGATACGGATGTTCTGGTATCTGTTAAATACTGGGCCGATCATTCTGATAAGGTCCTTTCAGATCTGGCGGGCAGGTTGCTGCGGAGAGATCTTTTCGCTATCGAGCTGCAGAATGACACATTCCCAGTGAAAAAAGTAAATGACCTTAGTACCCTGGCAAGAAAACTGATAAATATTCCTCCCGGGCTGGAAGACTACTATGTTTTTACCAATAGTATTTCAAATCTGGCTTATACCCCTGATGCTCCGGAAGTTAAAATTCTGCTTAAGAGTGGGAAAACAGCTGAAATATCAACAGTTTCAGATATGTTTGACCACAGGTTTCTTTCTGAGAGAATAACTAAATTCTTCCTTTGTTATCCAAAAGAATGTCGATAATTAAAATGTAAATATTATGGAATTTACTGCCGCAACAATTGCAGGATTTTTAAATGGCGAGATAGAAGGTGACCCCGATGTTAAAGTAAATACAATAGCTAAAATTGAGGAGGGGCAGACCGGAGCCTTGTCATTCCTGGCTAATCCGAAGTATGAACACTATTTATATGATACAAAGTCCTCTGTTGTCCTTGTTAATAAAAGTTTTGTGCCTTCTGCAAGGGTTGATGCTACACTCATTAAAGTAGAGAATGCCTACGAGGCATTTGCCTCTCTTCTGAGACTGGTTGATCAGGCCAGACCAAGAAAAAAAGGAATACACTCCAGTGCAGTTATTGAAGTGACGGCAAAAATCGGTTCGGATGTTTTCATCGGACCATATGCCTATATAGGTGAGAATTGTATTATAGGGGACGGATGCTCTGTATATCCGCATGTTTATATTGGTGACAATACTAAAATCGGAAATAATTGCATTCTCAACCCGGGAGTGAAAATTTATCATAATTGTCTTGTTGGTGAAGGTTGCATCATTCATGCCGGCTCTGTAATCGGAAGTGACGGATTCGGATTTGCTCCCCAGTCGGACAATGAATTTATGAAGATACCACAACTGGGGAATGTTATTCTGGAAGACCATGTGGAGATTGGGGCCAATGTTGCCATTGATCGTGCTACGATGGGTTCGACAATAATCAGGAAAGGTGTTAAACTCGATAATCTTATTCAGATAGGGCACAATGTTGAAGTTGGAGAGAATACGGTTATGGCAGGTCAGACCGGAATTGCTGGATCAACTAAGGTTGGTAAGAATTGTATGTTTGGAGGACAGGTTGGCATTGCCGGCCATTTAAAGATTGCCAATGGGACAAAAATAGGTGCTCAGGGTGGAGTTCTTGGAGATATTAAGGAAGAAAACACCATAATTCTCGGTTCACCGGCAATCGAGATTAAACAGTATCTCAAGTCTTCGGTTGTTTTTAAAAGATTACCAGATCTGAAAGCAAAAATTGATTCACTGGGAAAAGAGATAGAGTCTCTGAAAAAGAAGTAGTTTTGCTTTCGGTTCGAAAGTGAATTGGTTGTTATAAATTCAGTTAAAGGATAATTTTCTGGATTGTTGGAAATATTTTTATTTTTTTTATACCCGGTTTTAAATTAATAAATAGTACTGATGAGTGAAAAACAAAGGACACTTGCAAAAGAGATAAGTCTTACCGGAAAAGGACTTCATACAGGAAATAAAGTGACAATTACATTTAAACCGGCTCCGGTAAATTATGGGTATAAATTCTGCAGAGTGGACCTTCCGGGAAAACCTTTAATTGACGCGCTTGCTGAACATGTTACAGATACTTCGAGGGGGACGACTCTCGTACATAACAATGCTTCTGTGGCAACTATTGAACATGTCATGGCCGCATTCCATGGTTTGAGAGTTGATAATGCCCTGATTGAATTAAACGGACCTGAAGCTCCGATAATGGGTGGATCTGCATGGACGTTTGTTGAAGCAATTAAGGAAGCAGGTATTGTTGAGCAGAAAGAAGACAGGAATTATTTTGTTGTCAAACAAAAGATCACCTTCTCCGACGAAGAACACGGTGTGGATCTGATAGTATATCCTGACGATCATTTCAGCGTCAATGTTCTTATCGATTATAACTCCAAGATTCTGGGAAACCAATATTCAATACTTGATTCAATTGATGACTTTGAAGAGAAGATAAGCAAAAGCCGCACATTTGTCTTTTTCCATGAACTGGAACCACTTTATAATATGGGACTTATAAAGGGTGGTGATCTTGACAACGCAATAGTCATTCTTGAAAAAGAAGTTGAACAAGCTGAAATAGACAGGATCGCAAAACTTTTTAACAGGCCAGGGATAAACACTCATACTGCTGGAATCCTTAACAATACCGAATTAAGATACCCTAATGAGCCTGCCCGGCATAAGCTGCTCGATATTATGGGAGATCTTGCTCTTGTCGGGCACCCGATAAAAGGTAAAATTGTTGCAACACGTCCGGGCCATTATGCCAATACACGATTGGCAAAAATAATGAGGCAGGAGATGAAAAAAGCACTTTCAAAATATGATATTCCTGTTTATGATGCTTCTCAGCCGCCGGTTTTGACAGTTGAAGAGATTAAAAAACGACTGCCGCACAGATTTCCTTTTTTACTTGTTGATAAAATAATAGCCATCGATGAATCATCAATTGTGGGAATCAAGAATGTTTCATTTAATGAATCATTTTTCCAGGGTCATTTTCCGGATGAACCAGTTATGCCGGGAGTATTGCTTGTTGAGGCACTTGCGCAGACCGGAGGACTACTCGTGCTGAATTCCCTGGAAGAACCGGAAAAGTATTCAACCTATTTTCTTAAAATCGACAAGCTTAAGTTTAAGCAAAAAGTAGTTCCCGGAGATACAGTGATACTTAAAATGGAATTGGCTGATGTTATGCGAAGAGGGATAGTTACAATGTTTGGCCAGGCATTTGTAGGGAATAAACTTGTTTTAGAAGGAGAAATGACAGCACAAGTAGTAAAAAACAAATAATTTATTTAATGATCTCAAATTTAGCATTTGTACATCCGGAAGCAAAAATCGGTAAAGATGTTATTGTTGAACCCTTTGCCTATATTGCATCTGATGTTATCATTGGTGACGGAACATGGATCGGACCTCATGCAACAATAATGGATGGCGCAAGAATCGGAAAGAAATGCAGAATATTCCCCTCTGCCGTTGTGTCAGGAATTCCTCAGGACCTGAAGTTCAGAGGGGAGGAATCAACCGCTGAACTTGGAAACAACACTACTGTAAGAGAGTGTGTTACAGTAAACAGGGGGACTGCTGCTGTTGGAAAGACTGTTGTTGGAAACAATTGCCTTCTAATGGCCTATTCTCATATCGGTCACGACTGTGTTATAGGAAACAACTGTATTATAGGGAATTACACAGGTCTGGCCGGTGAAGTGGACGTTGACGACTGGGCCATTCTCAGTGCGGGCACTATGGTTCACCAGTTCACTCATATCGGAGCTCATGTAATGATAGGTGGTGGTTCAAAGGTTCGGATAGATGTTCCGCCATTTATAAAAGCTGACCGTGACCCACTCTCTTTCCTCGGATTAAATTCAGTAGGTCTGACACGACGCGGGTTTGAAAAGGAGCGTATTGACGAGATTCATGAAATATACCGAGCTATTTATCAGAAGGGGATGAATTTTTCACAGGCTTTGGACTATGTGGAAAAGGAATTCAATACCTCACCCGACAGGGATTATATCCTGGAATTTATAAGAAAATCAGAAAGAGGAATTATCAGGGCCAGGTAAAACTCTTTATATTTTTCCGGAAGCTCTTGATTGTACAAGTGTATCACGTCCAAATGGGCATAATGAAAGTGAGGCCATTTTAAGCGTCTGGATACCGAAGGGTATGCCAACGATAGTTATAATAAGCACAAGACTTCCAATAAAGTACTCAATTGCTATGATTAAGCCGCCAAATATTAACCAGAGAAGATTTCCCAATAAATTCATATACAGCAATGATTGATTTATTCCAGAACAACAGTTTTATCTTTCGGATATTTAACAGAATATGTAAATACTATCTGCTTCGTTTCCTGCGGTTTGATCTCAAGATCCCACTTTATCTCACCAGTTGGTCCGTTAAGTTTGCCACCTGATAATTCAACAGGGTCAACACTGATACCACTGTTTGATGAAACCGGAATCTGATCGTTCAGAGTGATTTTTACCGGATTGGCTTTATTATTCCTTATTGTAAGAAGAAATGAATAAGTATCTGTCCTGTTCGTTCCGAGTACCTTCTTGCTGGTAAAATCTTTTCGTTTCTCCCTTTTTACCAGTATGCTGTTATCTGTTCCAAGCGAAATTGTGAGGGTATCCTTTAACTGGTTAACATTAAGGGTCGATTTTCCAACGAATGAATTTTCAAAATAGAGAGTTGCCTCCCCTGTCTGCAGGCTTAGTTTTGCCCAGTCGGCGATATTTGCAGTAAGATAAGCCAATTGCGATAGCTTTGGCGATGTAACATACTTATAATCAGCAGGTGCTATAATCCGCTGGATTTCTACGGTCTGTGTTTTCCCATCTGATGGCACTGTATAGGGAACGGCAATGTCGAACGTGATCGTCGTCGCTCCAACCTGCTTTTGAACAGATACTGGTGCTGCTTCCATCTCCTTATACTTCTCCTCCATTTTTTTATCACTGGCAGCCATTTCCATCATTACAGGAGCTTCACTTCGTCTCACATCTGATGAAATTCCTCTTAACATAAGCGGAGCCGGATTATAATAATCAACAAACCAGGTACTTAAAATGGGGATATCCCCGGCAACCCAGGGTGTGGCATTGGAAAAACTAAGTTTAACATCTTTCCATTCAACTCCTGAGTTCTGAAACACATTTGCCTTATAAAATATTGCAACAGGATTTTTTATGTCATCAACCCTGATGTCGTAGGAAGGATACCATCCTGTGTTTGATACCACATAACTGAAGGTAAGCTTTCCTGAAACCGCTCTTTCTGACGAAACCGAAACAAGAATTTCACCGGAGGGCAGTTGCTGTCTGCCAAGTTTATCCGCTATCTGCTGCTGAAGGGCCGTAATCTGTTTAGTATAATCTTTTATAAGTCTTTCCTTTTTTAAGGTTGTCATTGTAATCTGATCCATATTGTTGGTATACAGATCCATAACATTTTTAAGCTGTTCTAAAGTAAAAGTTGTTTCCTTAACCAGTATTGCCCTGTTTGCCACCAGAAAAGCCTCTTTTTCTTTAAGGATTCTTATAGCGGCGTTTTCATCTTCGACCTTAATCTTTAGAGACTCAATCTGACTTCTGATGCTTTTAACCTCAGGGGAGTCTTCAAGATTCTGTAGCCAATTATTCTGGTGATTTACAGAAAGGATAGTAAATTCCCCATAACCTTTAACCTGAATGCTTTGTACATCGATATAGGGCGAGAGGCCTGAAAGCTTAAGAATACTTTTGCCAGGTAAGAGCGAGACAGATATTTCATGATCAACCTGGGCTCTGTCAGGAAATACTGTAACATGCTTTATTTCAGCTTTTATCTCTTTCTCAGACTGTGCTGTAAGTTTAAGAACAAAAAGTATGAAAGTAATAGATACAATTATTGATCTTTTCATAATTATTTTAAAATTGGCTGGTTAAAGTTAATATTTTTTTTGGTCCATTGGGCCTTTTTGCCTTTGTGCCTTTAAACCTTAATATATGTTAAATATCTCTTTTCCGGCTTCAAATCGCCAAAATAGTCTACATTTACTAAAAATTTAAAAAACTTTGAATGAAGGGACTCAAAATTGGGAATCTTTCAATAGCTGTACCAATTATACAGGGTGGAATGGGAGTAGGAATTTCTCTTTCAGGACTTGCTTCTGCAGTTGCAAATGAAGGTGGGGTAGGGGTTATCTCAAGCGCCGGGCTCGGGCTTTTATACAAAGATTTTTCATCAGATTATCTTGAAGCCAGCATACACGGACTTAAAGAAGAGATACGCAAAGCACGCGAAAAAACGTTGGGTGTAATCGGTATCAACGTTATGGTAGCCATGACCAATTTCACTGATATGATTAAAACAGCTATCTCTGAGAAGGTTGATTTAATTACAGCCGGCGCAGGGCTTCCGCTTGATCTGCCATCTTTTTTAAAGAAAGATAGTACTACAAAACTGATCCCGATTGTCTCATCAGCAAGAGCAACCAAAATAATATGTGAAAAATGGAAAGCCAATTACGATTATCTTCCTGATGCTGTTATTGTCGAAGGACCAAAGGCAGGAGGACATCTGGGCTTTAAAGAGGAGCAGATATTCGATAATGATTATTCTCTTGAAAAACTTGTACCGGAAATCATAAGTGAATTGAAAGTATTTGAGGATAAATATGATAAGAAAATTCCGCTAATCGCTGCAGGAGGGATTTATACCGGTGAGGATATACATAATATTCTTAGCCTGGGGGCTTCAGGAGTTCAGATGGCCACCCGTTTTGTTACTACTGATGAATGCGATGCTTCACCTGCTTTCAAACAAGCATATATTGACGCTGAGAGCGCTGATATAGAAATTATCAGGAGTCCGGTCGGTATGCCGGGACGGGCAATCCTGAGCAACTTTATCACTAAAGTCAGAGAAGGTAAAAAGCAGCCGAAAAAATGTCCTTTCAAATGTATCAAGACATGTGATATTTCAAAAAGCCCGTATTGTATTATAGTTGCACTTATTAATGCACTGAAAGGCAACTTTGAGCACGGGTATGCTTTTGCCGGGGCAAATGCTTTCAGGGCAACTAAAATAACTTCGGTAAAAGAAATCTTTCAGTCCTTGTTGAAGGAGTATAAAGAAAGTAAAAAATAAGGAAAAACTTCTCGTTTCGCCTTTCTCTTCAGATCTCTTCGCTCATTTCCGTCCGATCTGCCGGGTTG
>Ga0315273_10001118_pt1 | contig 29866 bp, 25 predicted proteins | sample YL17G02_0_MG_FD_205753 | JGI IMG/M metagenome (GOLD analysis project Ga0315273, IMG submission 205753) | Sediment microbial communities from Yellowstone Lake, YNP, Wyoming, USA - YL17G02_0 | ecosystem: Environmental > Aquatic > Freshwater > Lake > Sediment | place: USA: Wyoming | collected... | reverse complement strand
CACCGCTTCTTTCGTCGTATTCAGTCCCAGCGTCGCACATTTCAGCCGCGTGCCAGCGATCTCCCGGCCCAGAAGGTCCAGGATGACGTCAGGCGGGGTGCTCTCTACCTCGGCCAGCGTCTTGCCCTGAAACATCTCTGCCACGATGGAGGAAGCAGCCTGGCTTATGGTGCAGCCTTCGCCCTCGAAGGTGAGTTCCGCGATGGAACCGTCCCCCCCATCCTTCAGGTAGAAAGTCACTACGTCGCCGCAGCCGGGATTGCCGCCCTTCTGAACGACGGTGGCATCCGGCAGGGCGCCATAGTGCCGCGGGTTTTCATAGTGATCCAGGATGAAATCGATCTTTGCTTGCCGGTCCACGCGGTTGCGGCCTCCCAACTCGGGCACGAGTATAGCGCGTCCAAATCAGAAGCGCAAGCTCATTTGTCGATCGGCACTCCGACCAGATTTCCCCATTCCGTCCAGCTGCCGTCATAGTTGCGCACCGTGGGATAGCCCAACAGGTACTGGAGCACGAACCAGGTGTGGCTCGAACGCTCGCCGATGCGGCAGTAAGCGATGATGCTGTCCGAGGGCTGCAGGCCCTGCTCCTTCTCATAAATCGCCCGTAGCTCAGAGGCTGGCTTGAAGGTGCCGTTCTCAGTGTTGACGGCCTTTGCCCACGGTACATTCGCGGCCCCATGGATGTGCCCGGTGCGGAGCGAGCCCTCCTGCGGATAACCTTCCATGTGGAAGAGCTGCCCGCTGTATTCGCCGGGGCTGCGCACGTCGACCAATGGCCGCCCCAAACGGATGTGCTCGAGGACGTCGTCCCGGAAGGCTCGTATTTTGTAGTCGGCGCGATCGGGAGCCCTGTACGAGGAAGCGGAGTAGGACGGCACATCCTTGGTCACGGGCCGGCCCTCAGCTTCCCACTTCACCCGCCCTCCGTCCATCACTGCGGTATGGGTGTGCCCGAATAGCTCGAAAATCCAGAGAGCGTAGCAAGCCCACCAATTGCTCTTGTCGCCGTAGAACACGACGAAAGTGTCCCCCGCGATCCCGTTCCGTTCCATCAGCTGCTCGAATTGCTGGCGATTGAGATAATCCCGCGTGATGGGGTCGTTCAGGTCGGCGACCCAATCGATCTGCACAGCGCCGGGGACGTGACTGCGCGAATACAACAGGACATCCTCGTTCGACTCCACCAGCCGGACTCCTTTGTCCGCCAGGTGGCCGGCTACCCACTCGGTGCTCACTAGTTTCTCAGGGTGAGCGTATTGATCTTTGACCATGGTTATCGCCTCGGGTTACAGTCCCAGCTTGCGGGCGATCTCGCCCTCCAGCTTGTTCCGCACCCCTTCGACGGGGATGCGGTCCAACACCTCTTCGAAGAAACCCTGGACAATCAGGCGCTCGGCCTCGGTTCGAGCGATCCCGCGCGCCATCAAGTAGAACACATACTCCTCGGGCAGTTGGCCGACGGTTGCCCCATGCGTGCACCGGACGTCGTCCGCTTCGATCTCAAGCCCTGGGATGCTGTCGGCGCGCGCCTGCTTGCTCAGCATGAGGTTGCGGTTTGCCTGATAGGCGTTGGTCTTTTGCGCCCCAGGCCACACCTTGATGTAGCCCTGGTAAACCGAGCGCGCGCGGTCCTTTAGGGCGCCCTTGATCAAAAGGTCGCTGGTGGTGTTAGCCACTCGATGCCACTGGTTCGTGTGATGGTCAAGGTGCTGCCGGCCGCCGGGGAAGTACAGCCCGAGAAGCTCGCCATGGCTGCCAGGGCCGTTCATCTCCATATTGATCCAGTTCTTGGATAGCCGGCTGCCCCACGACCCGATGAAATAGCGCACCAGACTGTCGCGCGTCAGCAGCATGCGCTGGGTGCTGAAGTTCCAGGCAGTGTCGGCCAGGTTTTGCAGGTGCAGGTAGTGCAGCTTGCTGCCCGGGCCGGGAGCCAATTCGACCACGCTGTCGCTCATGCCGCCGTCCGCACCGAGAAAATCCTCGGCGAGCGTGACCGCGGCGCCCTCCCCAGTTACCACCAGGGTGTGGTGAAATCCCGCGAGCGCTCCCGCTTGCTGGCTGACGACCGTCTGCAGCGGCTCGTCGACGACGACATTGCGGGGAACATACACGAACGTGCCGCTGGTCCAGAGCGCGTAGTGCAGCGCGCTGAACTTGTTCTCGTCGGTCGCCACGACGCTGTTGAAGTGTGCCTTCACAAGCTCCGGATGGTCGCGCACCGCCGAATCCAGGTCGGTCAGGATCACTCCTCTGGCGGCCAGGGCCGGGTCCAGCTCGCGATGCACGGCCGAGCCGTCAACGATCGCAAGACTGCCCACGCTCTTGACTTCGGCCAGGCTTTTCGCCGTCTCTCCAGATGGCACGGCATCCGAAGAGGCCCCGGCGAGAGGCTGGTAGTCCTCGGCATTGAACCCGGTCAGGCGGGTGCGGCGCCACGTCTCTTCGGTCCCGGTTGGCCAGGGTATCTCCTCGAAGAAACGCCATGCTTTACGGCGCAGGTCAAGCATCCAGGCCGGCTCACCCTTGCCCCGCGACAGGGCCTCAACTGCGGCCGCGGAGATGGGACTAGTGGTCAACGTTGCTGTGGTCATGCGATCATTCCTCGTCACCCGATCGAGCCTTCCATCTGGAGCTGGATCAACCGGTTCATCTCGACGGCGTACTCCATGGGCAGCTCCTTGACCATCGGCTCGATAAATCCGGAGACGATCATGGCGCTGGCGGCGCTCTCGGTAAGACCTCGGCTCATGAGGTAGAACAGCTGCTCCTCGCCGATCTTGCTGACCGACGCCTCGTGGCCGACTGTGACGTCGTCCTCATCGATCTCAATGTAGGGATAAGTATCCGAGCGGCTGCGCTCGTCCAGCAGGAGGGCGTCGCATACCACATTCGACTTCGCGCCGTGGGCGCCCTTGGATACTTTCAGCAGGCCGCGATAGCTGGTGCGGCCGCCGCCCTTGCTGATGGACTTGGAGATGAGCTGGCTGCTGGTGTTGGGCGCAGCATGAATCAGCTTGCCACCGGCGTCCTGATGCTGGCCCGGGCCTGCGAAAGCCATGGACAGGATCTGGCCGTGAGCGCCCTCGCCGAGCATGTAGATCGACGGGTACTTCATGGTCACCTTCGAGCCCAGGTTGGAGTCCACCCACTCCATGGTGCCGCCCTCCTGCACCAACGATCTCTGGGTCACCAGGTTGTACACATTGGTTGACCAGTTCTGGATGGTGGTGTAGCGGCATCGGGCGTTCTTCCTGACCAGGATCTCGATCACGCCGCTGTGGAGCGAGTCGGCGGCGTAGATGGGAGCAGTGCAGCCTTCCACGTAGTGTACGCTGGCGCCCTCATCCACGATGATCAGAGTACGTTCGAATTGCCCCATGCTCTGGGCGTTGATGCGGAAATAAGCCTGAAGCGGGATATCCAGGTGGACGCCCTTCGGGATGTAGACGAACGACCCACCCGACCAAACCGCGCTGTTGAGCGCCGCATAGGTATTGTCGGCGGCCGGAATGACCGTGCCGAAGTACTCCTTGTAGATGTCCTCGTGCTCGCGCAGGCCGCTGTCGCTGTCCGTGAAGATCACGCCCAGCTTCTCCCACTCGTCCTTGAGGGAGTGGTAAATGGCCTCGGATTCGTATTGCGCGCCTACCCCAGCAAGGAACTTGCGTTCAGCTTCCGGGATGCCGAGCTTGTCGAAGGTCTCGCGGATGTCAGTGGGCACGTCGTCCCAGCTCTTCCCCTGGGCCTCGGCAGGCTTGATGTAGAAGTAGATGTCGTCGTACCGGATCCCGCTCAGGTCGGGCCCCCACGTCGGGGTCGACTTGGAGAAGAAGATATCCAGCGACTCGTGCCGGAACTTGCGCATCCACTCCGGCTCTTTCTTCATAGTGCTTATCTGCTCGACGATATCGTGATCCAGCCCCTTGCGCGCTTTGAAGACATACTGTTCAGGCTGGCTGAAACCGTACTTGTATTCGCTCTTCAGGCCAGCGAGGGCATCACGATCGGCATTAGTAGCAGGCATTGTAACCCCCTAAATTCGCAATCAAGCAGCTTCCTGGCCGGGCACCGGCTCGCCGAACTCCTGGCGGATCCAGTCGTAGCCCCTGGATTCGAGCTCAAGCGCCAGCTCAGGACCCCCGGACATCACAACACGCCCATTGTAGAAGACGTGCACGAAGTCGGGCCTGATATAGTTCAGCAAGCGCTGGTAATGCGTGATGAGCAGTGCGCCCAGGTTAGGGCCGATGAGGCTGTTGACGCCCTCGGCGACCACTCGCAGAGCGTCGATATCCAGCCCTGAATCGGTCTCGTCCAGCACTGCGATCTTGGGCTCCAACATGGCCATTTGCAGGATTTCGGCGCGCTTCTTTTCTCCGCCTGAGAAGCCATCGTTGAGATAGCGGCGCGCGAAGGAAGCATCGATGTTCAGCTTCTCCATCTTCTCGCCGAGTTCCTTGCGGAAGTCACGCATTGGCATCAGCTCGGAACCGATCGGCTTGGCGCTGCCACCATCCGAGACGCTCGCCCGCGCGCGGTCGGTGTACCCGCGCACTGCACTGACGGCCTGGCGGAGGAAGTTGGCCATGCTCACGCCCGGGATGGCCGTCGGGTATTGGAAGGCCAGGAAAAGTCCCGCCTTGGCCCGCTCATCCGCGGGCTTGCCGAGGATGCTCTGGCCATCTAGCAAGATATCGCCCCCGGTAACCACATAGTGCGGGTGACCGGCGATGGTATAGGCCAGGGTGCTCTTGCCGGAGCCGTTGGGCCCCATCAGTGCATGCACTTCGCCCTGGCGGATAGTCAGGTCGACGCCCTGCAGGATCGGCTTGTTATCCACCGATACGTGAAGGTCCTTGATCACCAACTCAGCAGGCATGGGACAGATTCTCCTTACGCTTCAATTTTGAACTGACAACCGTGATGGCCGTCCAACGTGCACGAGACCAGCTCGACTGGATGCATGATGACCTGGGCAATCATGCCTTCTTCCATGTCGCAGATCTCCCGGTGCTGGAGGGCCAGTTCGTAGTACGGGCAGGTATATTCCTGGAACAGAAGGCCGTCCGGCTGAAACTGGACCTCGGCCAGGATACCTTTGGCGACGAGTAATTCCTTGAGTTCGACCGCTCGCTCCATCGGCGCGAGGCTGGCGATCTGCCTCGCGTACTGCTCGGCCAGCCGAACACCCATCCTGCTCAGAAGCTGCTGGACCTTGTCGGCCCCTTCGCTTACCAGGATCTCCCTCAGCAGCGTGTTCGTGAACTCGTCATAATGATGGGGGAAGAGTGCTCGGCCCTGCGCGGTCAGCGAGTAGGCATGGCTTGGACGGCCTCGGCCGCTACGTTCGAGGTGCTGCTCGACGTACCCAACCGCCGCCAGACCAATGAGCTGCTGGCGCACAGCATTCGCCGTAACCCCTAGCGCAAGCTCCAGATCCTTGATCGTCGAGGCCCCATGGCGCTGCAATTGGTTCAAGACTGCCCCAGCCGGGCCGTCCAGCTGTTTTTGCATCATACCCCAACCCCATCCTTCAATTCGATCCTCATCTCACTCCAACGCCATCCTATCACGCCCCGGGACTTTTGTCAAATAGTTATGTGTAAATTATCAATAACCCGTTCACCTGAGTTCGACAGCCAGCCCGCTCTGGCGTAGAATGAGAAAGAGGGTTGCCGGGACCGTCATGCAGTGGCACTCTAACCCACCGAGGACCAGGGGCGAATTGGAAGTCCGGGCGCGCGACGCGATCCGGGCCGTATCCAAGGCCCCGATCTGGCGGGCGCAGGAGGTACAGGTGCTGTGCCACCTCTAACAGGTTGGGAGGTCAGATGGATCTTCATGGCAAAGTGGCGCTGGTGACCGGCGGTGCCGTACGAGTTGGTCGGGCGATCACCCTCGCACTGGCCGACGCCGGGGCGGACCTCGTCTTGAACTACCACTCCTCAGAGCAGGCGGCGAATGAGACCGCGGCTGATGTCGTTGGCAAGGGCCGCGAGGTTCTCACATTCAGGGCAGACATGGCTGATGGCGCCCAGGTAGAGGCACTGATCCGGGAGGCTGTGGCGCGTTTTGGCCGTCTTGACCTGCTGGTCAACAGCGCTTCCCTCTGGCGGCGGACGCCCTGGACCGCGCTCGACGAGGCTGCGTGGGACGAGCTGATCGACGTCAACCTCAAAGGGCCGTTTCTCTGCGCGCGGGCTGCGGCGGCCCACCTGGCCGCGCACGGGGACGGGGCGATCGTGAACATCATCGACCTTTCGGCCTACGTGCCATTCCTCAACTTCCTGCCGCATTCGGCTGCCAAGGCCGGCCTGCTCAACCTGACAGCGTCACTGGCCATGGAGTTGGCTCCGGCCGTCAGGGTGAATGCCGTCGCTCCGGGGCCCGTCCTTCCCCCGCCCGGGTTGACCCCGGAGCAGATCGACTCCTTTGCCCGCAGAACGCTGCTTGGCCGCTGGGGAACCCCGAGCGACGTCGGCCAGGCGGTGGTGTTCCTCGCGCAGGCCAGCTACGTGACCGGGGCGACTATCTATGTCGATGGAGGGGAGCACCTGGTGCGCCGGTTCGCGTCCTAGCTGAACCGGAACGACCGCCCTGCCGGGAGCGAAGCTCACGATGTCAAATCCGGATCCCCTCGACTCGTTTTCTGAGCCTGCGAGCACGTGGTTTCGCGAGACCTTCGGCGAGCCCACACCGCCTCAAGCCCAAGGCTGGCCGCCGATCCAGCGCGGAGAAAACACCCTGATCCTCGCCCCCACTGGCTCGGGAAAGACTCTGGCAGCCTTCCTGTGGGGGATCGACGAGATCCACAGGGAATCACGCGACGCGCAGAGCCATGACCGAGCGGACGTGCCCGACCCGCGTCGAGCTTCCTCCGTTGGGCCCGGTGTCAGGTTGGTCTACGTTTCCCCGCTCAAGGCGCTCAACAACGACATCGAGCGCAACCTGCGCGCGCCTCTGGCGGGAATCCGGGCTGCGGCCGCAAGGACAGGGCAGACCCTGCCTCCTCTGCGTGTGGCAGTGCGCACCGGAGATACGCCCCCACACGTTCGAGCACAGATGCTCCGGGACCCCCCCCACATACTCATCACTACGCCTGAGTCGCTCTACCTGATGCTCACCAGCCCGCGCGCACGCGAAATGTTCCGGGCGACTCGTACCGTCATCGTCGATGAGATTCACACGCTCTGCGGCAACAAGCGCGGCGTCCACCTCGCCCTGAGCTTGGAACGACTGCAGCACCTCGCTGGGGAGCGGTTGCAGCGCATCGGGCTTTCGGCGACAGTCAAGCCTCTGGACGAGGCAGCCCGGTTCCTGGGCGGGCAAGAGTGGGAAGACGGAGAGCATGCCGGATCCGAAGGTGCCTCGCGGCCGGCAGCGGAAGGAGACGCGGCGGGCGGAGAGCAGACTGCCGGTCCCAGGTTGGTAGCTCGATCCGTCGCCATTGTCGACGCGGGCTACCAGAAACCGATGGATTTGCAGGTGGTTACGCCCGTCGACGATTTTCGCGATCTGCCGGGCAACACCATCTGGCCGGCGCTCATCCCACGCCTGTTGCAGGATCTCCTCCGCCACCGCAGCACGTTGATCTTCTGCAACAACCGCCGCCTGGCCGAGCGGACCGCCGACCGGCTCAACGCGCAGATCGCTGCCGAGCAGACCGAGGAGATCCCGCCCGGCAGCACGGAAGCGCTGGCGCCAGGGGGCATAGCGCGCGACCGTGGAATGTTCGCGATCGGCGCGGCAGGCCCCATCCGCGCCCATCACGGCAGTATGTCCAGGGAGGCGCGCCGGCACATGGAGGAGGAGCTGAAGGCGGGCCGCCTGCCGGCGCTGGTGGGGACGAGCTCGCTGGAACTGGGGATCGATGTAGGCGCCGTCGATTTCGTGGCGCAGCTGCAGTCGCCGAAAAGCGTCGCCCAGGGACTGCAGCGAGTGGGCAGATCGGGCCATTTGGTCGGGCAGACCAGCGTCGGCCGCATCTATGCGACGTTCCGCGAGGACCTGGTCGAGGCGGCAGCGATCGCGCGCGGGATGCTCGAGGGCGACGTGGAGCCCACTCTGACCCCACGCAATGCCTTGGACGTACTTGCCCAGCAGATCGCCGCCATGGTCGCCGTCGAGGATTGGGAAGCGCCCTCGCTTCTCGGGCTCATCCGGCAATCCTACCCATACCAGGACCTCTCGCTCCAGGCATTCCGGGCCGTGCTCGATATGCTGTCGGGCGGATTCCAGGGAACGGCGCGATCGGGCCATGCTTCCTTGCGGGCGCGCATCGCCTGGGACCGTGTCAACGACCGGCTGGCGGCATTGCCCGGCACGCGCTTGCTCGCCATCACCAACCCGGGCACCATTTCCGACACTGGCGCGTATGACGTCTACCTGGCCGACGGCAAGACCCGTTTGGGCCAACTGGATGAGGAGTTCGTGTACGAGACGCGTGTGGGGGACGCGTTCTTGCTGGGGAGCAACGTCTGGCGGGTGCTCGACATCCAGGACGACCGCATCGTCGTCGGGGACGCGGCCGGAGCGACGCCGCGCATGCCGTTCTGGCACGGCGACTATCCCTGGCGGTCCTACGAGCTGGGCCTGCGCATCGGCAGGCTGCGCGGGGAGTTGGCTGCAAAGATCCGCGATCTGGGAGACGATCGCAAGCCCCTGGTCGAATGGCTGAAGCGAGAGTACGTCCTGGATGAAAGCTCGGCCCGCAACCTGCTGGCATACGTGGAGCGACAGTTGGACGCTGGGGGCGCTATCGCCACAGACCGCGCCCTCGTGGTCGAATCGTTCGCCGACGCGGTCGGGGATGCTCGCCTCGTCCTTCACTCGCCATTCGGCGGCAGAGTGAACGGCGCGTGGGCACTGGCGATCACGAGCGCAGTGCGTGAGGCGTTTGGCATCCATCCCGAGACGCAGGTGAGCGATGATGGCATCCTGCTGCGGCTGCCCGGCACGCAGGCCCCGCAGATCGCCGGCGGAGCGGGGCGCCCGGACCTGCTCCGGCTCGTGAGACTTGCTCCGGCCGAGGCGCGGCGGAGGATCCTGGGAGAGCTGCCGGGCTCGGCGCTCTTCGGGGCGCATTTTCGGATGAATGCGGCCCGCGCCCTCTTGCTGCCCAGGGCACGCGGCCGGAAGCGGACACCGTTCTGGCTGCAGCGGCTCAAGGCCAAGGATCTCCTCGCCTCGGTTCGCGACGTGCCGGACTTCCCGCTCGTCGACGAAACCTATCGGGACTGCCTGCGCGATGTGTTGGACCTCGCGCACCTCGAGGTAGTTCTCACCGGGCTGCAAAGCGGGAGCATCGCGCTTGCAGCAGTGGAGACCGCGGTCCCTTCACCCGTTGCTGCCGCGCTGCTGAACAACTTCGCCAGCACCTACATGTACGAGTGGGATGCGCCCAAGGCCGAGCGGCAACTCCAGGCGCTCGCCCTCGGTGGAAACTTGCTCGCCGACCTGTTACAGATGCCGGGAGCGGATGGAACGGGCTCCGGTCCTGCGGCCGCGCTGCTCAAACCGGAAGCCATCACCGAAGTCGTCGACAAGAAGCAGCACAAAGCCGCGGGCGGATACCAGGCGCGCAGCGCGGAGGAGCTCGCGGTACACCTCCGGGAGCTGGGCGATCTGACAGCGGAAGAGGTGGCGGCCCGGTGCGCGGGGGACACCGCTGCCTGGTTGGTGCAACTGGTGCGGGCCGGCCGTGTGACTCAGATCGATATCCCGGCTGGGCCGGGTCGGTCGAGGCGTTGGGTACCGGTCGAACTGGCGATCCAGTACGAGCAGGCTTTTTCTGTGGGTCAGCCGGAACCTGCTGAGGCTGTCCTGCTGCGCTTTCTGCACGCCTCCGGCCCGGTCACTCGTGCGGAGATCCTGCAGCGCTATGCGTTCGATAGCGACTGGCTCGACGATGTGTTGGAGCGCCTGGTGATGGAGCGCATGCTCGTGCGCGGCCAGTTCCGCAGGGGCGCGGATCCGGCAGGCACGTCAGCGGGAACGAACAGCGGCTTTGACACCGCTAACGCTGCCGCCGGCCCGGAAGAGTACTGCGTCCGGGAGATCGTCGAGCAGGTCTATCGCCGCACGCTGACACTGCTCAGGAGCGAGGCGCAACCGGTATCACTGTTCTCCTACGCCGATTTCCTGGCACGCCGCCAGGGCATCGGGGGGCCGGTACCCGCGCCAGGCATCGACGGCCTGCGGCGCGTGCTGGAAGTGCTGCGCGGCGTGGAGGCGCCCGGCCTGATCTGGGAGCGCGATATCCTGCCTGCGAGGCTGAAGAGGTTCGATCCCGAGGACCTTGACCATCTGTGCAGGAGTGGGGAGATCGTGTGGGTCGCTGCGGGCAAAGAAGCTCGACGGTGCCGGGTTCGTTTCTTCGGGCGCGGGGATGGCAGGTTGTTCCTGGACATCGCGGCGGAGGCGCGCGCCCTGGGTCCTGAGCCCGCGGTGCTGAGCGAGCTGGCGCGAGCCGCACTTGCCTACCTGAAAGCTGAGGGAGCCTCCTACCTCGCCGACCTCCAGATTGCCCTGACGGACTCCAGGACGGGCGCCGGTAGCCCCAACACGGCAGGCGCATCGCTCCGCTCCGCTTTAGTGGAACTGGCGTTGGCCGGGCTGGTGACCGGTGATTCGCTCTCCGCGTTGGACGCGATCCTGCAACATGACGCAGAGCCCGGCGGACCTCGCGCGCCGCTCAGCTCGCTCGAGGCCGAGCTGGCTGCGCGCAGCTCAAGGCGACCCCTGACCCGGGGGCGGTACCACGCCGCCAAGCTCCGGGTGGCCGCGCGCCTGCAGGGCGAGTCCGACCAATCCGGATGGGAAGGGCGCTGGTCGCCGGTCTACCGGGCGGCGATCCTTGGGCCGTCGCTGGACGTTGACGAGCGCGCCCGCCGCCTGGCCCGAGTGCTCCTGGCCCGCTACGGCGTAGTTGCGCACGATATCGTGGCGTTCGAGGCGTCCACCGAGAATGCGTCGCCAGGAGGCGCGGTCGATTGGCCCTCGTTGGCAGGGCAGCTGCACTTGATGGAGCTGCGTGCGGAGGTCCGTCGAGGGTACTTCGTCGCCGGGATGTCGGGGGTGCAGTACGGGCTGCCGGACGCTGTCGAGGATTTACGAGCTGTAGGGCAGAGCGCTAGCCAAACACAAGCACCCATTGTGCTGAACGCCGCCGATCCGGCGAACATTTTCGCCGGAGACCTTGGCGCAGCCGGGGGATATGCGGAGCCCGGACTTCCCCGCTTCGCCCGGGTTCCGTCGACATACTGCGTGTTGAGGCAAGGGCGCCCGGTGCTGGTGGCCGAGGACAACGGCCGGCGTCTGACTGCGACGGGCGAAACCAACCTCGAGGCCATCGGAGATGCGCTGCAGGCCTGGCTCCAGCGCCCCAACGCGCCGCGCCACACGGTCGTCGCCCAGTGGAATGGGGCGCCGGTCCTGGGAAGCCCGGGAGAACCGCTGCTCCGAGCCCTGGGGTTCTACAGGATGCCGACGGGGCTCGAGCGGTGGGGTGAAGGATGAGGTCCGCCAGCGGAGCCCGGCACAGCGAGCATCAGCCGAGCCCCGACTCGATCTGAGCTGCATAGCGGGCGCTGGCCTCTCGCAGCGCGCTTTCGGAGTCCACTCCGCGCGCCCGAGCCCAGGCGACCAGGGCGAAGAGAGCATCGCCTACCGTCTCCGAGGCGAGCGGCGAGTCCGAAGGAGCGCCGGCGAGCGCCCCCCACGGCGTATCGGAAGACGGAATGGATCCCAGGCGGGACATGCGGTCGAGGTAGGCGTCCGCCTGTGCCAGCGCCGGCAAGCCCCTAGGCACACCGGATAGCGGTGACCGCCTGTCGCCGTTACTCTCCCTCTCGGCGCGCTTGATCGCCTCCCAGTTCGCGAGCACATCGCCGGTCCCACTCACAATCGCATCTCCGAAAACGTGCGGATGGCGCCGGATCAACTTACCGACAATGCCCTGTATCACAGTGGGCAGGGTGAACAGTCCTTCCTCGGTCGCGATCTGCGTTTGCATCCCAACCTGGAGCAGCAGATCGCCGAGTTCCTCGGCCACTTTCATCGGATCTGCCGCGTCGAGCGCATCCAGAAGCTCGTAAGACTCCTCCAGCAGGTGGGCCCGCAGCTTCGCCCAGGTCAATTCGCGGTCCCAAGGACACCCCTCGGGCGCCCGCAGGTGGGCGATGATATCCTGCAGGGCGGCGAGGGAGGACGGGGCCGGCAACGCTGGGATAAACAGGCAGGCCGAGTGGGTCACATCTATCTGTTCCGCAAGCTCCCGGAGTGCAACGAAGCGCCGCGCGCCGTCCGAAATCAGGGAACATGCGTGCTGCGAGGGATAGGCCCGTAGCAACGCCGGCTGGATCTGTAGAGCCAGTGCGGAGTCAGATAATCCAAGGACCAACGCCGGCTGGGCTGGATCGAGGTGCGGGTAGTACTGCTTGGCCAGCCGCTCGGCGGTGATCAGCTGCAGGCTTTCCGGGGCGAGCCCGTCGATGCTCGACAGTGCCGCGAACAGCTCCGGTGAAGTCAATGCCATGCATGCCTCCAGAACGTGCGCCTCGCCGCGTGTCGTTAGTGGCGAAGCCGCGGGAGCCCCGCCGGGGCCGCCCGCTGTTTCCGGATTATAGCGGTTCCGTCCTGCCGGTCAATAGTGCAGCCGGGTGGGGGGCAGGGAGTGCCAATCTTTCGCCGCTGGACAGAAAAAGGCACGTCCCCCGGAAACAGGGATGGGGGACGTGCCGAGCCCCAGAGCGTAGGGATGTCAGGGGGTATCTAACAGTATGTACAGGTCGTTGCTGTCGCGATCGCCGATGATGACGTGCTGGTTGACGGGATCGACGGCTGCTCCGTACGGGTTAAGGCCGACCGGCTTGGTTGCGACAACGGCATCGGTGCCGCCGCTCAGGGTCGTGACGGTGTTGGCAGCGCTGTTCGTGAAGAAGACGTGGCCGGTGGTCGGGTCGGCCGCCACGCCCCCGCCGCCCTCAGGGCCGCCATTGCCGGTAGCCGGGAATGCCAGCAGCGTCAGACCGGTGCTGGCGGTGCGGTAGACCGCGGCGTGGTTCACGTCGCCGGCCGGCGCACAGGCGACATAGAGCTTATTGTTGAAGGCGTTGAAGTCGAGGCTGAAGGGCGCCGAGCCGCCACCGCCGCACGGTTTCACGGTCTGGGCAGCGATCACTTTGTAGCTGTTGTTGCCGTCCAGCGTAACCACATCGCCCGAATCGCGCGTGCTCACGTAGATACGGTTCAGGTTGGTGTTGAAGGCGAGTCCCCACGCGCCGAAGCCGAACCCAGAGGTACTCGTCTCAATGGCATTCGTATCGCCGTTGATCACCACTACGCTGCTATTGCCGTAGGTGACCACTCCTACCCGGTTGGTAATGGTGTTGACTCGCACGAATGTCGGGTGCGGTCCGACGGGGACCACCTTGAGCAGGGCGTTGGTGCGTGCATCGAGGACGTAGACATCCCCGCTTTCCCAATTGGCAACGTACACCTTCTGAGTGCGGGGGTTGACGGCGACTCCCCAGGGCAGGCTGCCGACCGGGACCTGTGCGGTCAGCCGGTACGTCGTGCCGTCGATCACGTAGAGTATGCCTGTATTGCGCCCGGTCACGTAGATCGTGTGATCGTCCGGGTTTACGGCAACGCCATTCGGGCTTGCGCCGGCCGGGAGCTGCACGATCACCGGGAACACGCCGGGCGGCACCAGGGTCGGGGTGCCCGTCGGGGTCGCGGTAGGCGTGGAAGTGCGCGTCGACGTTGGCGTCCCGGTCTCGGTCGGGGTGGACGTAGCCGTACCCGTCGGAGTCACGGTGCCCGTCTCAGTCGGCGTGCCGGTGGCCGTGCTCGTCCCAGTTGCAGTCGGAGTGCCGGTCTCGGTCGGAGTGGCCGTCGCCGTGCCTGTCGCCGTGGCGGTGCCCGTCTCAGTGGGCGTACCTGTGGCTGTTCCGGTCGGCGTGGGGGTGCCGGTGGCCGTCGCCGTTCCGGTCGTCGTAGGCGTGGGGGTCACGCTGGCGGTCGCCGTGTTGGTCGCGTTGGGCGTTGCCGTGGCGGTTTCCGTCGATGTACTCGTCGCCGTCGCCGTTGGTGTCGGCGTCAGGGTTGGCCCTAGCTCGCGCTCTTGCAGCACCAGCGGAAGCGCCACCAGAATTGAGGTGCCTGTAAGGTTGTACGCGGGGCAGTCGCCGCCTGAGGCGAGATTGAGCAAGAGGACATAGTACGGGCCCGCGTCGGCCGCGGTCCAGTCGATCGACGAGGCGCAGAATTTCTGGTTCCCCGCCAGACACAGCGGGCGGTCTATGTCGTCGTTGTTCTTGAGCTCGGTTCCGTTCTTGTCGTACAGAAACATGAATGTATCGGTGCCCGGGGCGAGATCGGAGGTCCACACCCTGTAGCGCCCGCCCGGCCGGAGGCCGTCGACACGCGCGTAGTCGAGATCGGATGGCGTATTGAATGTGCGGGCCTGCGCAACGGCGTTCATCGAGAGAAGCTTTTCGGTCGCATTTGCGGCCGCAATGGTGTTGTCGGACTCGAAGGCGTCGGCTGCGCAACTCAATGTGCCCGAGTCTTGCCCGCTCGCTGTGGCGTACTGGGCCTGGGAGGCCGTAGCGAAGGAGGCACACAGCAGCGCTACGGTAAACATCACGGTCCAGATTCGGGGCAGGCCCTGTGTGAGGCGGCGTACGAACGTGCGCGGACACATCATAGTGTTACCTCAGGAGGTGAGAGACGATCGCCGGCGGCCCCCGATCGTTCCGGTGCGGGTCACATTGTACGATTGTCCCCGCCCGCGCGTCAAATGGCCGGCCGCGGCCGCGGACTCGTAACACATGTCAAGACGCTTGCACCGGCGATTTGTCACTGCCAGAATGCGCAAGAACCTGAGCGCTGTGCTATACTTCCCTTCGTCCCGAGTAGCGGGAATCCAACCGACAGGCGCGGTCCACATTGCCCAACCTCCAGCTGAGGTGATGAGATGACTCCACTGCTGCTGCGAGATGAGCTGTCCGCCCGGCTGTCAGGCCTTTATGGTCGGAGCGCGACCCAGGCTGTCAGGGCGCCAGGCCGCGTCAACCTGATCGGCGAACATACCGACTACAACGACGGCTTCGTTCTCCCGGCCGCAATCGAGAGAGAGACCCGCATCGTCGCCGCGCCCCGGACCGATGGGGTCGTGCGCCTGGCGTCGGTGGACCTGGGCCGCCAGACATCGTTTGACCTCGCACACGTGTCAACATCGCTGGATGAGCCCTGGAGCAACTACGTGCGCGGCGTTGCCGCTGGTCTCCTCGCCGCCGGCTACCCTGTGCGGGGCATGGACGCGCTCGTCCAAGGCGACGTTCCGATCGGCGCCGGCCTCTCTTCCTCGGCAGCACTGGAAATGGCGGCAGTGCAGGCGTTCAGCGCGATTGGGGGATTCGCGGTGCCGCCGACACAAGCGGCTCGTATCGGCCAGCACGCCGAGAACGTGTTCGTCGGCATGAAGACGGGCCTCATGGACCAGTTGGCCTCGGCGCTCGGACAGCCCGGGCAGGTCCTGCTAATCGACTGCCGCGATCTCACACACCGGTTGGTGCCGGCGCCGGAAGGTGCGACGATCCTGATCGCCGATACGGCCGTGCGCAGGCGACTCACCTCCTCAGCTTACAACGAGCGCCGGGAACAGTGTGAGGCGGCGTCCGGCGCTCTTGGTGTGCCGGCCCTGCGAGACGCGACGCTAGAAATGCTCGAGCGCGCCCAATTGGACCCGATCGTCGCCAATCGAGCCCGCCACGTGATCACAGAAAACGCACGCGTGCTGGACACGGTAGCGGCGCTTGGGCGCGATGACCTCGTCTCGGTGGGGCGACTCATGGATGCTTCGCATGCAAGCCTTCGCGACCTCTACCAGGTGAGCAGTCCCGAGCTCGACACGATGGTCGGCCTGCTCCGGGCGCAGCCCGGCTGCTACGGGGCTCGCCTCACCGGGGCCGGGTTCGGCGGATGTGCCATCGCATTGATAGAGCCGGGCTCCGTCGAGAGGGCGATCGCCATGGTGACCGAGGCATACCGAAGTCGCACCGGTCTGACCCCCGCGCTCTATCCGACTCAAGCCGGCGCAGGCGCGGGCCCCCTGAGCGAGTGACAATCGGCGCAGGAGCATCTGTCAGAGCCAAGCGCGTCCGGCGCTCAACTCTCGTTCCGCACGCGAAGCGCGCGAAGCGCGTCCAGTGCCAACGTGATCCCTGCGACCGACGCCAACAGGTCGATTTCCCCGAGCTGAACCATATCGCGCACCTCTTCGGGCGTGTGGTAGGACACAGACAGCGATTCTGTCGAGTCTAGCTCCTGATCTCCCCCCATGTCGACGCCGGTCGCAAGATACACATGCGCGCGAGTGGGTCCCCTGTTGGTATCGATGGCCAAGTGACCAAGCGATCGCCACTCTCCTCCGGCCAATCCGGTCTCTTCCCGTAACTCGCGTTGAGCAGCAGCCAGTGGACATTCGTCGGGCGTGCTGAGGTATCCGGCCGGCAGATCGCGACAGACAACGCCAACCCCGTGCTTGTATTGAGTGACGAGGGGGACGCTTCCGTCAGGCAGCGTTGCGAAAACGATGGCATAATCCCTGGCGGTCATGCGCAGGTACCCCTCGATCACGGATCCGTTGGGAAGCCGCACGTCCTCTTCCCAGAGCGACATCCAGGGTTGTCGATCAATTAGCGAGCGGCTGGCGAGTACGTCCCAGGGAATCATGTCTACCTCTTCGGGAAGAAAGCAATGGTGTTTTCTGGTCTTGACATAGCAGGATTTTACGGTTATTCTTATAGTGATTCTATCGGAGTGACCCCGATTCTACCACGTATTGCGGAGGATGGCCATGATAGTCTCAAGGTTCTGGCCAGGTCGCGCACGAGCGGTGATTCTCGTCGTAGGTCTACTGTTGACAGTATCAATACCCGGGGCCGTCTCCGCAGGCGGCACGTCATATGTCGTCAAGCCCGGCGATACTCTGGGGAGCATCGCGGCTGTGTACGGGATCGCCATGGGCGCGGTCATGCGCGCAAATGCCCTCTCCAACGCCGAGATGATCTGGGCGGGTCAGAAGCTCACAATTCCGGCGACCGGTGCCAGCAGCCAATCTGATGCCGGCAACCAGGCGAACGCGAACGCAGATGCGGCCGCCCGGACGCCAGACAAAGTCGCAGCGGCAGATTCCACGGCCTCGAGCGCCGGCCAGGTCAGCTACAAGGTAAAGGCGGGCGATACGCTCGGCAAGATCGCTGCCAGGTACGGGACTACGGCGGAGGCGATTGCCCGGACAAACCACATCACCAGACCCGACCTGATCTACGCAGGGATGACCCTCAGTATCCCGGCTACCAAACAGACGTCACGCTCCACCCCTACGAAGGCGAAGCCATCATCGACGGGCTCTGCCAGCCAGGCTCCGACCGGCAAGGCGACCAAACTTCTGGTGGACATTTCGCAGCAGCGCTGCTGGCTATACTCAGGCAGCAGCGTGCTCTTCCAGTGGATCTGTTCGACGGGACGCCCCGGTTCCTGGACAGTCCCGGGCACCTACCGCGTCCAGTCGAAGATTCCAAAGGCGTATGGGGGGAACTGGAACATCTGGATGCCGTACTGGCTCGGTATCTATTGGGCGGGCAACCTCGAAAATGGCATTCACGGTCTGCCATGGAATGCTAACGGCGGAGCCAAACTCTGGCAGAAGAAGATCGGGACGCCGATCTCGTTCGGTTGTGTGGTCCTGGACGACAAAAACGCGAAGCGGTTGTATGATATGGCCTACATCGGTATGCCGGTGGTGATCCAGCGTTAGGGCGAAGGAAGGTCCTGAAACATGGCTGAGATGCTCGTCACTTTTCCGGGCGGCGCTCGCGTCGATGCCCAGTATGGCCAGTTTGTCATTTGTACGGATCAATCGCCACAAGAGGGGGGCGAGGGGACGGCGCCGTCGCCATTCGAGCTCTTCCTTGCCTCGTTGGCTACGTGCGCCGGCGTCTACGTCTCGGGGTTCTGCCGCCAGCGCGGGCTTCCCCTCGAGGGAGTCCGCATCATCCAGCGATGGGAGCGCGATTCTGCGAGCGGTCTGATCCGCACCATTGCCCTGGACATCCACGTGCCGTCCGATTTTCCGGAGAAATACCGCCCCGCGTTGATACGCGCTGCGGGCCAGTGTGCGGTGAAGAAGGCCCTGGAGTCTCCCCCCACGATCGCGGTGCAGACTATCCTCGATTGAAGCATCCCGCCAGTTGAGCGGAGGGCGCTATGTCCACGGTTCGGGGCTGCGAGTTTCCGGACGATCTCTATTATCTCGTCGACAAGCACGTTTGGCTCAGGCCGGCTCCTGACGGTCTCGTAAGAGTGGGACTGACCCCCATCGGCTTTAAGCTCCTGCGCAACTCGCTGGTGGCGATCAGCATCCGGACCTCTGCGATAGATCAGGAGATCCCTAAAGGCAAGAGCGTGGCCATGGTGGAGAGCGTGAAGTACATCGGCCCGCTTGCCGCGCCGCTGACCGGCGTTCTCGTGCGGGGAAACGACCGGGTCACGAACAACCCGGATCTCGCGGTGAATGACCCATATGGAGAAGGCTGGATCGTTGAGATGCGACCGGTCGACTGGGAGGGGGCACGCGGAGAGTTGCTCACCGGGGCGGAGGCAACGGCGGCCATCCAGGATTTGATGGAGAGTCAGGGGCTTAGCTGCTAAACTGGGCACAATGTCGAATCCACACTGCCGTGCGCTCAGAATCTGCGGGGTCTCAAATTGCCATCGGTTTAGGAGCTGGACCGCCGCGCAAGGCAGGGTTGAAGCAAGCCCCGGAAAACAGTGCTTTCCGGGGCTTGCTCGTCAGTGTGTTTCGTTACAGGGTGGTGGGGCGTAGCCAGGCGGGCAGAGGCCCGCTTCGGTCTCAAGTTCCTCAGTGGCACGGGATCCAGAGTCTCTGGCCCGAGTAGATTCGATTGGCCGACCATAGCCCGTTCACCTGGGCCAGGTGAGAGGCGCTCCAACCGTAGCGCCAGCCGATGTTGGCGAGCGTGTCGCCCCATTTTACCCCGTACCAGAAGCCGCAGGCCTGCGTTGTTATAGTCTTGACGCAAAGCACCTGACCGGGGTAAATGCGGTTCGGGTTGCTAATCCCGTTGAGCGCATAGAGTCGCGTAGCTGTCGTGCCGTACTTCCAAGCGATGTTGCCAAGTGTGTCGCCGTATTTCACGGTGTACCAGCCCGTGCACCTTGACGCGGCGGCGCTGGGCAGGGTGGCCGCTGACGCGCTGGCAGGGACAGCGAGCAGTCCGAGCAGCACGAGGACCAACGCGAAGGGAAGTAGTAACCGCATCGTCCTCATCGATTCGCCTCCTTCTTCATCCCCACAATCCCCTAAGGATTCGTGCGATCAAGACGCGTTCGCCAGGAAGCGCCGCGCGCAATTTGCGCGCACGATCCCGATTGATGTTGCCTAGTGATACGGGATCAGCAGGACCTGTCCGGCAGCAATGTAGTTCGGATTGGGCAAGCGGTTGACCGATGCCAGATAAGCGGCGCTCCAACCGTAGCGCCGGCCGATTGAGTACAGCGTATCGCCCCACTTCACCGAGTACAAGAAGCCGAAGGGAACTCCTCCGCCCCCGCGTATGCAAAGCGACTGCCCGGCATAGATACGGGATGGGTTGCTGACGCCGTTGAGGGCCTGCAGCCTCCAAACAGACGTCCCGAACCGCACCGCAATCCGATACAGTGTGTCGCCATAGCGTACGGTGTAAAACTGCGCGCAGCCGGACCCGCCGCCCGTGCGCACGGGCTCGGCGGACACGGTCAGAGGAGCGATCAACAGGAACAGAAGGATGGCGATAGACAGCGCAGAAATCGGCAGGTGCAGTTTCTTCATGAGCCTTCTCCTCAAAGGCGTGCACGTGCGGAGGGCCCGCTTACGGCTCTCACCTATGAAGACGCACACGCTCGCGCAAGGTCGCGCACCATTCGCACTCGACTAACTGGTCACCTTGCCGGTGGGTCGCCAGTCCCGCCGTGCGCCGTCCCGGGGTCATGGAAGGCCAACAGGAAGTCGATGGCCTGGGCGTCCAGGACCTCCTCGTCGCGGCTGAGTTCGAGCTCCATCCGGTAGGCTTCTCCGGGTCGAGGCGTTTGACGGAGATGAATGGTCAGCGATTGGTACGGCTCGCGAACTTCGACCATGAACATCGTCGAAACCATTTGTTGGTCCGAGTCGTACAGGCGCAGTGCCAGGTTGGGGGAGGCGGCGAAAGGCCCTATCTGAACGCGAACCCACAGGCGAGCGAGGTCAGGATATGGCCACACCTCCGCGCGCTCCAATCTGGGTGGGCTGGTCTCGATCACAACCGGGGCACTGGCCATCGCTTGGCGGTAGATCTCCATCGGATCCTTCGTCTCAGTCATCGTTAGCCTCGCGCCTGCTCTGCCAAGGTAAGCACAGCTTCTGCTGCCGGTCAAGGATGCAGGCTTACCTTTCGGGCCCTGACCGGCGTGCCGCAACCAGTTCCGTCGCGGCGACGCCTCCAACAACAAGTGTCCCACCCAAGACGACCGTGACTGTGAGTGGCTCGCCGAGCGCCAGTACTGCGAGAGTAGTCGAGGTCACGGGGACCAGGAGAGGCACCAAGCCGGCGCGCGACGCGCGGGTTTGCGCGAGGATGCTGAGCCACCACAGGTTGGCCAGAGCGCCGGCACCCAGGCCCAAGAGCAGCAGAACGCCCCAGGCAGCCGGTGGCAACGCCAGGTTGAGGCCTTCAAGCAGGGCCAAGGGCAGTAGAAATGCGGCGCCGACGGTGGCTACCAGGGCCATCACCACGTCGGGGGGACTGGTGTCTACCAGGCGCTTGCCGCCGATGCTGTAGACGGCGCCAAAGAATGATGCAACGACCATCAGCAGATCGCCTCGCAGCCCCGGCGCCGAGATGGTCAGGTGTCCGGAACCCTGGCTCACGATCACAGCGCCGAGGAATGCGATGGCCATTGCCAGCCACTCGAGCCCGGTGAGCCGCTCGTGGAGCCACACGGTGCCCAGCAATACGATGAAGACCGTGGTGAGGTTCGCAAGCACCCCGGCGTTGATGACGCTGGTGTAACGCATGGCCAGGTTCTCGAGGAAGTAGAAGACAGTGATCCCGCAGAGGGAAACCCAAAGGAGCGTACGGGCCTCTCTGCGCAGCAACCTCCCTGCTACCAGCAACTTGTCTGGCGGCGCGGAGTCGGGGTTCGAGCGCTCAGGCCCCTTTGCCTGCCGTTGGTGGCGTGAGATGGTCAGCCATGTGCCGAGCGCCAGGGCCGAGATCGACCAGCGCAGAAACGCAACGCTGGTCGGCCCGGACCACATCAACGCTAGCCTGGTTAGAGGGAAGCTTGCGCCCCAGAGGAGCACCGTCCCTGCCGCCATGAGGTAGAGAATGGGACGCCGGCCCAAGGACTAGCCCGCCTCAGTGGGCTGCGCCGTCACGACTTCGCGCCCATCGAGTTTGAGGGAAATGACCTGCGACGTGTTGTCGGCGCCCATGGAGATGCCGTAGATAGTGTCCGCAGCTTCGATCGTCCCCCGGTTGTGGGTGATGAGGATGAACTGCGTCTGCGCGCTCAATTGCTTGAGCGCATCCCTGAAGCGGCCGACGTTTGCTTCGTCGAGCGCCGCATCGACCTCGTCGAGGACGCAGAAAGGCGTGGGATGCGCTTTCAAGATGCTAAAGATGAGCGCCACGGCGGTAAGCGCGCGCTCACCACCTGAGAGCAGGGCAAGGCCCTGCTCCCGTTTTCCGGGCGGGCGGGCGATGATCTCGACGCCGCTCGTGTTGGGGTTGTCCGGGTCAACGAGAGAGAGCCTTGCCGATCCGCCGCCGAACAGATCGGTGAATGCCTCACGGAAATAGGCAGCGACCGCCTTGAACGTCTTCTGGAACTCACGGTCCATCACGTGCTCGAGCTCGACGATGACTTCTTCGAGGGTAGCGGCGGCCTTCTCCAGGTCGGTCGATTGAGCAGTCAGGAAATTGTAGCGCGCCTCCACCTCGTTATACTCGACAAGGGCATCCATATTGACCGGCCCGAGGCGACCGAGCTGTGCCCTGAACGCCCTCACCTGGCCGTCCAGCCCATCCGGAATCGCCGCCACGATCGGAAGGCGAGTCGCGGCGCCCTCGAGGGGAAGAGGCTGCTGGACGATAACGGGCAGGTCGCCCTCCAGCTCCACAGGCCCCAGTTCCTTTTCGATCTCCTCTCGAAGATGGCTGACCTCGTCGGCGGCCCGCTGTAAGGTCAACTCGGCCTGGCTCTGGCGCAGCTGGGCCTGCCGGAGCCGTTCGCGAGCTGCGCGTTCCTCGGACTCAGCCGTCTTCAGTTCGTGCTCCAACTCGGCCAGCCGGGCCTCGGCGGGATCGATCTGCTCGGCCAGGGCCGTGATTTGCGATGCCAGCTCCTGCGAACCTGCGCTCTCCTCGTCGCAGAACTGGGTTGTGACGGCCTGCTGGGCGATCAGTGCGTCGAGACGCTTCTGCTTGGCGGCGATGTCGGCAGTTCTCTGCTGCTGCAAGGCGATGGACTCAGACACGCGGGCCTGGGCGTTGCGCACCCGCGCGGCGCTCGTGTCGGCCTCGGCGCGCATGCGGGCCTGTTCGGCCACCAGGTCGTCCAGCGCGAGCTCGGCCAGCCCCCGTCGCGCCGACTCGACACCAGCCTGCTCGCGCTCGAGCCGAGCCGACAGTTCACCCATTGCCGAGAGGTACTGGGCTTCCTTGACTTCGAGTTCGGCCACCTCTCGCAGAATTTGCGAGCGGCGTTCGGCGTGCCACACGAGCGCTTGCTTCCCGCGTTCGGTGGCAAGCTGCAGGCGGTTCTTCTCGGCGCTGAGCGACTGATGCGAGCGTGATTTTTCGTCGCGCTCATGACGCAGGGCGTCCAGCGCGCGCTGGACGCCGGCCTGCAGTTCGCGCGCCGCACGCACCTCCGCATCTCGTTCGGCCACCGTGGCCGATGCTGCCCGAATCCGTCCGGGGAGCTCCCGGAGCCCCCGCGCGCGGCCCAAGAGGCCACTGTCACGTCGCGAGCTGTCGCTTCCGCCCGTTACACTGCCTCCCGGTCGGACAATCTCCCCATCAACCGTGACGAGGGTTGCGTGCACCTGACTTCCCAGCAGCCTCCTCGCCGTCGGCAGATCCTGCACGACCAAGATATTGTTGAGGGCAAGCTCGACAGCGGGCCGGATGGAAGGGTCGAACTTCACCAGTTGGCTGGCGCGCCCCAGGATGCCGCTGGCCTGCGGCATCTCGGCCGGGCGGCCCGGGCGCAGGCTGTCCAGGGGCAGAAAGGTCGCGCGCCCGCCCTGGTGGACCTTGAGGTACTCTACAGCGGCCTCGGCATCCTCCCACCGCCGGACCACGACGTCCTGGAGCCGGCCTCCCAGCGCAGCCTCGATGGCCCGTTCGAGCTCGGGAGGTACCTCGATCAGCTCGCCAAATGTACCGACCACGCCTTGAAGCTTGACGGGGGCTGCGCTGCCCGTACGCGCAACTGCGAGAACAGCCCGGGCGCCGGCGTTCAGGCCGGCGCCCTCCTCGCGTAGGCGGGACAGCATGTCCTGTTGATCCCGCAGTCGCGCGAGGTCGCGCTGGGCTGCGCTCAGTGCGTCCAAGCCGCTTCTTTCGGTGGTTTGTGCTGCGGTCAGCGCGCTCGACTGTGTCTGGTGCGCCTGGTCGAAAGCCGCCAACTCGGCCACGCACGAGGCGATCCTCTCCTCCAATTTCCCGTTCTGAACGTCCAGCTGCCGAAGCTCTCGACTGGCAGCTTCTGCTGCACGGGTCAGCTCCTCCTGGCTCCGCGCCAATTCGTTCCGGCGTTCGCCGGCTTGCCCGAGGCGGGAACTACGGTCGGCGTGCTGGGTCTTGAGGGCCAGTAAGGCATCCTGAGCCCCTGTCAGGCGCTTGGCCTGAGCCGATCTCTCTCGCTGGCGGACCTCAAGCGCAGCCTGGGCGGCGGCCACCAGGGCGTGCCTGGCTTCCGAGGCGCTCCGACCATCGGCAAGATCGGCTTCGGCCGCGGCCAACCGCTCGGCACCATCCTCGAGCACAGCGCGCAGGTGGACGATCTCGACTTCCAGCTCCGACTGCTGCTCGCCCCACAGCCGGAGCTGCTCGGACCGCACCGCAAGCTCGCGTTGCACAGTCTCGGCCTGACGGTGTAGTGCGCCGCTCTCGCGGTGCCAGCCGCTCAGGGCGTCGCGCAGCTGCGCCCCCTCCGTGCGCCGTGCTGCTACATATTCGAGCAGCCGGTTCAGGGACTCGGCGTGTTCGTCGGCCGCGCTGACTTGTTCGGCCAACCGGCCGCGGTCATCCTCGATGGCGCGCAATGCCGCCTGCCAGCGATAACCGTACCAGATCCGCAATTGCGCATTAAGCTCAGTCCTGACCTGCTGGTATTCCTGCGCCCGACGAGCCTGGCCCTTGAGGTAGCGCAGGCGAGGCGTAAGCTCGCTCATGATGTCCTGGGCGCGGGTGAGGTTGGCGCGCGCTTCTGCAAGCTTAGTCAAAGCCTGCTCGCGCTTGCTCTGGTGGACGGTGATCCCGGCGGCCTCTTCGAACAGTCTGCGCCGTTCATCGGGCCGTTGCGACAGGGCCTGATCGATCAGCCCCTGGCCGATGACGCTGTAGGTGCGCTCGCTGAGGCCGGAGCTCCCGAACAGCTCCGTGATATCTCGCAGGCGGACCCGCGTGCCGTTCAGATAGTACTCGTTGTCTCCCGAGCGATAGGCGCGCCGCGCCACCTCCACTTCCCCGAAGTCGATGGGAAGCCAACCGGTGGAATTGTCGAATGTGAGGGAGACATGGGCCATGCCGAGCCTGGCTCTCTGATCGCTCCCCGAGAAGATCATGTCCTCGGTGCGCTTGCCGCGCAGCGTGCCGAAGCTCTGCTCGCCCAGAACCCAGCGGAGCCCATCGGCGATGTTGGACTTGCCGCTGCCGTTGGGTCCGACGATCGCGGTGACGCCCACATCAAAAACAAACTCCGTGCGTCCAGCGAAGGTCTTGTAACCCTGTAGTTGTAGTTGCTTGAGGAAGCGCATATCGATCGAAAGAATAGTGAAGGCCCGGGGATGAGAGCGGCTGTTGCTCAAGTTCGAGCAGCAACCGAGGCTCGCCCGGGCCGCGAGGAATGCCCAGCGCGATCAGCGCGTCGCGACGGACCTACAAGGCGCTATTGTCGCCCACTCTGCTATTGAATACAGCCATGACCACAGACCTGCCACCCCGAACGAGGCTCAGGGGCACCTCGGCCTCGCTCCTGCAGCCGGCGCGTACCACGCCGCAATCGCGGCACGACAGCGTCTTGTCTGGGAACCGGCTCACTGGTCCCCCCGCAAACCGAATCGCGCCCTGGAGGCACGACCACGTCACCCAGCTTCGCCACCGTGATTCCATGTTCTCGTGTCACTCGCCGCAATGTGACCAAGAGCCCCGCGTGTCCAGCTGATTGTGACTTACCCGCACGAATGATATCCACTTCCGGCCATTTGGCAAATCGCGAATTCGGTGAGCTTGCTACGGCAGCGGAAGCAGAATCGTCTTCAGGACTTCGCGCGCAAGCGCTGTGTCCAGCGTGCAATCGCGAGGCCGCACGAGCCCGTCGTCTGCGGCCGTGCCGGCGCGAATTCCGGACGGATCGAGGCCGTGGAACCTCGCGATCCGGAGGCCGAGACCGTAGCGGCTCAGGCGCTCGGGCCCCGCGATGTGGAGCACACCGCGAAACGGGTTCGCAACAAGCTCCACGAGGGCCTGAGCAAGATCGCCCGTCCGGATCGGACACCGGAACTCATCTGAAAAGAGCGTCGGACCGGTCCGCGCGACACCACCAGCATCGCGTGTGCCGGACTCACTTCTCAAAGCCTCGACGACCACCCCGGTGCGCGGGTCGGGCGGATCGAAACATGTCACCAGTGAGGTCCGCACGATGACGTGGTCGGCCCCAACGCGGGCGACGATGGACTCAGCGGCCGCTTTGGCCCGGCCATAGTAGGTCAGTGGGGCTGGGGGGTCAGACTCCCGATAGGGTGCGTGCTCGCCGTCGAAGATGACGTCGGTAGAGAGGTATATCAGCCGGGCGCCGGCAGAGGACGCCGCGGCTGCCAATGACGAGGTACCGGCGACGATGGTAACCTCCGCTTCCTCTGGCGTGCCCCAGGCGGCGGCGGTGTGGATGACGGTGTGCGGACGTAGTGCGGCGATCAGCGCTGTGACTGCCGCAGCGTCGCTCAGGTCAAGTGGCTCCCAGGGCATGTCGCGAAGGCCGGCTCGGGCACGATGATACGTGCCAGCGACATCGTAGCCGGAAGCAAGCGCTGCTTCAGCCGTGGCGCGGCCGACATATCCGCTGGCTCCCGTGATCAGAAGGAGACCGGCCACGGGCTGGCCTACTCTGCTTCGGAGCCGACCTGATCTTTGAGCCAGGCCTCAATGAACGCGTCGATCTCGCCGTCTAACACGGCGGTTGTATTGCCGATCTCGACGCCGGTGCGCAGATCCTTGACCATTTGGTAGGGCTGCAGGACGTACGATCGGATCTGGTTGCCCCACCCGGCCTCGACGTGCTTTCCTTTCAGGCGGGCCTGTTCCTCCTCGATCCTTTGCAGCTCGATATCGTACAACTTGCCACGCAGCACCTTCATCGCCGACTCACGGTTCTGCAATTGGCTGCGCTCGTTCTGGCACGTCACCACAATGCCAGACGGGATGTGCGTAAGGCGGACCGCGGTCGAGTTCTTCTGCATGTGCTGGCCGCCTGCGCTGCCAGCCCGATAAACGTCCATCTTGACATCGTCGGGTTTGATGTCGATCTCGATGTTGTCGTCCAATATGGGAAGAGCCTCAATGAGAGCGAAGGACGTGTGCCTCCGCGCCGACGAGTCGAAGGGGCTGATGCGCACCAGCCGGTGCACCCCGCGCTCGGACTTGAGGTAACCGTATGCCCAAGGACCGCTGATCTCGATGGTGGCAGTCTTTATGCCCGCCTCTTCACCGTCCAGAAGGTTAGTGGTCTCGGCGCTGTAACCGCGGCGCTCGGCCCATCGAAGGTACATGCGAAAGAGCATCTGGGCCCAGTCCTGGGCTTCTGTCCCGCCGACTCCGGCGTGTATCGAGAGGATTGCGCCGTTCCGATCGTATGGCCCGCCCAGCGCAAGCTGAAACTCAAGCGCGGCGTAGCGCTTACCCAGGCTCTCCGCCTCAGCGGAGACCTCAGCAAGTACGCCGGCGTCGGATGCCTCCTCCGCCATGTCGAGGAGCATCAGAGCGTCCGCCGCGTCCTGTGCCAGCTTATCCCAGGTTCTGACTTGCTCCCTGAGCCCCGACAGTTCGCGCATGACGGTCCTTGCCGCCTCAGGGTCGTTCCAGATCTCAGGGCTGTTGGATTGCGCTTCCAGGTGCGCTATCTGTGCTTCCTTGCCCGGTAAGTCAAAGACGCCTCCGCATCGCTTCGATTTGCTCGCCCAGTCCGGTGAGCTGTTCTCTGATGCCTTCCATTTAGTGGTGCTCCATTTCGATCTTGTCGGCCTGCTAGCCGAGGATCCCCGTGACGAAAGCACGCGGGTCGAATTCCGCGAAATCGTCAGCCTTTTCGCCCGTCCCGACAAAGCGCACGGGCAGCCCAAGCTCCTGCTCGATGGCGAAGACGATGCCTCCCTTGGCCGTCCCGTCCAGCTTCGTCAGAATAATGCCTGTGACCTGAACCGCCTCTTTGAAGTGCTTGGCCTGGCTGATTGCGTTCTGGCCGGTAGTGGCGTCGAGCACGAGAAACGTTTCGTGGGGCGCATCGTGGACCTGCCGTGCACAAACACTCCGTACCTTCTCGAGTTCCTTCATCAAGTTGTACTTGGTGTGAAGGCGGCCGGCGGTGTCGATGATCAGCAGATCGGCGCGCCGGCTCTCCTGGCTCGCACGGATCGCGTCGAAAACGACTGCGCCCGGGTCCGCGCCAGGCGCCTGTGCAATCACCTCGACCCCCGTCCTGTCTCCCCAGATCTTAAGCTGGTCGATTGCCGCCGCACGGAAGGTATCCGCGGCCGCCAACACGACCCGCCTGCCTCGGCCCTTGTAGTGCTGCGCCAGCTTGGCAATGGTCGTCGTCTTACCTGATCCGTTGACGCCGACGATCAATACGACTGTCAACAAGCGCGGTTCCTCCAGCACATCGGCAGCGGGTTGGGGGAGCAACGATACCAGCTCGTCTTTCAACGCTTCGCGAACGTCGTCAACGCGCTTGATGTTCTCCCGCTTCACCCTGCGTTGCAGTTCGTCGACGACTTGAAGCGACGTATTGATGCCCAGATCGGATTGGATCAGCAACTCCTCCAGCTCCGACCACGTCTCATCGGTGACCTCGTTGGACTGGAACAGCGAGCTGATGCGGCCAAAGAAGCCCTGCCGGGTTTTCGCCAGGCTTGCCTGGATCTTGGCTTCGTCTTGCGCCCTTTCATCAGTGGTCCTGCGGAAGAGACCGGCCAATTTCCTCTCCTCGAAACGGGATCAACCTGCGCCAAAAACCCCAGACATGAGAGGTCTGGGGCCGGGTTACCACAACGGAGATTATACATGGTAGTGAGGCGAATGACAAAGCGCCGTGCCTATGTTATACTCAGGCCGAGCGCCGTTCCGACATCTACGGTCGTCCGGCGAGCAGGAACACGGGGCCAAACATGTCCGACCCACTTGAACGAGTGACCAGCTTCGCTGAGCATGCTGCGCTGGTATTTGGCGACATGTCGCTGCTGCGAACGGCCCTCACGCATCGATCGTATCTCAACGAGCACCCTGACCTGGACTGGGAGGACAACGAGCGGCTTGAGTTCCTCGGCGACGCCGTACTGGACTTGCTCCTCGCCGCAGATCTTTTTCGCCGCTTTCCGCAAGCCCCGGAAGGAGAGCTTACGGCACTCCGCGCAGCGCTCGTGCGACGTGAAACCCTGGCGCGCTTCGCCCGCATCCTGGAGCTTGGTGACGCCATGTTCATGGGGCATGGCGAGGCGGATACCGGCGGTCGGGAGCGGCCGGCTACGCTCTGTGCGGGATTTGAGGCCGTGGTGGGAGCGTTGTTCATCGACCAGGGGCTTTTTGCCGTCGAGCAGTTGGTTTCACCGCTCGTGGACGATGAAATGGACGATGCCAGGGACCAGGTTGCCGGCAAGGATCCCAAGAGCCATCTCCAAGAGGTGAGCCAGAGCGCGTTTGGGGTCACGCCGCGCTATCGGACGATCCGATCCGAGGGTCCCGATCATGCGAAGACGTTCACCGTACAGGTGTTCCTCGGAGATGATGTATACGGTGAGGGAGAAGGTAACAGCAAGCGTACCGCCGCACAAAGGGCCGCGGCCGCGGCGATGGCTCGTCTCACGGAACAACCACCCGCTGAGACTGTGCAGCCGGCTCAAGCTGGCGAGGGACTGACTCCGAATTCCTGAGGGTAAGTATTATGGCGGCTCTGGTCTTAGTGGTCGACGACAACGCCGACGTCACGCAAGTAGTCTCGGCCATTCTGAACTATCGAGGGTACGAGACCATGACTGCGAGCGACGGCACCCAGGCATTGCGCCTGATGGAAGAGCGGCGCCCCAGTCTCATTCTTTGCGATATCCTGATGCCAGGCATGGACGGGTTTCAGGTGTTCCGCCGGGTCCGGGCGGACCGCCGGTGGCGAGCGATCCCCTTTGCTTTCCTCACTGCCCTCTCGGATCTGCCCACCCGTTCGTCAAGCAGCGAGATGGGAGTGGAGGCTTTCGTCACGAAGCCGTTCCGATCTCAGGAGCTGTTGTCGGTGGTCGCCGGTCTCTTGCGGCGGT
>Ga0315273_10001117_pt1 | contig 29868 bp, 10 predicted proteins | sample YL17G02_0_MG_FD_205753 | JGI IMG/M metagenome (GOLD analysis project Ga0315273, IMG submission 205753) | Sediment microbial communities from Yellowstone Lake, YNP, Wyoming, USA - YL17G02_0 | ecosystem: Environmental > Aquatic > Freshwater > Lake > Sediment | place: USA: Wyoming | collected... | reverse complement strand
TGCCGAAGTACCTGATAGTAATCCCAGGGAAAGTTTGCCTGGGATTTTTTTTTGAAAATTCAGAAAGTGCCAGGCACAAAGGCAAAAATTGAAATAAAGGCCTAAAAAATCAGCAGGCAGTGCCAGGCATAGTCGGGAAAAAGAAGAAGGATGCCCAGGTTACCGAGAGTTAATATTAAGAATTGCTTGTATTATGTAACTCAACAAGGCAACCTCGGTGAAAATATATTTAAGGATGGGGGAGATTATAAAATGTATTTAGAACTGCTCAAAAAATATAAGCAACAATACGGATTCAAATTATTCTCCTTTGCTTTGATGCCCCAGCAGTTGAATTTATTGATTGAATTAAAGGACGGCACAACCATTTCCATGATTATGCATGATATCACTTCCAGCTACACCAAATATTTTAATAGCCGCTACGAGAGAAAAGGGCATCTTTTCAGGGAGAGATTTAAATCCGTAATCGTGGAAAAAGAGCCCTATCTTTTGAATCTTATCCGCTATATACATCTAAGGCCAATAAAACTGGGTTTAAGCCAGGAGCCTACAGAATATACCTTTAGCAGTAATCTCCTTTACCTATATAATAGCGGCTCGCAGGAAGAGAAGGCCCGGAATTTAAGGAACATGCTGAATCTGGATAATGAGATTCAGGAAGTTTTGGATCTTGTGGGAAAGGCGTTTCCAGAGAAAAAAACTTATGCCGATTTTATGGCCGCGGTTACTGAAGAAGAGATGCAGCAATTGGGAGAAAAACTGCACCGCACAAGTCTTTTAGGTTCAGAGGAATTTATGGAATCGGTAAAAGCGCAAATGGAGAGCAGAAAATCCGAAGCCCCCCAGGAAAAGACTCAAGCTATCCCGGCAATTTTATTTTCGGCGGTTATTTTATTAGCCGGCGTAGTGGTGGGCGTAATATATGTGCAAAAAAATATTGCCTCCAAAGAGAAAGAAATCTACAGGGCCCAGAAGGAAAAAAATATTGGGGCACCCGGCAAAAAAGAAGAGAAGGCAGAGTCTTTGCTGGCGGATCTAAATGGAACATCCTGGGCAGTGAAGATAAATCCGTCCGGGGCCGGTAAAAGCGAAGCTTATCTTGATGAGCTAAAATTTATGGATGGCAAGGTGAGCTCCAAGGCCTTACTTTCGCAAGGGTTTTCTTCTACTAATTATACCCTGACCGTAATGAAGGACGGGACTTTAACCTGGGAGACTATGCAGCGCAATCCGGGAGGCGACGTAATCTTCTGGCGGGGCGAAGAAAAAGAAGGCAAAATGGGCGGAGTTTTGAGCAAGCATCCTGCGGCAGGCAAGGCGCAGGATTTTTCATTTACGAGCACAGGTTACAGGAGGGGGAAATGAAGTTAAGTTTAAAGATAATCTTTATCTTATTGGCAGGGTTAGCCATTTTAAGCTTAAACAGCGCGGCAATAGCCGAGGAAACAAAGCAAGAAGAGAAAAAAGTAAAAGTAGAAAAGGTCATGAAGAGCACGGAGGGAGAGATAAGCGGGTTAAGCAATAATTTCATTGCCATACTTTATGGCTCAGATGCCAAGACATCTTATGAAATAGCGTTAGATATAGGCAAGGATGTGAAGATAGAGCATAAGAATAGTTTAAAAGATATAGGCGTGGGTGATATAGTAGGAGTAAATTACGAGGAGACCATCGAGACTAAAGAAGGAGAAAAACCCCGCGTGGTCGCCAGGGTAGCCAAGGTGATTAAATTTATCAAGGCGGCGCAAGTAATACCCGAGACCAGCGCCCTGGTCTCTAAGGAAGCAGAAAGCCAACAGCAGGAGGTTAAATGAGTTGGCCAAGGATTAAAATAAAAATAATTTTAAGCCTGGCATTTATCACCACCTTAGCGTTGGGGATGTTTTTGTTCTCTTCCGACGCCGAGGCAGTGCAGATTAAGCAGGTGCAGACCGGGGAGGTATATTTTGACGCGGATGATATCAGCATGCCCGTAACAATTGCAAAAGTGAGCCAAACCAAGTCAATCGTCCTTCTCTATATTAACTCAGATACGACGGGTACTGCCGCCTCTCAGAATATCCTTTATACTGCGCAATTTGGTTCGGATACTGACTTGATTATCTCGCGCGATGGCGCAACCTACGGAGGAATAGTTAGATTTTACGTCATAGAATTCGTGGATGGCGTAACCGTGCAAAGAGGATTAAGTTCTTTTGCGGCAGGCAACCCCTCTCAGTCCAAATATACATCAAAAGATATTGAGCTTACTACAGCTCTGGGGGACTATACTCACGCCGTTCCCATAATACAAGTAAGAAGCGGTGTGACTGTGTCTACTGCTGATGAGATAACCACGATTAAGGCTACTATTTTTAATGACGGTAAAGATAAATTAAAACTGGAACGCTATGCCAGCAATGATGCCCTTAAAACCGTGAACATTGTCTGGCAGGTAGCAGAATTTACCAGGGACGCCAATATCAAAATCGGGACAGCGACAATGACCAATAATGAAGCTACGGGCACCAAGGTCTGGAACGATAGCGCGGTAGATTTAACCAAGAGCTTCTTATTTTTTACTTATAGGGCGGACAGGGATGTGAATGGTATTGAAGGGCTTTATAAATTACGCGGTGAAATCAGCACAGGGGTGGGTACGACAACCGCTACTTTTACCCGCGGAGCTAAAACCGGCGCCGGTCTTACTGGTATAGATATACAGTGTTATGTGGTGGAATTAACCGACCTCCTAACTACAGTGCAGGCAGAGAACGTTGCCCTTGCCAATGGAGACGAGGTGAAGCTCAAAAGCGTAAATCCTGCATTAGACCCTCTACGCACGGTTCCCTTTGTGAGTGTATCAGGCCCGTTGAATGATACTACCATCAATACTAAGGATGATGAGCTTAACTTTTCCGTGCAGACTGATGCTATCAAGGGATTATATTATATGGATTATGACGCCACGCATAGATACATCTGGTTTTGCGACACTTATGCGGGCACAGTAGGCGCATATAATACAGCTACTGGCGCAAAGGTTGTGTTTTCTGTGGATAGCCAGGACCATATTCATGTAGGGACGATGCCGGTAGCTATCTGTTATCTTCCTGTAGCAACTTATGAGTCTATCTGGGTAGTCAATTACGGCTCGGCTAACGTCACCAGGATTAATCCCACAACCGGCGCCATAATCGAGACAGTTGCGGTTCAGAATTACCCCGTTGACATAGCAGTAGATACATTCGCCGCCAGTCCAGGTTCAATCTGGACCGCGAATTTTGGTTCTAGCACCGTGACCAGAATCACTCCCTCTACAGTAGCTGCGCCGCCAAGTGCTGTGGTAGGCAGTTATGCTACCCGTACCGGCCCAACAGCACTCTGCCATCTTCCGGTTAATGATGCCAGCGTCCCAGCAAGACAGTACATGTGGGTCTTATATGCTAACGATACGAGAATCAGTAAAGTCCGTATTACTACCGGAGCTGTCACTAGTTACGATATGATGGTTTCTGCGGGTTTTAGTAGTATACGTTATGCCCCCAGTGGTTATGGTGGCCGGAATTATCCCCAGCTCTGGGCGACGAACGTAAGAAATAACTATGTTACGGTAGTAAACCTGACTGACCAGACTGCTCCTGTTAAGGTCTTGGAATATGGAACAGGGATGAACCCGCGCGCATTAGTTATCCAGGATGATGCCGAAGAGGCATTATGGATAACTAATTACGGTTCTGATGAGTTGATAAAAATGAATCCTGCTGATGGCACGCTCTCCTTTACCAAAAGCACAGGAAGGAATCCCTGGGGACTGACTTTGGATACGAACCTGAATAAGGTATGGGTTTCCCACGTTACTGAGCAGGCGATGAGGACATACGCTAAAGCCAATGCAGCTCCCGATACCCCCATTACTATAAGAACTACGCTGGGCAATATGTATCTTACCCGTAACAATTCTGGTACCTCGGCTGATATTACTGCTCCCTGCCGTGTGACACAATTTTGCCCGATTACCTTGATTCAACCTAATGGCAGCGCGGATATTTGGCAGGTAAGCGGAGCACCGACGATTACCTGGAAATACTCAGACGCGCTCAGCGGAGACTTGGTGAGAGTACAGATAAACAAAGGTGGGGGCGCTTGGGAAGACATTACGGGTGCGGATAACTTAGATATAGGTAATGGTGGCGTGGCTAACCAAGGGTCGTTTACCTGGACTAATTTACCCGCTTCGCTTGGGGGTATAACTAATTTCATCGGCACTACGCTAAGCGTAAGGGTAATTGATAAGACTAAAGATACTTATCCTCCTACCAACTACTATGATGAAGCTAATGCCAATTTCAAGATTAAAGGTAAATTAACCTTAACTCTGCCGACCAGTTCAAGCAGCTGGACGATATTTAAGACCGGCGATACTGCGCCGCAGGTAAAATGGAATACCAACGGAAATTTGAATGATGCGGCCTTGATTCCGCATGATATGACGATATTCCTGGCTATAGACGGCACCAACTTTACCCATACCTTGCTGAATACTGACCAGAGCGAGGCTATCCATGTTGACCCGGGAACCGACGGAAGCAACAATAATCCTTGGACCTGGCAAATACCTTCAACAGTGCACCTAGACGGCAGCGGTACCCCGGGCACTTTTGATAACCCTATCGGCAGCACTAATAAGATAAAGATAATCCATAATTACGCTGCTGCCGGGACAATGGAGAGCATCAGTGATCCTTTTACCATCAAGGGCCAGATATTTGAGGTGGCTCTTACTAAGCCCGATGATAGTCCTTTGGATGGCAATACCTGCACTTTGGGCGAAACCTATAAGATAGCGTGGAAGAAGATTGGCCATTTTGGCAGCGGTCTTGCCGAAGGCACGGTTAAGATTTGGTATGCCAGCGACGGAGTGACTTATACTACAGAGCTTACGCCGGATGTGGTGCCTACTCCTCCTTCTGCAGGGACAGATTCTAATGGGACGACTTGGAGTGGTTCTTGTGCCTGGACTCCTACTTCGGTTTCTCTGAAAAGCCAAAATGCCAAGATAAAGGTAGTGCAATCCGGCGGCGCGCAGGTCTCCGGGGAAATGGGCAGCACCTTTAAAGTAGCCGGTGGAAGTATAGTAGTCGGCGCTCCTGCTGGAGAGGCCACCTGGAAGGTAGGCGAGACCAAGGCGATTACTTGGACACCTACGGGAAGTTTTACCAATGTGGATATATTGTTATCCCGTAATAACGGCGGAACCTGGGATGCCTTGGGCACAGTAGCTAAAACTGCTACGCCTAAGGACTGGGTAGTAGGTAAAAATTTTGCGGGAACCGTATTATCCGGCACTCTTGCTTCTGCTCAATGTTTAATTAAGGTGGTAGCTTCCACTGATGCCGACGTCTATGATCTTTCGGGAAATGGCGCCAACGGGACTCCTTTTACCATAGAAGGCGCAATAACCAATGTGAAATATTATGATGTTACGCCTGCGGCCTGGGAGGTGGGAAAGGCCTGTGCTATTTACTGGACCGGCACAAGCACATTAGGAAATGTAGATATACAACTCTCCGCTAATAATGGAGGAACTTATACCTCTATCTTAGGTGTGGCCGAGAATATCCCGGTGACCCAAGCTTCTTATACTGCCTGGATAGTCAGGCCTCCGCTTACGACAGCGGAGAACAAAGCCATGATTAAAGTGGTCAGTAAAACTTATACCTCTATATCCAATACCTCAGGAACCTTTGACATCACCGGCGGTTTCAATATCAGTGTGCCCGGTGACACTACCAGCTGTGAAGTAGGAGAGGCCTGCGATATTACCTGGACTACTGTCGGCACCATTTCTCCGGTGGCCATCAGTTTATCCACGAATAGCGGCGGAACCTGGGCTACTATCGCTCCCAGCGTCGTTAATGATACCAGCCCTAAGACTTATTCGCTCTGGTTACCCACTGCGGCGCAACTGGCATCCAATACTGCGAAGATTAAAATTGAAGGTACGGTAGAAGGCCAAGGGGTTTCGTCACTTGCCCCGTCTGGCACGAATAACTTTGACATCGTCGGCGGTTTCAATATCAGTGTGCCCGGTGACACTACCAGCTGTGAAGTAGGAGAGGCCTGTGACATTACCTGGACTACTATTGGCACCATTTCTCCGGTGACTATCAGTTTATCCACGAATAGCGGCGGAACCTGGGCCACTATCGCTCCCGACATAGTTAATGATACCAGCCCTAAGACTTATTCGCTCTGGTTACCCACTGCGGCGCAACTGGCATCCAATACTGCGAAGATTAAAATTGAAGGCCAAGGGGTTTCGTCACTTGCCCCGTCTGGCACGGATTATTTTGACATCACCGGCGGTTTCAATATCAGTGTGCCCGGTGACACTACTACCTGTGAAGTAGGAGAGGCCTGCGATATTACCTGGACTACTATCGGCACTATTTCTCCGGTGGCCATCAGTTTATCCACGAATAGCGGCGGAACCTGGACTACTATCGCTCCCAGCGTCGTTAATGATACCAGCCCTAAGACTTATTCAGGTTGGTTACCCACCGCAGCTCAACTGGCATCCAATACTGCGAAGATTAAAATAGAAAAAGTAGGCGGGGGTCTGGCTGCAGTTGGTCCGGCTGATCCGAATTATTTTGACATCGCAGGCGGTTTTACCATCAGTAAGCCCGGTAACGGCGAAAACTGGGAAGTAGGAAAGGCCGGCAATGTTGAATGGGGTACTACCGGAACTGTTTCTACGGTGACCATCAGTTTATCCAGAAATAACGGCGGAAGCTGGACCAGCATAGCCACAGATGAAACTAATGATGGAAAATTTGACACTTGGATTGTTGATACTCCGCTCACTGCTGACGCCAAAATTAAGATTGAAGGCGCAGGGCTTACAGCCATTGCTCCGGCTGCCCCGAATAAATTCAACATCATCGGGTCAATTAATGTTAATCAGCCTGCTAACTGGAAAGTAGGAAATAATTGCAGTGTGAGCTGGACCACTGTAGGGACTTTTAATAACGTAGATGTATGGTTATCCCGTAATAACGGCGCAGTTGGCTCCTGGGTACTTATCGGCCCTGGCATCGCCAACACCGGCAGTTTTAGCGGTTGGCAGGTGTTGCCGCCCTTGAGTAATAATTTGGCTTTGGTTAAGGTGCAGAGCACAGATGCCGGGACTTCTTCTATCTACGGTGTTTGCGCAGCTAATTTTTCTATCCAGGCTTCTATAAATGTGGTGAAGCCGGATGCCAATACAGATTTCTGGGAGATAGGCACTGACCAGTATATCGTTTGGACATATGACGGCAGTTTTGGGAATGTGAACATCGAGTTATCCCGTAATAACGGCGCTCCTGGCTCCTGGTCTAATTTAAATACTCAAGCCATACCTGTGAATAATCAGCCTGAAGGCAATTTATTTAGCGGTGCTTCCTATTGGAAATGGACCCCGGTAAGCGCCCCGGCAACCATAGGCAAATTAGGCTTAATCAGGATAAAAAGCGACTCATATCCCAATGATATTGTTAGTTCCAATAGCCCTACTTTTGAAGTGCGCCAGAGTATTATAGTAGATGTTCCTACAGGCACAGGCATTGTCTGGAAGACGCGCGAGAGTAGGGATATAGAATATACCCTTCTGGGCGGTTCGGTTACTACCATTGATATCCTCTATGACAAAGGAGCGGGGCCGGTAGCCATTACACCCGGTGCCGGCGTATTAGTATCGGCATATCCGGATAGCTATCCCTGGAGTAGTATACCTGATGCAGCCATAGGCGAGAGTGTAAAAATCCGGGTGCGTGACCATGCCCGACCCACTGCAGTCTACGGTGACAGCATTAATCCTTTTAAGATAAAGGCAGTGGTGCAGGTGAGCGGCATTAGTCTTAATGAATTAGTCCAGGTTACTGACCCGTCACCAGGAGAGAATAACATCAAGAACATTACTTGGAGTGTCTTGGGAAGTGCAAGCGGGAATGTGGATATTAAATTATTAAAACAGGGTTCCTGGACAGATCTCTCTATAAATACCATAGATATTAACAGCACGCAGGGATACCCCTGGACAGTCCTGGCGGCGAATGTAGACGGTACGCAGTTAAAAGTAGGCCTGCACGGAGACGATGACCCGGACACAGGCACAGCAGGGGTAACTCCTGTCTTTAAGGTTGTGCCTTACCTGAAGTTGACTTATCCTCCCACTACCGGCGTTGTGTCAGGGAGTCCTTTCAATGTCTTTGACCATATTTATATAAAGTGGATTCCTAATCCTGCAGACTTAGGGCAAGTAACCCTGGCCTATGATACTAATGATGGTTTAGGTGCAGATGGTCTTCCCGGTACAGATGACTACAATAATGATATTATAACTGTGGCCTCAAATCACAAACACAATGGAACCGATATAGGCGAGGACTGGCAGATACCCGATGCTACAGGTATTGTCAGCGATAAGATACGCATCAAGGTTTACAAGGTAGGAAAGAAAGATGAGGTATTCTCCACCAGCACTAAATTTACTGTCAAAGGGACAATAGTGATTACCGGCGAGGCAAACGGCGATTTAGTCGGTGAGCCGCCAGCCCAGCCGGTCTGGAAGATAGGGCAGGCGCCTTCTCCAGTGATTACCTGGACAGTAGTGGGAGACATAGGTGATGTTTCCATAAACTATGACTTAGGCGATCAGACTTTTGGGGGCGTGGTTATCGGGAGCACTTCTTCGAGTCCGCCTCAATACTCTTGGCCTATCCCTGCTGACGTCCTGGGTAATACCAGTGCTGACGCAGATTGGAATAATCAGGTCAAGTTCAGGATTTCTTCTATTAACCCTGCAGGCATAACCGCTGACTCCGCTAGCCCCATTACCATTAGAAAGCAGTATGTCAATGTCAAAGTACCCCTTAGTGACTTATATGTGGGCGATAACGAAACCGCCAAAAGTAATATTACCTGGACTACCAAAGGAAATGTTACTAAAGATGTGACCATAAGGTATGACACTAATAACGAAGGGAATTTTACGGGAATCGTTGTTCCTGATGCATCTCCCATCAGTGATGCCGCAGGTAAGCTTTGGGATGTTCCTGCGGCAGCGATGGGAAGTAATGTGCGGGTAAGAGTGAGGTCCATCAGCTACCCGCAGTATGTCTATGGCGATTCGGGTTATTTCACGGTCTGGGGCAAAATTGTTCCCGGCCCCATGCCTCTCGCTAACGGAAGCAGCATCTTGAAGGTGAATAACGCCTTACCTAATATTACCTATAGCAAGTACGGAAGTATCGGAAATATGAAGATAGAATATATCCATCAGGGCGCAGAGAACCCAAATACTACCCTTATTGTGCCCAATACTGATTACCCTAACGGCGCAACTACAACGTCCTTCCCCTGGACAATGATACATAAAGATTCAAATAATGAAAATGTCATTGATATCGGCGGCGTAAGCCCGACCAAAAATAGTAAATTTAAATTTACCAGTTTAGGGACTCAACCGCCAGGCTCGGTAAATGCAGAGGTAGAGTTCCGCGTAAAAGGCGAGATATATGAGGTTAAGCCTACAGGCGGTTTTGTATCTGTCGGTCAGACGAAAGCGATTGAGTGGAAGACACGGGGTGATGTCGCCCCGGTATGCATTAAATTGGATTTAGATAATGCCGGGACTTATGCCCATGATGTCATTGCGCCTGATGGCCAGACTACAGGCGAATCCGTAGGCTATTCTGCGAGCTACATTTATGATTCCGATACCGGTATTGGCACAGGCACCTGGCAATGGAAAGTTCTTCCCACGCCTGACCTGACCACTAAGACCGCCAGAATCAGGGTAGAGAGCTTGGCTAATCCGGAGAGCCTTACGGATGGCATGGATACTTATGGCGTATCCAGCGCCAGTTTTGAAATCAAAGGCAGCATTGATAGTATTACCAGCCCCACAGCTGCCCCGCCTTATTGGAAAGTGGGCGAGACGGGACATAGCATTGCTTGGACCGCCAGTGGAACTGTAGGAGATGTGAGTATCACTCTTTATGATACTGATGCTACGCCGCAGAGCTATCCCATCACCTCAGATAATAATAATGTAAATCCGTTTTCTAACTGGAGTATCCCTGTAGGCTTTACCACTGACAGCGCTAAAATCACCATTACCTCCATAGATCCCACTAAGCCTACTGTGACTCTGGACTCCGAGGTCTTTAAGATAAAACCCGTGATTGACTTAACTTATCCGAATGGTGATGTTGGAGAAACTGAGGTGGTGGTGGGTACCACCTGTTATATCAACTGGAATGCGCCTGTGGGCGATGCCGCTAATTTCAAGATCAATGTTTCCACAGACGGTGAGACCTGGAATGATGGTGCTCGGACCCTGGGTAATAAGGGCGGGCTTATTAATGGCCAATGGTCTTCCGGTACGAAACCTTTCGAGTGGCTAGTGGATGACATTATGACCAAGACCGCCAAGATTCGCATCCAGAAAGTAGGCGATACCGATGCCTATGATACTTCGCAGGCTACCTTTTATATCAAAGGTTCTATCAGTAATGTGCAGGTGAAGGATGTGGGAGGTGTGCCGATTAATGATTTACCTATAAATATTGATGCCTATATCAGTTGGGGGCATGCCGGAACTTTCGGAACCGTAGATATCTCCTATGCCACGGATGCCAATTTGTTATATGACGGCAAACCCGACACAAATCCTGACTGGAAACCCATTCCTGATTTTGATGGCGCAGGAACAGATTATATCAGCGGAACCGGGGTAAACGAGAACGCAGTTTCCTTTAAGTGGAGAATCCCGGCTGCTCCTTCAGCTTCTGTGGCCGTGAAAGTGACGAGTAATAATGATCCGGCGAGGGATTGGCAGCAGGTCTATGGCCTTTCCTGTTCCGGATTACCGAGCTTAAAGAGGATTATAGGAAGTATTTCTAACGTTACGGTAGCTGATGACGGACCGCCTCTCAATACAGCTATGGAGGTAGGCGGGAAAAAGACTATTCAATGGCTGCCCCTGCCTGCCGGCACGATGACCACATTTAATGTAGAGTATCGCTATAAGAATGCCCAAGACAATTGGGTGCCTCCCGGCGGCGCTTTTACAGAGATAGCCAATAACATAACACCAGGGCAGGGTGCAGGAGACTATCGCACCTGGGAATGGCCCAGCGTGTTAGATACGATTTCTAAGAATGTGCAATTTCGCGTATTATATTACGGTGACACCGGAGTAAAAGACATATCCCCGGAAGGCTATATCATCAAAGGAAAACTGACTATGGTCACCCCTGATGATGAAGCCGCGCCCTGGGGCCTGGGAGAACCCAAGACTATTACCTGGAATAAGCATGGCACTATCGGGCCGTTACTCATAGAATTATCTACCAGCGGCACATTTGAGGCTGCCGATTATACCGCCGGCTATGTCTTTACCATTAAAGATGACCAATCTCCAGATAGTAATCCAGATGGTAATGGCAATAATAACCTTTCCTGGGCAGCGGGTATTATTACTGTAGGAGGAGCGCAACGCAAGATTTCCAATGACTGTCGCGTTCAGATAAACACCAAATCCGCTCCCACAGGTTGCGAGCTGAGCGCGGTGTCCACCAACAAGTTTCAGATTATACCTACAATTCTGGACCTCACTTCTCCGCCTCCGCCTTCAGGTGAGCCCCCCACGCCCGTCACCTGGAATCGCGTGGCAGCCGGCGACCCGGCCACAAATAAAATCAGCTGGACTACTAATAGCGGAACCGATAAAGCCGGAAATCTGGCCACAGTGCAAATCGCCTATATCATCTCTAGTGTGCCTACGCCGATTACCGGCGCACAGGCTTTAACCGTTCCCAATAATGCCAGTATTTCAAATGACTATAACTGGACAGTGGCGGATGAGAAAACCGATGATACGCATCTGGCCACCATTGAGGTTTCCTATAACAATTTTACCGGAGATGCGACCCGTAAAACCTCCTGGGTATCTCCGGAATTTAAAATCCTGCCCATGATTGTCGTTGATGATGCCAACATTACTTCTAAGGCTCCCTTAATTGCCTTAGATGCCGACGGAGAGGGAAATTTTGTGAAGTGGAGTTATACCGGCACTAAAATTAATACGGTGAATATCTTTTATGACAAGGATTACAGCGGCACCTTTAGCCCCGACGGAAATATTGGTCTGGGCGTAGATAATGATGAGAACGCCGGCGTTGGCGTTAAATGGGATGGACCTCTTCCGGATACAAGTGATGCCGTGAGGGTGCGGGTGGTGGATACGGGTAATTCTGAAGTTACAGATGACTCTATATCTTTTAAGATTATCGGCGGACTGACCCTGAACGCGCCCAAAAGCCAAACCACAACCTGGACTGCGCTGGACACGACTAAAAAGGTCAACTGGAATTTCTCCGGCACCATACCCGCAGTAAATATTTATTATGACTACAATGGCGGTTTAGGTGGCTATAATAATAATACCCCTCTGGATACTGTTACTCAAACTGGCCCAAGCGGGACAAACAAGACCTGGGACTGGCCTGCTTTGCCTAGTTATGTCACTAATAACGCCGTGATTAAAATTACCGACGCTGCCCACGAGAATGAAGTTTTTGTGGTCAGCGACCCTGCCTTTAAGATTGGGGCAAAGTTTGATATCACTAACCCGGAAAGCTCTGGCCATATTGCGAAGATAGGGCAGACATACACCGTTAATTGGAATAATTACAACCTTACCGGAGTGACAAAAGTTAAAATCTATTACAAAAATAATTATCCTTCGGGGAACTGGGTAGAGATTGATCAAGGAGTAACTAAGGCCAATTTAGGATATTATACCTGGACAGCGAATGCCCTTCCCGGCACCTATGAAGACCTGAATGATGTGGCTAACCGCATTATGATTACCCAGTTTGAACCCGAGAATGAAGCGAATGCCTTCGACTTTAGCGTAGGAAACTTCCCCATCTATGGAAAGTTAGAGGTCACTGTGCCTTCAGCCGCAACCAACCCCTGGGAAGTAAACACGCTACAGACCATTAAATTCAAGAAGAAAGGCGAAATTCGCTCTGTGGATATTTACTATGCCCCTGATGGCCTAACCTACGGCGAGAACCCGATTAATGCTTCTCCTGTGGACATTTCCGGGCCTCCGGACGGCAACGGCGAGTATTCCCATGATTGGAATAAGATTCCATTAGGCACCCCGCTTACACAGGGAAAATCCGGAAAGATAAAGGTCAGGGCAGTTGACCCGGCTTTGCAGGATAATTCTTCGGTGGATGGAATTAGCGCCGGATTTCAGATTAAAGGTTCAATAGTTTTAGTGCATCCGGATTCAGGCGAGACTATGGAGGTGGGGGGCTCAAAGGACATTGTCTGGACGCCCACAGGAACTATTTCTAAATATAAAATAGAATACAAATGCACTGGAGGTACTGTCTGTACGGGTGACTGGCAGGAGATTTCGCCTGCGCCCGGCACAACCGGCGCTGACGACGAGCAAGGTCATTTGAAGTGGCCCTGGACAAATATACCGGATGCCATTTCTAATCAGGTTCTGTTTAGGGTTTCGGATTATGATAATTCCGATGTCAAAGCTGAGTCTTCTAATTATAATTTTATCAAAGGAAAACTGACTTTGGTCACCCCTGATGCTGAAGCCGCGCCCTGGGGCCTGGGAGAAGGCAAGACCATTACCTGGAATAAGCATGGCTCTATCGGGCCGTTACTCATAGAATTATCTACCAGCGGCACATTTACCCAAAGCGATCGTACCTCTGGCTATGTCTTTACCATTAAAGATGACCAATCTCCAGATAGTAATCCAGATGGTAATGGCAATAATAACCTATCCTGGTCAGCGGGTATTATTACTGTAGGAGGAGCGCAACGCAAGATTTCCAATGACTGTAGCGTTCAGATAAACACCAAATCCGCTCCTTCAGGTTGCGAGCTGAGCGCGGTGTCCACTAACAAGTTTCAGATTGTACCTACAATTCTGGACCTCACCTCTCCGCCTCCGCCTTCAGGTGGGCCCCCACCCGTGCCTGTCACCTGGAATCGCGTGGCAGACGGCGACCCCACTAAAAAGACCATCAGCTGGACTACCAATAGCGGAACCGATAAAGCCGGAAATCTGGCCACAGTGCAAATCGCATATATCATCTCTAGTGTGCCTACGCCGATTACCGGCGCACAGGCTTTAACCGTTCCCAATAATGCCAGTATTTCAAATGACTATAACTGGACAGTGGCGGATGAGAAAACCGATGATACGCATCTGGCCACCATTGAGGTTTCCTATAACAATTTTACCGGAGATGCGACCCGTAAAACCTCCTGGGTATCTCCGGAATTTAAAATCCTGCCCATGATTGTCGTTGATGATGCCAACATTACTTCTAAGGCTCCCTTAATTGCCTTAGATGCCGACGGAGAGGGAAATTTTGTGAAGTGGAGTTATACCGGCACTAAAATTAATACGGTGAATATCTTTTATGACAAGGATTACAGCGGCACCTTTAGCCCCGACGGAAATATTGGTCTGGGCGTAGATAATGATGAGAACGCCGGCGTTGGCGTTAAATGGGATGGACCTCTTCCGGATACAAGTGATGCCGTGAGGGTGCGGGTGGTGGATACGGGTAATTCTGAAGTTACAGATGACTCTATATCTTTTAAGATTATCGGCGGACTGACCCTGAACGCGCCCAAAAGCCAAACCACAACCTGGACTGCGCTGGACACGACTAAAAAGGTCAACTGGAATTTCTCCGGCACCATACCCGCAGTAAATATTTATTATGACTACAATGGCGGTTTAGGTGGCTATAATAATAATACCCCTCTGGATACTGTTACTCAAACTGGCCCAAGCGGGACAAACAAGACCTGGGACTGGCCTGCTTTGCCTAGTTATGTCACTAATAACGCCGTGATTAAAATTACCGACGCTGCCCACGAGAATGAAGTTTTTGTGGTCAGCGACCCTGCCTTTAAGATTGGGGCAAAGTTTGATATCACTAACCCGGAAAGCTCTGGCCATATTGCGAAGATAGGGCAGACATACACCGTTAATTGGAATAATTACAACCTTACCGGAGTGACAAAAGTTAAAATCTATTACAAAAATAATTATCCTTCGGGGAACTGGGTAGAGATTGATCAAGGAGTAACTAAGGCCAATTTAGGATATTATACCTGGACAGCGAATGCCCTTCCCGGCACCTATGAAGACCTGAATGATGTGGCTAACCGCATTATGATTACCCAGTTTGAACCCGAGAATGAAGCGAATGCCTTCGACTTTAGCGTAGGAAACTTCCCCATCTATGGAAAGTTAGAGGTCACTGTGCCTTCAGCCGCAACCAACCCCTGGGAAGTAAACACGCTACAGACCATTAAATTCAAGAAGAAAGGCGAAATTCGCTCTGTGGATATTTACTATGCCCCTGATGGCCTAACCTACGGCGAGAACCCGATTAATGCTTCTCCTGTGGACATTTCCGGGCCTCCGGACGGCAACGGCGAGTATTCCCATGATTGGAATAAGATTCCATTAGGCACCCCGCTTACACAGGGAAAATCCGGAAAGATAAAGGTCAGGGCAGTTGACCCGGCTTTGCAGGATAATTCTTCGGTGGATGGAATTAGCGCCGGATTTCAGATTAAAGGTTCAATAGTTTTAGTGCATCCGGATTCAGGCGAGACTATGGAGGTGGGGGGCTCAAAGGACATTGTCTGGACGCCCACAGGAACTATTTCTAAATATAAAATAGAATACAAATGCACTGGAGGTACTGTCTGTACGGGTGACTGGCAGGAGATTTCGCCTGCGCCCGGCACAACCGGCGCTGACGACGAGCAAGGTCATTTGAAGTGGCCCTGGACAAATATACCGGATGCCATTTCTAATCAGGTTCTGTTTAGGGTTTCGGATTATGATAATTCCAATGTCAAAGCTGAGTCTTCTAATTATAATTTTATCAAAGGCCAGTTAACCCTGGTTTCGCCTCAAACCGGCCATTATAATATCGGCGGCCCGGTTACCATCAGTTGGAACAAAAAAGGCAGCATCGGTGACTTAACCATAGAATATTCCGCCAAAGGCGATTTTAGTGATACTGAAGGGATAGATAATGCGTATGACTCAGGGACCGGAGACGGGACTTTTAGCCGTTCACCTGACTGGACCGCATCTGATGCTTATGTTTCTGAGACCTGCAAAATCAGGATTAGCAATAATACCTCAATTCCTGAGTTAAAGCTGACCAGACAAACCACCGGCTCCTTTGGCATCAGGCCTTATATTACGAATATCTCTGCGCCCAGTTCAGGCCAAACCTATAACGTAGGCGTGCAAAACCCGATTAACTGGAGCGCCGTAAGCGCAGTCAAGACCGACGGCAGCAGTTATCCCCAAGTAAAATTGCAATATAATGTGGAGGGCGGCAGCTTTAAAAATATTTCCGGCGCGGGAAGCCTGAATTGCTATAACGGCGGCGCGGGTGATGGTAATACCTTTAACTGGCCAGTGTCTGATGAGAAAAACGATGAAATCAAGATAAAGATTACCTTTACTGAATATCCCGAAGCGGCCAATGAATACTTTATCTATCCCAACACCTTTCAGATAATGCCTAAGATCACCGTGACTATCGGCGATCCTGACGGCCGTCTGCCGGTCGGCTCTTATGTGGGCTTGCCTGAGGCGCGTCTGATTAAGTGGAGCACTAACGGCAGCGAAAAGGTCGATAATGTGGATGTCTTATACGACCTCTATAATGGCGCCGGCCCTACCCCTGACCCTGGCGATGAATATCTAGGCCAGATTGCTCCAAGTCAACCAGTAGGCAGCGGCACTGACGGTATCTTTTGGTATAACGATGGTAAGGGCGTGCCTAATACAATGACGCCACAATCTACGTTAAAAATCAAGGTCGTGGATAGCGCGGAGCCTGCGGTATACGGTGTTTCTACGGGTCTTTTAAAAATTGTGGGCGCTTTAACCCTGGATAAGCCCGCTGCCGGCGGCACGCGCGATGAGAAGCTGACTAATGGAGAGTATTTAAAGACCGGCAATAGTTTCACGATTAAGTGGACGAAAAAGGGCGATGGCCTGACTCGTGTCGCGCTCAAGTATTCTGTGGACGGGGGGGATTTTAACTCGATTTTTCCTCTTACAGAACCTCCTACTCTATATATTGATGCAGGAGGGACCGGCGGCGAATATCCCTGGACTATTCCTAATACTACCTCTGATCAGGTAATCGTGCGCATAATCGATTATGCTGACGATGTTACCAAGTCCGAATCTCCGGAAATACACATTCAGTCCAAACTGGAAATTACCTCGCCTCTGAACGGTGCCGTCTGGGCAGCAGGAGATAGCCATCCTGTGAATTGGAAGATTTCAGGCAAGACGCGTTATGTGAAATTGCAATATTGCACCAAGAGCGCATGCACAGAAAATGACTGGACGACCATTGATAGCCTTGATAATGGTGATAATAGCTGGGGTGTTCCACCAGCCTGGGCTACCTTTAGCTACGACTGGAATAATATTCCTGTAGCAGCCATATCCAATAGTTATGCCAGTGTGAGAGTAGTGGATAATGCGGATGTAGAAAACTGGTATCAAGGAAGCGCATTCAGAATCAGGCCGAGTATTACCGTGGTTTCTCCTAATGGAAATCCACGCGAGGAGTGGCCGATTGGCTCTACGCAGCTGATAAAATGGTCAATTAAAGACAAGGACGAAAAAGATCCGGAAGATTTGAAGGTAGACGCTGTGGATTTGCTTTATGCCGTGGGTGGGCCGCCTTACAATTATGTTTATATGCAATACGGAGACCCGCTACAAGACGCCAAAAATATTTCTCCTACTGACGGATTAGCTGGCTGGAGTTGGCATATTCCTGATGATGTGGATGTCTCATCCCACGTGAGGGTACAAGTAGTGGATAGCGGAGATATCACAGTAGTAGATACCTCAGATCTTGATTTTAGCCTTCAGGGCCAGATTAATTTTGTGGGTGATGTTCCGGCGTCAGATGATGAAGTCTGGTTTGTGGGTGAAGAGAAGTCCGTTTCCTGCACCACGTTAGGAACAATTCCCGCAATAAAAATGGAGTACTGTAAAGGAAGTTGTGGAAACCCCAACAACTACCATGCTATTCCGGGAGCGGGTAATTTTACCTGTTCAGCAGGTACATGTGACGCTGTCTTTGATGTTCCTGATGCTGTTGGTCCTTCGGTGTCCATCCGGGCAGTGAGCGCGGATGCGGATAAGCCGGCAGTTGCCGCGGTTTCCAACAACCCATTAGAAATTGCGGATACTATCTATATTGATGCGCCGGTGAATGAACCCCGCTGGGGAATAGGGACTACCCCGCAAATCAAGTGGCATACCACAGGCAGCCTGGCTAATGTCAAGATTGAATATTCCCTGGATGGGACAGTACAACCACCGGGAAACATCGTGTGGCATGATGTAGTTGTCCCTAATTCCACGCCGTCTAATTCTGGCGGCACAATCAAAACCAAAAATTGGTATATTCCCACGGATACCACTACCACGGTCAAGGCGGTGATTCGCATCAGCGACGCAGCTGCCGGCACCGGAACTATACCTGTGGTTTCCAATACCTTTAGAATCGTAGGCAGTTTCTTTTTCGATTCACCTACTTCCACTTCTAACTGGCCAGTGACTCAGGGTGGCATTCAGCATACCCCGCAGGATACGAAGATCCAATGGCATACGCAGGGTGTTATCCCATTGGTAGATCTATACTATTCGTATATAGAAGGGCATGCGCCAGAGACTTTTAGCGGCAACAAAATTAACACCACGCCTATTGAGATCCAGGGAACAAATGGAAGTTATGACTGGACAGTTCCCGATCATATTTCCAAGTTTGTGCAGATTCGTATTGAGGATAATGCAGACCCTTATGTCGACGCTGACCATCTTGGCACATCTGTACTTTCGGATGAGTTTATTATTCGCGGGGACATACAGCTCACTGCTCCTTTAGGAGGAACGGATACTTGGAAAGTAGATACGGTTGCTCCGGCTACGATAACCAAACACCGCATCTCCTGGAAATATAACGGCAGCATTGGCCCTGTGCATCTTTACTATTCGTTAGGCGGCTGTAATGGATCAACGGAGCAGATTAATGGCGATATTTCTTATATCAGCGGTTATTACGATTGGCAGATTCCCGTAGATGCGATGACGACCACAGCCTGCGTGATGATAGAAAACCTTCAGGCTTCCCCGCTACATATTCAAGATGATTCCGGCTCCTCCTTTAAGATTGTCGCCAGGCTGGATATTACTGACCCGGATGGCTCAGAAACTGTGCTTGCCGGAGAGAATTACGAGATTAAATGGAATAAATGGGGTGATGCCTGCAACTTTGTGAAAATAGAACTCTCTACGGACGGCAGCACTTTCACTAAAGTCATTGCGGATGGGGATCAAGCCCCCAACACCGGTTCTTTTACCTGGCTCAAGAACGCCTCCGTGAAAGCTTCGGATAATGTTACTAACACTGCGCTCATCCGCATCTCAGATGTAAATGATAGCTCTGACCTTCCTTCTAAGACCATCTCTGCGAATACGTTTTTTATCAAAGCTCACCTTACGCTTAACCCTGTCACATCACCGGTAGGAGGATTAGAGGTAGGTCAGCAATATGATGTAATCTGGCTCAAAGATGGCAATATCCCCTGGGTGCTACTGCAATATTCCACCGACGGTTTTAACAATGATCAGCGCAATATAGTGAGTAATATTGACGATGATACCTGCACGGCCGAAGACTCCAACTGCGACCCCCAAGACCCTGGTTTCGTACCTAGCGAACATTGGGTCTCTAATGCCGGTATACCGGGCGACCCCACGCGAGCCAAGTTTCCTTGGACAGTCGCTGATATTATAAACGTAGCGGATATCAAAGGAGTGCATCTTATAGGCGCAGACCAGGTGAGTTTACGCGTCTCTGACCCGTATAATCAGAGTTCAGAAAACTTCTCTAATACCTTTAAAATTATTCCCAAATTTACCGTTACTTATCCTAACGGAAATGCCGATCCTGACCTGACCCAAAAATTGAAAGTCGGTGCAGTCCCTGTTCCTTATGAGATTACTTGGAATAGCACTTCTACGCAAGCCCATACACCCAATGTGAAGATTATTTATGGCCCTCCATATGATAACGTGATTACCTATTCTACAGCCAACGATGGTTCATATCCTTGGGTGTCTGGAAACGGAGGTGTTCCCAATTATATTTCTCCTGAGGTGAAGATTCGCATTGAAGATGCCACAGACAGGGCGCTCATTGCCTATGATGAATCCAATGAGAATTTTAAGATTATCTCCAACTTCACCTTGAATACGCCTAATGACGGCGGCGCTTTAGGTTATTATGAAGTAGGAGACCCCTGGACTATTTCCTGGTCAAATAAAGGCACGGTGAATAATGTGGATATTGCCTATGATACCTATGACGGTAAAGGTTATGATGGAATTGAAGGCAATGTTGATGATTGTTGGAATATGGGTGCAGACGGAGTTCCCGGCGGCACTGGCGCCAATGCCGACTATCTAAATGTGATTGCGTCTTCACTAGTAAATAATCCTGACCCCGTAAACGGCGGCGGGACATATAACAGCGGGACCGTCCCTAATGCCATAAGTTATGATGTGCGCGTGCGCGTGCGCAGCGCTACCGATGAAGGTTACGATATCTCTGATAATAAGTTTAGAATCCGCGGCAGGATTGAGGATGTGGCGGTCAATAACGGCGACCCTGTGCCCATTCATGGTATAGATATCCCGATTACCTGGACTGCTTACGGCACCATTCCTAATGTAGATATCCTCTATGATACTTATGGTGGCAGTGGTTACGATGGAATTGAAGGCAACGCCGATGATTATTGGAATATGGGTGCTGACGGGGTTCCCGGCGGCACTGGCGCCAATGCCGACTATCTGAATGTGATTGCGGATAATTTAGCCAATTGCACGCCTGTGGCACCTGCGGTTAGTTGCAATAATACCACCTTTAAGTGGCAGAATGTCCCGGATAATCCCACTGCCTTGGGCAAGGTAAAGATTTTTGATTCCCGCACCAGTCCTGATAACACTGATGTCAAGGGTATTTCTTCCGGTAATTTCAATATCGTGGGTAATTTTACAATAGTGGCGCCAAACGGCAATGAAGATTGGAAAGTGAACACCCCGCACAATATTATCTGGAGATGGGGCGGCACGATTCCTAAAGTAAAGCTCTTCTATACTAAAAACCAGGCCGCAGACCCAAGCACGATTCCTGATGGCGACTGGATTGTAATTGACGCGGAAGAAGATTATAGCACTGATGGCAAGGGCAATGGCAGTGGTAATGCCGAACGCAGTTACCCTTGGACTATACCCAATGATATTGCCCCGAAAGTAAGAGTCAAAGTTCAGGACTTTAATGACCCCACGGTGAAAGATTATTCGGATAACTTCTTTAAGATTCGCGGGACCTTAACTTTGACCTCACCTGTGGGAAACGTCGATCCCACTAAGTCTGAGCGCTGGGTTACTAATGAGAAACACAATATTAGCTGGATCACTGCGGGCAGTATACCCTTTGTAGAGCTACAATATTCCAATGATGATTTCGTTTCGGATATTAACGAGATAATTCTTGCGGAACCATATACTAAACAAAACTGTTTACCCGTAGCACCTGAACTTACCTGCACAAAATCTCATGAATGGACAATTCCCGATGATGTGTTAAAAGATAAAGATTACAAATACAAGGATCCTAACCTGGTAAAGGTGCGGGTGTTCGATATTAATGATCCTCCGACTGTCAACGGCCCCGGTGTGTCTTATACCTCGGATAATTTTAAGATTGATTACTACCAGATGACCTGGAAATTATATGACTTATCGACCAGCGAGCCTTTGTCCAACTTAACTTATACCGAGAAAATTACCGGAACCGATATTGTTAATCGCACGGGAGGAGGCCTCGCCTCGAAACCTTCGATTATCTTACCTACCACCTATGGCACCTGGACTACTACCTGGGTTACTACAGGTTATGGCGAGAAGGCGCAGAACTTTGTGGCCAATTCTAACCAGAGCTTTACCCTGTTCCTTGAGACCACGGTAATCCATATCTGGCGGGCTGCTTCTGAATTTGCCTATAAGCCTGCCACTATCACGCCGGCCGCGCCCGACAACTTAAGTATAAGCTCTTGGTTGGAAAGAGACGGAGTCGTGGTTAGCGGTGCAACTATTCCTGACGTCTATATTTATGATGGCCTTAGCCTTATAAAGAGATTAACCGCCGTAAAGAACAAGAATGACCCTGCGGCAGGACAGACCACCATTTATTATTATCAGAATATCCCTGAAGGTGCTGTGGAGTTATGGATTGGCGAGAGAGACGACGGGTCAGTGAGGACCACAGCTGATGTTATTGCTGATATTGCTGCCCTCGGTCCTTCTTATAAAATAAGCCAGGAGACGGTAAGCGAAAACAGTTTCGCCGGTTTCTTCAAGCAGACCTGGACAAACACTCCTCTGGCCTCGGGAAAAGTTTATAATATTATCACGGATATGATGAACGCCAGCGGTGCGCACTTCAGGACCCCGGGTTCTTTTGAGATTACAGCCGCCAAGAGCTTGCAGGAGATGTATGCCAAGGTGAACTCTGTCTTGGATAAGCCCATTTCCGAAGTGAGGACAGATTTGCTGTCAGTCCTCAACGCCCAGACCACGGCTATTAATACCGCAGTGGCGACGCAGACCAAGACTATTAATGACGCCATGGAGACGCAGACCGGCCTTATCGACCAGAGAACTACAGATATGAAGAGTACCATTGATACGACCATGGCTAGTTTTGCGGAGACGACGAAGGAATCACTTGATCTGTTAGCCTCAGGCGCACAACAAGCAGTAGAAGCTGGACAGAAACTGGAGGAGACTGCCTTAAAGTATTCCTGGAAGGCAAGCGTTTCTCCTAATCCGGCTTTAGTCAATGATATGATTACCTTGCAATGTCAGGGCCAACCCGGAAAAACTCCTTTCTTAACTATTTATAGCTGGGACAATAAATATATTATCCGCGAACAGGTTTTAACCGAGTCCGCAACGCCCGGGCTTTACATCTATGAATTTATGGCAGACTCAAGATTTACTCCTGGCAAGTCATATACTTATATGGTTACCGAATCCGATACCAATGGTATGGTCTCAGGTTCAGGTATGGTTGAGTCGATGAGCCTGACTACAATTGCAGGTTTAGCTTCGGCTGCCCCGGAAGCAGAACGCGCAGCCAAGAATGCCCTGGATGCGATTAAGGCCGTAGAGGCAGTAATAACCTCGGCTGATAATGTTAATGTCGCTCTTACTTTAAGAAATCTGAAAGATTCTGTGGAAGCCCTTCCCGAAGTTTTAAGTAAGGAAGGCCCTTCAGCGCGTATTTCTGAGGCAGTGAATGAACTGAGCACCAAGTTAAACAAGTTAATTGGTGGAGAGGGTTATGATTTAAGTTCGTTACTCGAGGAAGCGCTGAGTTCTTCGCCGACAATTAAAGAGATACGCGGCAAGGCAGATACGATTAATGCCATAATTGATATACTCTTACAGATTGTGGAGGGTAAACTCGGAGGGGTGGATACGCCGATTGTTTCTACTTCACTTGCTCCGGGAAGCGTAAGATTCCGTATTATTGCCCTTAACCCGTCTAAGATTAAAACCCAGAGGGTTCAGGTGAAAAATTATCTGCCTATAGAGGTAAAGCCTAAGAATATTGCGGACTTAGGCGGATTAGAATTAGATTATGATTCGGCAAAGTCAATATACTATTTATACAAGCCGGATTTAGAGTTGGCACCCGCTGAGGTGCGTATATTTGAAGTAGAGGTTGAGGATATCTGGATGGTGCCTGAACATAAACTTGCAGATTTAAGAAAACGCACCAATGAGATCCTCACCCGTTTGGAAAAAACCGAACATTATGCGCAAGCAAAAGATATAGCCAATACCATTTATCCGCGCTTAGATGAAATTGCCAAGTCCCAGGTAGATGAGGCAGTTAGCCGCGAGCAGCACATCGGTATCTATCGGCAGAACTTATTGACTATAAAACAGATTGAAGAGGATATTGACAAGTTAGAAAAAATCCTCAGGCCTCAAGCCGGCGCACCCATACCCGAGATTTTGGAAAAGGCGAGATTAAAACTAAATCTGCCCTCTAAGAGCGCTACCTGGTTGATAATCCTGATGATTATAGTCTTCCTTGGCCTATTAGCCGGAGTCTTCTTCTTTGTCTGGCAGGCCCAGGTGCGTTCCAGCCAGGATATTTTAAAGGGCGCTAAGGATTCTGCTTTTCCTGAAGAAAAGCCAAAGGAAAAAAAGTCAGAAGACAAACCTTCTACCGAAGAGAAGAAATAGGGCGTCACAAAAGTGTCGCCCATTAGGCTAAAACGGTTTTCGTGACAGCCTAAAGAGAAGAAATAAAGTGAGGAATGGGGATACCCCTGCCTGCCGGCAGGTCTACCTGTCGGTAGACAGGCAGGCATTAAGGCAAAACAGGGACACTCCTTGATTCAAGACAAAGGGTGTCCTTTCTTATTTTTTACTTTTATAAATAGTATTTTTCTCTAAATAGTGATATAATAATATATTTAAAGGCGATTTAAGAGCCAATTTTTGGCGCGGATTACATAAAGATATTAAATCCGTGGATATCCGCGGATAAAAATCCGCGAAAATCCGCGTTAATAGGTAAGAATAAATGTTAGACATAATTGTGATTAGCCCGGAAAAGGTTATCTTTGAAGGCCGGGCGCGCAGTGTTATTTTTCCCGGCGAACAGGGGGTATTTGAAATCCTTCCTTTTCATAAGCCCCTGTTAAGCCGCTTAGTCAGCGGGACGTTGATTATTGACGGGCTTGCCTTTGCTATCCGTCGGGGGATAGTAGGGCTTAATCACAATAAAGCCACGGTTATTGTGGAAGAGTAGAGGGTAAATGGATAGAAATTTAGCGCTTCTATTAATCTTTATATTTTGTATTTTAGGCCCCTGCTGGGTGTTTGCTGCCTGCGGCAAAGCCAGTATTGCCGCCTTAGGTAGAAATCCTTCGTCAGCCCCGCGTATTTTTACCGCCATGATTATTGTATTAATATTTGCTCAGGCAGCGGCGATTATCGCGATGCTGGTGGTGTTTCAGTTGTTCAGTTAGTTCTTATTAAAATATATCTTTTTAACGCAGATATTTGCAGATTGCACGCAGATGGTCGCAGATTCAGATGGGAAGTTTCTATATAAAGATTTATCATATAAGATTATCGGTTGTTTCTATGAAGTTTATAATGAATTAGGTCCCGCTCATAAGGAGCAAATTTATCACGAGGCGTTGAAAGTTGCTTTTGCTGAAGAAAAGATAGAATATGATGAGAATAAAAGACTCAAAATAAGATTTAAAGGCAAACAGATAGGAGTTTATTCACCTGATTTTATAATTGAAAATAAGATAATTGTTGAAATAAAGTCAACTTTAAATTTACTCAAGGTTTTTGAGAAACAACTCTATTATTACTTAAGAGGCGCAGATTACAAAATTGGATATTTAGTAAACTTTGGTAATGAGAAGATAGATATAAGACGTAGGGTCTATGATTCTGTGAGAAAGGAAACATCTGCGTAAATCTGCGTTAGATATGCGGGAATCTGCGTTTAAATAAAGGGAGGAAGTAATGCTTATTTTTTCACTTATCGTCATTCAGATTGTTATTTTTACCAGCCTGGTTTTCTTTTTGCGCAATACCTTAAACCGCAATGTGATTAGCGCAACTTCACATTTGGAACAGTTGACTGCAGAGTACGCTAAAAAAGAGGCAGAGATAAAGAAACTTTACGATGATGCTAAGCGGCAAGCTCAAGAGATTTTAGAAAGCACCAAAAAGGATGCTGAAAAGCAAAAGGATGAGCTCCTTAAAAGTGCCCAGGCAGAAAAAGATAAAATCTTAAGCAATGCCCATCAGGATGCCGAAGAAATTATTCAGCAAGCGGAGAGGAGCCGCCAGGCATTGCTCGCCGAGATAAACCAAAGGATAGATGAAAAGGCGATTCAGCGCGCTAGCCAGTTAATTGCCGGGTCCTTACCGGAAAATGTGCGCCAGGAGATACACGAGCGTTGGTTGGACGGTTTAATGTCCTCAAGTTTTGCGCAATTAGACCGCTTGCATATCCCGGAAGGGGTAAACGAAGCGAAGGTAATTACTGCCTTTGCTTTAACTTCTCATCAGCGCGAGGCATTACAGGCTAAAATTAAAGAAAAGGTAGGCGGCCAGATTAGTTTTAGAGAAGAAATTGATCCTAACATAATTGCAGGTTTAGTGGTGAATATGGGAAGTTTAGTCTTTGATGGAAGTTTAAGGCTTAAGATTCAGGAGGTAGCCAGTGCTCAGCAGCCAGGTTAATCACAATCCCACTGCGGCAAAATTCGAAGTCCATGAGGTAGGGACAATTAAATCCGTGCGCGAGTGCATTGTCAGGGTAAAAGGACTTCCTTCTTGCATCAACGGCCAATTGGTAGAGTTTAAAAACGGCGGCCAGGGTATGGTGTTAGGATTTAATGAAGAAGACGTTCAGGTATTGGTGCTGCAATCCAAAGTCTCTCTGCATACAGGAGAGGATGTATTTAGCAAAGGGGAATTCCTGCATCTTCCGGTGGGAGAGGGATTTTTAGGCCGGGTAATAAATAGTCTTGGTGAGCCAATAGATAATCAGGGTCCGATTGAAGCCAGCAAGTATTACCCTGTTTTCTTCGAGGCGCCGGGAGTTATGGATAGGGTTCCGGTTAAAGAGACATTAGAAACCGGAACCTTACTTATTGATGCGGTTATCCCCATTGCTAAAGGCCAGAGGGAACTTTTAATCGGCGACCGTCTTACCGGAAAGACTACGGTGGCAATCGACGCCATCATTAATCAAAAAGGCAAGGATGTAATTTGTATTTATTGTTGTATTGGTAAGACCTATTCCAGCCTGATGAAGATAATGAACCTTTTGCATGAGAAAGAGGTTATGCCTTACACAGTAGTAATTAGCGGCGTAGCCTCGGCTTCCATGGGAGAGCAGTATCTTGCTCCTTATACTGCGGCGATGATAGGTGAATATTTTATGCAGCAAGGTAAAGATGTCTTTGTGGTCTTTGATGATTTAACCAAACATGCCTGGGTATACCGCGAGATTTCTTTGCTCCTTGAGCGTGCGCCCGGAAGAGAAGCCTATCCCGGAGATATATTTTATATCCACTCTCAATTAATGGAACGCGCAGGTTACCTAAAACCTGAATTGGGCGGCGGCTCGATGACCTTTTTCCCGATTGTAGAGATTTTACAGGGAGATGTAACTGGTTATATCTCAAGTAACTTAATCTCCATGACCGACGGGCAAATCTATTTTAATACTGCCCTATACAATAAAGGGATTAAGCCGGCTATTGACTTCGGGCTTTCGGTTTCGCGTATTGGAAATAAGGCCCAATGGCCGGCGATGAAGGCCTTAAGCGGCAAGCTGCGTTTGGAATATATCCAGTATCAGGAGCTTTTGCAGATGACGCAGCTGCGCACCACGGGGCTTTCTAAAGAAGCGGAAGAGCGCATGAAAAGAGGCCAGGCAATAACCCAATTACTCGTCCAAGACAAGAATAAGCCGCTTGCTATGGAAACAGAAATCATCCTTTTATTTGCCTTAAGCATTGGTGTTTTAGATAATCTTTCCACAACTGCACTGAAGAAATTCAAAGATGAGTTTATGAGCAAGGCAATAGAGTGGTACCCTGATCTTTTGTTACAATTAAGGAAATCGCAAGTCCTGGATGATTCAAACATTGAGAAATTATACGAGGCCTTAGGCCGTTACTTCCAGGCGGTTTAAAATTTATCTTTTAATCGCTGATGTCCACGGATTTCTTTAACGGATAACCACGGATTCATAAATTGGGTAAACTGAAATACGAAGAACTTACTTATAAAATTAGAGGAGCTTTCTTCAAAGTATATAATGAGATAGGGCCTGGTTTTAAGGAATCAATTTATCATAATGCTCTGGCTATTGAGTTCCAAGAGAATAAAATTCCTTACCAGGATAAAAAACGTATTCTCATTCTTTATAAAGGCAAGAGAGTAGGCATCTATGAACCCGATTTCGCTATACTTGATAAGATTATTATTGAAATAAAAGCGGTTCCGAGTATTATGCCTAAGATTTTTGATACACAACTGTATTATTATTTAAAGGGCTCAAAATATGAATTAGGATTTTTGGTTAATTTCGGATCAAGTAAAATTGAAATAAAAAGACGTATCTTTGATTCAATCCGTGATAATCCGCGTACAATATCCGCGGTAATCAGTGATTAAAAAATGAAATTGCTTTCCCAGATTAAAGCGGATATGGAATTTAACTACAACCTCTATAATCTGATAGAAGTATTAAAGGAGATTTCGCTTTCCCAGTATCACGTCCTGGAGAAAAAGATTAAGTCCTTCCAAAGGATTTTTGATTGCTTAGGAAGTATTTTCGGGATGGTTAATATCCAGGATTCTAAACATCCTTTGATTGACCCGGGAAATCGGCAGCCGGGAGTCATTGCCATTACTTCTGACACGGGGCTTTTAGGCGGCCTTAACCTTCAGGTAATGAATTTAGCGCTCAAAGATGTGGAGTTGAATAAGGCTAAACTCATCATTGTAGGCGAGAAAGGCCAGATTTATGCCCGGGAAACCGATATTCCTTTTATGGCCTTTCCCGGTATAAAAGATGAAGACAGGCTAAGCCAAGCCTTGGGGTTAAGAGATTATATTATGAAAGAAGAAGTAGAACTCAGGTTAGGCAAATTAAAGGTAATCTATCCTTATCCCATATCTATTGTAGCCCAGAGGGTGCAGACTTTACAGCTCCTTCCTTTTGTCCAGTCCGGTCCGGATAATCTGGTGCAAGAGGCAGCCCCTGCGGAGATGATTAAGGAGTCTTTAGTCGAGGATATTGCCGGATTCTTGGTTTTTCTGCTCCTGGGGCATAAATTTCATGAAGTTTTTGGTTTAAGCCGTTTAGCAGAGTTATCCGCGCGTTTTGTCCACCTGGAAGATAGTAAAACCAAAATCGAGCAGCTGAACAAGCAGTTAAGGTTGCAATATTTTCGCCAGCGCCATGAGGTGATTGACCGCAATATGCGCGAGCTTTTTGCCGCGCGGATGGCGTTTAGATAGACTAATTTTAAACTTAGATTTTTAATCGCTGATGTCCACGGATTTCTTTAACGGATAACCACGGATTTATAAATTGCAATCCGTGATAATCCGTGTACAATATCCGCGGTAATCAGTGATTAAATTAAGAAAATGGAAATGGAAAAAAATGCACAAGCAGGTTTCGTAATTTCTGTCCAGGGCCCGGTGGTGGATGTAAAATTTACCACTGTCGAGAGCGTGCCTGCAATACTTGAGAATATTAATACCCAGACTGTGGACGGAATAAGGGTGGTTCTGGAAGTTGCGGAGCACTTGCCGGGAAATATTGCCCGTTGCATTGCCATAAATTCCACTTTTAATCTTCAGCGCAATAGCCCTGCTCATCCTATGGGTGAGCCCATCCGGATTCCTCCCGGGGATAGCCTCTATGGCAGGATTATCAATGTCTGGGGCAGCCCAATTGACCAGAAGGGCGAAATCGCTACTAATGAGAGGATTCCTATCCGTCGTCACAAGCAAGGCATACGCCTGCAGACTATACGCGAGAAGGCAGAGAAATTCGAGATATTAGAGAGCGGCAT